>Ga0233335_1000185_pt1 | contig 12175 bp, 8 predicted proteins | sample GEONDECOMP222_FD_180695 | JGI IMG/M metagenome (GOLD analysis project Ga0233335, IMG submission 180695) | Leaf litter microbial communities from Shasta-Trinity National Forest, California, United States - GEON-DECOMP-222 | ecosystem: Environmental > Terrestrial > Plant litter > Unclassified... | reverse complement strand
AGGTTTGTGTAGAGTCCGAAGATGGCAAGGTCATTAGTCCTCTTGATAGCGCAATCGTTCAATATCTACAAACAAAGAATCAATCTTCAAAAGTGATGCTAGAGTATTTGCTGCAATGTGGTGCTAGTTATCGCAATATATCGTATACAGAGCATTGCAGATAGGGACATATTTTATTAAACATAGGGGCGCAAAAGGAGTGTTAGCATCAATAAACGCTTACGTTCAGACTAGAAAAACGTTAGTGCAGAGTATTTTGAAAAGCATTGGATACCGATGGCCGGAAGATAGTACATCTGTAGAGAAAGCACAACATCTCTCTTTGGTGGGAAGTATCTTAAATGCTCTCCCTTTAGCATGGAGTTGCCAGCATGACAACACAATCCCAATATCGAAACACCTTGAAACATGTTTCAACGGGAGTGATACATCGTTATACTTCTTGCCGGTAGAGATACGAGAGATGATCGGCAAGCAAATGCTATTTGATGTTTTATATGAAGAAGTTAAGAGTAGAGGTTTTGCATCCAATCCTCAAAAACCTGCACTGATAGCTGCTACATTGCTAAAGCCTGCATTATCATTGATCGATGTTCTCCTTTTAATCCAGAAGATAACTCGCTTGCGCCTAGCATGCGACAAGCATGACAATCATTTCTGTAGATAAAGTTTACTCAATATAGAGGGGTATTACTTGCAATCATTATTGAGTATGTAAAGACAGAATAAACTGAAAGTCATTAATGTATTATATTAACCTATTGATTGTATGATGATTTTTTAGGCCTATAATTGGGGAGATTTAACACTTTCGAATGATCGTGCGTGCTGTTGCTGAAATATTTATTTACAAAAAACTTGTACAATTTGTGGAGTATTTATTTGACTATAGTACTGTGAATATCCGGGGAAACGATTGATTTAGTATCTATATCATTTATTAGTGAACAGGAGATGCGTTATTTTTAGATGCATTACTAGCAATTATAAAGCATGGTGCCAATGTAAATTATAAGCATTTTTTACACGAGACTGCTTTTTCGATAGTAATAAACGAGGGTGGTAATCTATAATGGGAAGCCATCGTTAAGTGATTACTGGACAATGCTGCTAATTCAAATGCAGTAGGGGTTAATACTAGTAACTAGTAGACCTCTATTTTAGAAACAGAGAATAAACCAAACCTAGCTATTATGTAAACTCTGTTGCTTTGGTGGGAAAGCAACAATCATTTTTTGAAGCGATTGAGTGACATAATATTCCTCAAAGTGTTGGTTGTGGATTGCAATTAACTTTTCCTTTCTATTATTCTATTACATACAACTATCTTTAATTCAAGATTGAGTGATTATATTTTTTAAGCGAAAAATCATGCATTCGATATAATATTAAAAGGATGCCATTCAAGTGCCGATTTTGATGGCTAGTATATCAAGAGTGGCAATAAAGCTGTATGCAGTAATACAAATTGCTATTGTGGCGCGCACTTTATTTAATACGATCCACTACTTTGTTGCAAATAACGTTATAAGAGATTTACTAATAGCTACAATGAGTAACAGAATGTGTAGCTCTTATGACATGAAGAGTTGTCAATAACGTTTAATCAATATTAAGGATTTTTCATGACACGAAAAACAAAAGTATTGCTTAGACGCAAAACGCCCGCCATCGGGGCTCTTGTTTTTGCGTTAGAAGAAAAACAAGGGATAGATACTATCCGATATTTTTTAGAAAGTTTAGAAGATTGTAGAGTATCTAATTTAAAGAATAATAATAAAGAAAGTATTTTTGAAATCGTATTAGCTCGTTATACCGCTCCTATTGATGCAGCCCCTATTGTACAATGTTTAGTCGAACATGATGCCGCGGCTACTGGTTTACCATCCTTGCACTACGCAATCTTGATGCTATCGCTGCACTCGACTACTGTTCAACAAGAAAAAACATTATTAAGTATTATTCAGCACATGCTTAATAATGGTGCTGATGTTCATCAACAAGACTCTAATGGATGGACCCCTTTAATATATGCAACACTTGGGCAAGTCCCTTTAGAATGCATAAAAATGCTACTTGACCATGGCGCTGATAAAAAGAGCGGACCTTTAAATGGACAAATGAACCCTTTGTATATTGCTAGCAGCAATCTAAACTTTTACCAGTCGAATAAGTTAAAAAGAGAGCATACACAGGGTATTTGCAAATTACTATTACACACTGAATAAAAAAGTTGGTTATGCAATTAAGTAATTGTCGGCTTTGCGTTAATTGATACTCAAGATATCTAATAAATTAATAGAGAGCATTTATATGCTGCATATGAGATTAAATCTTTAGAGGGAGTAAGATATTACCCCTCTAAAAATCAGACAGAATTACAGATCAGTAATTGTCTTTTCAAATACTTCTGTCGCTAATAAAACTGTTTCAGACAATGTAGGATGAGGATGTATTGTCAGAGAAATATCTTCAGCTGTACAACCCATTTCAACCGCCAGCGCAATTTCACTGATGAGCTCGCCTGCGCTTGCGCCCACAATACCACCGCCTAGAATACGGCCGGTCTTGGGTTCAAACAAGAGTTTTGTGATACCATCGGTTGCTTCTTGCGTTAAAGCGCGGCCGCTAGCTGACCAAGGGAACACGCCTTTTTCATAAATAATATTTTGTGCTTTAGCTTCAGTTTCATTAAGACCCACCCAAGCGAGTTCAGGATCAGTGTAAGCAACGGAAGCAATACAGCGGGGCTCAAAAGTATGATGTGATTTCCCCGCAATAACTTCAGCTGCAATCTTAGCTTCAGCACTGGCTTTATGAGCCAACATCGGTTGACCGACAATATCACCAATAGCAAAAATATGAGGAATATTAGTGCGTAACTGATTATCAACTTGTATAAACCCACGATCATCAATATTCAACCCGATTGTTTCTCCACCAATGCGTTTTCCGTTCGGTGTTCGACCCACTGCTGAGAGTACTCGATCATAAGCTTGCATGCCTTCTTTAGCATTTTTACCTTCTAAAGTAGGCCATAATCCGTCTACTTTGGCTTCTAGCTTCGTGATTTTTGTGTTTAATAAGAATTTACAATGAGCACTTAAGCGTTTTTGTAAAGGTTTGACGAGATCCGCATCAGCATTAGGAATTAATTGGTTACCTAATTCTACCACCGTGACTTTAGAACCCAATGCACTGTATATAGTCGCCATTTCTAAGCCGATAATACCCCCACCCAAAATCAATAATGATTTTGGAATATCTTCTAATTTAAGAGCACCCGTAGAAGTCATGATGCGTGGATCATCAGGAAGAAAAGGTAAACGAATGGGTTCAGAACCCGCAGCAATAATTGCATAATCAAATGTTATTTCTGATGGCTGGCCGTCAGGACCGGCAATCCGGATGGTATTGGCATTAATAAAATGACCTTCGCCTTGCACACATTTGACTTTGCGTCGTTTAGCTAAGTATTGAAGGCCACTTGTTAATTTTTGAATACTATTGTTTTTGGGCTCTCGTATTTTTTCAAGATTGATATTAAATTCATTAAATTCTATTCCGTAAGCTTTCGAGTGCTTGGCCTCTGTTATCACCTTAGCAACATGTAATAAGGCTTTAGAAGGGATACAACCTACATTAAGACAAACGCCACCTAATCTTGGAAAACGTTCCACTAAAGTGACTTTTTTGCCTAGATCCGCAGCACGAAAAGCAGCAGTATAGCCGCCTGGTCCACTACCTAATACTAAAACTTCGGTATGTTGTTGCATAATTTTACCACGATTAATTTTTTATCATTGATTGCTATTATAATAGCGATTCTCTAATATCAGTCAAATGAGCTGTTAAATGGGATATAAATTGCATTGCTTCAGCTCCATTCACGAGTCGATGATCTTAGGATAAAGAGAGTGACAATAATAGCCTTGCTTGGAATGTGCTAATGTATTATACAGGTTTTATGCTTGCTTTGGAAATACCTAGTATTGCAACAACATCGGACAAATAAAGCATGGGCTATCTCAAAAATTTCTTTTTAATCAATCGATTGCAGTATAGGTACGACTAAGCCCTGTGATGTATTAATTGCGATGCGAAAATGATAATATTATCTAAACGTCACATGCTTGCCACCTTTTGATAAAGCCGCATTGCATTGAGAAAATTGCTTAAGCGTTATGATGAGTACTTGGATGATAAAAATGAGTAAGATGAATTGGGATGATTACTCAGAAGAACATTGCTTAAAAGCAGCTTGTTTTTATTTGCAAAATGTTTCTAAGCTCATAATATCAACTTCAGTCAAAAGAGTTTTCATTTGAATAGCGCCAGGCACAGTACAATGTATCTCAGGAAGTTTTAAAAGGTTTGAAGGCATTTGACCCCTCTAGAGGTGCGATGTAGAAGGTTGCGCATGATCTTTAGTGTAATTAAAGTGTTCATATCCGTTTTTAAGGTTCTCTTATGTGGGCTACTAGGTGGGTACCTTATATTTAATGCTCATGCACGCTGTCTCAGCGTAGACCTCAGATTTTTTAATGCCTCAGATGCATAGAGGGAGTGTATCTTCTGGATTTAAGGAAGTCATATTTTCTGCATGGCGCTCCATTGTCAGCAAGGGGTGGACTGATCAAACTGAATCTTCCTTTTCAACTAAAATAGCTTTCCCAGTGCCAGCCGTGAGTGCACGGATAGCCATAAGCACTTTTTCACTTTCAAGTCTCATAATATATCTGCTAACGAATATCCTCTTCTACCGCCACTAGTATTTCGATCATTTTCGCATTGGACATGTTGATCAAATCAGGAGCAAAAATTTGAGTCGATTGATTCATATAATAGATTCACCCAGTATCTGACTTTTTTATTTATATGTTATAGTTTCACAAGATAATATTTTTTATCATGGACTACAGATTGCTGGGATTGCTTGAAAAGTTAAATTTCTTCTATTGTTATTCAACTCATATGACACCGATTTTGCAGCACTATTTAAAAGAATATGATAAATTTAAAAGTTATTTAATAAAAACGCAGCACTCACTATCTCTAGAGAAAAGGCAAAGGGCTTTTAATACCTTTTATCAGAAAGGATTTCCAAGTACTCAGGAAGAAGCCTGGGCTGGTATTGCCCGATCTCCTTTCTTACAACATGCATTTCATATTGCACTACCTAACACAGAGCGGACCCATATTTCGGGTACATTACCAAAAATGTGGGAGCCTTCTGCAATACGATTTGTATTCATTAATGGTTATTTTTCAAAGCAATTATCTAGTCCTCTCAGCACATTACCCGATGGCTTACATGTGCAAACGCTTGCAGAGCTAAGTCAACAAGCCTCTCAAGCAACAGAGAGTAACGATCTAGATCAAGATGTAACAACATTAAATCCTTTTGCTGCAATCAACCAGGCGTTTAGTCAAGATGGCATGATAATCACTGTAGACGATTACCACGTCATTGAACCTTTAATTGAATTGTGTTTTATTGGCGAACCTTCCTTAGAAGCGCTGCCTTTGCTCATCGCTACTCACCACAAGATAAAGGTAGGTCAAAAGAGCCGGGTACGGTTCTTAGAAACTTATTGGCCTGCTTGTAGCGCTGCCACTGCTTCTCTTTTTATGAATGTTGTTACCACGTTGAGACTAGAAGCAGCAGCAGACGTTATTTGGGCGCAAAACATACAAGCTGAGCAAGGCTATATCCATGTGGGCGCATTAGAGGTTTCACAAGATGCTAAGAGTCATTTAGCGCTAGAATCTTTTGTGCGGGGCGGCAGTTTAGTCAGACATACTATTCCGATTTGTTTAAGTGGGGAAGGGGCTTCAGCTCAAGTACAAGCCTTAAGTTTATCAAAAGAAAAGCATAATATTGATCATCAAGTCATGCTTCAGCATGAAGCTTCTTATACCAGTAGTTCGGTAGATTATAGAGCGATTGCTGATGAGCAAAGTCGCATTGGCTTTAGAGGTGAAGTGCATGCTATTGCTGGTGTGATACAAGTCCAAGCCAAGCAAAATAGCCGTAATTTATTATTATCAAGTCAAGCAGTGATTGATACGCAACCTCGTTTAGAATTATTTACAGATGATTTGATGTGCACACACGGTGCAACTGTTGGATCACTGGATGAAGCGGCTTTATTTTATTTACAAAGCCGTGGCATTCCTAAAACGAAAGCGCGTGCACTTTTAATTGAAGCTTTTAGTCAATCTATTTTAGACAAAATGTTGATTCTTTCTTCTGCTGTTTTGGAATGAGTGAATGCTGCTCAATACATCATGCAATGGATGATCATTCATTGCATGGTCATTTGCAAAGATGGTGCTAAAAGAGGTGAAAGGTCGTTTAGCTGTGTGTCTTTTTTAAACTCATTAAGCTTATTATACATATTGACCTCAATCGGCTAAAATAAAGGTCGATTTTAATGATCGGAGCGAGAGGATTTGAACCTCCGACCCCCTGCACCCCATGCAGGTGCGCTACCAAGCTGCGCCACGCCCCGACATAAAATAATCAATGCAAGATATTCTACTATAAACTACATGGTATATGGATACTATTCGAAACTTTTGTATTATTGCCCATATTAATCACGGCAAATCGACAATTGCTGATCGCTTAATTCAACGTTGTGAAGGTTTAAGTGATCGTGAAATGGAAGACCAAGTACTTGATCAAAAAATAGAAAAAGCACGCGGTATTACCATTAAAGCAAAAAGTGTCACTTTACGCTATCAAGCAAAAGATGGTCGCACTTACCAATTAAATTTTATTGATACGCCGGGCCATGTAGATTTTGCGTATGAAGTCTCTCGTTCTTTAGCCGCCTGCGAAGGCGCCATACTCATTGTAGATGCCAGTCAAGGCGTAGAAGCGCAAACCATTGCTGTTTGTTATACTGCCCTGGATTACAATCTTGAAATTATTCCTGTACTCAATAAAATTGATCTTCCTCAAGCTGAACCTAAACGCGTTATTCAAGAAATTGAAGAAATTATTGGTATCCCTGTAGAAGATGCTGTACAAGTGAGTGCAAAACAAGGTACGGGTATTGATGATCTCATTGAAAGTATTATTCGTATTATTCCAGCTCCTGTGGGGGACCCTGAAGCAGCTTTACAAGCTTTAATTATTGATTCATGGTTCGATAATTATTTAGGAGTCGTTTCATTAGTGCGTGTTAAAGCAGGCTGTTTAAAAAAAGGTGATCGTATTAAAGTGATGTCGACCAATAAAAGTTATACAGTTGATGCTTTAGGTATTTTTACACCGAAACGTGTCGATCAATCGATTTTGCGGGTAGGCGAAGTAGGATTTATTATTGCAGGCATCAAAGATATTCAAGCGGCGCCTGTTGGTGATACGCTTACGCATACTCACCAACCTGCAACGACGCATTTACCTGGATTTAAAAAAGCATATCCTCAAGTATTTGCCGGCATTTTCCCTTTAAAAACAGAAGCTTATGAAGCCACTCGGGAAGCTTTGGGTAAATTAAGCTTAAATGATTCAGCCTTATTTTATGAACCTGAAGCTTCTGAAGCACTGGGGTCGGGTTTTCGATGTGGGTTTTTAGGATTATTACATCTGGAAATTGTACAAGAGCGCTTAGAACAAGAATATCAGTTAGATTTATTAGTGACGGCACCTACAGTCGTTTATAATATTATCACGCGTGAAGGCAATGCTACATTAGTCAGTAGTCCTGCTCAACTGCCGCCACCGGAAGAACGCATTGAAATTCAAGAGCCTATTGTAGAAGCTACTATTTTAGTGCCTCAAGATTATTTAGGTCATGTGTTAACTTTATGCAATGAAAGAAGAGGCATGCAAATCCAAATGTTATATGTAGGCAATCAAATTAATTTGATTTATGAATTGCCTTTAGCAGAAGTTGCATTAGATTTTTTTGATCGTATTAAATCTTTAACGCGAGGATATGCTTCATTAAATTATCGATGGTTACGCTTTCAAACTTCTGATGTAGTCAAACTAGACATTATGATTAATGGTGAAAAAGTAGATGCTTTAGCCAGTATTGTTCACCGCCAGCAAGTGATTCAGCGAGGCCGAAAGATGGCAGAACGGTTATCTGATTTGATTCCCCGTCAGATGTTCGATGTCGCGATTCAGGCGGCTATTGGTGGTAAAATTATTGCACGCGAAACTGTCAAAGCAATGCGTAAAAATGTTATTGCAAAGTGTTATGGGGGGGATATTACGCGAAAACGTAAATTACTGGAAAAACAGCGCGCAGGTAAAAAACGTATGAAACAGTTAGGTAAAATTGAAATTCCTCAAGAGGCATTTTTAGCAGTTTTGACGCTTAATCAATAATAGGATCTCATTTGATGTCTTTCAAAGTGAGTATTTTAGATGATAGGCTAGTTGTGATGTCAATAATTGACAAATAACTTTTGGACCCTCTAAAATAACTGGATATATAAAATTTAATAAGGAATTAAAACTATCATGAAAAAAACACAGCAACTGGAACCGAATAGCTTTGAGATATTCATCAGCCAATATGGCCTGCAAACCGCAAGCTTTCTACAACAATATATTGAAACCTTAAAAGCATTGGATACAGTTACTTTTGAACAGTTGAAAAAGTTTTTAACCCTTCTTCGATCAGGCGATGATCGCTTGTTCAAAGGGCAGCTTACACAAGAAGAGCATGAAATTATTGCCTTTTCTATTCAACAAGCAGCCCAGCCTGAAAGGATGGAAAAGCTATTAAAGTTGTTTGAGCACCCGGACTGTGTATTCAAGCCAGACTCCAAAAAGGATGAAAAACCATTTTTGCAAGGCCTAATAAGCATTATTGCACTTTCTGAGCGTTGCACAAGCGATACATTTGCCCAGTATCTTGATATATTAATTGCTTGGAAGGTTTTCAACAAACAAGCTAACATTAATATAACAGGCGGCGTGAAGTTATCGCAAATTGCTCTGTTTGAGAAGCTGGTATTAAAAGAATATGATTTGACTATTTTAAAAGATATTGTAGTTAATGCCGGCAGTTTGTATGCATTGATAACATCTAGTGATAATAGTCATTATTATTTCTGCCAATATCATTCCCTGATGGATTACATGGAAAGCGTAGCAACGTTAAAAAATAAGGAAGAAGGCATCAATAAAATGCAATCCATGTCTAATATCCTCAAATGCTGCTGCACGCAAGAGATACTGGCAGATAAAAAAAATGTGTATGTAATCGAGCAGATCTTAACGCAGGCTTGTTTAGCGGATACTACTTCTTTAATATTTAGAAGTACTGTTTGTCAATTACTGATAGAAAATGCTTGGAATAATGCTGATAATCTAGGTTTGCTTTTTTGTAAGACGAGCGATAGTACCAAAGATCTCATAAAGAATTACGATGCTCGTAACAAGGCATATGGTTTTTTATTAAAAAAATTAGCTGACAATTCGAGGACTGGAATAGTAGGGGCATATTTTAGTGCTGCAAAGACACCTTCTTGCTCAGATATGATGCAAAAAATCTATCAAAAGAAAGGTTGGCCGATAGAAAGTCCTGTCTTTTTAGAAGAAATGAAAGTAATGGTTTGCAGCGTTTTAGGAAAAGAATTGCAATCATCAAAGTCTGCCGTTCCGCCTGCATATTCTGTAACGCATCCTTGAAATGCTAATGGAATGTGTCTTGTTGTCAGTCTGTTTGAAAAAGCTTGGATGCTTATTGTATTGTAAGCTCCAAGCTGTATGAGAATGGTATCACAAGCTTAGGCTTGCCACCCCGTTAAGCGCTTTTTTGCGAAAGAAAGAAAATGTAGTGCTGATCAGTTTCTCAATCTATTGGGTGTCTATCGAAGTGATTTTAAAATATTATTGAAAAGCTTCATAAGCTTGCCGATCTTGTATACTACGCACGATGGACATTGGGCAGATGGATTATCTGGTAAAAACACAATGGATGCATTAGGATAAAAAAATCAACACTATGCTTTTGAGTATCATTACTGCTAATGCCTTATACTGGAAAATCTTCTCGTCCCCGTAGAGGGCATCTTTTTAAGTTAATATCGATCAGAGTACAGGGAGTATATTTTTGGTGGTTTACAAAAAGCCATTTTTTCAAAATAACTGTGATTACTTTGTGCAGTTTCAGTTGGCTAATAGCTTGGATGTTCTTATATTCTCCTAAGCACTTTACTATTCAACACATCCAATTGTTGAGTGAGACGACTCAAGAGGCTAACAGTAAAGTAAAAGCTATTGCATTAACTTACATAGGAAAAGGTATCTTCGCAATTAATCCACGCACTTTACAAACTAAGTTATTAGATCATTTTAGCTGGATTGAATCAGTGATCGTAAAACGAAGGTTGTCAGGTACACTCATGATTGAGGTGGCAGTCCGTAAGCCAATAGCGCGCTTTGCAAATATAGAACATACTGGTTCAAAAGTATTGCTGATCGATGATACTGGTTATGTTTTTGAACCTACGCAGAACATCGAGCACTTTGAGTATTTACCTTATTTAAAAGGTTTGACAAATCTCGCGAAATATATATTGCACTTTTACAAGGAGCTTAATACAATACTGCAGGCACAAAATCTAAAAATAACGCAGTTGCAACTAGATCGAGAAATGCGTTTTAATGTAGAGTTAAGCAATGGGATGCGGCTATTGCTTGGCCACGTTAATCCTTTGCATCAATTAAAGTGTTTGTTAGGTTTAAATGTTCAAGTGTTACACCGAACCGACCAAATCGCCTCTATTGATTTGCGGTATGCCAGAGGTATAGCTGTCAAATTGCACGAGTCTATTAAATGAAAAAAAAATCTAATTCTTTTTTAATTGCAGGTTTGGATATAGGTACTTCTAAAGTACATGCTTTAATTGCAGAATGCACCCCTGAGCTCATGGAAATTATTGCATTAGGGACAAGTCCTTCCTATGGTTTAAAAAAAGGCGTTGTGACCAATATTGAAGCGACTACGCAATCTATTCAACAGGCTGTGACTGAAGCAGAACGCATGGCGGGCATTAAAATTCAAGAAGTCTATACCTGCATTGCTGGTAGTCACATCCGAAGTTTAAATTCTTATGGGGTAGTGGCCATTGAAAATAAAGAAGTCACTCAGCGGGATATTGATCGTGTGATGGAATCAGCAAGGGCAGTCCCAATTTCTGAAGATCAAAAACAATTGCATGTTTTACCGCAAGAATTCATTGTGGATTACCAACATGGTATTCGAGATCCCATCGGTATGTCGGGTGTGCGACTAGAAACTAAGGTGCATATTATAACAGGTGCATTAAATGCGGCTCAAAATATTGTAAAATGCGTTCAGAAATGTAATCTCAATGTTGCCGATATTGTGGTCGATCAACTTGCCTCTAGCCAATCTGTATTAACAGAAGATGAAAAAGAATTAGGGGTGATTTTAGTTGATATTGGCGGTGGTAGCACGGATATTGCAGTTTTTAAAGGCGGCACGATTTGCCACACGGCTGTTGTGTCCATTGCTGGAGACCATATCACTCGAGATATTGCTGTTTTATTAAATACTTCCATTGAGCTTGCAGAATCCATTAAACGAAAAGATGCCTGTGCAATGCTTAGCATGACGCAGACTGCTCGAATAGAAATTTCTAACTTATCATCGCACCATGTTGCTCGAAATATTGAAACAGAAGTCTTAACTGAAGTTGTCAGTGCTCGTTATGAAGAAATCTTTATCTTAATACGACAAGCATTAGGCTCATTTTCCAACCCTGAACGGGTGCCTGCCGGTTTAGTCTTGACAGGAGGCGCTTCTCATGTCTTGGGGGCGACAGAGCTTGCGCAAGCTTTATTTAAAATGCATGTCAGAATTGGTGTGCCTCAATATCAGGGTAACATGGAATCTACTTTTGGCCACGGGTGTCACTCAACAGGAGTGGGCTTGATCTATCATGGCTATCAGCATATGCTGCATCATTCACCCATGAGTACGATACAGTCAACTTATAATCGCATGAGAGCTTGGTTCCAAAATAATTTTTAAGTCGAGGAGGCTACAATGAATATGTCAGTTGATACTGTAGAAACACCTTCACCCGGAAGTGATTTGCAGTCAGCCATTATTAAAGTCATAGGCATTGGAGGCGGTGGCAATAATGCGCTTGTCCACATGATTGCCCAAAATAT
>Ga0233335_1000184_pt1 | contig 12206 bp, 12 predicted proteins | sample GEONDECOMP222_FD_180695 | JGI IMG/M metagenome (GOLD analysis project Ga0233335, IMG submission 180695) | Leaf litter microbial communities from Shasta-Trinity National Forest, California, United States - GEON-DECOMP-222 | ecosystem: Environmental > Terrestrial > Plant litter > Unclassified... | reverse complement strand
GGCGGTCAGGTCTGCCAGGCGAATCGGCTGGGCAAAGTGTTCACGGATATACCGGTCGACGGCGGCGACGCGGCTGTAGGCGGGGTGGCTGGAGTTCGAGCCCTGCAGGTCGCGGGAGGTGCCAGCCAGACCAATCACCGCACCCTGTTGGTTGCGCAGGGCGAGCTTGTGCGTCAGGCACCAGATCGGCTGGCGGCCGAGATAAAGGTGCAGCTCCAACTGGTCGCTCAATCCTTGGCCGCTGCTTAATACGCGACGGTCCTGGGCGGTATACGAGGGTCCGAATCTGGCCGGAAAGACCTGCTCGGCAGTCTGGCCGATCAGCTCTTCGCGGCAAGTGAAGCCGCAGCGCCGAGCCAGGGTCAGGTTGGCAAGCACATAGCGTGTCTCGATGTCCTTGACGAAAAACACCACGTCGGCCATGTCATCGAACAGCGGCAGCAGCGGGTACAGGCCGTTGAGCAATTCGTCGAGCGAAGCGGGACAAGGAAGGTGATCGAGCATGCAGGCGCCTGAAGGGGATGGCTATTGCACAGTATCTACGGTTTTGCCAAGAGCGCCAATGTCGACACTCGCGCCGGCACGAAGGGCGGTCTTGGGGCCGGGGCGTCCCAGCCAAACATGAATTGCGTGGCGGTACCGCACACGCGCCCCTGGCACGCGCCCATGCCGCAGCGGCTGGACATTTTCGCGGCAGTCCAGCCGGGCTGCTGGCGCAATTGGCGTAAGGTGACGTCTTCGCACCGGCAGATCAGAGTGTCATCCCTGGCGAGGGATTTCAGCGCGGGTTGCAAACTGAACGTGCGCTCCAGGCTGTCGGCAAAACTTTGCCAGTGCTGGCGCTGTGGCCAGAGACTGCGGGCCTCGTCCGCTTGGCCGGTGGCGGCGAGACCGGCGATGGTGCCCTCGATGCAAGCGAGTTCACTGCCGCCAAACCCGGTGCATTCTCCCGCCGCGTAATGGCCTGGCACACTGGCGGCCTGCCACGTATCGACGGCGATGGCCTGACTGGCGAGGGCACACCCCATTGCCTGGCCGATCTGTACGTTGGGTACCAGCCCGAAGCCGACCGCGAGCCGATCACAGGCGATCTCTTCGACTCTACCGGCAATGCTCATCCGTACGCCCTGCAGCTGGCCATCGCCAAAGGCTTCGAGCACATGACTATTGGTTCTATAGTGGCGGTTGAGCAGGACCGCTGCCTGCACAGCTTTTGCGGGCCAGGCCCACAGGCCCAGGGCAAAGTGCGCAATGCTGTGCCGAGGCGCCTGCTCGGCAACTCGCAGCAGCTGGGCGCCGGCCTTGCGAGCGGTGGCTGCACTGGCCAGTAACAAGGGCCCGCTGCCGGCCACGACCAGACGCTCGCCCGTCAACGGTACGCCGCCCTTGCACAGTGCCTGCAAGCCGCCAGCGCCGGTAACCCCGGGAAGCGTCCAGCCGGGGAATGGCAGCAGCCGCTCGCGTGCGCCCGTACACAGGATCAGTTGGCCGTAGCGCAAGTGCCAGCCGCGTTCGGCGTTCTCCAGCAGCAGCTGCTGCGTGCCGGACAGCGCGATGACGCGAGTGTCGCCATACACCACAACGTTGGCGCAGGCCTGCAGCCGGGCGCGTAGTTGCAGGGCTCGGGCAGGCAATCGGGCTGCCGGGCCGTCGCGCCAGATCTGGCCACCGGGCAGCGGATTGTCATCGATCACCGCGATCCGCGCGCCACTCGGCGCTGCGGCGAGGGCTGCACTGATACCCGCCGGGCCGGCACCGATGATCAGCAGGTCGAACGTTTCTTCGCTCGGCAGTGGCGTCATGGCGTGCTCTGCACATGCATGCCATCAAGGCAGACGGTCTGGCAGGCCAGTCGACGTCGCCCGTTGACGGTTACCCGGCACTCCTGGCAAATGCCCATGCCGCACACCGGCGCCCGGCGTTGACCGCTGACGCTGGTGCGGGCACACCCGTCGCCCAGTTGCAGTTTTTCCGCAATGGCCAAGGCTGCCGCGACGTTGGTCCCGGTCGCGACGTGCAAGGCATTTCCGTCGATGTGGAGGTCAGGCATGGGCGGCATTTCCAAGCAAACGTTCAGGCCGGTAAGGGGTTGTCGCAATGGGCGGCGGCCGTTTCAGCAGCTGCGCGACGATTAGTTCGGCGGTAGCCGGTGCGGTGGTGACTCCAAGGCCCTCATGCCCGACGGCCAGCCACAGTCCTGGCTGCTGCGGGTGCTCGCCGATCATGGGTAGCCCGTCCGGGGTGGCGGCGCGAAAGCCGGTCCAGCTCCGGATCAGATTCAGGTCGGCCAAGGTCGGAAGAAAATGTTGCGCGCGTTGCAGCATCTGGCCCAGCATCGTGGGGTCGATTGCCGCGTCGGTGTTGCCGAACTGGCGTGATGAGCCGATAAACAGCTGGCCGGTCGGGCGCGGTTGCACATTGAATGCTACCGACGGTCCGGTGGCGTGATGGGCGCTGGTGACGTAGCCCAGTTCCACCAATGTATGCCGGACCAGGCCAGGATAGCGGTCGGTGATCGCCAGATGACCTTTCTTGGGCTCGATGGGGAGTTCCGGGCATAGCTGAGTGGCGTGGATACCGTTGGCCAAAATCACGGCGTCGGCTTGCAACCACTTGCCGTCGGCGAGCCGCACGCGATTGCCCTGCACCTCGATCACCTGCTCCCGACGCTGGAGCACTCGCAGGGGATTGCGCTGCAACAGCCAGCGCGCCGCATTGGGGGCATAGACGATCCCGTCGCCGGTGATCTTCAAGGCGCCATGAAGCCCTTGGCGCAACATCGGTTCGGCTTCGCTCAGCGCTGCACCGGTCAATAGTTCGCAGGCAATGTCATGCTCGCCAAGTACCCGGTACTTATGCTCGGCAACCGCCATTTCCTCCGGGTTTTCTGCCAGCCACAGCGTGCCGTTCCCTTGGTAGGCGCAACCTTCCGGCATTTCCTTGCCCCATTCTCGCCACCGCTTTAGCGAGCGGTTGCTCAGGGCCAGCTCAGCCGCGTTGTCATCGAGCACCAGCAAGTGGCCCATGCCGACAGCCGTTGCGCCGCCACGCTGATCGTCTACGACCAGGGTTTGCAGTCCGTGCCGGGCCAGCTCGTGCGCGCAGGCTGCCCCCACGATGCCGGCACCGATGACAATGACATCGGCTACCCGGCCTTCGATCAAAGCCGAATGCCCCAACCGAAGGGATCGGCTTCATCGATCAGCAGCGTCGCTTCGGCGCTGACATACGCGCGGCCCGTGATGGTCGGGACAATCTGCTCGCCGTCCAGCTCGAATGTGCCTTCGAACTGACTGCCAATCACACTGGCCTGGCGCCAGATCTGCCCTGGCTGCAATGTACCGTCGGCGGCCAGGCAGGCCAGTTTCGCACTGGTGCCAGTGCCACAAGGTGAGCGGTCATAAGCTTTGCCGGGGCATAATACGAAGTTGCGGCTGTCAGCCTGATCGTCGTCGGCAAACAGCTCGATGTGGTCTATTTCACCACCATCCGCACCAAGGATGCGCTGTTCCTGCAATGCCTGGCGTACGGCCCAGGTCCAGGCTGTCAGGGCGTCCAGGTTGTCGCTGGCCACACGCAGGCCGTGGTCGGCGACCAGGAAAAACCAGTTGCCGCCCCAAGCGACATCGCCGGTCACCGCGCCGATGCCGGGTACCTCGATAGTCAATGCCTTGTGCAGGCGGTACGCCGGAATGTTGCGCACGCTGACCGAAAGGTCATCGTGCAGGGTGGCCTGCACCGTGCCCACGGGGGTCTCGATGCGATGAACGCCCGGTTTTATCCGGCCAAGATAGGCCAGCGATACGACCAGGCCGATCGTGCCGTGGCCGCACATGCCCAGGTAGCCACTGTTGTTGAAGAAGATTACTCCCGCGCTGGCCGCCGGATCGACGGGCTTGCATAACAACGCACCGACCAGCACGTCGCTACCGCGTGGTTCCAGCGCTGCGGCTGCTCGCCACTGGTCGTGGTGTTCGGCAAGCATCGTCCGGCGCTCGGCCATGCTGCCGGTGCCCAGGTCGGGGAAGCCATCAAGGACCAGGCGGGTCGGTTCACCGCCGGTATGGGAGTCCAGCACTTTGATGTGTCGCATGCCGCTGCCTGTCTATCGGAGAGGATGCTAGCGTGCCGGCTGGAGTGGTTGCGCCGCTTGAGCGATTTCATTCGGCGCGATGACGAAATCGGCATAGCACCCGCACGCTCCAACAGCCACAGACAGCGGGCATTGTTGCCGTTTTATCCGAGCGGCACTAGATGAAAATAACCCTCGGCCATTTACCAACTACTTATTGCGGCGTAGCCTTTGGTTATACGGCGAGGTGCTGACGTTATCTAGACCTGTGTTCTGTCGGGGTCACGGTGGCTCCTTGCCTGGTATTCGACTCTCTTTATACGACCGGTTATGAAATTCATTATCCTTGCCCTGTTTATCTGTTCCATTGCCTTTGTGCACTTTCGCGGGCGTGTGCGGCATAAGTTCGTCCGGCAACTGAGTGACCATTCGAGCTTTCTCGCACCGATCAATACCTTCCTCTATCTGTTCTCGACACTGCCGGCTGCTCCTTACCTGGATACCCGTGACTTTCCGGAACTGGCCACCTTGCAACAGCACTGGCCGGAGATTCGGGAAGAGGGGGTACGGTTAATGGAGATGGGCGAGATCAAGCGATCTGCCGGTTATGACGACGTCGGTTTCAACTCGTTTTTCAAGACCGGCTGGAAGCGCTTCTATTTGAAGTGGTACGGCGCCAGCCACCCTTCCGCCAGTCAACTATGCCCGCGCACCACTGAGCTGCTGGCCAGCATTGGTTCGGTCAAGGCTGCCATGTTCGCTGCCCTGCCGCCCGGTTCGCGGCTGGTACGTCATCGCGATCCCTATGCCGGCTCATACCGTTACCACCTGGGCCTGGACACGCCCAATGACCCAGGCTGTTACATCAACGTGGACGGCGTGCCTTATCACTGGCGCGACGGTGAGCCGGTGATGTTCGACGAAACTTACATTCACTATGCCGAAAACCAGACTGAGCAGAACCGCATCATCTTGTTCTGCGATATCGAACGGCCGCTGAAGTACCGATGGGCCGCTGCCTTCAATCGCTGGTTCAGCTACAAGGTGATGGCGGCAGCGTCGGCGCCCAATAGCGACGGTGACAAGGTGGGCGGTATCAATCGACTGTTCAGCCGCACCTATAAGATTCGTGCACGCGGCAAGGCGCTGAAGAAGCGCAACCGCACTCGTTACTACCTGGAAAAATGGGCAGTAGTGGGCCTGTTCGTGTTGCTCTTTATCTCTCTCTGAACCGCAACGTGACTGCGCAGCCAGGCGGCAGCATTAGTTACAGTTTCAGCGACAGTCTTTTGCAACTTGCGAAATAATTTCGAAGCCGCCTACTGTTCAGGTACTGCCGAGTGTACGATCGGTAGTGACACTAACAATCCACGCACTGCTCGCTGTTTGCGTTGCGCGCTTGACCATCATCGGCTTGATAGCGCCAGTACCTTCAGCGCCTTGACCCGCGCTGCACCGCAACAAGGGCGTCGCAAAGGCATTGGCGAACAGAGCGCTGAAGACGGCTCCGAGCAGGATTTTGCGTTTCATGGTCGGTTTCCGTCATGGAGGTTGGGGGGTGAGCCAATGGTACGCCCCCCTACCAATGCCGGAACTGCATTGCATTGATGGTGGATATCAACGCCAGCGATGCCTGGCTGCCGATGCAACCGTTTACGGTGCGTTGGCGCCCTTGTGACTCAGCATGCCGATCTGGTCGAGCCACTTGGGTGCTTTCTGCTGCAGCCATTGCTGCGCAGGCACTGACTGTTTGATCGTGGCATCCAGCCAGGCGGTAGTCACGGCGGCAATGCTGGTGGCCTGGCGTACATCGATCGGTTGCTCGACAGTGCTGGGCGGTGGCGCCTCATGGACGATCGGATCGCCCTTGTCGGCGGGCTCGGCACTGGCGACCGGGGCGCCACTGCTTTTCTTGTCGACCTTGGTCAAGCTCGACAACGTGCCGGACAGGCCCTGGTGGGTGGTGTCGGGCAGCAACAGCTCGTAGCCACCCAGCGGGCCCAGGTTGTCGTAGAGATCCTGGCGCTGTTGCGCGCTCGATACCCAACTGAACGGGTCCTCATCCTGCAGCCCGGTAACAGCCAGTACGGGCGTATCGATCTGGCTGAAACGGTTGCGATCGGCGCCGCCCTCGACGTAAGGGCTTAGCAGGATGACTGCACGGGGGCGCCAGGCCACTGGCCGCGCGGTGCCCGGATCGCGCTCACCCGCCAGGGCAGCAGCGGTCTGGGCGCCGAGATCGTACCCGGCCACAACGATGCGTTGGCTATCCACCGCGCTATAGCCAGGTTCACCCGCTGCACTGCGACGTTTCACCTCGGCAAGCATCTGATCGACTTCCTCGACCCGGGATTTCAGCGAGGCGTCCGAGAAAGCGTGTTCTGCGATCGCCCGGAATGCCCCGGCCTGAGCATCTGCCGACCGGTAGATCGAGCGGTCGTAGCGCGGCGCCTGTACCGACAGCACCGCATAGCCGGCGTCTACCCACGTCTGGCGCCAGAGATCGCCACCGGTTTCATTCTCGCCAAGACCTGGCAGGTAGATGATCAGCGGTACGTTCTTTTGCCCATGGGGCACCAGCAAGGCGACGTTCAGCTGGTGCTTGTCCCACTTCCACTGGGAGCTCCAGCCATCAAGAGTGAAGTGCTCGGCCGGCACGTAGGCCGTCCTTTGGTATTGCTGTATCGATACCAGGGTCGGTACATCTTTGGCCGGATCGCTGGAGCACGCGACCAGCGTGGCCAGGGCCAGGGCAGCAGCAAGGGGGCGGAGCAGGGCGCAACGAGGGAAGGGCACTGACATGGAGACGACCGTGATGGCAAATGGGGAACGACGGCACCCGGCCGTCAATGGCAGTTGCGAATTATGCGCAATGCGCGGCAAGAATGCCGTACGAAGCGGTAAACGGTGAGTAAATTTTTGGATACTCGGTAGGATTGCTGCGGCGTCCGCGATAATGGATACGCAAAGCGCCTGTGCGGTCACGCCGTGAACCCGAAGTGGGCGAAAAGTTGTCCACGCAATACGTGGACATCTCTGTGGATAAAGTTGCCGGGCCTTTTAAAATCAAGGCTCTGAGGGCGATGAACAAGAACTGATCAACCGTCTGCGGCTTCCATAACTGCAAATGCCCTGTCAATTGCTTCCACGGCAGAAGACGAAAATTGACTGCTTGACGTTTACCTCGCGGCCCCCACCTGACTGCCGAGCCAATCGATGAACTCGCGCACCGGCGTTTCCCGCTCGCGGCCCGGTACGCACATCACACTGTATTGGGCGGCCGATAGGCGAATATCGGCGCGCCAGGGGACCAGGGCGCCGCTTGCCAAGCTGTCGGCCACCAGCACATCGCTGGCCAGCACCAGGCCGTGGCCGGCTATGGCGGCCTGCAGCGCATACTGCTCGTCGTCGTACTCGCGCAGACGGGCCCGAGCCAGCCAGCTTTGGCAGCCGGCCATGGCGCACCATGTGGGCCAATCGACGGCAGTGCCCGTCGGGGAGATCCACGGCACGTTGATCAGTTCAACGTTGTCGTGTTCACCCGGTGGCCGCCACTGCGGGCAGGCGTAGGCACCGAAATGTTCGGCCAGCAGGGGTTTGCAGAACAGGCACGGTTCGGGGGCGTAGTGGACGCGTATGGCCAGGTCGATGCGGGAGTCTCGGGCCAGGTCGACTACCTGGTTGGTGGTGTCGATGCGTACATCTATGTGCGGATGCAGTCGGTGGAACTGCCCGAGCCGGGCGATCAGCCACTGGCTGGCAAAGGCGGGAGTAGTGCTGAGGGTCAAGCTGCTTTGATCGGTGCTCGGCTTGAAGTGTAAGAGACCCTTTGCGATATCGCTGAAGGCGCTGTGAACCTGCGCCAGCAGCCTTTCGCCCTGGGCCGTGAGGCGAACGCCCTGGCCTGTGCGCTCGAACAGCAGGGCACCGAGCCACTCTTCCAGGCTTTTGATCTGGTGGGACACGGCGGCGGGGGTCACGGCCAGTTCGTCGGCGGCGGCTTTGAACCCCCCCAGCCGACCAGCGGATTCGAAGGCGCGCAAGGCGGTCAGCGGTAGCTTGGCAAACACGGCGGGTTACTCAGTTTGAGCGAGGCTCAATTTAGCTCAGTTGTTTGGCCGCGCTCAACTGGCCACGCTAGGGTCTCTGCTGCCCAATAGAGTGATTGTGATGCAAGGAATTTCCCGGAAAATTACACAAGCGGGTTTGTACGAACTGATTTCCGTCGCTTTCGTGGCGCCAGCATTGTCGCTGGCCTACGACGAAGGCGCTGCATTCTCCATGGCGCTGTCGGTGTTGATCTCAACCATCGCACTGGTGTGGAACATGCTTTTCAACCTGTTGTTCGAGTATTGGGAAGTCCGACAGCCTTCGCGCACCCGCACTTGGCAACGTCGCCTTTTACACTCCTTTGGCTTCGAGGGCGGTTTGACGGTGATTCTGCTGCCAGTCATCGCCTATGCGCTGGGGATTGGCTTGCTCGCCGCATTGCTGACCAATCTAGCGCTGTTTGCGTTCTTTTTTTTCTACGCGTTGGTGTTCCAGTGGGCATTCGATCGGGTGTTCGATGTGCCGGCCTCGGCTGCTTGAGGTGCTCGGGCCTAGACCATCCGCCGTCGCTGTTGCAGCAGATGCTTGAAACCTTCCGCGACCAGGACCAGAACAGCGAGCCAGATTGGCAGGTAAGTCAGCCATTGGTCACGAGCGATGCTTTCGCCCAACAGCAGGGCCACTGCGACCAACAGAATGGGCTCGACGTAGCTGAGCAGACCGAACAGCGTAAAGGGCAGGGCACGGCTGGCCAGCACGTAGCAGATCAGCGCCGATGCGCTGACCACGCCAAGGATGGGCACTAACCCATAGAGGGCAGGGTGGGCCTGCAGATCCTGGTTCGTCAGCTGGCCATGGCTGACGAAGTACAGTGCAGCTGGCATCAATAGCAGCATATCGGTCCACAGGCCGCCCAGGTGATCGGTACGGCAGCGGCGACGAATGACAAAGTAAATCGGGTAACCACAGGCGACCAGCAGGGTCTCCCAGGCGAAGCTGCCATGGCGCACCAGCTCGTTCAGCACCCCGCACGACGCACATGCCACGGCAATCTGTTGCAGCCGCGACAGCTGCTCGCCCCATACCAGCCGCCCGGTCAGCACCATGGTCAGCGGCAACAGAAAGTAGCCCAGCGAGACCTCCAGGCTGCGACCATGCAGCGGTGCCCAGAGAAAGACCCACAATTGCAGGCCCATCAGGGCGGAGGTAGCCAGCGATCCGAGAAACAGCGACGGCTGTCGCATGAAGCCGCGCCAGACCCCGATCACTCGCGAGAAATCACGAGTGATCAGCATGAACACCGTGACACAGGGCAGTGTCAGCAACATGCGCCAACCGAAAATCTCCTCGCCGCTGAGGGGGTGCAGCAGCGAAGTGAAGAAGTACATTACGGCAAACAGCGACGAGGCCGTGACGGACAGGATGATGCCTTTGGACACATAAGCCTCGGCGATGCAATTGGCAGTGGGGCCGCCATGATCTCAGGTCACCCGGTGGCGTTACAACTGGTTGAAATAACTATGTTTTCTGTCAGTGCTTGACATCTTCCAGTGAAAGATTTCGAGTGCGCGGGCCCAAGCTCGCAATGGTCAACGTGACGATGAGCATGCTGCCGACAATAAAGGCCAGTACACCCGGCGTGCCGAAATGCTGCAGGAAGAACCCGATCAACAGGCTGCTGAAGACAGTCGACAGACGACTGAAGGAGTAGCAAAACCCTACCGCCCTCGCACGTATGTGTGTGGGAAACAGCTCAGCCTGATAGGCGTGGTAGCTGAAGGTCAGCCACGCGTTGCAGAAAGTGATCATGATTCCGCACAGGATCAGGCCTGACGCCGAGCTCTGGAAGGCGAACAGCGTACCGAACAGCACGGTACCCAGCGCAGAGCCGACGATGCCCCATTTGTTTTCCAGGCGGTGGGCCACACGGATGAACAGGAGCGGCCCCAGCGGATAGGCGAGGGTAATTACAAACGCATAGGCGAGGCTGTGCGTCAGCCCTACGCCCTGGCCGTTGAGCAGCGCGGGTAGCCAGTTGCCAAAACCGAAGAAACCAATGGCCTGGAAGATATTGAACACCACCAGCATCACCGCGCGGCGGCGGTATGGCGGTTGCCAGATATCGCTGAAACGTCCTGCAGTTCCGACAGCGACGGCGACGGCGTTGGCGCCAGGCTCTGGCACGGGCAACGGATGCCCGTGCTCGCGTTCGCAGTTGGTCTCGACTCGAGCCAGTATCGCTTCGGCCTCGTCAAACCGCCCATGCTGCGCCAGCCAGCGTGGAGATTCCGGCAGGCGTTTGCGCAACCACCAGATAAACAGAGCAAACACGGCACTGGCCAGAACCACCCAGCGCCAGCCGGCGATGCCAAAGGGTGCCTGGGGTACCAGCCACCAAGACATCAGGGCGACGGCAGGCACCGACAAGAACTGCACGAAGAAAGCGAAGGCAAATGCACTGCTGCGCATACCTTTGGGCACCCACTCACTGAGGTAGGCATCAATGGTGACCAGCTCTATACCCAGCCCGATGCCTACCAGGAATCGGCAGACGATCAGTCCGGTTGCGCTGTCCTGCAAGCCCATCAACACCGTGGCGGCGGTATACCAAAGTAGGGCAAAGGTGAAGATTGCCCGGCGTCCATAGCGGTCTGCAAACGAGGCCAGCACGCTGGCGCCGAGGAACAGGCCAAGAAAGGTCGCGGAGGCAAAGGCGGCTTGGTCCGACACGCCGAATGCGCCTTGAGCGCCGTTTGCAAAGATCCCGGCCTGGATCAGGCCAGGGCTGATATAGGCGGTCTGGAACAGGTCGTACAGCTCGAAGAAGCCACCGATCGACAGTAGCGCTACGAGTTTCCACAGACTGGCAACTGCGGGCAGCCGATCGATTCGGGCAGAAATCAGCATGGCGCGGTTCGCGTGCGATGTGGCGGAGTGAGGTGACATGTAAAAAGTCAGTCCGATCGGGAGCAGGGGAAACAATACTAACGGGTTGTTACAAGATGTGCGTGTTAGGTCAAGCCGATGTTGAGTGGTTAGTAGTGGTTTATTGCTGTTTTACAAAGTCTTTTGATTTTATTTGCTCGGTTCTCGGCCTTGCCGGCGATCTGCGCCCTTGGCCGTACCAAACGATAAACGAAGAATTTTTGTCTGAATTCGTGTCGAGGCGGGCGCGTCGGTGGTCGTGATCGAGCGTTTGGCTCGCAATTTCACCGGTCAGCCATGCGAATGGCGGCGCTCACGTGGGCACGCCAGCCATTTTCGCTACAGCGTTGATAGTCGCTGAAGAGCGCGATGTGGGAGCCTTGGAGCTATGTACGGAATTTACCAAAGACCGCACCAGGCAGTCCTTGCCACGCAGGATCAGCGCCGCAGGTAGGCGCTGAAATCGATGTCGTTGGCGCTCAGGATTGCCTGGACGCGATTATGTACGTTGAGCTTGCGCAAGATGGCCGATACATGGGCCTTGACGGTGGTCTCGGCAATCTCCAGATGCCAGGCGATCTGCTTGTTCGAGTCCCCCCGGGTCATGCGTTCCAGGACCTGTAGCTGTTTGCGGGTGAGGGCTTGGAGCAGGGTAGCCGACAGTGTTGGTTGAGGCTTGGCACCATTTCCCGGGCCTTGGCCGCGAACGATGTCGGGCGGCAGGTAGACATTGCCCTCCAGGATACGAGTCAGGGCCTCGGTCATTTGCTGGCGTGGCGAGGATTTGGTGATATAGCCGGCAGCACCATAGGTAATGGCCTGCAGCACGATCTGTTTGTCCTGTTCGGCGGATATCACCACCACCGGAGTCGCCGGGACTTCATTGCGCAGTGAAATCAGGCCGCCAAGGCCGTGCATACCGGGCATATTGAGGTCGAGCAGGATCAGGTCCAGGTCGTTGCGCGCCATTGCCATCGCCAGCGCGTCCGGCAGATCTGCCGCCTCGAGCACCTCGCTGTCGGGGAACGCCTGGCGGACGACCGTGTGGATGGCCTCGCGAAACAGCGGATGGTCATCCGCAATCAGGAATCTATACATGAGGTCTTCCTTCTTGTTGTTTTGAGGAAGTGTACCGCAAGCGTCATCTCCATGGTTTTGC
>Ga0233335_1000183_pt1 | contig 12212 bp, 6 predicted proteins | sample GEONDECOMP222_FD_180695 | JGI IMG/M metagenome (GOLD analysis project Ga0233335, IMG submission 180695) | Leaf litter microbial communities from Shasta-Trinity National Forest, California, United States - GEON-DECOMP-222 | ecosystem: Environmental > Terrestrial > Plant litter > Unclassified... | reverse complement strand
GGGATGCCGTTGATCTGGCCGCAGATCGAACCTTTTCCATTTCCGCCGGATGGATGGCAGTTGGTATAGTCCGAGTTGAGGACGCCCTGCGCCGATGGGCCGTCATCATCGGTCCAGTAGTTGAAGAAGTAGTTGAGCGTAAGATTGTCGGTGGGCGTCGCACGCAGCTCGAACGTTCCGGACTCGGTGTTGCGCTTGCCAAGCTTGATACCGGGCTCAAGCTCGTCGTTATATTGACCGCTTGTGGAGTAGTGGCGATATCCAGCACGGAAATCGAGCTTGCCGGGAATGATCGGGCCCTCGACGGAGCCGCTCATGTCGGTCGTGTCGTAGTTGCCATACTCGGTGTTCAGGCTGGAGTGCCAGGAATCCGCAGGCGGCGTAGTGATCAGGTTGATCGCACCGGCAAAAGTCGAACGGCCGAAAAACGCCGATTGCGGCCCCTTGATGACTTCCACATGATCGATATTGGCGATACCGGAAATATTGCCACCTGCAATCGGGGTGCCGTCCATGAAGATGGTGACACCGGGACGGGTGGAGGTAGCTCCCGAAACGATACCGCGGATTGTATAGGAGTTGAAGCCGCGATCATTGCGGCCGACAGTCTGGTCGGTTGAATGAAAGCCCGGCGTGAAGTCCGCAATGCCGGAGATGCCGCGGATCGTCCGCATCTGCATCTGCTTCTTTGAAATGGCTGTAACCGCGATTGGAATTTTCGTCAGGTCCTCGCGCTTCTTGCGTGCCTGCACGACGACCGTTTCGAGGCCGCCGCTGTCGGCCGCCGCCGCCGCCGCGGCATGATGGTGGCCTGCCTTCGACTTGGTCGTGTCCGGCTCTTCCACCGCACGTGCCCCGGACACATGCCCAACAACGAGATAACCGATGGAAGCACCCAACAGCAGCCGATGTCGCAAACCGAATGATCCAACCATTAATCCCGCCTGGCCTTTGATGAGGTGTCGGCTGACGGGTAAAGGTTGCGTTACAGCTGAGCAATCAGTCGCTGCATTCTTATCGCATGGCGATCAAACTCCGCCCGGATCTGGTCAAAAAGGCCTTCGGATTGGCCTGTCGTGCTCGCGGCGAGCGGATTTGCATCTATCCGGTGCAATTTCGCATGATTTTCCCATGACCGGCCTCCTCATGGTACGAGGGGTGCCGCGATGGCGTCATTGGCCCGCCGGCTTGCATGCAGTCTCTCGATATCGTCGATTTCTTGTGGATGACGGACATCCGAGAATATAAGGAGCGATCCCGGCGCCGTCCCGATGCGCGGCCAGTATGGCAGGCCCGGACCGTTCGGATTGCCGCGTTTGGCGAAGTTGAGCCAGTAGCCCATCAGGTCGTTCTTGATACCGGTATCGACCGCCGTCCACGGATGCCGGGCTGGGTCCAGATTGCCGAACGTGTAGGCGACGTCGCTGCCATGGTCGGCGCCGTAGAGGATACTGTCCGGACCCGGTGTCGGCCGATCAAAACGATACGCGAATGTATTGCGCTGGTGCCGGACGTGCAGAAGCGCCTCATATTGTGTGCCTTCATTGATGGCATAAGCCCGGGCCTGAATGCGCGAATGCCGTGCCTCGGCATCGGTCGTGTGCGGCCACAGGCTCAGAACATGAGCGCTACGGTCTCCATAGGTCTCTCTGGCCCACGCTTCAAATAAGGCCGGCGTGACATGGAGCGGCGCGGATGAGGAGTTTTCTTGCGCCGTAGACCCAATGATCAGGGGGACCGGGTCTTCCATACCATGTTGGAAGGTGGCGATGCTGGACAGAGGCAGCAACGCCCCATCGGCGATCGGCGCGAAGGGCAGGAGCATTGCCTTCTTTTCATCGGCCGTCAGCATGAGCATCGACTGCCAGGGCAGTTCACGCATTGCGTGGAGGGTATAGGCGCCACGGTCATCCATGAAGCGCTTGCCGAATGCTTCCGCGCTCGGGCGATCACGGATGGTTGGGGTCAGCCCGAAAAGCGGCCCGCTCTGGATAATGCCGCCGACAAACAGGCCATGCGCTGTTGGGGCGGACAGCAGCATGTTGACGCTTACGCCACCTGAAGATTGCCCGAACACGGTGACACGGGTCGGGTCACCCCCGAACCCCGCAATGTTCTGGCGAACCCAGCGAAGAGCGGCAATATTGTCCATCAGGCCGTAGTTGCCCGAGGCCCCGGTAGGTGAGCTCCTGGACAGGGCCGGATGCGCGAGATAGCCGAGGGCACCGAGACGATAATTGACCGTGACCAGAACGACGCCCTGACGCGCGAGCGCTTCTCCATCGAATTTCGGATCAGACGTACTACCTGCCACGAAGCTGCCGCCGAAGATCCAGAACATGACCGGCAGCGGCCTGGAGCCGCCGGTTGGTTTCCAGACGTTGAGCGTGAGGCAATCTTCCGCCATGGCGTTGACCAACGGCTGCACACCATCCTGGCGCGACTGCGGGCAATCAGGACCGAAGTGGTCAGCTCGGCGAATACCTGTCCAACCTGATGGTGGCTGCGGCGGGGCCCATCGCAGTAGGCCGACAGGCGGTGCGGCGAATGGCAGCCCCTTGTATGAGATTGTCCTGCTGTCCTGGCTCAGGACGCCTTCTACCAAACCGCTCCCGGTTCGAACCGCCATGGTCCCGGCCGCCGCCGGCATCGACAAGAGGAGCAGGCCAATTACTATCCATTTGCCCAAGGCTTGGTCTTCCTGCGACATTGACGTGTCCATCATCAGCCAGTCCTGCGCGGAAGCGCCGATAATCCGCAGAATGATCGCCTGCCGGGCGATGCGCCGGCGTGCCGTGGGCCGTCGAGACGCGAGAAGGACGACTCTCTGGTCGCTCCGGCATGGCCCTCTACCCATAGGTTGTTCGACGGCCGCCTGTGACAGCGCGTCGCAGATAATCACCAGGCGAGAAATCGAAACTTAATACGGCCTCTGAGAGAGAGTTCATCTAAAGTATTTTATTGTCGAGATGATGATTTTCGAGAGGCCGATCATGCTTCTAAACAAGCAACGCGCTTTCACTGTTATGGACAAGCACAGCTTGGACGGCCTGATCGCTGTAAACGCGATCAACATCCATTACCTTACCGATTACTGGGGCCCGCTGATGCGGATGCGCCGGACCTTCTACAATTACGCGCTGTTGCCACGGCGGGAAGACGCACCGGCAGCGATCATTCTGACTGGCGTCGAGCATATGCGCCTGCACTATAATCCGCAGGCAACCTGGGTGCCCAATCGCTGCAGCTATATCCATCCGGTTTATCAGGACCGACGTGATTTCGATCCCGATGTCGAGGATCCGGAAGCGGTGCTTGAGGGTATGAAGTGGCCGGTTCGGCACGATGCACTAAGCCCGGGCGATGTCGAATTCCTTAAATACGTCGAAAGCCACAAGGGCAAGCATTCCGTCAACGCGCTTTACGCCTTGAAGCGCGCCATCGTCGATGCCGGACTGGAAGGGGCACGGCTTGGGAGCGATGACCCGCGTGTCGGACCCTGGCTTCATGAGATCGGACTTCCGAAAGTGGAAGTCAGCGAAGCGACAGCAATCTTTCGCGAGATCCGCATGGTGAAATCCCCCGACGAGATCGTGTTGATGCGGGAGGCGTCGCGTATCAACACGGACGCATTGAATGTGACAATCAACTCGCTGCGGGTTGGGATGAAGCGCACCGACCTCGAAATCACCTACAACACGGAACTCGCCAAGCGCGGTGCCCGCGGCATCTACCTCGCCACTGGCCAAAACGGCACAAACAATAATCTGGGCCTGGTTGTTCCGGATGAGACCATCACATTCGACGGGCTTTGCGAGTACAAGAACTACCACGGCGACCTCGGCCGTGTGGCGATCATCGGCGAGCCGAAAAAGGAATTGCTCGACCGCATGGAAATCGTCAAGCTGGGCTGTCGTATCGCCTACGACATGATCCGGCCGGGTATTTCGGGACGAGAAGTGACCGAAGCGGTACTGGACGCGATGCGCAAGGCTGGATTTCCGGGGTTCTTCTTTGCGACACCCCATTCCGTTGGCCTCGAGCATACCGATCACCCACTGCCAATCGGGCCGCAGTTTCCGGGCATGCAGCCGGATTTCGTCTTCGAGGAGGGCATGATCTTCTCGCTTGATATGCCGTATTATGAAGTTGGCTGGGGTAATCTGCATGTCGAGGATGCCGTGCTCGTGACGGCAACCGGGGTCGAGTTGCTGAACGACGGCGATGTTTCACTGCGAGTGATCCCGTCACGCTAGACATTCGGAGCCGCTGGTCGGCCTTCCGGCGGCATTGCTCGTGGTTGCCCTGCTGACCTTGCCGGACTCCACGACCAATCCCGGCATCGACCTGTTCGCCTGCCTGATCAGAAATCGTTTCAGACTCGCCGGCCTCGGTAACCATGCGACCGGTTTCTACAGGGAAAGGCTCTACCTCCGTGCAGCCTTGTCCTCTGGCAGTATCGAGGCCGGCCAGTTGCATGCAACATTGCCATCAGGCTGATGAAAGCCCGCGAGTTGCTGGGCCGCGTCCGGACGGCATGCGCCGCGCCCGGGCGTAAGGGTCGCGGCATCCCCACCCGGCGCGGGTCTCTGCTGCTGCCCCTCATCGTGGGATCCGCTGCCTTTCTTCAGGCGTTCGACGGCAGTGCTGTAATCGTCGCCCTGCCGGCCATGGCAGGCGAATTCGCCGTGCGTCCACTGGTGCTCGACCTGGTCATCACCGCCTACATCTCGGGCGCTGCCGCATCGCTGCCTCTTTGCAGTTGGGCGGCTGAGCGCTTCGGCACCCGTTTGCTGTTCATGCTGGCAATCATCGGCTTTGCGCTCGGTTCGCTTGCATGCGGTCTCGCCGGCCGGCTGGACGTGTTGATCGCAGCGCGGTTCATGCAGGGTGCCGCAGGTGCGCTGCTGCTTCCCGTCGGCCGCATCATTGTCCTGCGCACGGTTCCCAAGACCGAATTCGTCCGCGCCATGGCGTTCCTGACTACGCCCCTGATGCTCGGGCCGATGCTCGGGCCGCCGGTTGCCGGACTGATCGTCACGGCAGCCGGATGGCGCTGGCTGTTTCTCCTGAATCTGCCGCTGGCGGCGATCGGGGTGCTTCTGGTACGTCGCTACGTCGGCGAGACTATTCCCGGCAACGCACGGAAACTCGATGTCCTTGGCCTGATCCTCGTAATGGGCTGTCTTCTTGCCTTCAACGACGGGATAAGCCTGCTCAGCCAACCGGATCCGCCGGGCTGGCGGATCACCGCGATCCTCGCTGCCGCGATCCTGTGCGGATGCGCCTATGTCCGTCATGCACGTTTGCACCCGGAGCCGGTGATCGACTTGCGCATCCTGGCTTTTGGAACCGTCGCCGCGACCAATCTTGGTGGGCTGTTCACGCGCATGCTCACCAGCGCGATGCCGTTCCTGCTGGCGCTTCTTTTCCAGATCGGTTTCAAGCTGTCTCCTGTAGAAACCGGGTCGCTTATCTTTGCCGCCGCTTTCGGCTCGCTGTTCGGACGGTTTTTTCTGACCCGACTGGTGCGGCGTTTCGGCTTCCGTCATGTGCTTCTGGCGAATGGCCTCCTGGTTGCGTGCAGCACGGCGGTCTGCGGCCTGTTCAGCGCGGCAACGCCGCTCTGGCTGATCTTCCTGCTCCTGTTCATCCAGGGAGCGTTGCGCGCCTTGCAGCTGATCGGGCTCGGTGCACTGAGCTACGCCGATGTCGAGGAACGTTATCTGGCACATGCCAGCATCATCAGCAGCCTTAGCCAGCAGATTGCGATGGGATTCGGGATCGCCATGGCGGCGCTTGCGGTGCGGATTACCGAACTCGTCCTGCATCAGCCGCTACTCAGCACTCGCACCATTGCGCCAGCCTTCGTCCTGCTGGCCGCGGCCTCGTTGCTCGCATTGCCCTGGATAGCCCTTTTGCACGCCGCAGCCGGCCACCAGATCAGCGGGCGGCGCATGCGCGGCTCGGAACCTGCCAGTTCGTTGTCGTCATGAAGTCGATACCGGAGTCTGGCGGACATGTCGCCGAACGCCATTCAGCGCGAATCCTACGACAACCATGTCTTTGGCGCGCCTTGAAGACGAGTTGTGATCAGGTTCATGTTCTCATGAACAGGGTCAGCGTTCCTGCGCTGCACCCACCGGGTTGTCGACAGCATTGGCGTCTACCGGTTGCTGCCTTGCCGGAACGCGGTCTGGCTTGACGGTGCCGATCAGCAAGGCGCCCGTGATGGCCATGAACAAGCCTGCATAGAGAGCGATGTCGTAGTTTCCGCTGGCATCATGGACACGGCCTGCCAATACAGGCCCAAGACCACCGCCAAGACTGGCCGCCGACAGAAGCCATCCGAAGAGTTCGGCATAATTGCGCAGACCGAAGCAGCGGCTTGTCAGATAGGGGAGCAGGTCGGTATCGGCCCCCGTGGCAAGGCCGAGCAGTATGGTGGCAACCAGGGGGGAACCACCTGAGACAAGCAGCCAGCATGCAATGGCGGGAAGCATCAGAAGCGCCAGCGCCACGAGCGCGGGCGGCAATCGATCCAGCAGGAAACCGATCGCCAGTCGGCCAGAGATAATGGCAAAACCCAGCAAGCTCATAATTTGCGTGGCATGCGCCAAGGTCAGGCCATGATCGAGCATCATGGGCACCAGATGCACGATCAGGCCGGACAGCACGATCGCGATGATGAAGATGCCGATGAAGAGCCGCCAGAAATTCGGGCTCCGGAATGCATCCCGGCGTGAAGCTCCGGACCTTGACGTTACCGGACGAAGCGGCCCACCAGATGCATGTCCGGTCACCTCACCGCGCTCACGCAGGAACAACCAGGCAAGCGGCCATGCGAGCAGAAGAATACCGACGCCCTCCGAGACATAGCCTGCGCGCCAGCCATACCGAACAATCAGGCGGCCCAGGATGAGAGGCGCTATGAGTGCTGCGACACCGGTTCCACACAAGGTGACACCGAGTGCCAGTCCTCGCTGGCGGTTGAACCATGTGCTGATAGCCCGGGTCCAGACTACCGGCGTTGTGCCGCAACCCAGGAACGATATCGCAAGCCAGGTGGCATAGAATGCGACGAGCGATCCGCTATTGAGAGCCAGGGCAAAGAAGCCCAGCGCTGTTGCCGGCATCGAGACAAGCGCCACCCGCCTCACCCCGATGCGGTCAACAACACGACCGATGATGGGGGAAGTGATCACCGAGCCGATTGAAAGGCACAGGGCTGCGCCGGATATCGCTGCCCTGCCCCAGCCGAACTGCTGTGACAGCGGACGGAGAAATTGTCCCATCGAGTAGAAGGGGAGCCCGGTTATTCCCAGGCCGAGGCCAACCGCCGAAGCCACGACAATTGTCCAGGCTTGGCTCAGCTCACTGGATGAACCGATTTTTTCTAGGTTGCGCAAACAATGGTCCTCTACATCGCGTAGCGGACGCGAAAGCCGAGATAGCCGGGCTGGCTGATATAGTTGTATGTGCCGGCGGCAATCGGCACGTAGTACCGGAACAGACAGTTCGTGCACTCGACCTGGAAGGTCAGGTGGCTGTTCTTTGGGGTATAGCTGACGGATCCATTCAGCAGCGCCTGCGCCGCCGCAGTGACGGAAGCACCGTTGGCTTGGCTGTTATAGGCCTCGATGTACTGCAAATACCCGTCGAACCGCAAGGCGCCAGGCACGAAGGAAAACTTCGGACGATAGGTCAGGCCGGCGGTCAGCGTCAGTGGCGGCGTATAGGGCACCTCGCTGCTCTTGTTGATGCCGGTGGCGACCAGGGCGGGTGTGACCTGGGTCCAGACCGCATCCTGCAGCGAGAGGCCGAAATTGAGCGACAGGTCGCGCCGGATGAGCGCCTGCGTATCGAGTTCCAGTCCACGGTCACGAACGCTGCCGGCGTTCTGGATGAGATTGAGCAGCACGCCCGTAGTCGGGTCCGTGTAGTTCGTCTGGAGCTGGAGATCCTTGTAGTTCACCCAGAACAACGTTGCGTTCAGGCGAAGCCGATGGTCGAACCATTCCGACCTTGCACCCAACTCCCATGATTTCGCGGTCTCGTCGCGGAAATCGTTGAAGGCCGAGGCGGTGTTGGCCGTGCCGTTCCAGCCTCCGGAGGTGAAGCCCTTGATAAACGAGCCGTAGGCCATGACATCAGGCGTGACATGGTAGGCCAGCGAGACTTTCGGCGTCCAACGGTATGCCTCCACGACCGGATCTCCTGCGATCGAGGATGTGTTGTAGACAGGCGCACCAGTGTTGGCCTTGTCCACATCCACGGTGACCTGCTTGCGGTCGTGCGTGTACCGGATGCCCGTGGTCAGTATCAGCTTGCTGGTGATGCTGGTATCGGCCTGCAGATAACCGGCTTCGCTGGTCGTGCCGTTCCTGAGCCAGTGATACAGATCCGGAGTGCGTGTCGTGGCCGGTGCGGTGCGGATGAAATCGACAACGCGCGAGGTATCCCATTCACGGAAGAAATACAGGCCGCCGACATAATGCACGCGGTCATGGAAAATGGACCCCGTCGCCTTCAGTTCCTGCGAAAGCTGCTGATAGGTAGCGTCTGTCGTGAGGACATAGTCCTTCAGCTTGCTGTAGGGCGAGTTGCGGCCGAAATCAGTGCTGTAGTCCTGGGTTGTCTGACGAAGTCCGGTGATGGACTGGAGTGAGAAATTCGGACTGACGGTGTAGTTGATATTGGACGTCCCGCCCAGGGTTGTTGCGACTGAACCGGAGCAATTGTTACCTTCCCAGTCAAGGGCCGAACCGCCTGAGGTGCAGTCGTTCAGGGTCGTGGTCAGGGTCTGATACGACTGGCCCAGGATTCCCGCGGACGTTCTCTTGATGTTGTTGGGAACATTGGGATTGGTGCTGGCGACATAGAGTTCGCCGCTTTCGTGGCTGTAGTCGACAGACAGGTTCCAGTCTATGTTGTCTGTCGGCTGGTAGCGCGCCGATCCACGCACGGCCCAGTTCTTCTGGCCGCCATAGCCATCCCTCAAAGTGGCAATGTCGCGCTGGTAGCCTTCATTGCTGAAGAAGCTGCCTGCGAGGCGGGTGGAGAAATTGCTGGTAATTGGGATGTTGATGGCCGCCTTGTCGTCGGTCTGACCGTGGGTTCCATAGGATGCCTCGCCGCTGACGCCGAAATCGGGAAGCGGCTTCTGCGCATAGAGCAGCACTGCGCCGGCCGTCGTGTTCTTCCCGAAAGTGGTTCCTTGCGGTCCCTTCAGGACCTCGATGCGCTGCATGTCCAGGGTGGCGAGATTGGCGCCGCCGGTGCGGCCCATGACGACATCATCGAGATAGACGGCAACCGGAGAATCGATTGTCTGGTATCCCACCGAGGTACCATTGCCACGGAAGTAGTAGTCGGCCTGCTGGTACCCGGCGCCGCTCCAGGTGATGACACCGGGAACATTGTTGAGGGCGTCGGCAACTGACCTGATCTGGCGCGCCCGCAGATCGCTTGCCGTGAATACCGTATCTGAAAGAGGAACATTCTGAAGTTTTTCCGAGCGCCGCTGGGCGCTGACGATGACATCCTCGATACCGGTTTTCGGCGCCGGAGTGCCCGCAAATGATTTAACGGGCGGCCTGACGGCTGCCGCCTTCTTGGAAACAGGCTCCGGCGTGTCGGCCTTGCCTGCAATGGAACTCAATGAGACGCAGGTTATTAGACATGACAAGGTCACGATCCGGGTTCGTATCAACATCGTAGCGGTTTCTCCTGCCGGGCAGTGACAACGTCAAAGCGGGATGCAGGAATGGTTACCGACCGGACAGGAATGTGCTCGTATTATTTTGAAATTATTCGTCTAGCGGGCGTTCTGCAACGATATCGGCTCAGACGCCCTTCCCTGTGTCTGCGCAAATCTCAGGCGTTCAACCTGGGGCCTGAAACGAAACGGCCGTGCTGGTTGGGCTACAGTTGTTACTTGCATGAGAAACATTATATTGACGCCGTAATGTATACTGCATTGTTGCTTGTAACGGGCAATCGCCGAGCTGGTACACCATTCACACTCACTGCCGTCTCCAGGCCGGACGCCGCGCTTCCGGACTATGCACGCCTGGTGGGAGCAGAATCGCGTCCGGGGAGCAGCCGAGTGCATGACAAGATTGACCGGCGGATGCACCGGCGAGACTTCTACACGCCCACGATTCCGCCAGATTGGCAGGCCGGTGACCCGGTCGCCGTGCTCGAGGAGAACCAGACAGCCGTAGGTGAGGATCCAACCGGCCCGTCGCCACTCGGCCCTCTGGAAGGCACATTGGAACGCGTCCCTGGCCGGATGCTGGAAGAACCAGGGCAAGACGGTGCGCCGGTAGTGGGACAACCCGGTGCTACTCAAGGCGTGAGCTGGGCGGAGTCTTACCAGGCGCCGACATAAGCGGCGCAGGGCTCTCTCTGGCCTTCGATGTCGGGTTCTCGCTGTTCTCGCTTGGCGTTTCGCTTGTCTGGCACTACCGCCGGCGGCCGTTGCTGCATGACCTTGCGACACTCCTACGGTGATACCGCCGCCTTTGTTCAACCGGCATGACCCCACCCGCTCCGCATGTGACCTCATCGTCATCCTTGTGGCCCAGGCCTTCAACGCTGCCTGGCAGGGATGGCGGGGAGCAGCGTACACTTGGCGTAAGCCACTCGACAGATCTGAGATAAAGCGGACGAACCAACGACGGAGATCATCGACGAGGCAATTGGCGCCGCAACTGCACAGATCACCACCCAGGCCGCATGCTCCTGACCTACTTTAGCTGAATGCCGATTTTCGCCACACTGACACGACCTCAACATCACACTCCAGGATCAAGGGTTCCAGGCGTCTCGAATATTAAAGCTGTTGTCCGGGGTGCGGCTTGATGAGAAGACTTGTGACAAGCGCGCCGCATGTCATACCGACGGAGATCCACAACGCGGCTTCGTAGCCTGCAAGCGTGCCTTTGGCGACAAAGGGCGCAACGATGGCGATGCCCAGGCTTGCCCCGATGCCAAAGGCCGCACCATTCAGGCCAGGAAGGGCTGCAGGAGCATCGCGAGGTGACAGCAGCACACCCAGGCCGTTCAAGGCCGTCAAAGCGAGGCCATAATAGGTAATGCCGAACACAGCGACACCAACAAGCACAACCGGATAATTCCGAGGCATGAACGCTATCAACAGCAAGGCTCCGACACACAGGAGCAACCCTCCCCTGAGGATGCGCAGCCAGCCAAGATGTCCAGCCAACCAGCCGGACGCAGGCGCGGACGCACAGCCGATCAAAGCAGGAGGCGCCAGAAAGAGAAGGGCTGCTGTTGCAGGACTGAGGCCAAACCCGATGACGCGATTCTGGCTCAGGATCACAATGGAGAAATTCAGGAATGCGAAGATGCCGGTGAGAGCGAGCAACGTCGTCACGATGATCGGCCAGACCTGGCGTGAAATCAGATGCTGGACGGCAATAAGCGGCGTTTTGGTCGAGCGCTCAATGAGCACAAAGACTGCCAACGCAAGCAGGCAAGACACGACATAGGCGCACGTTCCGAGGCTTGACCAGCCCAGCGTAGCGCCACGGGAGACAAGAAGCGTCATACAGATCAGGACCGCCGATAATGCGGTGGCTCCCCACCAATCCATTTTTCCGGCAATAGTGGATGGCTTGTCCTTGGGCACGGTCCACATCACACATGTGAGGCCAAGCGCACCAACGGCAAAGATGACCGTGAATACGGAACGAAATCCAAAATGCCCGGAGAGAAAAGCGCCGAGATAGCCATCGACACCAGCCGCTCCGCCGCTCACAGCCGTTATCACGCCAATGGTTGTCCCGAATACCTCCAGGCTCAGAGCCTCACGAAGAATAATGTAGGCCAACTGGAAGGCGGCACTGCATGCGCCCTGAAGGATACGGCCTATCAACAGCACCGTCAGGTTGGGTGCCCAGATACAAAGAACGGTCCCCACCAGCAGCACAACAAGCACCATGATGAGCATCCGGCGACGACCGACGAAATCACTCCAGCGGCTGAGAACAACACCACCAATCGCGCCTGCAAGGAAGAAATACGACGAGACCCGGGCAATATCGACTAGGCTTGCATGCAGATCCGAAGCAATGACTGGAAGCACAGGCGAGATCATGGTCGCGTTCAGCTGGTATGACAGCACCCCAAGGATCAGGGTTCCAACCAGGGCAACAGCTTGTCTTCCGTGCAGTAGCGCTGCAGGT
>Ga0233335_1000182_pt1 | contig 12226 bp, 12 predicted proteins | sample GEONDECOMP222_FD_180695 | JGI IMG/M metagenome (GOLD analysis project Ga0233335, IMG submission 180695) | Leaf litter microbial communities from Shasta-Trinity National Forest, California, United States - GEON-DECOMP-222 | ecosystem: Environmental > Terrestrial > Plant litter > Unclassified... | reverse complement strand
AAATCAGAGGTCTCGAACAGACCATTGACGAGGCGATCGCTGGCGGCGGCAGTCTGCTCGCGCGCATGGTGACGGTGGGCAGGGCCGCAGCCCTTCCGCCATCGGCCGGTCAGGCCGCCATCGAGCGCGCCATCGCCTGCCTCAGCGCGGGCTCGACGATGCGCGCCGAGGCCATCGCGGTGCATGACGAACTGAGAAAAATCAGCGGCAAGGTCGATCTGCGCGAACTCGGCTGGGGTGACCTGGTGAACAGTCCGCAGTAACGGGAAGGCGAACAGGTCTTCGGAGAATTCAATGGGTTACATTCATCAGGCGGTCTTTATCCTGTTATGCGCCTCCTGTGGCTACGCCTGCGCACGCGGCGGCCCTCCCGAGCGGATGGTCGCCGTGCTGTTCCTGGGCGGTGCGCTGGCGTCGATGGCTCTGGGGCCGCCGAAGAGCGGTGCGTTCAATACGCTAGAACCCGGCATTGTCGGTGTCGACACTTGCATGTTCCTCCTGCTGTGTTGCCTTGCCCTGTACAGCAGCCGTTTTTGGCCGCTGGCGATGGCGGGGCTGCAAGGCGCGGAGGTTCTGGGCCATTTGGCGCGGTTGGTCGAGCATCCGGTCCTGCCGCACGCCTATTTCGCCCTGACCGTCATGTGGTCGTTTCCGATGCTCGCCTTGCTCGGCCTCGCCACTTGGCGCCATCGCCGCCGCCTTGACCATTACGGTCGCGATTTCACCTGGTCATGGGAGCTGCCGGCTGCCCTTTCCGAAAAGGAACTCCGGTCATGAGCTCCGGCCGCCCCCCGTTTTTCGAGCGTCTCGACGCGCTCATCGAAGAACTGACATCGGTCTCCCGCGATGCCCGCGCCATCCACAGTCCGCCGCCAGGCATCCTGCCCGGCCCTGACAGGGGCAACATTGCGGACAGCATCCACTCCCTGTTGAGCTTGCGCACCTCTCGCCTCAGGCAATTCGGATCGATCGTCGACGATGAAAGCACCTGGGAAATGATTCTTCACATCGTCAAGGCCGACGCTGAAGGCACCCGCCTCTCGATTTCGGGGCTGACCGCCGTGACGGGGACGGCGGCAACCTCCACAATCCGAAAGCTTGAAGACCTGGAAAGGGCAGCGCTCGCGACCCGACGCCCCGATCCGCGGGATGGCCGGCGCACTCTGGTCGAACCGACCGTCCGGTCGCGCGAGTTGGTCGTGCGGTTCTTCAAAGAGGCTGCGGGGGAAGAATATCAGCGGCCAGATCCCGCCAATTCCGCCTGACTAAAGGCGCTTTGCCTGTGGTGTGAATGCCCCCGTCGCATCGCCGGAAGAGGCTCCGATCGCCTGAGCCCGCACAAGGCGTGGCTGGTCACGCCCCCTTGCTTGCGCCGTCGCAGCTTGGGTGGAAAAATCGCGCAGCTCCGGGAGAAGGTCTTCACCTGAGGTATGAAGGTCGCCGTTTGAGGTCCGGGGCAGGATATTCGGTCGTCTGGCCGGATCGTGTCGCTGTAGCCATAAACGATAGTCGGCCTTGCCCAGCACGCTACGGGCACGACGTTCCGGTTTCCTATCCTGCGCTCAGATCTACTGTTCCGCTAACGCCCTCCGGAGCAGCTCCAAATCCGGCCCCGAGCGCGGGCCCGTCCGCCGCCGCTGCGACGAACAAGCCCATGCACATCGGACGTGGGCGGGCCCCGCAGGATCTGAAGCGTTCCGGTCACGGGACATTCCACTCGCCGAAGCGATAATTCCGGTGGTTCACTCCGCGCGGTGTCCCAGCCCCGCCCGGACCCCAACCGCACAACGCGTAAGGCGTAAGGCGTGTTACTTTTCCAAATACCCCTGCCACCGCAGCACCGGGATAAGCGCGACCCGGCTGGCGGACTTAGGCCGCCTTACCGCTGCTTCTTACTCGACAGGGCCAGGCAGGGTGCGTAATTCTTACTCTTCGCTTCCTGACGAGCACGTTCATGCTGATAGCCCAGATATCTGATTTCCACGTCGTAGCACCCGGTCGGCGGGCCTATGGACGCCTGGACACCGGAAGCCTGTTGCGTCGCGCCGTGGCGCTCTTGAACGGGATCAATCCGCAGCCCGACCTTGTGATCGGCAGCGGTGACTTGGCGCAGTCCGGCGACACCGCCGAATATGAAGAAGTGACGGCGATTCTCGCGGGGCTTCGTGCGCCTTTCGCTCCCGCGGCAGGCAATCATGACCACCGCGGCCGGCTGAGGGCGGCATTTCCGTCGCGCTTTACCAGCAGCGACAGCCTGCCCTTTCTTCAATATGCGGTTCCCGTCGGCACTCTCGAGGTCATCATTCTCGACTCGGTCACCGAAGGATCCGACGAGGCGTCCTTCTGCACCGCGCGCGCGGCGTGGCTGGATCAGCATCTGGCCGGGTCCGTCGGGCCCTGCCTGCTGGTTACCCACCATCCCCCGTTCCGCACCGGCATTGCGGGTATGGATCCACCGACACTGGACTGGACCATCAGACTTGGACACGTCATCGCTGACCATCCCGGCAAGGTCGTCGGGATCATGAGTGGCCATATCCACCGGGCCATTCACACCAGCGTTTTCGGCGTGCCGAGCTCAAGCTGCCCCTCGACGGCGCACCAGGTGGTCCCGGATTTCGGCGCCACCGATCTGATGTTCAGCGAGGAAGCTCCCGGCTTCCAGCTGCACCGCTGGGAGGACGAGTGCCTGCGGACCTATACCGCGTCGTTTGAGCGGTTCGACGTTCGTTTCAGGCCGGCCGGATAAGCGAGCACCGACGCGACCGGTTTGGAGAAACCTGTCGCTCGGCGTTCGTCATTCTTACCGACGCTGCGCACGTATTCCGATTTACTTACCTTTTGCGCCCCGATAAGGATCGGCCCCGGAAATGCCGCACGGGCGGGCGGCATGACGCCGGGCTCACGCCGGTGTCGGATCTGAGACCGGTGTCGCGATGCCGGATATCCAACTGGGGGCAAACGTGATTGAACCGTCAGAGGCGGCCGGTCGTATCACCGCCGCGCGTGCGATATTGTTCGACTGGGATGGGTGCCTGGCAAACGGAGAGGTTCTGCTGCCCGGCGCGCGCGAGGTCCTCCAGAGCGTGTCAAATCGAAGTTATATCCTGTCGAATAACTCGACCAGTCATCCGGGTGATCTGGCTTCGATCCTGGAGAGGGCAGGTATCGAACTGAGCGCCTACAATATCCTGCTCGCCGGTCACCAGACCCTTATCGAACAAGCAATCCGGCTCCCAGGGCGCCCGATCCATCTGATCGCCGCCCCGCAGATGATTGCCTTTGCGACCACACTGGGTATCTCCCTGGACCAAGAGGGGGCGGAAACGATGGTGATCCTGCGCGATACCGGATTTACGTTCGAGGCGCTGACCCGAGCGGTCAATGCGGCGCGCTCCTGCAGAAAGATCATTCTTTCGAATCAGGACCTGACCCACCCGGGGCCCGGTAATATGCTGCAACCCGAGACCGGCGCGCTGTTTGCGGCGATCCAAGCCTGTCTGGGGGATCACGCGCCCGCGGTTGAGGTTGTCGGAAAGCCCAGCCCCGGCCTGTTCAGGATCGCCCTGCAGCGCGCAGGCATTGATGCCGCGGACGCGGTCATGATCGGCGACAATCCGGCGACGGACGGCGCGGGCGCGGCCGCGTGCGGGATCCCGTTCATTCAGGTCCATCCCACCGGCCCTCTCACCATGGCCCGACTCGCAGAGGCGCTCCCAGCTCAAAGCGCCCCCGAGCAGCAATTCGGTCTGCCCTTATGACGACAGATCTTTCCGCACTTGAAGGCGCGATCAACCGGTTGTTGGGCCCGGCCGCGGATCTGGCCAATCGCATCGTGTTTGCGGCCATTCCGGTAGGGCCCGGCAGCTTACCGGTGGTCGTACTCTGGCTGGTCGGCATTTCGCTGCTGATGACGGTGCGGTTCAGGCTCATCAACGTCACCGGCCTTCGTCAGGCCGTGCGCATCGTACGCGGCGATTACGCCGAGCCCGGCGACCGCGGCGAAGTCAGCCAGTTCGGGGCGCTGAGTGCTGCGCTGGCGGGAACGCTGGGCCTGGGCAGCGTAGCGGGCGTGGCGGTGGCGATCAGCATCGGCGGCGCGGGCGCGATGGTGTGGATGACGCTCACCGGCTTTTTCGGCATGACGCTCAAGCTGGCCGAGTGCACGCTGGCCGTCAAATATCGCACGATCGGCGCCGACGGGATCGTGAACGGCGGGCCGATGCACTATATCCCGGTCGCGTTCGGCAGGATCGGCATGCGCGGCTTCGGCGCCGTAATATCGGTTTTCTTCTGTGTCGCGACGATGCTCGCCTCGACCAGCGTGTTCCAGGTCAATCAAGCATTCGTGCAGGTAAAGGCGGTGACGGGTCTGCAAAGTCCATTGCTGTTCGGCCTGACCTTCGCCTTCTGCGTCGGCCTGGTGATTGTAGGCGGCATGCGCAACATCGCCCGGGTCTGCACGCGGCTCGTGCCCATCCTGGTGCTCGCCTATTTTCTGGCGGCAGCAATCATCCTGATCGCGCACGTCAGCGCCCTGCCCAGCGTCATCGTCCATGCCATCACAAGTGCCTTCGACTTTCGTGCGGTCATGGGAGGCGGATTCGGCGCGCTGGTGGTTGGGGTCCAGCGCGCGGCCTATGCAGGGGAATCCGGGCTTGGCTCGGCGCCGATCGCCCATGCCGCCGCCAAGACCGACGAGCCGATCTCGGAGGGGTTGGTGTCATTGCTCGAGCCCTTTGTGACCGTCGTGATCGTCTGCAATCTAACCGCGCTGGCGATCCTCACCTCCGGCATTCCACTACCTAAAGGCATTGCTGGGATCGAGATCGCCTCGGCGGCTTTCTCGACGGTGTCGCCCTGGTTCGCACCGATCCTCGCGGTGCTGGTCGCCCTGCTTGCCTATAAAACAGTGATCGGCTGGGCCTATTACGGGGAGCGCACCTTCTGCTGGCTGGTCGGCGAAGGGGAAAAGCGCCGCATCGTCTTTCGTGTCTTCTTTCTGGCGGCGATCGCGATCGCGCCGACGCTGACCGTCGGCGAAGCGATCCGGTTTCTGGACGCGATGATGTTCTCCATGTCTATTCCCAACACGATCGCGCTGATCCTTATGGCGCCGGAGATCAAACGCGACCTGCAGGACTATTATCGGCGCTACGGTCGTCCTCTCCGGCTGGTAGCGGCCTTATAAGCGTGGCTCGGCAGTCATTGTGCTGATGCCCCATATCTCCGGCTGAGCGACGCCACTTCGCCGGATTGGGCGACCCACCGTTCCGCCGCAGCCGAGCGGCAAGGCTGACCATCCGAGGACAAAGGGTGGCGCGGAGATGCCCCACCGTTGCGGCTTCAGGCCGTACGCGCTTCCTCACAGGCCCTCAGGTCCGCCATCCTTGTCGTCGTCCGCCCGGCTCGCGCGTCATCCGGATCGAGCCCCCTGCCCCGCTTTGACGTCCTATCCGATGAAGATGTCGGCCCGACCTCGCAGACCGCCTAGCATTCATTGAGCGCCGGTGAATTGCTCGCTTCTTGCCGGTCTCCAGGACGCTGGTCCGCAAAACACTGCTTTATGCGCTGCAGGATAGGAGGACCGTGCCGGGTTTACGGACGCGGCGCCGCTGCAAATTGACGCCGCGTCGAGTTCAGGTTTTAGGGAAAGCGGTTGCTACCGCACCTCCAGAAGGAGGCCAGTGCCAAGAAGGACCAGCGGCGCGGAAACCCACTATTTGGCTCAGTCATAGAAAAGGACGCGCAGATTAGGGTCGAGTTGAGCAAAGAGATCGAAGTCGCGATCCTGCGTCACCACGCATACGCCTGCGTCACTCGCGACAAGCGCTGTCAAAGCGTCGTGGAGCAATTCGTGACGTTGGGCGGGCTGCTTGAATGTTCGGATTTCGCCAGCGATCGCCCGCACGACTGCCCCGGCACATACGCCGGCTTTTTGCCACTGCCCGGCCGTAGGTGTTAAAATCTTGGTCGGGTCGATTTGCTTCAAGACCTCTTCGATCAACCCGACCACCTTGGCGGTGTTCGGATGCGCCGGGTCCAGTCTGCCCAGAGACCAGCTGAGTTCGGCGAACACTGGCGCCGAAACGAAGCTCTGCGGCAGGTTATCGAGTAGCATTTTGAGCGCCGCCGGACCGCGACCGGTGAGGGCGTTCAGGACGACATTGGTATCGAGCAACAGCGGCATGGCCGGCAACCTCGTGCCAAGTCTCGGCAATATAGCAGGGTCACGATAGGCGAGATCGGCCGTTTTCACTCGTAATCACCATTCGATCTGCGAGAGCAATTCCGGGTCGACATCGGCGAGCGCGCCCCATTGTTGGGCAAGCCAAGGTCCAAGATCATCCTGCGTCGCGAGCGCCGCGAGCGCCGCTTCGATGACGACGGCTGGCGATACGCTGCCGACGCGACGCGCTGCCGCTTCGTACAACGCAGGCTGGACCTTCGCATTCAAATGTTTGGTCTTGGCTTCGCCGGTCAAGCCAGCAGCATGCGCCATCCTCAGAGCCAACGTTCCGCTGGCCTGAGCACCGGCTCCCCGGCCTCGCGCTAGCTTGATCGGATCGACTACGGCCATAACAACCTCCGGTAATACCTAACTCACCAAAAAGTAATAATAGCCGGTGACAAGCCTCGTTGCAATGCTCAGACGTTGCGACCGGCGTGGCGCCCCACCGCGGCGCGGGTTACTCCATATGCCAAGGCGGACGCGCCGGTCCTCCACGCCCAGGCTCAGACTGCCGGCGTTTGAACAGAATCCTGCGCGATCTTTTCCCAGGCCTGGCGGGAGACGTGATTTACGAGAGCGCCAGAACGCAGTGTATCGCAGATTTTGCGGTTTGCATTTTTAAGGAAAGCCTCTCTGGACGTTCCAGTGTCGTCTTCGCAGCCGCGAACGCCCACACCTCCCAAGCGCCCAGAGCCCGTCGCCCCTATCGACCGCGATCCCGCTGGACGTTTCCGTCATGCGCGTTCCAACGCCTGAGCCAAGTCGACGATCAGATCATCGGGATGTTCGATGCCGATCGACAAGCGAATCGTGGTATCAAGTACCCCGATGCGCTGACGTACCTCAGCGGGGACGCCCGAATGCGTCATGGTGGCCGGGTGGCTGGCAAGCGATTCCGTACCGCCTAGGCTCACCGCGAGTTTCACGATCTGCAAAGCGTTGAGGAACCGGAACGCCGCCTCCTGGCCACCCGTGATATCGAAGGAAAAGGTCGACCCAGCCCCGCTGCATTGTTCCGCAAAGCTACGGCCCGCAGGCGTTTCCGCGCCATGGAAGGGCAGATAGTGCACCGCCTTTACCTTGCCATGATCGCGCAGGAAACCAGCGACCGCCGCGGCATTATCGTTGGCACGGCCCATCCGGATTCCGAGGGTCTCCAGCGAGCGGCCGAGCATCCAGCAACTATGCGGATCGAGTTGAGTACCGATCGCACTGCGCAGTTGCTTGATGGGTTTCATGTGCGCCGCCGATCCCAGCGCCGCCCCGGCGATGAGATCGGAGTGGCCGCCGACATATTTAGTCAGCGAGTAGAGCGAAATATCAGCGCCGAGTTCGAGCGGATGCTGGAAGACCGGGCCCAGCAACGTGTTGTCGCACAGGACGATGGGCCGATACCCCTGCTCGGTCTCAAGGCGATCGGCAATGCGGCGCATCAGGCCGATATCGACCAGCGAATTGGTCGGGTTGGCCGGCGATTCAATCAGGATAGCAGACACACGGCCCTTGGTGCGCGCCTCTTGTGCCGCCTGTTGGACAACGTCCTCGTCCAGCCCATCGGAAAAGCCGACGCTGGCGATGCCCATCTTCGCCAGAGTATTGGCCAGCAGCGTTTCGGTGCCGCCGTAAAGCGGCTGCGAATGGAGGATGACATCGCCCGGGCGAACAAAGGCGAGCAGGCTGGTCGCAATCGCCGACATGCCCGAGGAAAACAGGACGCAGCGTTCCGCGCGCTCATAGATCGCCAACCGGTCCTCGACGATCTCGCTATTGGGATGGTTGAAGCGCGAATAGACCAACCCTGAGCCCTGGCCCGCCGGCGGCTCTTTGCGGCCCGAGACATAGTCGAAAAAGTCACGGCCCTCCTCGGCGGTTGCAAACACGAAGGTTGAGGTGAGAAACACCGGCGGCTTCACCGCTCCTTCGGACAAAGCGGGATCGTACCCGTAGTTGAGCATCTGCGTGTCGGGGTGGAGGAGATGGTCCCCCAGATGCGTCTTATAGGGGCTCGGCGCGGTCATTACGTCCTCCGGATAACAGTCGGATCGCAATTTATCGCAATAGGACAAGCGAGTGGTTGCGAAAACCGAGTAAAAAAACGCATGATCCGCAATAATTTGAGAAGAATCGGAAAATATGCCTCCGAAAATTGCCGACGCTATCGACCGCAAAATCCTGAAGGAGCTGGTGGCGGATGCCCGAATCAGCAACATCGAGCTCGCCGCGCGCGCTGGCGTGTCACCATCTCCCTGTCTGCGACGGGTCCGACAGATGGAGGAGGCCGGCATCATCCGCGGCTATACCGCGCGCGTCGACCCGGCGATCCATGGCTGGACGATGTCGGCGATCCTGATCATCCGGCTAAGCCGCCAGCATGAGGACGAGATCGTGATGTTCGAGGAGGCGGTGCGGAATTGGGACGAGGTAATGGAATGCCATCTCGTTGCCGGAACACCGGACTATATACTCAAGGTCATGAGCGGCAGTCTCGAGATCTATGAACGCTTTATCAAGGAAAAGGTCGCCCGACTGAAATGCGTGGCGTCGATCGAGACCAACTTCGTTATGAAAACGATCAAAGAACTTCGCATTTAGCTGAAGTAATTTCGGCGCGTAACGGGAATACCAAACATTTGCGCCGTTATTATATCACATACCAAATTATATAGTGATATATCATAGTAAAATACTATCTATGATTTGACCATAATATCTCTTCTATAATTTTCTTATTTTTTTCTACCAATAATAATTGGTATTTCTAATTAATTATACAAAATATGTTATTTTATCAATGAACCACCGTAAATATATATAAAATAATTTACATTAGAAAATGTTAATTTAAATCATAATTTCCAACGCCGATGTAAATAATTAAAGTAAATATCTATATTGTAAAATCAATATCAAATAAATTCTTATTATCTCAACAAATATAAATTTGAATATTTTTATGTAATTACGCATTTTATAACATGATCTATGTTTTATAATATCACTTGATATACGTTTTATTTACGCCTTTTATTACCGCTTGGTTGTCGCGTAGTCCGCTTCTCAAGATACGGTAATTTTCGCATATGCTATCGGAACGCCCCGCTCTAAGCCCGGCTATATCTGGAACGCGGGGCCGCGCGTACTGGATTACAGGCCTCCCAGGCGCCGGGAAAACCACCCTCGCCCGCGCTTTATCGGCCAGACTGTCTTCGATCGGCAGATCTGTCGTTCAGCTTGATGGCGATCGCATGCGCGCCATTCTCGGTGCGCGCTACGGATATGGTCAGAATGACCGCAGATCCCTCGCCAATATTTACGGGCGCGTCTGTTCGGAATTTTCCGAACAAGGTCATGACGTCGTCTGTTCGACGGTGTCGATGTTTCATGAGGCCCGCGCCTGGAACCGCAAAAATATCGCAAGCTATTGTGAAATCTACCTGAAGGCCTCGATCGCATTGTTGGTCGAGCGCCACCCCAAGGGTCTCTATGCGCGTGGCCTTGGGGGCCATATCCGCAACGTGCCCGGCGTCGATATGGCTTTCGAAGAGCCCGAGACCCCCGACGTTACACTCGACGCATCGCAATCGCCCGAAATGGTGGTGACCGAGCTGTTCCACTTTCTTGAGACGAAGAACGAGGCCGCGTGATGCTGCAAGGGGACTTCACCGAACTGGCCGAGGCCTATGTCCATCGTCCGGCGTATGCCGCTCCGGTAATCGACCTGATCGTTTCGATGGTGCGATCGGTCGTACGGTCGCCGGTGGTCGCAGATGTCGGTGCCGGCACCGGAAAACTGACTGAAATGCTGGCGGCCCGCGGACTTGCCGGCGTGGCCATCGAACCGAACCAGGCGATGCGCGAGCAAGGCGAGCAGCTGCATCTGCGCGGCTTTACCTGGTTCACCTGCCGAGCGGAGAGCACGGGCCTTGCGAGCGCATCGGTGGACTGGATCACGATGGCGTCGGCATTTCACTGGGCCGACGCACCGCGTGCGCTCGCGGAGTTTCACCGCGTGCTGCGGCCGGGCGGGTTCCTGACCTTGCTCTGGAACCCGCGGGACCTCACCCACGACGGATTACAGGCCGATATCGAGCGCGACATTGCGGCTATCGTTCCCGACATCCGGCGCAGATCCTCCGGGGGAGCTGCTTATACCGACGGCCTTGAGGACGTATTGCTCGGATCCGGGTTTCGGGATCTGGTCTTCCTGGAAGCCCCGCATATCGAGGAAATGACACGCGAGCGTCATCTGGGCGCCTGGAGATCGGTCAACGATATTCGGGCGCAGGCAGGCGAAGAAAAGTGGGCAACGATCCTTTCGGCGATCGAGGCGCGGCTGGGCGAACAAAAACAGATCGCGGTGCGCTATCGTACCCGAGCCTGGCTTGTGCGGAAAGGTTGAGCACCGCCGTGAAGCCGGGCTTCTTCATCGACAAGGCCACCACCCTGGCGCAGCTTGAGAACAGACTCGACCACGGCCGGGTATTGCCGCAAGCCACGATACGCTTCGACGAATGGACCGCTGACCCCGTAGCCGTCACCAGACGCATTCTTGAGAAGGGCTGGGCGCGGGAGTCCGGCGGCAAGCTTCCCCCGCTGATCGTGCGTTCCAGCGCGACCGGCGAAGATACGCAGGGCCAGTCCTTTGCCGGCCACTTCCTCTCGGTCCAGAGCGTGGTGGGCGCCGACGCTCTCGCCGAGGCGATCGATCAGGTTTTCGCGTCTTATTCCCCGGGAAGCGCCGGCGACCAGAAGGTCCTCGTGCAATGCATGCTGGCCCGCGTCGTCGCGAGCGGTGTAGCGACAAGCCGAGAGGTTGGATCCGGCAGACCCTATATCGTCGTCAACACTAGCCTAGGGACCGACACCACCGAGGTGACCGCAGGTCGCTCAAACGAAACCGAGGTCCATTATCATTTCCGTGGATCACTCCAGCCACCGGAAGGACGCTGCGGCGCGGTCGTCCGCCTGCTTCGCGAGATCGAGGTACTGAGCGGATCGAAGCGATTGGATATCGAGTTCGCCTTTGTCGAAAACGACCATCTGCCGGTGCTGCTGCAGGCACGACCACTCGCAAATGCGCCTGTGGTACATCTCGCGCGGGATATGCACTCGCGGCTACTAGCCCAGGCGGCGACCAAGATCGGGGCGACGCTGGGCGCACACCCCCTCGCCCGCGGGCGCCGATCGGCGCTCGGAGTGATGCCGGACTGGAACCCGGCCGAAATTGTCGGGGTCAGGCCACGCCCCCTCGCCCTCTCTCTCTACCGAAGTCTGGTGACCGACGATGTCTGGGCACGGCAGCGTTCGAGTTATGGCTATCGCGACCTCCTCGGCGTGCCGTTGCTGATCGATATTCTCGGATTACCCTATATCGATGTCCGGGCCAGCTTCGACAGTTTCGTTCCGGCAGCGCTCGACGACGACGCGGCAGACCGGCTCGTCGATCATTACATGGACCGGCTGCTCAGCGCGCCGGCGCTCCACGACAAGATCGAGTTCGAGATCGTCCTTTCCTGCTATGCTTTCGACACCGACGAGAAGCTTGAGGCGCTACGGGCGGCGGGGTTCGCGGACAGCGACATTCGCAATCTGCGCGCAGAACTCCGGCTGCTTACGCGCCGGATCATCGACCCGCAGAAAAGCCCACGCCTAGCGGACCGCGCCGGGTTGAACACGCTTCAGACCCGTCGTCGTCGCATCCTTGAGTCCGAGGCGACGCCGCTCGCCCAGGCCTATTGGCTGCTCGAGGACTGTCGCCGGTTCGGTACGCGGCCGTTTGCCGGTCTGGCCCGCGTAGGGTTCATCGCCATCCAGCTGCTCAACTCTCTCGTCAAGGTTGGCGCCATCAGTGAACACGATCGACAGGCATTTTTAATGAACGTGTCGACGGTCGCAAGCGACATGCAGCGCGATCTCGCAGGCTTGCACAGGGACGCCTTTCTCACACGCTATGGCCATTTGCGACCCGGCGCATACGATATCCTGTCGCCGCGC
>Ga0233335_1000181_pt1 | contig 12311 bp, 4 predicted proteins | sample GEONDECOMP222_FD_180695 | JGI IMG/M metagenome (GOLD analysis project Ga0233335, IMG submission 180695) | Leaf litter microbial communities from Shasta-Trinity National Forest, California, United States - GEON-DECOMP-222 | ecosystem: Environmental > Terrestrial > Plant litter > Unclassified... | reverse complement strand
TATTCCAACGTTATCACCTGCACGGCCCTCAGCTAAATCTTTTCTAAACATCTGCACACCTGTACATACCGTTTCTTGAGGGTCTTTCAAACCATAAATGCCGACAGTTTCACCCGCTTTGATGATACCTCTTTCAATACGGCCTGTCGCTACAGTACCACGACCTGCGATTGTAAAGACATCTTCTACTGGCATCAAAAACGGTTTTTCTGTATCTCGAACAGGCTCTTCAAAATAATTATCCATAGCTTCAATGAGTTTATCAATTGCAACTTCGCCATACTGTCCTTTATCGCCTTTTAAAGCCTTTAAAGCAGAACCTCGAATAATAGGCACCCCATCTCCATCATAACCTCGATCATTCAGTGCTGTACGAATTTCTTCTTCACATAACTCGAACATATCTTCGTCATCCATCGTATCAACTTTATTTAGGAATACAACCATCTTAGGCACACCCACTTGCCTAGCTAATAAAATATGTTCTGTAGTTTGTGGCTTAGGTCCATCATCCGCACCTACTACTAAAATAGCGCCATCCATTTGTGCAGCACCAGTAATCATATTCTTAATATAATCTGCGTGACCAGGGCAATCTACATGTGCATAATGGAATTTATCAGAACTGTATTCCACGTGGGAAGTTGCAATTGTAATACCACGTTTACGCTCTTCAGGTGCTTTATCAATATGTGCATAATCAATAAAGTCTGCTTTACCTTTATCCGCTTGTCTTTTTGTGATTGCAGCCGTTAAAGTTGTTTTGCCATGGTCAACGTGACCAATCGTACCCACATTAAAATGGGGCTTCGTACGTTCGAATATAGCTGTAGCCATTTTTTTACCTCATTACTTCTTAATAATTGCACCCATTAAATTTTTGACCTTTTATTAGTCTTTTTCGGCTAATTTTTCCGCAATATGCGCGGGAACTTCTTTATATCTTATAAAGGCCATTGTATAACTTGCTCGACCTTGGGTAGCTGATCTTAAATCAGTGGAATACCCAAACATCTCAGCTAAAGGAACTTCCGCGCGGATTAACTTATTTGCACCCACATCTTCCGGTGCTTGTAAGATACCACGACGTCTGCTCAAATCGCCAATAATATCTCCCATGTGTTCCTCTGGAGATTGCACTTCTACCTGCATAATAGGTTCTAATAGTACTGGATTTGCTTTCTTAGCCCCTTCCTTAAACCCAATAGAACCAGCAATTTTGAAGGCCATTTCGCTAGAATCCACATCATGGTAACTTCCATCATACAATGTGACTTTCACATCTACAACTGGGTAACCTGCAAAAATACCATTAGCCGTCTGTTCCTGAATTCCTTTATTAATTGAAGGAATATATTCTTTAGGAATAACACCACCTACAATAGCATTTACAAATTCATACCCTTTTCCGGTTGCCAATGGCTCAATTGCTAACCAAACATGGCCATATTGACCCTTTCCACCACTTTGACGTATGAATTTTCCTTCTTGCTTGACAGAACCTCGGATAGTCTCTCGATAAGCAACTTGCGGTTTTCCAACATTGGCTTCAACCCCAAATTCTTCTTTAATACGATCAATAATAATTGCAAGATGTAATTCCCCTTGGCCAGAGATAATCGTTTGAGAAGATTCTGAATCAATATGTATTTTAAAAGAAGGATCTTCTTGTGCTAATTTACCCAATGCAATGGACATTTTTTCTAATGCCGATTTATCACTAGCTAATTTAGGTTCAATAGCCATAGAAATCACTGGCTCGGGAGATTCGATATGCATCAACTGAATCATATGATTTGGATCACACAAAGTATCTCCAGTCGTAACAGTTTTTAAACCGACTGCTGCAGCAATATCACCTGCTCTCATTTCTTTAATTTCTGTTCGGTGATTAGCATGCATTTGAACTAATCGACCAATACGTTCTTTTTTACCTTTAGTAGAATTATAAAGCGTATCCCCGGTCTTAATAATGCCTGAATACACACGAATATAAGCTAATGTTCCAGCAAAAGGGTCGGTATTAATCTTAAATACTAAAGCACTTACTGGCTCCTCATCGGTTGGATAACGCAATACTGGTGTTTGCTCTTCATTATCTAATTTTCCTTCAATAGGAGGAACGTCATTTGGGGCTGGTAAATATTGAACAACAGCATCTAACATTGCCTGAATGCCTTTATTCTTAAAAGCTGAGCCACAAAGGACAGGTACAATTTTATTTTCTAAAGTCAACTGACGAATTGCTTGTTCTAATTCTTCAACCGTAAACTCATCACCTTCTAGGTACCGTTCAGTCATTTCATCACTAGCTTCTACTGCATTTTCAATGAGCTTATTACGCCATTCTCGACATTCTTCTAGCATGCTTGAAGGAATATCACGCTCTTCAAATTTCATACCTTGACTGGCTTCATCCCAATAAATGGCTTTTTGACGTACTAAATCTACTACACCCTCAAATCGGTCTTCTTCACCAATAGGTAGTTGTATCGCTACAGGCCTTGCATTAAGTCTAGTAGAAATTTGTTGTATAACTTTTAAGAAATTTGCACCTGCACGGTCCATTTTATTAACAAAGGCAATACGAGGCACTTTATGTTTATCTGCCTGACGCCAGACAGTTTCTGATTGTGATTCAACACCACTGACACCACAAAATACTACGCAAGCTCCATCTAATACACGTAAAGAACGCTCTACTTCGATAGTAAAATCTACGTGTCCTGGCGTATCAATAAGATTAATGCGATGGGCGGGAAATTGCTTAGCCATCCCTTCCCACTCGCAACTTACTGCTGCCGATACAATGGTAATACCACGATCTTTTTCCTGTTTTAAATAATCAGTATGCGTACCCCCTTCATGGACTTCACCTATCTGATGAAGATAGCCTGTATAAAATAAAACACGCTCAGTACTAGTTGTTTTCCCAGCATCAATATGGGCGATAATGCCTATATTACGATAGAGTGCAATAGGGGTTGCTCTTGTTTGTGTAGACACCGACATTATTGAAATCCTTTTAGAGTTTTAATTCTTGTGGAGATTGGAATTGAACTTGAACATAAGCTTGGTTTGCCTTCGCTGAACGATGCATATCTGAGCACATTTTCACTGCTCCCCCTTTATTTTCATAAGCATCCACAATTTCGAGTGCTAATAGTTTTGCCATTGCATTGTCACCAGGTCCAAATTTAGTATTTCCTTTACGGTTTAAAGCAGCCTTTCTTAGAAAAGATAAGCCTAATGCTCGACGACGTTCGGTTTTAATTGGCTTAGGCACTCGATAAGTACCACCACCCACACGGCTTGAGCGAACTTCGACCCAAGGTTGTATGTTTTCTAATGCCTTGTGAAATACAACACTAGGGATCTCTTCATAAGCAATCGGTTTGTTAATTGGCGAAGAATGATCATTTGTTTCTACAGGACCATTTTGCCCTTCATTTTCCTGTACGAAACGATCTTTTAACTTCTGGACAACGAGGGTAAAGGCATCATCTACAATTTTACGCGCCAACTTTTTTTTCCCATTACGCATTATAGAATTAATGAACTGTGTTACTAATACACTGTTATATTTAGGATCTGGCAAAATTGCTCGCTTTTCAACCACACGTCTTCTTGGCATATAATTCTCCGAATATCAACTTTAAGATTTAGGACGCTTAGCACCAACTTTGGAGCGCCCTTGTCTACGCTTGGCTACACCTCCTAAATCGAGTGCACCTCGAACAGTTCTGTAATTTACACCTGGCAAGTCAGGCCTACTAGCGCCTGCGATTAATACTGAAGAATGTTCTTGCAGGTTGTGTCCTTCACCACCAATATAAGCTGTAATTTCACGTTTATTGGTTAATAAAACACGAGCCACTTTTCGCAAAGCAGAGTTAGGCTTCTTCGGTGTAACCGTATAGACTCTAAGACAAACCCCTTTTTTGTGAGGTGCATTGCCTAAAGCAGGCACTCTTGATTTCGCTTTCTTAGAAGAACGCGGGTTACGAATTAATTGATTATAAGTTGGCATATTGAGTAATATTTTTAATAAATTCTCTTGGATTATAGTCTTAAAATGGGTTTATTTTATAGCATATTTTAAAATCTTGTCAAGTATTTTCTTGTACCCAATCAGTTTGTGCACTCACTGATTTTAGTAACCCTTTTCCATCATAAGGCAAACCAGTCCCTGCAGGTATTAAGCGACCTAATATGACTCTAGCCTTCATATGAGTAAGATCATCACGCTCACCAGCAATCGCTGCTTTCGTCAATTCTTGAACAGTATTTTGGAAAGCGGCTGAAGAAATACATGATTTCGCCTTCAGTGATTGGAGAGATACGCGTGTTAATTCACGTTGATAAACAATAGGTCTTTTATTTTCAGCTAATAACTGTTTATTATCAGCTTTTACCTGGCTTTCTTCTAACTGTTCACCCTTTAGATAATAGCTATCTGCTGGGTCTACTACGCTTACGTTGCGTAACATTTCTCTAACGATGACTTCAATGTGTTTATCATTGATTTTAACACCTTGTAATCGGTATACCTCTTGTACTTCACTCACAATGTAACTTGTTAATTCATTAACCCCTAATAGTCTTAAGATGTCATGAGGATTTAAAGGTCCATCGGCTATCACCTCTCCTTTCTCTACATATTCACCTTCAAAAACAGCAACTTGTCGCCATTTTGGAATTAAAACCTCAAAGCTTTGATTGTTACTATTAGTAATTACAAGCCTTTTTTTACCTTTAGTTTCTTTTCCGAAGCTAATAATACCACTAATTTCTGCTAAGATAGCAGGTTCTTTTGGCTTGCGAGCTTCAAAAAGATCAGTTACTCGCGGCAAACCACCCGTAATATCCTGGTTTTTAGTAATTTCTTTAGGAATACGTGCAATTGGATCCCCTGGACTGACTGTATCACCATTTTCAACACTTAATACTGCATTGATAGGTAAGAAGTAATGGGCAGGAATAGTCGTATCAGGTAATACTAAATCATTACCCTCTGCGTCAACTAATTTAAGCATGGGGCGTAACTCCTTATGGCCCGCTCCACGATGTTTAGGATCCATCACAACAATACTGCTAAGACCAGTACCTTCATCCACTTGATAGTGCATGGTAACACCTTCTATTAAATCTACAAATTTAATAAAGCCTAACACTTCGGTAATCATAGGATGGATATAAGGATCCCATTGCGCAATGATTTGTCCAGAATTCACTTTTGTACCATCTGCAACCCAAATCATAGCACCATAAGGTACTTTATAACGTTCTCTTTCACGGCCTTGGGCATCTTCTAAACTAATTTGACCCAAACGTGAAATAGTTACAAAATGGCCTTTTTCATGTTTCACTAATTTCAGGTTATGTAACTTAACAGTACCTTTAGATTTAACTTGGACATTATTTTTCAATACCACTCGAGATGCAGCACCGCCAATATGGAAAGTTTTCATCGTCAACTGCGTACCAGGCTCTCCAATGGATTGCGCGGCTACAACACCAACCGCCTCTCCAATATTAACAAGATTGCCTCGCGCTAAATCCTGTCCATAGCATGTAGCACAGATACCTCTTTTTGCCTCACAAGTAATAGGGGATCGGACTTTTACTTGATCGACGCCCCTTTCTTCTAATAATCGCACTTCTTTGCGTGTTAAGAAAGTATCACGGCTTAATACAATATCGTCATCACCAGGCAATCCAAGCTCTTCTGCTAATACACGGCCCAGTATACGATCACTTAAAGGCGCCATAATTCCATTGCCTTCAATAGAAGCTGATACTGTAATACCATCATGAGTACCACAATCTACAATGGTCACGACTACGTCTTGCGCAACATCGACTAAACGACGAGTCAAATAACCAGCATTTGCAGTTTTTAACGCGGTATCGGCTAATACATTTCGTGCTGCAGGTGCTGCAATAAAGTATTGAAATACATCCATGCCCAAACGGAAGTTAGCAGTAATTGCTGTTTCGATAATGGAACCTTTTGTATTCGTCATGGAACCTCGCATACCCGCTAACTGCTGCATCTGCGATAGAGAACCACGAGCACCAGAATCCAGCATGATAAAGACAGAATTGAAAGAAGATTGAGATTGTTCGGTTCCATCTGCTGCTATTACCTTTTCAGTTGATATAGCGTCCATCATCGCCTTTGCGACTTTGTCTTTTGCGCGAGACCAAATATCGACAACTTTATTGTAACGTTCTCCACTGGTTAATAATCCAGATACAAATTGGCTTCGGATTTCTTTTACATCTGTCTCAGCTTGCTGAATAATATCAGTTCTTTCTTGTGGTATTACAAGATCTTCTATACAAATAGAAATACCTGCTTTTGTAGCATAATGAAAACCTGTGTACATTAAGCGGTCTGAAAATACAACAGTTGTCTTAGGCCCTAAGTGTTGATAGCATTCATTGACAAGCTGCAAAATAGCTTTTTTATTTAAGACCTGATTAATTAGATTAAAAGGTAAGCCCTTAGGTAAAATTTTGGACAATAATGCCCGGCCTACAGTCGTTTCAATAAGTGTTCTGCGTACAGATGCTTTTTCTAGGCTCCGTTTAGCAGTGTCTTGCGTTGCTTCTTCATAACTGGGCAATTCTTCTTCGTATTCGTCAATGCGTACTTTAATACGAGCATGAAGATCAATTTTCTCCATATCATACAGTTGTGCGACTTCATTTACATTGGCAAAGACAAGTCCTTCACCTCGACAATTAATACGCTCTCGCGTTAAATAATAAAGCCCTAAGATAATATCTTGGTTCGGCATAATAATAGGCTCACCATTAGCAGGTGATAAAATATTATTAGTCGACATCATCAATACTCTAGCTTCGATCTGCGCTTCAAGGGATAAAGGCACATGCACAGCCATTTGGTCTCCATCAAAGTCAGCATTAAAGGCAACGCATACTAAAGGATGTAGTTTAATGGCCTTACCCTCTACCAAGACAGGTTCAAATGCTTGGATACCTAACCTATGCAGCGTAGGCGCACGATTGAGTAGAATAGGATGTTCTTTAATAACTGATGCTAAAATATCCCAAACAACAGTTGCTTCAGATTCAACCAATTTCTTAGCGACCTTGATGGTACTAGCAAGGCCTTTAAATAATAATTTATGAAAAATAAATGGTTTAAACAATTCTAATGCCATTTTCTTAGGTAGTCCGAACTCATGTAGTTTCAGTTTAGGCCCTACCACGATGACAGAACGGCCCGAATAATCTACTCGTTTACCCAAAAGATTCTGACGAAAACGACCTTGTTTTCCTTTTAACATGTCGGTTAAAGATTTCAAAGGTCTCTTATTGTTACCTGTAATAGGACGGCCTCGACGGCCATTATCTAATAAAGCATCCACAGCCTCTTGCAACATCCTTTTTTCATTACGAATAATAATATCTGGTGTATTAAGATCTAATAAGCGTTTTAATCGAATACTACGATTTAGGATTTTACGATAAAGTTCATTTAAATCAGAAGAAGCAAAACGTCCTCCATCGAGCGGCACTAAAGGTCTTAGATCGGGTGGCAAAATAGGCAATACCCTGATAATCATCCACTCAGGTTTGTTTCCAGATTTTTTAAAATCTTCTAAGAATTTTAATCGTTTGATATATTTCTTTAAATGCGTTTCAGAACCAGTACTGGCAATGGCTTGACGAAGCGACTCAATTTCTTGATCTAAGTTTAAAGTCATCAATAACTGCTCGATCGCTTCAGCGCCCATACGGGCATCAAATTCTCCCGTATCTCCATACTCTTCTAGTGCTTCCCCGTAAGCTGTTTCTGTTAAAAATTGACCTCTCTCCAAAGTTGTCATGCCTGGGTCAATAACAATATATTCTTCAAAATATAAAACGCGCTCAATATCACGCAATGGCATGTCAAGCATTAGACCAATGCAAGAAGGCAATGACTTTAAGAACCAAATATGAGCGACAGGACTAGCAAGCTCAATGTAACCCATGCGTTCTCTACGCACTTTAGATAAAGTAACTTCAACACCGCATTTTTCACATATTACACCGCGATGTTTAAGTCTTTTATATTTTCCACACAAACATTCATAATCTTTAATTGGACCGAATGTTTGAGCACAATGAATCCCACCATGTACGGGCTTACCTGTTCGATAAGCATAAGTTTCTGCATTTCTGACGGGCCCACCACCTAATTCTTTTACTTTAGCTATAATTTTTTCAGAAGATGCAATGCCAAAAACATAACTATAGTCTCTTTCTTGTCCATTTAGAGCAAACATTCCTTCATCTGAATAAAAAGGGTTTATAAAGGATTGTTTCTCTTTTTGTGATTCAAAGGCCGCTGACTCTTCCCCTAAAAGCATCGCCATCTTAGATAAATCATTTATATCTTCAGAAGAAGCTCCACCACTCGTGCTATCATTTAATTTTTCAAGTTTAATACTCAAGGCTAACTCTCCGAATTTTTGTATAATTGACTAATTTATTTATGATTTATCTTATTCTTTAAACTCTAACTCTGCACTAATACCCAAAGCCCATATTTCTTTTAATAAAACATTAAATGATTCTGGTATTCCAGGTGTAATTGTATGCACTCCATCTACAATGTTTTTATAGGTACGTGTACGCCCGGCAACATCGTCTGATTTTACTGTTAACATTTCTCTTAAAATGTTTGCTGCTCCATATGCCTGTAATGCCCATCCTTCCATTTCACCCAATCGCTGCCCACCAAATTGTGCCTTTCCACCTAAAGGTTGTTGCGTCACTAAACTATAGGATCCAGTTGAACGAGCATGCATCTTATCATCTACGAGATGATTTAACTTAAGCATATACAGGTAACCAACTGTCACAGGACGATCAAACATTCGCCCAGTTTGACCATCATATAATCTTGTTTGTCCGTTTAGAGGTAAACCTGCCAAGCTCAACATGCGCTGAATTTCTTTTTCTGATACACCATCGAAAACAGGTGTAGCCATTGGGATACCTTCTTTGGAATGTTCTGCTAGCTTCATGATATCTTCATCATGTAAAGATTGAAAATCAATTAATTGTTTTCCAGCTCGTTCTTCATTATAAATTTTATCTAAAAATTCACGTAAAAGCTGAGGTGAGCTTTGTTGCTCTAACAATGCAGCAATTTTTTCACCTAGTACTTTAGCTGCCCATCCTAAATGTGTTTCAAGGATCTGACCAATATTCATACGAGAAGGCACACCTAATGGATTCAAAACAATATCGACTGGCGTACCATCTTCTAAATAAGGCATATCTTCTACAGGAACAATAGTGGAAATCACACCTTTGTTCCCATGACGACCTGCCATTTTATCACCGGGTTGAATACGGCGTGTTACAGCCAAACGTACTTTAATAATCTTTAATACACCTGGAGCCATTTCATCTCCTTGTATTAATTTAGTACGCTTAGAATTATATTTTTCTTCCACCGCTTGGCGAGCATATTCAATACGTTGTTTAAATGTTTGCAAGGCAGCACTCAGCTCTTCGTTTTCTAGCTGAATATCAAACCATTTTTCTTTAGGCAGTTTCTCTAAATAAGTTTTATTAATAGTGTTATTGCCTTCAAAAGGAATAGGACCCCGCACAGCGATCGCATTTATGAGAATTTTTTCAGTTCGTTCGTGAATATCTTCTACACGAATCCTTAATTCATCATCTAAATCTTTTTTCAATTGACTCAGTACACTCGATTCAATAGCAAGAGCACGTGAGTCTTTTTCTATTCCTTCTCTGGTAAACACAGAAACATTGATGACTTTACCACTCATGCCTGCAGGTACACGCAAGGAGCTGTCTTTAACATCCGAAGCTTTTTCACCAAAAATCGCGCGCAATAATTTTTCTTCCGGCGTTAACTGAGTTTCGCCTTTAGGTGTCACTTTACCTACTAAAATATCTCCAACATTAACAAAGGCACCTACTCTAACAATGCCAGCTTCATCTAAATGCGCTAGCATATTGGCACTGATATTTGCGATATCAGCTGTAACTTCCTCTGCCCCTAATACGGTATCTCGCGCAATACAGACTAATTCTTCAATATGAACACTTGTGAAGTAATCTGCATCTACGATGCTTTTTGAAATAACAATGGAGTCTTCAAAGTTATAACCATTCCAGGGCACAAATGCAACCAGGAGATTACGACCTAAGGCGAGTTCACCCATATCAGTAGAAGTACCATCAGCCAATAAATCCCCTTGTTTGATTCTTAAACCAGACGTGACCAAAGGTCTTTGATTTTGACAAGTGCCTTGGTTAGAACGACTGTATTTAATTAAATTATAAATATCAACGCCTTCTTCTCCTTCATCCATAACTGCATCATCGACTCGAACGACGATACGACTGGCATCTACTGAATCAACAATACCACTGCGCCTAGCAACAATAACTACTCCGGAATCAATAGCAACCTTCTTTTCCATACCTGTACCGACCAAAGGCTTTTCAGGTAATAATAATGGAACCGCTTGACGTTGCATGTTAGATCCCATTAAAGCACGGTTAACGTCATCATGCTCCAAGAAAGGAATCAACGCTGCAGCCACCGACACAACCTGTGCAGGCGAAACATCAATGTAATTCACTTGATCTGCTGTAGTTAATATCGAATCACCTTGAGAACGGACTGAAATCAAACTGCCTGTTAAGTTTCCTTGATCATCACGAGAAGCATTAGCTTGCGCAATGAGATATCGGCCTTCTGTAATAGCAGACAAATATTCAATATTATCGGTTAGTTTACCATTGACTACTTTACGATAAGGTGTTATTAAAAATCCAAACTTATCTGTACTACCTAATAAAGCAAGAGAATTAATTAAACCAATATTAGCACCTTCAGGTGTTTCGATTGGGCACAATTTACCATAATGGCTAAAATCTACATCTCTTAACTTAGAACCTGCCCACAGTTTATCTACGCCGCCTTGACCTAAAGCAGAAATACGTCTTTTATGCGTAATCTCCGATAAAGGATTGACTTGATCCATATATTGAGACAATTGGTTCGCACTAAAGAATTCTTTTAAAGTCGCAATAATAGGTTTTGCGTTGATTAAATCTTGAGGCATGTTGTCTTCAACTTCAGGTCTACTTAAACCTTCTTGAATCGTACGCTTCAGTCGTAACAAACCAATTCTAAATTGATTTTCTACCATTTCTCCCACACTACGAACACGTCGATTACCTAAATGATCGACATTATCTACACTACCAATTCCATCTCGAATTTGAATTAATGTTTTTAAAACCTCAATAATATCTTCTTGCGTCAGAAGTTTAGAACCTTCAATTGATTCGCGTCCTAAACGTAAATTCAATTTCATACGACCAATATTAGATAAATCATAACGATCTGATGCAAAGAATAAATTCTTAAATAAATTTTCGGCTGCTTCTTTGCTCGGCAATTCTTTAGGACGAATACAGCAATAGATTTCAATCAATGCCTCTTGTGCATTGCGTGTAGCATCAATACGCAAAGTGCTTGAAATATAATTTCCTGTATCTAGTTCATTCGTATAAATAGTCTCGATCAAGGAGACACCGGCATTACGATAAATATTTAATGATTCTGCAGTAATCTCAGCGTTTGTTTCTGATAAAATCTCCCCTGTTTCGGGATGTATAATAGGTTTTGCAATAGTTTTACCGATTAAATACTCAGTAGGAACATGGATTTGTTTTAATCCGGCATTCTTTAATTTCTGAATATGGCGTGCAACAATACGTTGACCTTCTTGAATCAACACTGCACCTTCTTGATCAAGGATATTAAATGCTGCAATTTCTCCTCTAAAGCGATCAGGCACAAGCTCCATAGCAATATGCTCCTCTTGGATATGGAAAACATCTATCTTGAAGAAAGTCTTTAAAATAGCTTCATTACTATATCCAAGTGCGCGCAATAGCATTGTAATCGGTAATTTTCGGCCACAATCAATTTTGAAAAATAAGTTATCTTTAGAATCAAATTCAAAATCCAACCATGAACCTCGGTATGGAATGATACGGGCTGTATACAGCAATTTGCCAGAAGCATGTTTCTTGCCTTGATCATCTTCAAAAAGCACTCCTGGCGAACGATATAATTGAGAAACAACCACTCGATCAGTACCATTAATAACAAAACCTCCTGTTTCGGTCATTAAAGGAATGTCGCCTAGATAAACTTCTTGTTCCTTGATATGACGTATTTTTTTGATTTCTAAATCGGCTTCTTTATCATAGATGATTAAACGCAACTTTGC
>Ga0233335_1000180_pt1 | contig 12349 bp, 11 predicted proteins | sample GEONDECOMP222_FD_180695 | JGI IMG/M metagenome (GOLD analysis project Ga0233335, IMG submission 180695) | Leaf litter microbial communities from Shasta-Trinity National Forest, California, United States - GEON-DECOMP-222 | ecosystem: Environmental > Terrestrial > Plant litter > Unclassified... | reverse complement strand
ATCCCCAGTCCGGCATCCTCAGTCCGGCATCCTCAGTCCGGTATCACCAGTCCACTACGGTTCCGTCGGCAAGTACGGCATCCGTGGCGGCGAGGATTTCCTGCTTGAAGGGATGCTTTGCGGCAACCGCTTCATCGATTTCCACGCCCAGTCCGGGTGCTTCCGGGATCTGCCAGAACCCGTCGATCATGCGGATCGGACCCTGCAGGACTTCCTGGTACCAGGGAACCGCGCCGACCATCTCCTCCTGGATCACGAAGTTCGGCGTGGCGATGTCGAAATGCAGGGCTGCAACGCCGGCAAGCGGCCCGAGCGGATTATGCGGTGCGATGCCGATGCCCGAGACTTCCGCCATGGAGGCAATCTTTCGTGCCTCGGTGAAGCCGCCGACATGGCAGAGATCGGGCTGCGCAATATCGATCGAACGATCCCGGAACAGGGGCTGGAACTCCCAGCGGTCGACCAGGCGCTCTCCGGCTGCCAGTGGCACCGGGCTGCGCGCCGCGAGCATGCGCATGCCTTCCGTGTCCTGCGGCGGCAAAGGCTCCTCCACGAAAAGCGGACGCCCCTCCGCCAGCGCCTCGATATAGTGCATTGCCGAGCCAACCGACGCGCAACGGCCATGGAAATCCACCATGAGCTCCACGTCATCGCCCACCGCCCGCCGCAGTTCGTTCATCATCCGCGCTACATCGTCGATGGCGCGTGGTCCGGCGGTGTAGTGGGTGTAGGGGATGAAGACGACCTTCATCGCCGTGTAGCCCAGCTCCAGCACAGCCTGGGCGCGCTCCAGCAACGGTCCGACGGCCATGCTGTTATAGACGGAGTCGATCTGCCCGAGGCCGAGATGGGTGTAGACGCGGACGCGGTCCCGTGTTCGGCCGCCGAGCAGCCGCCACACCGGCACTCCCAGGCTCTTGCCGAGGATGTCCCACAACGCCACCTCGATCCCGGCCACGGCACTCGTGCCGATAACGCCGATACGCCAGAAGCCGTGCTTGTGCATGATGCGTACGAGCTGCTCGATGTCGCGCGGATCCCGGCCGATAAGGAAGGGCGCGAGATCCTCGACAGCCCCCGCGACGGCGCGCGTCTTCCATTCCAGTGTCGCCTCCCCCCATCCATAGAGGCCGGGCTGGTCGGTATCGACACGGACGAAGATCCAGTTCCGCATTTCCGCATTGACGACAACGCTGCGTATGCCGGTGATCTTCATGGAATGCTCCTGCCAGGCGATAATATCTCGTAGGGGAGAAAGGATACCGCGGCGCTCAATGCCTGTCCTGGAGCCAGGACGGAGAGCCCGCCATGGTCCGCCTTGTGATGCCCATCCGCGCAATGCGTCATGGGTTCGAAGCAGAAATAATCGCCGGCGAACCCGGGTTCGAAAGCCTGGTCCGACATGAAGACGAAATAGTCGCGGAAAGCCGGATCGGCGTTGATCCGCAGGCAGAGGTTTCTTTCCGGCCAGGCGATCTCGGCGCTGCCGTTCCAGCCGGAGAAACCGTTATTGATCCAGTGTCGCGGCAGCGCGCGGGCTCGCCTGAAATCGAGGTCGCCGGGAACGGCCCGGGGCTTGCCCGGCATGAACTCGGCTTCCTCCAGATAGAAGGTTGTCGCAGCGGCCTGCAGACTCGTCAGCGTAGTCAGCGGAAAGTAGGGATGCAGCCCGAGTCCGAAGGGCAGGGCGCATGGCCCGCGGTTGCAGACGGATAATCCGACTTCGAGCCCGTAGCCGTCGAGGGAGAAGCGCATGCTCGCCTCGTAGCTGTAGGGGCTGGCCGCATTCGCGATATGCTTCATCGAGAATGTCGCGGCAACAGCCGATTGCCCGGTGATTTCCCATTCCGCCAGCCAGCCATCGCCATGCAGGTAGTGCCGGTCCCACGACTGGTTGGGTGCAAGAACGTACTCCGTGTCGTCAAAGCGAAAACGGTTGTCCCGGACACGGTTTCCGAAAGGCAGCAGCGGAAAACAACCGGCTGTCAGGGGATCGCCGCGATAGCCAGGGTTCTCACGCATCAAGGGATAGGATTGTCCGTCGGAATGATGCCAGCGAAAGCCGGCGATCACGGCACCGCGTGTGTCGAGATCGACGGATAACGGTCCGGCTGACAGGCTGACAAGCGTTGCCATGCCGCTAATCCTCGAGGCGGATGATGATCTTGCCGGAGCGGCCGCTCGCGGCCAACGCATAGGCCGCGGCGGCATCCTGCAGCGTGAAGCGGTCGGTGATGAGGTCGCGCGGATAGAGTTTCCAGTCCGCGAGATCCTCGGCGCACTGGTCCATGTTGTGCAGGCTGGTGACCCAGGAACCGATGATCCGCCGCTGCTGGTGCATGAGGTCGTCGCTGACCTTGAAGGTGACTTCACCGGTTTCGCCGATATAGATGCAACGGCCCCAGCTATGGGTCGCCTGCAGGGCCAGAAGGCGTCCGCGCGGATTGCCGGAACAATCGATGGTCACCGTCGCACCGCCGCGCGTGATGTCGCGCACCGCTTCCAGCGTGTCGGTGCCGGCGACGAAGCCGTGCGTCACCAGGCCAAGCTTCCGCGCCGTCTCGACGCGCTCGATCTGGGTGTCCACGCCTATGGTCATTTTTGCGCCGCGCCCTTTCGCGAGCATCAGCGCGGCGAGACCGACCGGTCCGAGCCCGACGATCATCACTGTGTCGCTTCCGGAAACCTCGCCGCGCAGGATGCCCTCATAGGCGGTGCCGACGCCGCACGAGATGAAGCAGCCATCTTCGTAGGTGAGCCCATCCGGAAGCCTCACGAGATCCTTCTCGTCCGCGATCAGGTATTCCGCATGCCCGCCGTCCCGTTGCCAGCCATAGGCGGCGCGCAGGGGGTCGGTGCAACTGATCTGGTAGCCCTTGCGGCAGCTCCGGCAGAAGCCGCATCCCGAGATATGATATACGGCAACACGATCCTGCGGCTTGAAGTGGCGGCAGCCGGCGCCAACGCTTTCCACCTGTCCGCTCGGCTCATGTCCCGCCACCACACCCATGTAGCGGGCGCCGTGTTCGCCCACATGCTTGTGGTAGATGTAGTGGATGTCGCTGCCGCATAGTCCGGAAGCCTTCATGCGCAGCCGGACCTGCCCGATGCCGGGTTCCGGGATCGGGATCTCGCGAAGATCAACCTGGTCGTTGCCTGGAAGAAAAGCTGCCAACATGCCGGGCATTGCGCTTGATCCTTGATGTCTGTTTCAGGGCCGTGACGTAGCCGCCGATGCGGCTTGCGGGTCAGTTGGGTGTCCTGCGTCCCGAGCCTCGGGAAACCGCGACGTTGAGCAGCACGGCCGCCACGATGATCACGCCCCGCACCACGTCCTGCACGAAGGAGTTGATGCCGTAGAGCACCAGCCCGTCGCCGATCACGGTGATGGCGAGCACGCCGAGCAGGGTCCCGAGCATGGAGCCGCGTCCACCCGACAAGGCGGTGCCGCCGACGACGACTGCGGCGATGACATCGAATTCCAGGCCGGCGGCGGCTCCCGCATTGCCGCTGCCCAGCCGGGCCAGCAGCATGATCGCGGTGATCGCCGCCATCAGTCCCGAAATCGCGAAGACCAGGATCCGGACGCGGGTCACGTCGATGCCGCAGAGATGGGCTGCGTTGGCATTGCCGCCGACAGCATAGACCGACCTTCCGAACGCGGTCTTGCGGGAGACGAAAACAAAGACACCGAACAGGACGATCATGACGATCGCGGAGATCGGAAGCCCGAGGAAATTGTCGCCCAGCGCGTCCAGGGTTTCGTTGTCCTCGAAGGATACCGGCAGCGCGTTCGTCGTGAACAAGGCGAGCCCGCGCAAGGCGCTCCAGAGACCCAGCGTCGCCACGAACGACGGCACGCTGAACACGGCGCGCAATACGCCCGCGAAAGTCCCAAGCATCGTGCCGAGACCGAGCCCGCCAAGCAGCGCCAGCGGCAGCGGAACATGCCATTTCATCAGGAAGGCCATGACGACAGCGGTGAATGCCACCATGGGCCCGACGCTGATGTCGATTTCGCCTGCGACGATCACGAGCGTCTGGGCCCATGCCGCAATGCCGATCGTCGCGGCATCGCGCAGGATGTTCACCTGGTTGTTGGTGCCGAGAAATCCGGGCGACACTAGGCCGAACACGACATAGAGGAAAACGATGATGGCGATGAGCCCGAATTCGTTCATGTGCCCTGCCAGGGAGCGGCGCGGCAGGGAACGGGGGGATGAGGTTGCCGTGAGCGCGGTCATGACTGGTTCCTTTATCTGATCCAGGCTGCTATCCGATCCAGGATGCTATCCGATGCAGGCTGCAAGCAGCCGTTCGGCATCGATGGCCGGTGCGACATGTTCGGATGCGATCACTCCGTCCCGCAGCACCAGCACCCGGTCGCAGACCTGATGCAGTTCCTCGATCTCGCTCGAGACGAACAGGATCGCGCGGCCTTCTCCCGCGAGCGTCCGGATGATGTCGTAGATCTGGCGTTTCGCTTCCACGTCCACCCCGCGCGTCGGTTCATCCAGCAGCAATATCCGCGACCTTGCATGAAGCCACCGGCCGATCACGACCTTCTGCTGGTTGCCGCCCGAAAGCGTCACGATGGGTGTCTTCGTCCGGGCTGCCTTGATGTGCAGGCGTTCCACGATCCCGCTTGTGGCGCGCTCGATGGCGGACGGCGAAAGAACGCCGCCATGTCCGACCCGTGCGAAATCGGTAAGAACGGTGTTCTCGTCGACGCCCAGCAGGGGAATGATGCCATCCTCCTTGCGGCTTTCGGGCGTATAGCCGAAGCCACGGCGCAGCATGGCTTTGTAACCCGGCTTGCGGACGATCTCGTCCTCGACCCGGATCGCGCCCGCCGTGGGCGTGCGCAGGCCCATGATGGTCTCGATCAGTTCAGTGCGTCCTGATCCGAGCAGGCCGGCAACACCCAGCACTTCGCCGGCATGCAGATCGAGGTCGACCGCGTGCAGTTTCGGCGGAAGCGCAATGCCGCGTAGAGAGAGCAGGATCCTGCCCGGCTTCGACACGTGGGTCGGGCGCACCGTTTCGGCGTGACCCAGCATCATCTGGACGATGTCTTCGGTTCTGGTGCCGGCAACCGGCAAGGTCGCAGCCACGCGCCCGTCCCGCATTACCGTCGCGGTGTCTGCCAGGCGCCGGATCTCGTTCATGCGGTGACTGACGTAGAGCACGGCGACGCCGCCCGCGGCGATGGCGCGCACGGCTTCGCAGACATGATCGACCTCGGCTGCGGCGAGCGAACTGGTGGGTTCGTCGAGGATCACCAGACGAGGCTCGCCCTGGAAAGCCCGTGCAATCTCCACCATCTGCCGGGCCGCCGGACTGAGGCTGCCGGCAAGCTGCCTGGGATCGAGATGCAGGCCCAACCGGCGCATCGCCTGCGCCGCCCGTTCCTCCATGCCACGATGGTCCAGCATGCCCGATCTCGTTGGCCAGGCGCCGAGGAACATGTTCTCGGCGATGCTCATGCTCGATACCAGGCTGAGTTCCTGATAGACCGCGCGCAGCCCGCGCTGTGCTGCCTCGTGCACACGCTTGTGCCCGGACTCCCTGAACGGTTCGCCGTCCAGGTGCACCTCTCCGCCATCCGGTGTTTCCGCTCCGGTCAACAGGCGGATGAGGGTCGATTTTCCGGCGCCGTTCTTTCCCAGTATCGCGCGGACTTCACCGGGCTTGACCATGAAATCCACGGCATCCAGCGCCACGACGCCCGGATACCGTCTAGTCACGCCGCGAAGTTCGGCGACCGGTCCGGGAAGGCTGGTCATGCTTCCGGATGCTTTCCGCGGCGTTGCATCATCCCGGCGATCTGGGAGCGCCCGGCGATCAGGGAACACCGTCACGATGCGCGGCCAGCCACGCATTGGCGTCGTCCGGCGTCGTGTAGAGATCGATGGCGGCAGGCACGATCCGATCGGCTCTCGGCTTCCTGTCGATGGCATCCATCGCCTGCCGGATCGCGAGATGGCCGACTGCCTTGCCGGAAATATCGACCACCCCCTTGAGGATGCCGTGGCTGGCGAGCGCCTGGCCGATATCACTGGTCATGTCGCTGCCGAAAACGACAACCTTGCTCTTGTCGGCATGCTGGACAGCCTTGGTCGCCCCCAGCGTGGCGCCGCCGGACTCGCCGAAGAATGCATCGAGATCCGGGTGCGCCGTCAGCATCTTCTCGGCCACGGCGACAGAGGCATCGACCGTGGTGCCACGCTGGTTATCGACGATCTTCGCTCCCGGCACACGGGACAGCAGGGCGGTCTCGAAACCTTTTCGCCGATTGATGCAGACCTCGACGAATTCGCAGTTCACGACCCCGATCTTCGGTGCGAGAAGGGCGGCCTTGATGAAATAATCCGCCGCGGCATTGCCCAGCTTCGCACCGAATGCGACCGGGTCGCCCAGCACATATGCATAGACGTATTTCTTCATGGCGGTGTCGTTGACGCAGGTATTGTAGCAGACGATTGGGATTCCGGCCTGACTGGCCCGGCGGATGGCGTGGACCGAACCGTCAGCCGAGATGGCCGATAGTAGGATCGCCTTTACATTGGCGGAAATGAGCGTGTCGATGAATCCGCTTTCCCTGGATGGATCATCCTGAGCCGTTGTTTCCACCAGCCGGATCGGCTGCCCGAGAGCCGCGGCGCCGTCCTGCACGCCTTTTCGTACTCCGGCATAATAGCCTTGGGAGTCGAGATAGATTGCGCCGATGCCGATCGGCGTCGCGGCATGACCCGGAGTGCCGAGGCAAGCGAAAGCCCACAGGCCTGCCATGATTCCGAAGCGTCTCATTCGTCCCGATCCCCTTGCCACTCCGTGCTTCCCGATTTCCCGGCGCGCGGTATTATGATGTCTCAGGTGACAATAGTCGGATCATTCATTGATGCAAGTCGGAACTATCGCACGCCCGAGGGTTCATCGCGACGTGGTGGCCGAACTGGCCCGCCGCATCCTCTCCGGCACGGTCCTGCCCGGGGAGAGGTTGCCGAACACGGTGCAATTGAGTGCCGATCTTGGCGTGAGCCGTTCCGCATTGCGTGAGGCAATCAAGGTGCTCACGGCAAAAGGCATGCTGGAAGTCCAGCCACGCACCGGCATGCGCGTTCGTCCGCGCGACAACTGGAACCTGATGGACCCGGAGTTGCTGTCCTGGTGCGGCCCGGCGCTCGATGCCGAGTTGCTGCGCAGCCTGCTGGAATGCCGTCAGCTCATCGAGCCCGGCGCGGCGTCGCTTGCCGCGGCCAATGCCACGGCCGCGCAACTGGCGGTGATGGAAGAAGCCTTCAACCGCATGAACGAGAGTTCGGATCAGACCATACGTGTCCAGGCAGACCTCGATTTCCATGTGGCCGTGCTCAGGGCCAGCGGCAATCTTTTCCTGGCCCAATGGGGCGGCACGATCTCCTCCATCCTTCTCGCGACGTTCCGACTTTCCGCAGAAGGCGCCACCTCGGCCGACAAGGCATTCATCGCGCATCGCGACGTGCTGGACGCCATAAGGCTGCGGAATTCCAGCCGTGCCAGCCGCGCCATGCGCCGCCTCCTGATGGTCGCAGCCAAGGATCTCCACGTGGAATGAGCTGGCTCCGACCCTGAAAATTTTCTTGTCAACAGACCGGCGAAGCTGTAGCCCCTTTCGCAACGGAAGAAAATGCTTTCGGTTTGAAAGGGAGCAGAAGCATGACACTTGGCTCCCGCAGCGTGGTCTTGCAGCGCAGGCTCAAGATTGCTGACTGGATCCGCAAGAACGGCGTCATGCGCGTCGATGTTCTTTGCGAGACGCTTGGCGTGTCTGCTGTCACCATCCGAAGCGACCTCGCCTATCTCGAGGTCCAGGGAATGATCGTGCGGTCGTCCGGCAAGGCTCGTCCGGCCACTGTCCTGGCATCGTCTGCCGCATCGATAGCCGGGCTGACACGCAGTGCTGTCCGCCCCATGGTCGGGCTGGCGGTCACGCTTCTCGATGACGAGAAAACGATCCTGATCGGCCCCGGCACCCTTACCGCGCAGCTGATCACAAGGCTGCCGGCCCGCCCGGACCTGAGCGTGGTCGTGACTTCCCTCAATGCTCTCTCGATGGCCAGGGAAAACCTTGATGGCCCGATCTACCTGCTCGGCGGCCAGCTTGGCGCGGATGGCGCTTCCCTCGATGGTCCGCAGGCCGTGCACGCGCTCGCCTACCACGCGATCGAGGTCTTTTTCGTCCAGGGCCAGGCCATCACGCATGACGCCTTGTTGCTGGCGCCAGGCAGTTCGGAACCGTTCTACCGGGCCGGGCTGCGTCAGGCCCGCCAGACTATCGCCATCCTGAACAGCAACGGCAGCAGCCCCGTCGACAACCTGCCGCGCCTGCCCCTGGCTGGCGTCGATCACGTCATCCTGCCTCCGGCCGTTCATCAGGATACGACGCGAATGCTTTCGCAGGCCGGCTTCGTCAAGAAGATTTCCGCGGAAGTTGCTGCGTTCCTCTACAGCAGACCAAATACAGACAACAAGGTTTCGTCCAGATGAAAATCGATTTCCGTCAGATCGCCGCTACCGTCTGCCTGCTGGCCGGAACAGCCCTGAGCAGTCCCGCCAGTGCCGCCGGCGTGATCGGCGCCTCGCTGCTTACCCAGCAGCATCCCTTCTATATCCAGCTTGCCCAGGCCATGCGGGATGAAGCCAAGAAGGATGGCGTCACGCTGCAGGTTTCCATCGCCAACCAGGACCTGAACAAGCAGATTGCCGACGTTGAGGATTTCATCACGAAAAAAGTCGATGTGATCATCATCTCGCCGGTCGACTCCTCCGGTGTGCGCGGTGCCATACGCGCGGCGAAACGGGCCGGGATCAAGGTCATCACCGTTGACGTTCCCGCGCAGCATGCCGAGGTCGCTTCGCATATCGGCACGGACAATTATACCGGTGGCGAAAAAGCAGGAGAGCTCATGGCGCAGCAGCTCGGCGACAAGGGCCAGATCGGGATCATAGATTATCCGACGGTGCAATCGGTAGTGGATCGGATCAATGGTTTTCGCCATGCACTTGCGTCGCATCCGGAAATGAAGATCGTTGCCGACCAGGCCGGCATTACCCGCGCCGAGGCCTTGTCCGTAGCGCAGAATATGCTGCAGGCGAATCCCGATATCACCGGCATTTTCGGCTTCGGCGACGATGCGGCCCTGGCTGCGGCTAGTGCCGTGCATGGTGCGAACCGCGTCGGCAAGGTGAAGGTGATCGGTTTCGACGGCATGCAGGAAGCGCGCAACGCGGTTGACCATGACGCCGTCTTTGTCGGTGTCATCCGGCAGTATCCGGACAGGATGGGCGCCACGGCCATCGATAGCGCGGTTGCGCTGATCCACAAGCAGCCGGTGCAGCCGAAACAGCTGATTGTTCCCGGCGTCTACACGAAAGCCGGTGAATCTCACTGAATGGACGCAAATTGCCAGAATGCGCGAGGCCATGGGAGGCACAATGGGGACCGTAAATGAAAAACCGGCCGTGAACCAGCCGATCATGCGGATCGAAGCGCTTACGAAGTCGTTCGGTCCGGTCAAGGCTCTGCGAGAGGTGACCATGGATATCGTTCCGGGACAGGTACACACCCTGCTCGGTGAGAACGGCGCCGGCAAGTCGACGCTGATCAAGATCATGGGGGGCGTGTTTCCACCATCCAGCGGCCGGATGGAAATGGCGGAACAGCCCTACGCACCCCGAACGCCGACCGAGGCAGTTGCAGCTGGCGTCTCCATTATCTTCCAGGAATTGAGCCTCAGCCCCAACCTCAGCGTGGCCGCGAACATATTTGCTGCCCGCGAGCCGAACCGCTTCGGTTTTCTGCAGCACCGCCGGCTGCATGACGAGGCCGCGGCATTGATGGAAAGGCTCGGCTTCCGGATTGATGTCCATCAGCCGGTGCGTCAGTTGAGCCTGGCGCAGCGGCAGCTTGTCGAGATCGCAAAAGGCCTTAGCCGGCCCGCGAAGATCGTCGTCATGGACGAGCCGACATCCTCGCTCAGTGACATCGAAGCAAACCAGCTCTTCCGGATCATTGCTCAACTGAAGGCCGAGAACGTCGCCGTCATCTACATCTCGCACCGGATGGACGAACTGATGCGCGTCTCCGACGAGATCACCGTGATGCGGGACGGGGCCTATGTCTCGACCGATCGCCGGGATGACACCACGATCGGCGCGCTGATCACGAAAATGGTCGGCCGGCCGCTGGAGGATGTCTATCCTCCCCGGACCGTGTCGGCGCCCCTGCCGGACATCCCGCCTTCCCTCGAGGTTCGCGGGCTGACGGCGCCCGGATTCTTCAACGACGTGACCTTTGCCGTTCGCCCAGGGGAAGTGCTCGGGTTCTTTGGATTGATTGGTGCTGGACGGTCGGACGTCATGAAGGCGCTGTTCGGACGGCAGCCGGTATCGGCTGGCGACATCATGGTGGACGACAATCGCGTGGCGCCTCGTCACCCGCTCGACGCGATCCGGCTGGGCATCGGCTTCGTGACCGAAAACCGAAAGGAAGAGGGGCTGGTGCTGGCCCACAGTGTGGAACGCAACATGGGCGCCGTGCGCCATGTCGCACTTGCGCCGGCAATGGGGTTTGCGCAGTCCTCGGCCGAACATGCGACTGCGCAAACCGAGGTGGCGCGGCTTGCCATCAAGACAGCTGGTCTTGAGGCTGCGGCAGGTTCGCTGTCCGGTGGCAATCAACAGAAGATCGTCCTGGGCAAGTGGCTGGCGGTATCGCCACGGGTGCTGATCCTCGACGAGCCGACACGCGGCATCGATGTCGGCGCCAAGTTCGAGATCTACCGCATCATCCGGCAGCTGGCGGCAGCCGGCACGGCCATCCTCATGGTGTCGTCGGAGCTTTCGGAGATCCTCGGTCTCAGCGACCAGGTCGTCGTCATGCACAACAAGAAGATCGTCGCCAACCTGCCGCGTGAAGGCCTGACGCAGGAAATCGTCATGCGTCACGCGGCCGGCCTGGCAGTGAGCGATACCCAGGAAGAGGCAGCATGAACGCAACTGCAATCAACCGGCGGAGCATGGCGCCGGTGCTGGCGCATTACGCTCGCCAATACGGCGGCATCGTAATGGCGCTGCTGCTGCTCTGCGCCGTCTTTTCGGTGCTCAGCAGCCGGTTCCTGGACGTCAACAACTTCATCAACATCGCCCAGCAGGTAGCCGTCATCGCCGTTGCCGCCTTCGGCATGACGTTCGTCATCATGCTGGGCGAAATCGACCTTTCCATGGGATCGATGATCGCGGTCGCCGGAATGGCGGCAGCGCAGTGTTTCGTCCATGGCTACGGCATCCTGCCCGCCACCCTGGCGGCCCTCGCCGCCGGCCTCGTCATGGGCGGCGTCAACGGCCTCATGGTAGCCAGGCTCGGCCTTCCTTCCTTCATCGTCACGCTGGCAACCATGGGCGCGTTCCGAGGGCTGGTGAGCCTGCCGACTGGAGGCTTGCCCGCGCCGATCGACAACGATACCTGGCTCAACCTTGGCTCGGACTCCGTGCTTGGAGTGCCGATCCTGGTCTGGATCATGCTCGTCCTTTTCCTGGTGACCTATGTGCTTCAGGTGCACACGGTTTTCGGCCGCCGCGCCTTCCTGACTGGCGGCAATGCCGAGGCCGCGGTCTATTCCGGCATTCGTGTGGACCGGATCCGGATTGCCGTCTTCATGCTGTCCGGCGCGCTCGCCGCGGTGAGCGGCATGATGCTGTCGTCGCGGCTCTCTTCTGCGCAGACCAACGCGGGAACGGGCTATGAACTCGATGCCATCGCGGCCACCGTACTGGGTGGCACAAGCCTGTCCGGCGGTGCCGGATCCATGCTGGGCACGCTCCTCGGCACCCTGGTCATCGGCGTTATCAACAACGGCATGAACATGCTGTCGGTCCCCTATTTCTACCAGTTGATCGTGAAGGGCATCGTGATCCTGCTCGCGGTCTGGCTGGATATCCGCAGCAAGAAGGCGCAACGCTGATGTCTTTCGGCATGGAGAAGAGTATCGTGACGCTCGGCGAGATCGTCGTCGAGATCATGGCGGCGGAGCCGGGACAAGGCTTTCGCGAACCGCTGCGGCTGCAAGGTCCCTATCCGTCGGGCGCTCCGGCCATCTTCATCGACCAAGTGGCCAGGCTGGGCCAGAAGGCCGGGCTGATCTCCTGTGTCGGGGACGATGATTTTGGCTGGCTGAACATCGACCGCCTGAGGCACGACGGCGTGGATGTCTCGGCAATCCGCGTCCATCCGGACCACGTGACCGGCAGCGCCTTCGTCCGCTACCGTCCGGACGGGAACAGGGACTTCGTCTTTAACATCAAGAAT
>Ga0233335_1000179_pt1 | contig 12361 bp, 7 predicted proteins | sample GEONDECOMP222_FD_180695 | JGI IMG/M metagenome (GOLD analysis project Ga0233335, IMG submission 180695) | Leaf litter microbial communities from Shasta-Trinity National Forest, California, United States - GEON-DECOMP-222 | ecosystem: Environmental > Terrestrial > Plant litter > Unclassified... | reverse complement strand
TCGGCAATTTAGATCTTGCCAACCAGGTCCAGCGATGGAGCCAGAGTGGCTTCGCCTTCTTTCCACTTGGCTGGGCAGACTTCGCCCGGGTGAGCGGCAACGTACTGAGCGGCTTTGACTTTGCGCAACAGCTCGGAAGCGTCACGGCCAACACCGCCGTCGTTCAGTTCGACGATCTTGATTTCGCCTTCTGGGTTGATCACGAAGGTGCCGCGATCAGCCAGGCCTGCCTCTTCGATCAGCACGTCGAAGTTGCGCGAGATCAGGTGAGTCGGGTCACCGATCAGCGGGTACTGGACCTTGCCGATGGCTTCCGAGGTGTCGTGCCAGGCTTTGTGGGCGAAATGGGTGTCGGTCGACACGCCGTAGATTTCGACGTTCAACTTCTGGAATTCGGCGTAGTTGTCAGCCAGGTCGGTCAGCTCGGTCGGGCAGACGAAGGTGAAGTCGGCTGGGTAGAAGAAAAAGATGGACCATTTGCCTTTGAGGTTAGCTTCCGAAACCTCTACGAACGCGCCGTTGTGAAAGGCAGTTGCGGTAAATGGCTTTACTTTGCTGTTGATGATAGGCATCAGGTGACTCTCCTTCAGGGTTGATAAGCTGATGGGACGTATCCTAACGGCCTTTGCCCCATCGTGCACATTGGCAAAGTCGATGCAGGCGATTGGTTTTGCCTATCGACGGACACTATAAAGAGTCACCGATAGGCGGGCGCGAGAATCACCCAGCCGCCCAAGGTGCAGATCCGCAAGCCCTCCCATCGATTTTTCCTACGCAATGCCCTCAGTACGTCCTACATCAACGTGACCGTTGGTCGTCTAACATGTACGAACTGTCATTTCCTACAGGTTTCAACAATGGCCTATCACGCTATAACCGGCTTTGTGTCCCTGGACGTATTGCGCGGTCGCCCAGGACTACCTATCTCAACGACTGGGAGCGATTGCCATGCCACGCAAGTCAGGCGTACCGATCAACAGCGAAGGCGACGTGCTCGCCTGCAAAGACCCTTTGTGCGGTGTCACGCTGACCAAGCGCGAGCTGCAGGTTCTGATATGGGTCGCTCAGGGAAAGTCGTCCTGGGAGATTGGGCATATAATCCTGTGCCAGGAATGCACGGTAAATTTTCACTGCCGTAACATCATGGGGAAATTTAACGTGAGAACCCGCAGCCATGCCTTGCTCAAGGCAGTTTCGCTGGGCCTCATCGTCCCCTGAAATACAGGGCGCACCGTCAATGTCGCGGTCGTCCATTGACACGGATGGCCGCCACTTGAACTTGAAAGTAATGATCGCTGATGACCACCCGGTCGTCATCCTGGGCGCCAAGGCTGTACTGGCCGCCGACCCCGGCCGGGGATTCGATATCGTCGGCACTGCCAACAGTGTCAGCACACTGATCGACCAACTTGCCGTGACGCCCTGTGATGTATTGATCACCGACTTTTCGATGCCCAGCACCGAGCTACCCGACGGCTTGTCGATGCTGGGCGCGCTGCGCCGCCGCTTCCCTCAGGTCCAGATCGTGCTGCTCAGCATGCTGAGCAGTACGCACACCTTGCGCGCAGTGATGCGTCAAGGTGTACGGGGGCTCTACAACAAAAACGAGACTCTGGCGCAATTGCCGCGGGCGACGCGCCTGGCCGGCATGAAGCGCCGCTACATCAGCCCCAGCTACCAGCGCCTGCTCGAGCAACCCAACGAAGCCCTTTCGCCCAAAGAGCTCGAAGTATTGCGGATGCTGGCCGGCGGGATGTCGGGACACGATATCGCGATGTTGACCCAGCGCAGCCAAAAGACCATCAGCAGACAAAAGCGCAACGCCATGGACAAGCTCGGGATTGTCCATGACGGTGCGCTGCTCGACTACATCAATGGCCTGGACGCGACCGGCTAGCGATCATCGGCATGGCGGCATAGCCACGGCGCCGAGGATCACTGGGGTGCGACTTTGGTGTCTTGGCGTTGCCCTTGGGGGCCTTGGGTTTGGCCTTAGGCTTGGGTTTGGAGGCCTCGACCTTGACGGTCTTGAGTTGCGACGCATCGGCCTGATGCTCGGCCAGCAGTAGCTCGCCCGCCCGCCCGCACGATGGACAGCACGTAGCGCGACCCTGCATTGCTCTCGACCAGATTCGAAAGTTGACCCGCGCAGTAGAAGCGCTTTTCGTTGGCCGATGAACGCAGGATATCCACCGCATCGTACCCGTAGTCCAGCGCCACGCTACCATCGGTAGGCGTTACCTTGACCAAGCGGCTCAAGGCGTCGTGATCCAGTTGCCGGCCGGCTTCGTCTGCCAGCAGGTTACCATTGGCGTCGTAGCTCAGGCTCATGTTGAAGCCTTGGTAAGCCTCATGGTCGTTGACGATTTTCACCAACTGCGCCGCGGTCGTTGTACGTCAGCGTCGAGACGGTCGTCCCCAGCACGGTACCGATCAGTCGGCCCGCTGTATCGTAGGTATGGACCTGGGTATTACCCAGGACATCGGTGTAGCTGAGCAGCCGCCCAAGGCGACTGTACACATACCCCATTTGATGGGCCTGGCCATTCTCGGTGCGCGTTTCAGAGCGCAGTTCGCCGGTACTGAAATATTCACGACTCAACGTGTGATCGGATTCGGTGCCGCTGAGCAAACGCCAATGGCGCTTCGCCCAGCCAGTCGAACTGCCCTTGATCGAACTCCGTGCCCGGCAGCTCAGGCGCGTCGCCCAGGCGCCAATCGAGCTCCGTCTCTTCGACCAATTGGCCGAGTGCGTCATACCTGGCGGCGTAGGTTTGCAGAAATTCGCTGGCCCGCGCGACAGAATCGGCCTGCTGGCGTTCTTCGCGGATCGCCCGGTTGAGGACATCGAAGTGAGTGCAGGTCTGGGCCTTGAGGCCTTTCAGGGTGACATCAGTACCCTTGACGCCGGGGTTTGAAGGCTGAAAAGGTGGGTGGAGGCCGCTGACAGCCTCCATCCACCCGACCCTCAAGCCTTGGACTTGGGCTTGGGCTTGGGCTTGGGCTTGGTTGCAGTACTAGGTTCAGTGGCTTCTGCAGGGGTACCGGCAGCACCTTCTTCCCCCTCAAGACCCTGCGCCTGCGGATCATTTGCCGCACCAGGCGCCTGATGCTCCGCCACCGGCGATTCCCCCACCCGCATGATGGTCCGCGCATCTCCATTCGGGTCCACGAGATTGAACAACTGGCCCGCGCAATAGAACCTGGATTCACCGGCGGCCCTGCTGATGATGTCCTGAGCGTCGTAGCCATAGACGTATTCGTCGGCATCCTTGGACGAAACCCTGACCAAGCGACTAAGGGCATCGTATTCCAGCGCCCGACCCTCCTCGTCTTCCAGCAGGCAACCATTAGCGTCGTACCGCAAGGTCATGTTGAATCGCTGATAGTCGGGATGGTCGTGGATGATCTCAACCAGTTGCGCCGGATCGCTCGCACTATAGCGGTACAAGGCTTCGTCCGTGCCGAGGCTGCCATCTGCCTCTTCGAAATCCGTCAGGACCACCTCATGGTTATCGATCGCATCACAGACGAACAGCTGCATGCGAATACGCTTGTTGGCAGGATCGACGGGCACTTCACTGCCGCTCGCCAGGTACAGGTCCAAACGCCCCCGTGCGTCATAGCTGAACTCCTCGTCGCGCAACACAGTGCCGCCCTCGCTGAGGCTGCGAGTCGTCATCTGATCCAGCAGCGAGTAGCCCTGAGCTAGCTCCTGTATCAGTCCGCCGCCTAGGTCGAAAGTACGTAGGCTCTCGCGCCCCTGTTCGTCATATTCCAGGCTGATCTTGACCTGCTGGTGGAGCGCCTCGTCCTCAGTATTGATGCCGTCGTTGAGTCCCACCGGGTTGTACGTCAGGGCGGTGTGGGTGGTGCCGAGCCGCGATCCACTCATGCGTCCGGCCAAGTCGTAGCTGTTGGTCTGGGTATTGCCCAACACATCGGTATAGCTAAGCAAACGACCGCGCAGGCTATAGATGTAGCTCATTGCATGCTCGCCGCCCGCATCAGTACGTTTCTCGGACTTCAATTCCCCGGTGCTGAAGAACTCGCGCTCGAATCCATGGCCCGATTCAGTGCCCGACAGCAGCCGCGCGTTGTGCTGGTCGAGACCGTACACGGCAGCGATGGGGCCACCCTCGATTTGCCGGGTCACGGGTTCGTCGCTCAGATGGGGTTTGTAGGTGTAGGCAATAACGTGCCCCCCGGGTGTCCTGACGAAGTCCGGCTGGTTGCCGGTGCTGTTGTAGATGTTCTCGCGGTGACGATTGCCTGTGACCGACCAGGTCAGGCGCGACAGGCCATCGAACGCCTGAGTACCCAGGTGGTAGGTCTTGCTCGCGTCTACCACCCCGATAGAGGTCGGCAGGTCCTCGCTGCTATGGGCGGCGAATTCGCGCTTGACCACTGCTCCTCCAGGCAGGCCGTTACTGATCAGGCGATCAAATATGTCATAGGTATAGGTTGTCTCGTTCCCCTGGGCGTCCTTCTCTGCACGCAACCGTCCGAGGCCGTCGTACGCCGAAGTTTCCCGGCTGTAAATGCCCCCGGCTAGGGTGCGGCGCTCGATCCAGTCAGGTTTGTCGAACAAGTTGGTCTTGGTTCGGGTTTTACCGATTCCCGCACGCCAGGTCTCTGTCACTTGGGTTACAGGGTCGGTCTGCTCGTAGTCCACCACCCCATCGGGCCCGGTGGCCGAGCATTGCTGGCCCCAGTCGTCGTAGGTAAAGGTGGTGGTCAGCGCCAGACTTTGCTCGCTCGTCCAGTCCCATTCGGCCTTGGTGAATGCCGTGTCGCTGGCAATCGGCGCGTCGCCCAGGCGCGCATCGAACATGGTTTCGCTGACCAATTGCCCTAGCGAGTTGTATGAGGCGGCGTAGGTCTGTAGCAACTCGCTCGCTCGGGCCGGGGAATCGGCCTGCTGACGCTCTTCGCGAATGGCACGGTTAAGGCCATCGAAATACGTGTGGGTTTCAACGCCCTTCACGTCGATCACGCACTGGCTAGCCTGTTCACCCGGGGCATTGACCAAGCGGTAGCTATAACCGCGCATGGCCCGTTCCGGGGTGTTGGGGGCGGCGATTTCGGCGATCACCTGATCGAGGGCGTTGTACTGGGTTTCGATCTCTACGCCGTTGTCGTCCTGGTCGAGCAAGGGATTCGCGGTCAACACCGATGCCTCGCGAGTGATGACTTTGCTCAATCCATCGAAGGTCGTGGTCGTTTCTACGGTTTTGAGTCGGCCGTCGGCAACCTTTTTTTCATAGGTGAATGCGACGCTCGAGGTGTAGCCGCCCTCGGTCACCGGGGCTCCGGTGGTTGGGAATCGGGTCACCCCGCCCAAGGTCGACCTCATCGTCTGCGGCCGTCCGTGTTTCGTGGGATTGCGCGGCTCATCGATATAGTCGGTGAAGCTGACTTGCACCTCGGTGACCAAGTCGTTGGCCACATTGGTCTGCAGTTCGCTGACCGGGGCGAGCCAGGGCATGAACGAACCCGGCACCGGCGGCTCCTCTCCCCATTCGTAGGGAATCAGATCTATGGGGTTCTGCCGGGCATAACGGTAGCGGGTGCGCAGCACCGGGGTGTCGGCGTAGGCAAAGTCGGCCGGATAGGTGGTTTGCTCGCGCAACTGACTGACGAACCCGTAAGGGTGCGGCGGACAGCCTTCCTCGCCTTCGGCCCGGTACCAGGTGGATACCTCTCGCACGCGATTGGCCGCGATCGTCTCTACGGGATTACCGTGCACGTCGAAGCTACTGTGCTCTTCCTCGGTATAGGCTTGACCGCTGGCCATGTCGGTCCAGGTAGTGGCTACCTTGCGCGGCAGTTGCACCTGCGGTGGTTGCAGGTCGAAGGGCTTGCCTTCTTCGATGTGGTAGGTGGTCGAGACGCGCTTGATACTGTCGTTCTGCTTGGTGGCTTCCTCGACCAACAGATGGTAGCGGTTGAAAGTGCGGGTGATGGAGCGGACCGGGCCGTCTGTGTCCCATAGGGTTTCCACGGAACCGTAGAGGTAGGGTTCGCTGGTCTTGTAGATGTTATCCAGGCCGTTGTCTTCGAAAATGACATCTTTCAAACCTGCGCCCAGGAAGTTGTGCACGCTGTCCTGTCCGTTGAGGGCATAGCTGTAGCGCACATCGATCGCTGGCTGACTGAAGCCTGGATCGGTGACATGGCGGGTAACCCGCGGCAGCGGCGTCCGTGCTCTGGCTGCGGCACGCGCCTGCGCCACCTCCGGGGAATCGCTGTTGCGCTGGGCGCGGTGCAACTCCAAGCGCTCCCGGGCTTCCCGGGCGCGGTCCGACAACGGCGCACCGCCCGCGCTCAGGCGAGCAGCGGTGCCCGTGCCGTCGGGGAACAAGTGACCGTCGTCATCGTAATAGAGGGTTTCAAGGGCACCGGTCGGCGAACCGACGGTCTTCAGGCATGCGATTCCCTTCACCGGCTCATAGGTAAAGCGCCATGAGGACGCTGGATCAGAGGGCAGACTGATACGGTCGACGCGGCCGTTGTCACCCAGGTGCAGGGTATAGCGTGCCCAAGGGTTGACGCTCTCTACCGCACCGGGACGTACGTCGATGTGGACAAAACTGCGATCCGAGGAAATCTCGAGCAACGTATTGGATGCGTCCCTGACGGATTGCAGGCGCTGGTAGTCCCCGAAGTTCGCGTAGCTGAGGGTCAGGCGATGGCCTTGGGGCGATTCCATGTATTGCGGCACAGCAACTTCATGGTCGGTAATGCCCCGCACTTTAAGGTACTCCACCAGCCCCGATTTGTGCACCACACGGTACCAGCCATTACCGTCGTCGAAGCAACGGAAAGAGTCGATTTTCTGCTCTTTGAACAGCAGTTGACCGCCTTGGGTATCCGTCGATTTGAAGGTTTCGCCGGTACTCAACGAGAGGATGCCGGTGCCAGGGGTGTATTGCGAAAGTCTAAGATCCCAGCCTTGTCCATAACCACTGTTAGCGGTATTGAGCGGGTTATAGCTGAGTGCCAGCGGGAACTGCGGCCCGTTCAGGTCATAGGACTGCAAGGCCGGCAGGCTGATGGCCAAGGTGTATTGCCCGGTGCGCGGATCTACCCCACTCTCGATAAAGCTCATGAAGTTGAACGCGTTGGAATGCACAGCCGTTGAAGCAGCCAAGTTGCCCGGCGCCGCTGATGAAGGCATTGTAGACTCGGTATTGCGCGCAAGTCGGTCCCGGCCCTGGCCGGCAAACCCGAAGGTGTTGCGATGGCGCGTGCCGTTCTGATCCCAGAGGGTAGCGATAGTGGGCCGCTCAAGATCGAAGCCGGCAATCTTGGCCTTTTGCCGATAGAAAATATCCAACTCCCGGTGCAAAGCGATCAGCAGCGTACCCGGAGCACCTTTGTGTACTGCATCCAGGTCAGAATTGGGCACCACCCCGTTAAATGCCGGATCGTTGTACAGAATAGGGTTATACATCTCGGTTGCGTAGCGCAAGTGTGTCGGCTTGGCTTGACCGACGGGGACCAGCATGTAGCCTAGGTAACTGAATGCATCTTCAGCCGGTGGCGTCGGACCGACCTTCGGAACCTCCCATCGGACCCCCGGCCCATCCTCCTCCCATTGCAAACGCAGGAACTGCAACTGCTCCTGATCATAGATCAACTGATACTGCCAATAATCGACAGTGACGAAATTCCATTGATTATCCGGGTTCTCAGGAGTCAGGTTCGGATTGTCCGGGCCATTGGGGTCACCCGTCCATCCGCCCCTCACGCGCGTATTAGTCGTGTCATATTGATAACTGGTTAAATTCGGCACCGCGCGGGGTTCTACTCTGAGCAGGCGGTCGTCTCCCGCCGTGCCGGTATAGGAGGTGTGCTCCCGATTTTCGATATCCGTGAGGGCCACCGCAAATTCGGCAGGTGTTGCTGACAGAGTGTGAAGGTAGAAGTGTTCTATTTTCATCTCCTTTGGCGCCGCTACCGGGTCAAATGTAGATTTTTCCCCCGTCAACCGGAAGCGATTGCGGTCCCTGCTAACGGCCCACTGCGTCATCTGTTCACCGGACCCTTCCGCGGGTCGAGTCAACCCCTCGATCGTACGGGGCAGCAGTGGCACCTCCCTGCCATCCTTGAACACCAGACGCAGAGTGGCGAGTTCTTCAGGCAGGAGTGGCGCACCCTCTACACCGGTATCCCAGCTCACATCGACCCCCACCTGTTGCATGCCATTGGCGTATACCCTCTCGCCGGGATAAACAGCCGTGATCTTCAGCGTTAACTGCGTCCAGCGTTTGGGCTTGACCGTTTTGTCGAATTGCACGATGGAATAACCTGAGACGAGAGGAAACATGATTCCGCCACCTACATCGACCGAGCACTCATACACCACCACATCGATATCGTTGCTGACATCCGCAGGCGCCTCGTAATATCCATCATCGCAGGTTCCTTGGCCAACGACCGTCCAGGTTTCGGTCACGCCAGGACTGGTATAGTCGTGTGCGGCTGAGATGGATATCCCGTTTCCGGGGACGAAAGCGGGCTGCAAGGCAGGGCTCATCGTTGCCAATGCAGACCCGACGTGCAGCACGATGCAAACGTGCTGCGTTGCGCCCGACGCCGCATTCCAGACGGTTATCCGCTGCACCGCCACCTTCGCCGCGTTCAGCAACGTCTCGGGTGGCGTATAGACAGCTGACGCTCCATCGATGGCCAGGGTCCCCAACCCAGGGGTTTCCATGCTCCAATTCCATGTTTGCGAGGTATCGGTGGATGCGCTGATCATTACCACCTGCGGCGTGCGGCCGACCTCTCGACTCACTATCTGCGCGGGTACCTCCATGCCTATGGACTTTGGCTTGAGCACCTGCTGTGGCTCGGTCGCAGCAGACATACGCCCGAAATAGACCTCATCCACCGCATCGCTATAGCGTTCGGTCTGCGAGAAATAGTTTTTCCTGGGAAACAGCAACTGACCCAAGAGATCCGGCGCTTCACCCTCAAGCAGTTTTGGATAGTATTCCCGCGAAACAATAATGGTAGCCCCGTTCGCGTGATTTTCATCAGGGATCAGGTACGGCAAGGCAGCGTCGCTGGGCTCACGGCCCAGGTGCCCGCTTGGCCCGGCGATAAGCAGCACAACCGCCCCTTCGCCGGTGGTGCTATTAGGGTTGGCCTGGGTCCGGATGCGGAATCCGCCGGGCAGGGTATGGCCGCGTTGCGTTTCGATCCAGCCTAACGGCAGGGTTGTCGCACCACTGGCATAACGCAGATTGATCTGTTCGAACAAGAAATTGGCGACTGTCTGGCGGGCATCCCGGCTGGTACCTAGATCGCTACTTGGGTCAATGCCCTCTCCGAGCTTCAGCTCAACCGAGCCGTACCTATCGATACTCCCCTCCATGAGGTTAATTTCCAGCTCGAAGGAAAAGGTGTAGCTACGTCCGACTCCAAGGTTGACGATACGGCTGATGACTTCCGGCTGGCCCAGGGGCAAGCTGCGCTCGGTATACGACCCCTTGACCAATTCAAAGCTGACCCGCATCCGCGAATGCTGCAATGAATAAGAGCTGAATGAGACACTCGGAGCGGCTAGGACCACGCCCTCCAGGGTGATATAGCCAGAGCCGCCGCCGATGATATCGATCCGCTTGGCGGTGATAGGTCGCAAAGCAGCGGGGCCGTGAACGATCAGCGCGTACTGCTCGGACAGCCGTCTGGCGATAGTGGGGCCGTCGAAGGTAGCGATGGCGCCCCAGTCGAAGGTGTAGGTGGAGTTTTTCAGTTGATTCAAAAGTTCGGCACGGCTTGACATGTCAGTTACTCCTTAGTTCAAGAATGCTGGGACTGGTTGAGGGATACGAACAAATCGGATTCGCTATCCAGCGCTTCAGGCTCTGGTTCCTTCGGAAATGGCGCCAATGGCAAGGTCAGCGTCACGTGCCCCCACAGAACCGGCACAGGGGGCATGTTAAGATCGACGGTCACCGTGACTACGACGAAGGGTAGTGCTGGATCGGCGTCCGCCGTCAGCAGTCCGCTGCTTCTGTCGATGGTTGCCGAGCCCGCCACCACCTCCCATACCGGGTCCGCCGGTGCTGTTTCCACGCCGGATTGCAATGCGGCCAACATCAACTTCAACTGCGCCAACTCATCCGATTGAGCGCCCGAGAGCTCCAGCTGCACCCTACGGTTGGCGACATCGAATGTAGTGGCCACTGGTTTGTATATAACGAGGCCGTGAGTGACACCAACAAACGCCCGCGCCGGCACGCCGCCGACGGTGACACTTACCGGCACCACATCCAGCTTCACCCCGGGGACGGAGGCGCCCGGGGGATGAAACAGGCGGGCATTGGGTTCGCCCGGGATAGCCTCCAGGCGACCACGGGCGGGATCGACGTTCCCCCATACCGGAGTACCGGATAAGGTGCCTACCTCCAAACGCGCAGGCGGGGAATTGGCGTCGATGAACTCCAGCAACGGGTTGAGCTCAACCGGGTTGCGCACCACGGTGAGCAAAGCAGCCGCCGTCTTAAGACCGGCTGTCGCCGTTACCACCACTCGAACTTGGGCGCCGCTGATCTGGTCGGCGGTGGGGGCCGTGTATACCCCGAGCCGCACGCTGCCAATCGGCTCATGTTCGCCCAGAACGTTTCTGATCGACCACACCACCAAGATCGAGGGATCGCTGGTCATGAGCCGGTATGTACTCCCGGCGGCCACAACGGGGAAAGGGTCCGTGACTTTGAAATCCATCAAGCCTGGGGCGATATGGCCGAACATTACTGTGTCTTGGGCCAGTGATACTTCTGCCAACTTGGTTATGTATGGGAAGTGGAATAGCAGACTGGTCAGAGGAAATAATTCAAGAGCAGTAGATCTGCTATCATACGACTTCAATCCCCTCAGACACGCGCTAGCGGCGATTGGCAAGTAGGGAGTTATTTGTTCCCACGTCAAGATTATTGGCTTATATTGGTATGGCTTGAAAGACAAATCATATATTACGTGACTTACCGTCCTCACCTTTATCGATTTCTCATTATTGTCGAACCCCAAAACAAATCGAATCTGGCACTTACCAGACCACATGGTCTCGCTTTGCTCAGGAGTATTGGCAGTATCTGAAGTAGTTATAACTGTCTGAACCACATCAACCAGACTTACCCGCGCCAATACACTCACTTCAAAGTTGTTAGCCGCGCTAGGTTGCTCGATTTCTATTGAAAAGGTATTTCCGCCCGTGCCGATCGACACCGTTGTACCAGTCCAGAGAAGATGGTGAGCCGGCGTGGGCCGATATTCATCCGAACTCGGCACCATAAGCACGGCCTCTTCGATGACCAAACTATTGCGCCCCGCGACCGTTGTGACACTGAATTTAAAAGGTTGCCTATGAAACATCCCGAAGTTTTGATGCTTAAACACACTCATGATGAGCGCGTACAACAGTCGTGCGTCTTGAATAACTATTGCAGTAGTATACTGTTCGCCCGGATCATCAGGCACCCAGTAATGCATGGCTTCCTCGCTGGTGGGAAACGAGGTCTTGTCCGATCCATCAGAATTTTCTCCCTCTTGGGCCTCCATCTTGACGAAAGCGAGCACCGCGCCCTCCCCGTAGTTGGGATCAGACGCTCGGGCTGTAACGGACTTTCGCTGAGACCTGATCGCAAATCTTTCGACTGCTAGAGGGCCTTCGCTACGCAGCATCCGATTTACGACCCACTCGCTCTCTTCGCTCGTCCAGGTCATGAACTGCTTCTTGAAGAATGCACCTACTTTTGTCGCCTCCCAGTCCGAGTCCGCTAAAGTGAATTCGTAAGTACCGTCTTTCAAATCGAGCGCAACTACACCCAAGCCCCCCTCGTACGCGATAGGTTTGAAGTCCAAGACGCCGGTCAACTCCGGAGACTGCAGTATAGTGATCGGGTTGATCCTGCTGACGGTTATATATTCGTCGATACCATAGGTAAGCTTGACTTCCTGGGCACTGACTAAGGCAAGCGTCACCCTCACCCGCGGTGTAGCTACGTCGACTCGGGAGATGTCGAAAGATACTTTGGGTGGACCCAACACTACACTTGCCAAAGTCCTGAAATCACGCCCTCCCACGTCAATGGACCCGGTGATGACCGGAAAGCGCTTCTCGTCGTTGAACCGTCGGACATACTGCTCTTGGAATACGGTATCAATCGCACTTTTATCAAAGCCGATGATGGCATCCCAGCCAAATGTCCGATTTCCTCCTCTGAGCCAGGTGATCAAATCATCTTTATTACTGGTGACAGATACGTTCTTTTCATCTTTATCGATCATGGCGGGGCCCTGCATTATATGCAAATAGGTGATAGTCGGTAGAGTTACGGTACTACGC
>Ga0233335_1000178_pt1 | contig 12389 bp, 9 predicted proteins | sample GEONDECOMP222_FD_180695 | JGI IMG/M metagenome (GOLD analysis project Ga0233335, IMG submission 180695) | Leaf litter microbial communities from Shasta-Trinity National Forest, California, United States - GEON-DECOMP-222 | ecosystem: Environmental > Terrestrial > Plant litter > Unclassified... | reverse complement strand
CGTCTCCTTAACTGTGGCTATGCAAGGTATGCGCGGCGTCGCGGCGGTGGAAGCGCAGGCGCTCCTCGTCGAGTTCCAGTCCCAGGCCTGGGCGGTTGGGCACGTGCAGATGGAAATCGCGGTATTCGATGTCGGTGGCGAGAATGTCCTCGGTCAACAGTAGCGGCCCGAACAGCTCGGTGTCCCAGGTCAGCCGCGGCAAGGTGATAAAGGCATGGGCCGAGGCCAGGGTGCCGATACCGCCTTCGAGCATGGTGCCGCCGTACAGGCCGATACCGGCGGCGTCGGCGATGGCCGCAGTGCGCAATACCGCACGTGGGCCGCCGTTCTTGGCAATCTTGAGGGCGAAGATGGTGCCCGCGCCGATGCGCGCCAGGTTGAAGGCGTCCTCGACGCACTCGATCGACTCGTCGGCCATGATCGGGATCGGGCTGCTGAGCGTCAGGCGCGCCATGCCGGCGGGGTTGTTGCGCGAAATCGGCTGCTCCACCAGGTCAACGCCATTGCTGCCCAGCACTCGGCAGGCACGCAGCGCCACCGATTCGTCCCAGGCTTGATTGACATCGACCCGCACGCTGGCACGGTCACCCAGGGCGCGCTTGATGGCGATCACGTGGGCCAGATCCTTGTCGACTTCACCGGCGCCGATCTTCAGCTTGAAGATGCGGTGGCGGCGTATATCGAGCATTTTTTCCGCTTCGGCGATGTCCCGTGCGGTGTCGCCGCTGGCCAAGGTCCAGGCTACCGACAGGCTGTCGCGCACCCGGCCACCGAGCAGTTCGCTGACCGCCACGCCCTGGCGCTTGCCTTCGGCGTCGAGCAGGGCGGTTTCCAGACCGGATTTGGCGAAGGTGTTGCCGCGGGCGATGCGCTCCAGGCGCAACATGGCGGCGTTGATGTTGCTGGCCGGTTGACCGACGAGCATCGGCGCCAGATGCGCGTCGATATTGGTCTTGATGCTTTCAGGGCTTTCGTTGCCGTAGCTCAGGCCGCCGATGGTGGTGGCCTCGCCGATGCCTTCGACACCATCGGAGCAGCGCAGGCGGATGACCACCAGCGTTTGCCGCTGCATGGTGTGCATGGCCAGCTTGTGCGGGCGAATGGTCGGCAGGTCGACGATGATCGTCTCGATCGACTCGATCACAGGAAGGGACATTGCGATACCCGTCAGGTTTGTTTGTTATGGGTTTTAGTGTGCTGCCTGTTCAAAGTTGAAATCCAATATAGAATGGGTCTGGTTTGATACCTGCTGGGTATGGTGAGGGAAGGTAATCATGGAACTCAGGCACTTGCGGTATTTTCAGGCGGTGGCGCAGACGTTGAATTTCACTCGCGCGGCCGAGCAGTTGCATATCGCCCAACCGCCTTTAAGCCGGCAAATTCAGCAGCTTGAAGAGGAGATCGGGGTCAGCCTGCTGGAGCGCAGCCGGCCGTTACGGCTGACCGAGGCAGGGCGCTATTTCCACGAGCACAGCAGCGCGCTGTTGCACCAGCTCGATACCCTGCGTGACAACACGCGGCGCATCGGCCTGGGGCAGAAGACCTGGATGGGCATCGGTTTTGCGCCGTCGACCCTCTATGGGGTGTTGCCCGAACTGATCCGTCGCCTGCGTGCCGACACGGCGCTGGAGCTCGAGCTGGGCTTGAGCGAGATGACCACCAAACAGCAGGTCGAGGCGCTCAAGGCCGGGCGTATCGATGTGGGCTTCGGGCGTATCCATATCGATGACAGCGCGGTGCTGCAGCAGGTGCTGTCTGAAGAGCGGTTGATGGCGGTGCTGCCAGCCGGGCACCGATTGCTGGGCCGCACGGTGAGCCTGGCGGAACTGGCCGACGAGCCCTTCGTGCTGTACCCCGGCAATCCACGGCCGAGTTATGCCGACCACGTGCTGGGCTTGTTCGCCAGCCATGGTGTGCAGATCAAGGTGGTGCAGTGGACGAACGAGTTGCAGACGGCCATCGGCCTGATTGCGGCGGGGATAGGCATAACGCTGGTGCCGGAGTCGGTGCGCATTCTGCACCGCGATGACATCGGCTATGCCAGTCTGGAGGAGGCCAATGCAACCTCGCCGATCATCCTCAGCCACCGGGCCGGGGATGTATCGGCGAGTTTGCAGCATTGTCTGGCGCTCATCGAAACCCTGCGCCAAAGGTGAACTCTGTGGTGAGGGGGCTTGCTCCCGAGAGGGCGTATCTGACACTACATTGGTGTGCCAGATACGCCCTCTCGGGAGCAAGCCCCCTCACCACAGGGTAAGAGATACCTGCGCGGTGTGCCTGTTACAAAAACTGCTCCGCGTAATGGCACGCCACCTGGCGCGTATCCACTTTGCGAAACTCTGGTATTTCATCGCTGCAACGTTGCGTCGCATAGGGGCAGCGCTTGTGGAAGGCGCAGCCGGAAGGCGGATTCAACGGGTTGGGCAGTTCGCCAACGATCTTGATCTTCGGCTTGAGCGGGTCCGGCTTGAGCGTCGGCGTGGCCGACAGCAACGCCTGGGTGTAGGGGTGCAGCGGGCGCGTGTACAAGTCCTCCTTGGGTCCCATTTCGGCCGGGCGGCCGAGGTACATCACCAACACATCGTCGGCGACGTGACGCACCACCGCGAGGTTGTGGGAAATGAACACGTAGGCGGTCTGATACTCCTGCTGCAGATCCATGAACAGGTTGAGCACCTGGGCCTGGATCGACACGTCCAGCGCCGAGGTCGGCTCATCCGCCACCAGCACCTTGGGCTGCAGCATCATCGCCCGCGCCAGGGCGATGCGCTGGCGCTGGCCGCCGGAGAACATGTGCGGATAACGCTGATAATGCTCGGGGCGCAAACCCACTTGCTGCATCATCGCCTGGACCTTTTCACGCCGCTCGGCCTTGCTCAGCGAGGTGTTGATCAGTAGCGGCTCGCCCAGTTGATCGCCGATCTTCTGCCGTGGGTTGAGCGAGGCATAGGGGCTCTGGAAGACCATCTGCACGTCCTTGCGCAACTGCTTGCGCTCGGCCTTGCTGGCGCCATGGACTTCTTGCCCGGCGATTTGCAGCGAGCCGGACGAAGGCTCTTCGATCAGCGTCAAGGCGCGGGCCAGGGTCGACTTGCCACAGCCCGATTCACCGACCACGGCCAGGGTCTTGCCGGACTCCAGTTCGAAGGACACGCCGTTCAGCGCACGCACGACGGCTTTGGGTTTGAACAGGCCAGTGGAGACATCATAGTGACGGGTCAGGTCACGGGCGGTCAGTACGACGCTCATCACGCCACCTCCTGGTTCAGCGGATAGAAACAACGGGCCAGGCTGTGGGCTTTCGGATCGAGGCCGGGGCGCTGGGTGCGGCAGTTGTCCTGCACATAGGGGCAGCGCGGCGATAGCAGGCAACCCTGCGGCCGGTCATAGCGGCCGGGGACGATACCCGGCAGGGTCGCCAGGCGCTCGGCGCCGGCGCTGTGCTCGGGGATCGCCGCCAGCAGCGCTTCGCTGTAGGGGTGGCCCGGCACGTCGAACAGTTGCGGCACATGGCCCACTTCGACGGCCTGCCCGGCGTACATCACGCACACCCGCTGGGCGGTCTCGGCGACCACGGCGAGGTCGTGGGTGATCAGGATCAGCGCCATGTTCTGCTCTTGTTGCAGGTTGAGCAGCAGCTCCATGATCTGCGCCTGAATGGTCACATCGAGCGCGGTGGTAGGTTCGTCGGCGATCAGCAGTTTCGGTTCGCCGGCGATGGCCATGGCAATCGCGACGCGCTGGCTCATGCCGCCGGACAGCTGGTGCGGATAGGCATCGAGGCGGCTTTCCGGGGCCGGGATCTCGACCTTTTTCAGCAGTTCCAGCGCCCGCTGGCGCGCCGCTTTACCGGACATGCCCAGGTGCTGGCGCAGCACCTCTTCGATCTGGAAACCCACGGTGTAGCTGGGGTTGAGGGCGGTCATCGGGTCCTGGAAGATCATTGCCAGGTCCTTGCCCACCACCTTGCGGCGCTGGCGATTGCTCAGTTTGAGCATGTCGTTGCCATCGAACACCAGCGAGTCGGCCGTGACGATGCCGGGCGAATCGACCAGGCCCATCAGCGCCATCATGGTCACCGATTTGCCCGAGCCGGACTCGCCGACGATCGCCAGCACTTCGCCCTTGTCGACCTTGAGGTCGAGGCCGTCGACCACCGGGACTGCATTGCGGTCGCCGAAGCGCACCGAGAGATTGGAAATATTCAACAGTGACATGGTCGGCTCCTCAGGCGGCATTCTTGAGTTTCGGGTCCAGCGCATCGCGCAGTCCGTCGCCCATCAGGTTGATTGCCAGCACGCTGAGCAAGATGGTCAAACCCGGCAGGCTTACCACCCACCAGGCGCGTTCGATGTAGTCCCGCGCCGAGGCGAGCATGGTGCCCCACTCGGGCGTCGGCGGTTGTACGCCCAGGCCCAGGAAGCCCAGCGCGGCGGCGTCGAGAATCGCCGAGGAGAAACTCAAGGTGGCCTGCACGATCAGCGGCGCCATGCAGTTGGGCAGCACGGTGACGAACATCAGCCGTGGCAGCGAAGCACCGGCCAGGCGTGCGGCAGTCACGTAGTCGCGGTTCAGTTCGCCCATCACCGCAGCGCGGGTCAGGCGTACGTAGGAGGGCAGCGAGACCACGGCGATGGCGATCACGGTGTTGATCAGGCCAGGGCCGAGGATGGCGACGATCGCCACGGCCAGCAGCAGCGACGGCAGGGCCAGCATCACGTCCATCAAGCGCATGATCGACGGCCCCATGACCCGCGGGAAAAACCCGGCGATCAGGCCGAGGAAAATTCCCGGGATCAGCGACATCACTACCGATGACAAGCCGATCAGCAACGACAGGCGCGAACCATGGATCAACCGCGAGAGCAGGTCGCGACCCAGTTCGTCGGTGCCCAGCAGGTATTGCCACTGGCCGCCTTCGAGCCAGGCGGGCGGGGTGAGCAGGGCTTCGCGGAACTGCTCGCTAGGGTCGTGGGGCGCCACCCAAGGGGCGAACAGCGCGCAGAACACGATCAGGATCATGAACAGCAAGCCGGCAACGGCGCCTTTGTTCTTGGCGAACGCTTGCCAGAATTCCTTGTAGGGGGAGGGGTACAGCAGGCTTTGATCGACTGCGACCGCCGGGGTTGGAGTACTCATGATTAGGGTCTCAGCGCTGATGACGGATACGTGGGTTGGCCAGGCCGTAGAGAATGTCCACGACGAAGTTGACCAGAATGACCAGGCAGGCAATCAACAGAATGCCGTTCTGCACCACGGGGTAGTCGCGGGCGCCGATGGCTTCGATCAGCCATTTGCCGATGCCCGGCCAGGAGAAAATGGTTTCGGTCAGCACGGCGCCGGCCAGCAGGGTGCCGACTTGCAGGCCGAACACCGTGAGCACCGGGATCAGCGCGTTGCGCAAGCCGTGCACGAACACCACGCGCGCCGGCGACAGGCCTTTGGCCCGGGCAGTACGCACGTAGTCTTCACGCAGGACCTCGAGCATCGAGGAGCGGGTCATGCGCGCGATCACCGCCAGCGGGATGGTACCGAGCACGATCGAGGGCAGGATCAGGTGGCGCAGCGCGTCGACGAAGGAGCCCGGCTCATCGCTGAGCAAGGTGTCGATGAGCATGAAGCCGGTGCGTGGCTCGATGTCATAGAGCAGGTCGATGCGCCCCGACACCGGCGTCCAGCCCAGGCTCACCGAGAAGAACATGATGAGGATCAGGCCCCACCAGAAGATCGGCATCGAATACCCCGCCAGGGAGATGCCCATGACCCCATGGTCGAACAGCGACCCTCGTTTGAGCGCGGCAATGACCCCGGCCAGCAGGCCGAACACCCCGGCGAAGATCAGCGCGGCGATGGACAGCTCCAGCGTGGCCGGGAACAGCGACTTGAACTCGCCCCACACGCTGGTGCGGGTGCGCAGCGATTCGCCCAGATCACCATGGGCGAGCTTGCCCACGTAATCGAGATACTGTGCATACAGTGGTTTGTTCAAACCCAGCCGTTCCATGGCCTGCGCGTGCATTTCGGGATCCACGCGGCGTTCGCCCATCATCACTTCGACGGGGTCTCCGGGGATCATCCTGATGAGCGCGAAGGTCAACAGGGTGATGCCGAAGAAGGTAGGGATCAGCAATCCCAATCGGCGGGCAATAAAACTCAACATCTTTCGTGATACCTCATCAGCCGGCTAGGCATGCCTGCATCGAAGGCCCGGATGGGGCCCCCGATGTAGCGTTTTATCTTCACTTCACATACGTGGTGGCGAAGTTGTTATTGGTCAGCGGGCTTATGTGAAAGCCTTCGACGTTGCTGCGTACAACAGTGAACAGCTTGGGGTAGGCCAAGGCGATCCATGGGTGTTGCTGTTGGAAAATCACCTGCGCCTGTTCATAGAGTGCCGCGCGCTTGGCCGGTTCAGTGGTGGCGCGGGCGCCAGCCAACAGTGCATCGAAGTCCTTGTCGCACCAGCGGGCGATGTTTTCGCCGTTGCTGGCCGCCGCGCAGCTCAGGTTCGGGGCCAGGAAGTTGTCCGGGTCGCCGTTGTCGCCGGCCCAGCCATAGAAGCCCAGGTCGTGCTCGCCGCTCTTCAAGCGTTTGAGCAGTTCGCCCCATTCCAGCACGTGGATATCCAGCTTGAGACCGACCTTGGCCAGGTCAGCTTGCAATAATTGCGCCCCCAGCGCCGGATTCGGGTTGGTCGCGCCGCCGCCGTTGCGGGTGTACACGGTCAGCACGGTACCTTCAGGTACGCCCGCCTGCTTGAGCAGTTCGCGAGCACGGGCCGGATCGTAGGGGGTATCCACGAGCGCGCGATTATACCCCAGCAAGGTGGTGGGGTAGGGGCCGACACCCGGAGTGGCGTTGCCTTCGCCGAACAGCGTGCGCACGAAGTTCTGTTTGTCGAGGGCCAGGGCGATGGCCTCGCGCACGCGAATATCGCTCAGGTACTTATGCTGGGTATTGATGCCCAGGAAGCTGGTCATCAGCGCGTCCATCTCTTCGACATGCAGATTCGGGTCGGCCTTGAGCGCCTTGATGTCGTCCGGCTTGGGATATACCGCGACCTGGCATTCGTTGGCGCGAATCTTTTGCATGCGCACGTTGCTGTCGGTGGTGATGGCGAATACCAGCGGATCGGCTGGCGGCTTGCCTTTGTAGTAGTCCGGGTTGGCTTTGTAGCGAACCTGGGCGTCCTTGCTGTAGCGGCTGAGAATGAACGGGCCGGTGCCGACCGGCTTGCTGTTGAGGTCGGCCTGCTTGCCTTGCTTGAGCAACTGGTCGCCGTATTCGGCAGAGTAGATCGAGGTGAAGCCCATGGCCATGTCACGCAGAAACGGTGCTTCGGCGCGCTTGAGGGTGAAGGTGACGGTGTGTGCGTCGACCTTGTCGATGCCCGCAATCAGGTCCTTGAAGCCCATGGCTTCGAAATAGGGGTAACCGAGGCTGGTCTGTTCATGCCAGGGGTGCTTGGGATCGAGCTGGCGCTCGAAGCTCCACAGCACGTCATCGGCGTTGAATTCGCGGCTCGGCTTGAAGTAGTCGGTGGTCTGGAACTTGACGCCTTCGCGCAGGTGGAAGGTGTAGGTCAGGCCGTCGGCGCTGATGTCCCAACTGCTGGCCAGGCCCGGCTGGATGTCGGTCGTGCCGGGCACGAAGTCGACCAGCCGGTTGAAGATGGTTTCCGATACCGCATCGGCGGTCGTCGCAGCTGTGTACTGGACGATGTCGAAGCCCTCGGGGCTGGCCTCGGTGCAGACCACCAGCGGTTTGGCCAACAGACCGCCGGAAAGACTCAGCAGGGCAACCGCGAGTGCTGCCTGGAGTGGATGCGCTTTCATTGAAACCCTCTTCGCTCAAGTGCAGATTAGTCGCTGCGGCCGATCCGTCGAATCGACCGCAGCCGTTGGTTACAGCAGGTTGAATGGAATTTGCGTGACCACGCGCAGCTCTCGCAGGTTGCCATCGGCCTGATTGGCGCTGGCGCGATGGGTTGCGTAGGTGGCTTTGACGCGGCTGTTTTTCAGCGCGCCGCTCTGGATCACGTAGCTGGCGCCGATGCCGTACTCGATGTGTTTCTCGCCATCCAGCGCCAGCACGTCATAGGCCCCGCCCTTGTAGTGGGTGCCGTCGATGCCCCAGCCGCGTGCGGTGTACACGTTCAGCGCCAGGCCCGGGACGCCGTAGCCGGCCATGTCGAGGGCGTAGGCGAGCTGCACCGACTTCTCGTTGGGGCCGTTGAAGTCCGAGAACAGCGAGTTGGCCAGGTAGATACCGTTGGTCTCGTGCAGGTAATCGAAGTACTCGTTACCGTCCACTTCCTGGTAGCCCACCGTCAGGCTGTGGGCCTTGTGGCTGGCGGTCAGGCTGAGGCTGTAGGTGTTGTTGTCGATGGCGCCGAGCTTGCGCTGGCCAGCGTCGCGGGTCTTGTAGTAGTTGAAGGCGGTGTCCAGTTGCAGGCTGGCGTTGTCGCCGACGCTGTGCTCGATGTTGAGGTAGTACTGGTTCCAGAAGTCCTTGACGTTGGCGGCGTAGAGCTTGGTGCCCAGGTTATGGAACGGCTGGTAGCTGAGGCCGGCCAGTGTCACCTGATCGGCGCTGATGGAGCGGTCGGCATATTCGCTGACGAAGCGTGTCTGGCTTTGCTCGGTCCGCGGCGAGACGCGGTCGAAGGCGGCGATATCGAACGTCAGGTTGTCGAATTCGGCGCTGTTGATGGCGACCCCTTCGAAGCTCGAGGGCAGCGCGCGGTTGCCGATCACATCGACGATGGGCGAGCTGTAGGCCATGCGGCCGGCGGTCAGGGTGGTGTTGGAGACACGGGCCTTGAGGTTGGCCAGGCCCAGCTTGCTCCACTGCTCGACCGCTTCGCCATCGTGGTCGGTGAGGGTGCGGTTGCCGCCGCCGGCGATGCGGCCTTTGCCCTGCTGCAGGGCAATTTCGTTATAGGCCGCCACCTGCGCGGCGATCCCCACCGTGCCTTGGGTGAAGCCCGAGCTGTAGTCGAGCACCGTGCCCTGGGTCCAGGTTTCTCGCAGGCGTGTGCTTTCGCTGCGGCCATCGCCTTTGTCGATCGAGAAACGCGTCTTGCGCTGGGTGCGTTCCTGGGCGAAGAAGTTGCGCGTCCAGCCGCTCAGTGACTGTTCTTCGACGAAGCCCTTGGCCTCGCTCTGGGCGTTGGTGCTTTTCAAACGGGTGGATTGAAAACCGCGGCCTTCGGCTTCGGGGGCGGTTTCGGCCTCGGATCGTGCTTCAGCGCCAAGGCTGAAGGTGCCGATGGACAGGGCCAGCAGGGAGATTTTCTTGAAGTGCATGATGTCGCTCCTATTCTTATTTAACCCCGGACGTCGTTGTGCGCCTGGGAACTGCGGGTGAACCTCAATCAACGAGTGAAACGCCGTTGAAGCTGTTGCGCCCGAACGGGCTGACATGGAAGTCGGCGACCTTGATGCTCAACGGCTGGCTGACCGTGGAGTGGGCGATCGGGGTCATCGGCACCTGGCTCTTGAGACGCTGCTGGGCCTGCTTGTAGAGGTCGCTGCGGGCCTCGCGGTCGGTCAGCTGCTTGGCCTTGGTGACCAATGCGTCATAGGGCTGATCGCACCACCGGCTGGCGTTGTTGGCGCCTACCGAGGCGCAGCTGTAGAGCGTGCCCAGCCAGTTGTCCGGATCGCCGTTGTCGCCGGTCCAGCCCATGAGCGCGACATCGTGCTCGCCGTTTTTCACGCGCTTGAGGTATTCACCCCACTCGTAGCTGACGATCCGCGTCTTGATGCCGACCTTGGCCCAATCGGCCTGGAGCATCTCGGCCATCAGCTTGGCGTTGGGGTTATAGGGGCGTTGCACCGGCATGGCCCAGAGGGTGATCTCGGTGCCCGGCTTGACGCCGGCGGCTTCGAGCATGGCCTTGGCCTTGACCGGGTCGTACGGGGCGTCCTTGATGGTCTCGTCATAGCCCCACTGGGTGGGCGGCATGGCGTTCACCGCGCGCTGGCCGGCGCTCTGGAATACGGTGTCGAGGATCGCCTGCTTGTCGACCGCCATGTCCAGGGCCTGGCGAACCTGCAATTGATCGAACGGCGCGCGCTCGACGTTGTAGGCGACGTAACCGAGGTTGTAGCCGGCCTGTTCGATGACCTTGAGCTTAGGGTCCTCCTTGAGCGCGGGCAGGTCCGCTGGACGTGGATTGAGGGTGACCTGGCATTCGTTCTTGCGCAGTTTCTGCATGCGCACCGAGGCGTCGGTATTGATCGAGAAGATCAGTTGGTCGAGCTTGACCTCGCTCGGGTTCCAGTAGCCTTTGTGCGCGACGTAGCGGATCTGCGAGTCCTTCTGGTAGCGCTGGAAGGCGAATGGCCCGGTACCGATCGGCTGATGATTGATGTCGCTGGGCTTGCCGCGGGTCATCAGTTGCTCGGCGTACTCGGCGGACAGGATAGAGGCGAAGTTCATCGCCAGGTTCTGGATGAAGGCGGCGTCGACCTCATTGAGGGTGAAGACCACGGTCAGTGGGTCGGTCTTCTCGATGTTGGCGATGTTCTGGTGCAGGCCCATGCCGACGAAATACGGGAACTCGGTGGCGTAGGCCAGGCGGAACGGGTGTTGAGGGTCGCGCATGCGGTTGAAGGTGAACAGCACGTCGTCGGCATTGAACTCGCGACTGGGCACGAACGCCTTGCTGCTGTGGAATTTGACCCCTTCGCGCAGGTGGAAGGTGTAGGTCAGGCCGTCTTCGGAGATGTCCCAGCTTTTGGCCAGCGACGGGATGGCCGCGGTGCCGCCTTTTTCGAACTCGGCGAGGCGGTTGTACAGCGGTTCGGCGGCATCGTTATCGGTGCCACCGGTGTACTGCGCAGTATCGAACCCGGCCGGGCTGCCTTCGGAGCAGTAGACCAAGGTGTTGGGCGCGGCATGGGCGATGCTGGACTGCACGGCCAAGGCTAGCGTTGAGGCAAACAGGAGAGTGTGACGCATGGCTTTTCCTTGTTGTCATTAGGGCGGAAGTGCCCCCGAAAACTAAGTAGCCATGGAGGTCGTGTAAATCAGATAAATCGCCGCTGCTTGTAGGAAAAATCTGAAGGGCCCGTAAGCACTGGGCGAAAACTTTTCTGACATTGCAGATCTGTTGCTTTTCTCGAGCCAGCCGCTCCCCATGCAGCAACTGCAATGCATTAGACGGTGAGCGAGACCTTGTGGGAGCGGGCAAGCCCGCTCCCACAAGGGGAGGGGCGCCTCGGGTTACTTGATGCTGACGCCGTAGAACGAGTTCAGGCCGAAGGGGCTGATCTTGAAGTCCTGGACGTTTTTGCGCATCGGCTGGTACACGGTGGAGTGCGCGATGGGGGTCATCGGCACCTGGCTCTTGAGGTATTGCTGAGCCTGCATGTACAGCTCGGTACGCTTGGCCTGGTCGGGGGTGGACTTGGCCTGCTTGATCAGCTTGTCGTAGACCGGGTCGCACCATTTGCCGAAGTTGTTGCCGTTGACCGCGTCGCAGCCGAACAGGGTGCCGAGCCAGTTGTCCGGGTCACCGTTGTCGCCGCTCCAGCCGATCAGCATGGCGTCGGTTTCGCCAGCCTTGGCGCGTTTGATGTACTCGCCCCATTCGTAGCTGACGATCTTGGCCTTGATGCCGATCTTGGCCCAGTCCGACTGCAGCATTTCGGCCATCAGCTTGGCGTTGGGGTTGTACGGACGCTGCACGGGCATGGCCCACAGCTGGATTTCGGTGCCATCGGCGACGCCGGCCTGTTTCAGCAGATCCTTGGCTTTTGCGACGTCCATGGGGGCGTCCTTGATGCTCTTGTCGTAGGACCATTGGGTGGGCGGCATGGCGTTGACCGCCAGTTGGCCTGCACCCTGGTAGACCGCATTGATGATTGCCGGTTTATCGATCGCCATGTCCAGCGCCTGACGCACTTGCAGCTTGTCGAGCGGCTTGTGGGTGACGTTGTAGGCGATGTAGCCGAGGTTGAAGCCGGCCTGTTCAGGCATCTTCAGGTCCGGGTCTTTTTTCAGCGGCTCGATGTCGGCCGGGCGCGGGAAGAGGGTGACCTGGCACTCGTTCTTCTTGAGCTTTTGCATGCGCACCGAGGCGTCGGTGGTAATGGCGAAGATCAGGTTGTCGATCTTCACGTCGTCAGGCTTCCAGTAACTCTTGTTCCCGACGTAGCGGATGTTCGAGTCTTTCTGGTAGCTCTTGAAGGCGAAGGGGCCAGTGCCGATAGGCTTCTGGTTGATGTCTTCGGGCTTGCCTTCCTTGAGCAGCTGCGCCGCATATTCGGCGGACTGGATCGAGGCGAAGCTCATGGCCATGTCTTGAATGAAGGCGGCGTCGACTTCCTTGAGCTGGAACTTGACGGTGCTGTCGTCGACCTTCTCGACTTTGGTGATGT
>Ga0233335_1000177_pt1 | contig 12419 bp, 6 predicted proteins | sample GEONDECOMP222_FD_180695 | JGI IMG/M metagenome (GOLD analysis project Ga0233335, IMG submission 180695) | Leaf litter microbial communities from Shasta-Trinity National Forest, California, United States - GEON-DECOMP-222 | ecosystem: Environmental > Terrestrial > Plant litter > Unclassified... | reverse complement strand
GTGTTCAAGGTACCGAATTAACTCGGCGGCGGATCAATCGACCAGTGTGACCGTACCTTTCATCATTGAGATGTGGCCGGGGAAAGAGCAGAAAAATCCATACTGGCCTGCAGGATCGAGCTTCGAGACATCAAACGTCACGGAGTCGGTTTCGCCTGCGCCGATGACCTTGGTGTGTGCCAGCACGCGCGTGTCGCCGTCCTTTATGTAGTCTTTGTCGATGCTGGAAAGCATGCCGTCGGCAGCAATCGGTTGCATGTCTGCAACCTTGCTCAGCACCCAGTTGTGCCCCATGAGGGTCTTGGGCAGCGAGCCGGAATGGGTCAGTTCGACCGTGAAGGTTTTGCAGGTCTTGCTGATCGGAATGTCCTTCACGCTAAAGGTCATCTGGTCTGTGGAGTCGACCGTTGCCTTGCATTCGGCCGCCAACAGATGGCCACTGGCGAGGGTCAGGACAGACAGTGCAACAGCTTTGGCGAGCATGGAAATCTCCGGGGCAGGTAGGCTCTATCGGCCTGATCGAGACAATCAAAGGGGCAATGATGATGGCGTGCGGCATGGTACACAACATCGCCCCCGGAGATTTCATCATGGTCCTGACTCAGATCTTTTGCCGCTTCCTTGCTGCTTATGCCTGTGGCGTCAGCGGCGCAAGGGTGCCCGATGGCGAGTGAACCCCCACCTCACTCGTCCAGCGGCATGACCGTGACTTCCACCTCCGGGTCGTGATTGCCGCCGCCCAGAATGACTCCGCGCAATGGCGAGACGTCCGAGAAGTCGCGCCCCCACGCCAAGGTAATGTGCTCCAGTGCCGGCTGGACATTATTGGTAGGATCGAAGTCGACCCAACCAAGCACCGGGCAGAACACCGAGACCCATGCATGGGATGCATCGGCGCCGATCAGGCGCGGCTGCCCCGGTGGCGGCTGGGTCAGCAGGTAACCGCTGACATAGCGTGCCGCCAACCCGCGTGAGCGCAGGCACGCCAACATGAGATGGGCAAAGTCCTGGCACACGCCGCGTCGGCTTTCCAATACTTCCACCAGCGGCGTCGCTACCTGGGTCGCTTCGGCATCGAAGGTAAACTCGATAAAGATCTTTTCCATCAAGGCCTTCACGCCGTTCAGCAACGGGCGCCCCACCGGAAAGCAGCTTTCCGAAAACACCACGAAGGTCTTCTTCAAGTGAACATACGGCGACTCGAACCGGTAGCGGCACGCTTCCAGAAACGCTGCGCTCATGGGTAAAGCTGTGTAACACAGGGCCGCGCGGGTCTGATCCCAAGGCGGCGAAGTGGCAAAGTCCAGCGCGGGCTTTTGCAGCACCTCGACACGCAGGCGGGCACACACTTTCAGCTCATCATGGGGACGCTCGAAGGCCAGGCGCGTCAGCGGATTGCCGAACACGTCCAATTCATCAAGACGCGAAGTGGGCTCGGGGCTGATTTCCATGACCTGCTCATGGCAGACTTGCCACGCGCAAGGGCGCGGCCACAGATGCGCCAGTTGCTTGGCCAGCGACACCGGGCTGTCATAGGTGTAGTGGGTCTCGTGGGTAATTTCATAGCGCGCGCTGGTCATACCGACACCGTCTGCTGGTTGATGTCGTCGACATGGGCGAAATGTCGCAGCGCCAGGCGGTCGGAGATCTGCCCGCTGGCGATGGCAACCTCCTGCAACAACCCCGCGAGCCCTTCCAGCACCGCGTTGATACTGCCTTCACCGAACAGCGAATTCTCCAGGGTGCCCAGATCAAAATGCCGCAGCCGATCAATCAACTGCGCCACGACCCCTTCGCGCGGTGCGCCGAACTCGTCGTTGAGGCGGCGCAGCGACCTGGCTACCTGCTTGAGCTGAAACAGCACGGCATGCGGGTTTTGCTCGTCCAGCAACAGCAGGTCCAGTACCGGGATCAACTGCGGCACGGCCAGGTAACGTGAACGGTAGGTGATGTTGCTGTTGCCAAGTTCCAGCAGCCACTCAAGGCCTGCCTGATCATCCACAGCGGTACTTTGCAGGAAAGCCGAAAGGCTGGTGCTCAGGAACTGCAGGCGCTCCAGGCGCCTGCCGATGATCAGGAAGCGCCAACCCTCATCGCGGGTCATATCGTCCAGGGCAAATCCGGACAGGGCTGCCAGCGACATCACCAAGCGATTGAGAAAATCCAGCAGTTCGGCAAAGTCCGGCTCCTCGGCGTCCAGGCTCTGGGCTTCGCGTTGCAATTCAACCAGCGCCTGCCAGTTCTCCCGGGACAGCTTGCCGCGCACCTGCGATGCAGCCCATTGCAAGCGCTGCAGATTGGCCCGCAGGCTGAATGACCAATCCTCACCCAGCAAGGCTGCCAGCAACCGCTCCTCAAGATCGCCCTCCTCGGGCAGCAACCCGAGGCAATCGGCCAGATCGACGGCGGCCGCCAAGGCCTGCGGGTCATCGCCATCGATGTACCGGCCGAGGATTATGCGCAAGAGCCTGGCGCTGTCGTCACAGCGCTCGCAATAACGGCCGAACCAAAACAGGTTTTCAACCACCCTGGAAGGCAGGTATGGGTCCAACCGCACCAGATCATGCACACCAATGGAGCGCTGGGCTTTCCATTGCTCACCCGCCGGCATCCGATCACCGAGCACCCAGGTATCCTTGCTGGCGCCACCTCGTTGCATGGAGACCACTTCGGCGTCAGCCTCGGCGGCGACACGAGCCAGGCCACCGGGCAGCACACGGTATTCATCCTTGCCGGCCACGGCATACACCCGCATGCCGATGGCGCGCGGCTGCAAATGGCCACGGTTGCCCGGCTGCCAGACCGGCGCCTGCGACAGCTGGGCAATTTCCTGGGCAACATAGGCATAGGGGCGGGCCTGCATGCGACCGACGAGCACCTTGCGCTGCTTGGCATCGAGATCGCGACCAAACACTGGCACAAAACTTTGCGACGGGAACGCTGGCTTGATCAGCAGATCGGAGAGCTTTTCAATCGCCTGATCCAACACTGGCGGCTCACCGCACCACCAGGTAGCGATGGACGGCAGGATCAATTCCTCGCCAAACAGGTGTTGATTGATCTTGGGGAGAAACCCCAGCAGCCCCGGCGACTCCAGAACGCCGCTGCCGAGCGCGTTGGCGACCACCACTCGGCCTTGGCGAACCGCCTGCAGCAGGCCCGGAACGCCGAGCGCCGAGTCCGTGCGCAGTTCCAGCGGGTCGCAGAAATCATCATCAAGCCGGCGCATTATGGCGTGTACGCGGCGCAAACCACTCAGCGTTTTCAGGTAAACCGTGGCGTCACGCACCGTCAGATCGCCACCCTCGACCAAGGGGTAACCCAACTGGCGCGCCAGGTATAAATGTTCGAAGTAGCTTTCGTTGAACCGCCCTGGGGTGAGCAACACCACCAGCGGCGAGTCGCCATCCGAGGGTGCCTGGCGGGCCAGCGACTCTTGCAGCGTGCGAAAGAAACCGGTGAGGTGCTGCACGCGCAAGTCGCGGTACAGATCCGGAAAGGCCCGCGACACGATCATCCGGTTTTCCAGCGCATAGCCTGCGCCCGACGGCGCCTGGGAACGGTCGGCAGTCACCCACCAGCGACCATCCGGGGTGCGCGCCAGATCCACCGCGTACATGTGCAGGAAGGTGTTTTCCGGCGGTCGGATCCCTTGGCAGGGCCAGAGGAAATTGTTGTGCCCATAGACCAGTTCGGCCGGTAACAGGCCTTCGCTGATCAGCTTTTGCGGCCCATAGATATCGGCCAGTACCGCATTGAGCAAGCGTGCGCGCTGAGCGATGCCAGCCGAGACTTTCTGCCACTCATCGGCAGGAATCAAATGAGGCAACAGGTCCAGTTCCCACGGACGGTCTGCGCCCTTTGGGTCGGCGTAGACGTTGTAGGTCACCCCGTTTTCCTGAATCTGTCGAGTCAGCAATGCCTGGCGCTGATCCAGTTGTGCCGGGGAGCTGCGTTGCAACTGTTCGAACAATCGCCGCCAATGGGGTCTGACCGCCCCGTCGGCTTCGAGCATTTCATGATAGGTCCCCGCGCTCAGCGGGTAACGGTCAAGCAGGTCTGGCATGGAAGTGCTCGGTAGCAGCAGTGAATAGACGATTTATCGTTGCATCCATGAACCCCGGCAAACTGCGCGCCCTCCGTGACGGGCGCGCAATATAACTTAAATGCGCCGCATATCGAGGGTCATCGGCAATTCGTCGTTGATCTTGAGCACCGGCATCGCCAAATGGCCCGGTGTATGCCCGATACGGAAGAAGCGCGACATACGTCGGCTTTCCGCCTCATTGGCATTGACCGGCAATGTTTCATAGTTGCGCCCGCCCGGATGGGCGACGTGATACTGGCAACCGCCAATCGACTTTTGCATCCAGGTATCGACAATGTCGAAGGTCAGCGGCGCATGCACCGCAATATTCGGCTGCAGGCAGTTGGACGGCTGCCAGGCCCGGAAACGCACGCCGGCCACGTACTCGCCGACTGTGCCCGTGGGCTGCAATGGCACCGCAATACCGTTGCAGGTGAGACGGTAGCGCTGCGGCGCAAGCCCCGTGAGCCGGACCTGGAGGCGCTCCAGCGACGAATCGACATAGCGCACCGCCCCGCCCGCCGAACCCTCTTCGCCCAGTACATGCCAGGGTTCCAGCGCCTGGCGCAGCTCCAGTTCGATGCCATTGACCGCGTAGTCTCCGACCTTGGGAAAACGGAACTCGCGGTGCGCGCTGAACCAGTGCGCCTGCACCGGGTAACCGGCGGCGTTCAACTCGCTGACGACGTCGGCGAAATCCTGTTCGATAAAGTGCGGCAACATGAAGCGGTCATGCAACTCGGTACCCCACCGCGCAAGCTTGGCCGGACGATACGGTTCACGCCAGAACTTGGCGACCAGCGCCCTCAGCAGCAGTTGCTGCACCAGGCTCATGCGCGCATGCGGCGGCATCTCGAACGCGCGCAGCTCCAACAGACCGAGACGGCCAGCGGCGCCATCGGGGGAGTACAGCTTGTCGATGCAGAACTCGGCACGGTGGGTATTGCCGGTCACGTCGATCAGCAGGTTACGCAGCAACCGGTCCACCAGCCATGGCGCGCAAGGCTGTCCGGGTGGGGGCATTTGCTGGAAGGCAATTTCCAGTTCATACAGCGAATCGTTGCGCGCTTCGTCGACTCGCGGTGCCTGGGAGGTCGGCCCGATAAACAGCCCGGAAAACAGATAAGACAGCGATGGATGGTTATGCCAGTAGCTGAGGAGGCTGCGCAGCAGGTCAGGCCGGCGCAGGAATGGGGAATCGGCCGGAGTCGCACCGCCCAGGACAAAGTGGTTGCCGCCACCGGTACCGGTGTGGCGACCATCGATCATGAACTTCTCGGTGGTCAATCGCGTCAGCCGGGCCTGCTCGTAGAGAAACTCGGTACGGATCACCAACTCATCCCACGTCGCCGACGGCTGCACGTTTACCTCGATCACGCCCGGATCCGGAGTGACCTTGAAATTGGCGATCCGCGGGTCGTGGGGCGGCTCGTAACCTTCAAGCATGACCGGAGTGCTCAGCTCTTCAGCAGTCGCCTCGATGATCGTGACCAATGCGAGATAGTCTTCCAGGCGCTCCAACGGCGGCATGAACACGTACAAGCGCCCATCCCGGGCCTCGGCGCAGACGGCGGTGCGGGTCAACCAACTGGCGGACTCGTCGATCTTGGGCTCGCGCTCCTCGATCACCGGCGTCTGCTGGGTGGCCGATGCCTGCAGCTGAGTCATGCTCGGCAGCAGTGGCAAGTCCTGGTTTGCGTCGGTGGGATGCACGTAGGGGTATTCGGCGGCCTTTACCCAGGGCTGGGAACCCAACGGCAGGCGGTAACCCAGCGCAGAGTCACCCGGTACCAACCTGCAGTGCTCATCACGCAGGTACCAGCGGCCGCTCTGCCACTGGTCGCCAGCGGCGTTGCGCGCCAACGGCAGGACCTGCCCCACGACCTTGTCCAGGCCCTGGGCGAATACCTTGCGCAGGCGCTTGCGCTCCATTTCGTCGCCCAGGCGCGAATCTTCCGGCTTGACGTTGGCGGGCAAGGCGCCTTCGCGCCACAGGTAGTAGAAATTGTCTTCGTAGGCAGGGAATACAAACCGCGCCGGCAACTTCAGGCGCTCGGCGACACTGGCCAGGAAGCGTCCGGCCAACTCGCCGGTGACACCGTAGTCCTGGGCTTCATCGGCGATCAGGGCATCGTTGCGCCAGATCGGCTCGCCGTCTACCCGCCAGAAACAGTTCAGCGACCAGCGCGGCAGTTGCTCGCCGGGGTACCATTTGCCTTGGCCAAAATGGACCAGCCCACCGACGCCGTATTGGTCGCGCATACGCTGATACAGCTCGGTAGAGAGTTCGCGCTTTTTCTCGCCCAGAGCCGCCGTGTTCCACTCGGCGCCGTCTGGGTCATCGATAGAGACAAAGGTCGGTTCGCCCCCCATGGTCAGGCGCACATCGCCGTGTTGCAGGTCGCTGTCGATCTGCCGACCCAGGATCAGGATTTCCTCCCACTCGGCATCGGTATAGGGCTTGGTGACGCGCGGCGCCTCCCAGATTCGCTCAACCGACATTTCGTGGTTGAACTCGCATTCGCAGGGCTCCACCAAGCCGCTGATCGGCGCGGCCGACGATGGATCGGGGCTGCAGGCCAGCGGTATGTGACCTTCACCGGCAAACAGACCGGAAGTCGCGTCCAGCCCGATCCAGCCGGCACCCGGCAGATACACCTCGCACCAGGCGTGCAGATCGGTGAAGTCGACATCGGTGCCCGATGGACCATCGAGTGCCTTGACGTCGGCGGTGAGCTGAATCAGATAGCCAGACACAAAGCGCGCAGCGATGCCCAAATGACGGAACAACTGCACCAACAGCCAGGCAGAGTCGCGGCACGAGCCACTGGCATCGTCCAGGGTGTGCTCAGGCGTTTGTACTCCCGGCTCCATGCGGATCAGGTAGCGAATGTCTTCGCTGAGTTTCTGGTTGATCGCCACCAGAAAATCCACGGTGGGCGTGGGCGTGCGGTCGATACCGGCCAGGTATGACTCGAATTTTGGTGTCAGCGGGAGCTTTTCCAGGTAGGGCGCGAGCTCGTGCTTTTCATCCTTGGCGTAAATGAACGGGATTTTTTCGGCGTAGGGCTCAAGGAAAAAATCGAACGGGTTGAACACCGCCATCTCGGCAACGAGATCAACCTCAACGCGAAACTCGCGGGTCTTTTCCGGGAACACCAGACGCGCCAGATAGTTACCCTGGGGGTCTTGTTGCCAATTGATAAAGTGCTGTTCCGGCGAGACTTTCAGCGAATAGGACAACACCCGCGTGCGGCTATGGGGCGCCGGTCGCAGACGAACGATCTGCGGGCCCAGTTCGACCGCATGGTCGTAGCGATAGTGCGTAACGTGGTGCAACCCGACATGTATCGACACAGCGTGCCTCCTGCAAACCTGGACGTGAAGAGAGCAGCGCAAGACTTATGCCATACCGCAAAAGCGGGCGCTACCTCACAGACAGACACCACCATGGCACCAAAATCACGCAACCGCGAGTTTCCGCCTCATTGTGCTGCACGATAAGTGCTCGTCGGCCCGAAGCGGCGATCTTTTATATAGTTACCCTTCTCGACCCGCGCTGTCTTGTTGCAATACCGGCCCATTAGCAAGCCGGACCGTCACCATGCACATAACGCCAACCTTTACCGACTGGAACCAACCGCGCCTGATCGAAATGGCTGCGCTGCACGCACAGTTACGCGATCGGCTGAACAATGATCCCGTCGAGTTTGACAGCGAACTATGGGCCCGGCTGAAGCCTTTTGGCCTACAACCGGTGATCAGCCGCGCCGGCGTGCTCGCCAGCCTGGATGCGCTGCAAACGGCCCTGCAAGGGCTGGCCACCCAGACCCTGAGCGACAGCCTGGACCTGAAGGCTGTACTCGAGCCCCATGACACACCCCTACTGCTGTCTGCTACCCGCAAAACTTATCCAGCCAGCCATAAAAGCCTGCTCGAGTATCTCGGCCAGGACCTGATCGAATCATTCGACGCAACCGCCCGCCATGGCTATCCGCTGCTGGTTATTGCCTACCTTCTGGAGACCCCTGAAGCAAAGGCGCTGGGCCAGGAACTGCTGGGGGCCATGGATTGGTACGGGCAGTTCCCTGGACAAAGCCCCGCGTACCTGCTCACCGTCAAATTGATCCTTAAAGCCTTGGCTATTGATCTGGATCCGCAGGAGAACGCCCTGGGTTTCGACTTCGAGCAGAGTGCGCTGCGTGGCCTCAGCATGCGCGGCGTGCGAACAGCCATCAGCGATCATCTGCGCGACAGCCGCCCAGCCCACTCGAATGCCTCATGGCCGCTGGCGAGCTATCTGCTGACGCCCCACTTGCCGATCGAATTCCAGGTCCATGACATACCCAGCGAAATGGCTTGGCGCCGAAGCAACACGTGGGTCCACTTCAACCAGGGCATTGCCCTGGCCGAGGCGATCGATCCTGGCTCGGCTGCCGAACTGTCATTCGTGTCGTTGTGCGGGTACGCCTCCAGGCTGATCAGCGAGGCCGGTGCTGACTCGGAGCAGGTACTGGGGCTCTGTGCGATCAGCCTGACGCCATCGCTGGTGCAATGGGGCATCAGCCATCGGTGGATTGACGATAAAGCCCTGAACACAGTGACGGCCGACGAGGTCACCTTGCTGTTCGAGCATTTTCAGCAAGAAGAAGAGTCGATGGGGCTCGCCGCCGAGCAACTGAGGGCGCCGGCGCCCGACCGGCTGGCCATGGCGCGCGAAGTCCTCAAGTCGCGTGATATTGCCGAGAATACCCGATTCATCAATGCCAGTGAGCTTCCTGCCAGGCCTCACGAGCCAGTGCTGTGGGAATGGCCCTCGGCAGAGAACGGACTGTCGAACGCCCCCGCTCTTGCCGTGGTCGCGGAGAGCCAAGCCCTGGGGCCAACCCCTGAATACATACCCGCCTATGTTCGCGGCCGGAACAACGAATACTTCCCGCCGTTTTTGAATGTCTCGAACCTGCCAGACATTCTCGGCCTGTTCACTGAGCAACTGGAACAATGGCTGAAGCAAACACAAGCGGCCTGTCACGACATGCTGGTGGCGCTGCTGCGCGACCTGCCGCAGGAGGAGCGCCAGCGTTTGGAGCAAGGCACGTTACGAATTCACCGCGTGCGGCAGTTTGATTTCAGTGACTGGGAATTGCTTTTCGGCTTCGTTGGGCTGCTGTATCGAGAGTATGTTGACCGTTATGCGCCCATCACGGGGCACTGTGGGTTTGTACTCGAGTCACGCTATGCGGGTCGTAATTATTATTACGAGGTGCTGCCCTACGCCGGGGTGTTTCGGCTGCGAGAGGAGCTGACTGAGCTGCCCCTCTACGATCCGCTCGACCGCGTCGACGTCAATGCCCAATTCACTTTTCCACTTGATGCTCGCGCCTATTTGGACGGTACCCCGCCGCGCAATACAAAGAGCGACCGCGTGATACTCGATCCCTGCTGGGGTCCAACCGAGGCAGGCGAGGGCTTTGAAACGTTGACAGGAACCTTGGCGCGGCAAATGAGCGAGCAGATGTTTTCCGAGGTTCGCATCGCCCAACTGACCAAGCAACAGCGCGGCCTGACCTGGTTTGACCGCGACAGTACGGCCAAGACCGTGGCCAAATTTCTGATCCCTCTGTGGGGCCCTATCGAAGACTTTCAGGAAGGGGTGGCGACGGGCGATCGATCCAAGTTGTTCTGGGCGTTCATTGGCGTGCCCCTGGATACGGTATCACTCGTGATGCCTGCCATAAAACTCGGCGCATTGACCCTGCGCACCGCTGCTGTCGGTACGCGCCTGGGCATCCAGGCGAGCATGCCCCTACTGCGGCAGCTGGCCTGGACGTACAGCAAAACGTTGGCGGCGACCATCAACCCGCTGGGCATCCTGCAAATCATCGGCAGGATGGGCAAAGCAGGCCTGCGCCATGTCGGGCGCGCGATCATGCGAGTCATTGCCGGGATGCGCCGAAAGTCTGGACGGGCGTATCAAACCGGGCCCCTGGCTTGGAGGTCGAGCCAACCGTTCAAGCGCGCCCACGCTGCACAGCGCTTGCGCAAGCTGGACGATGGCAGTCAGCTGATCCTGCACAACGGCAAGAGCCAGGGTCGAGCAAATCAGCTCTTTCTAATCGATCCCAAAAGCCTGCAGCCGGCCGGCCGTGCCTTGCGGCGGATCAATGACCGAGGCAGTCTGACCCGGCAAACGGCAACCGATTTGATATTGGAGCCCGACGATCTTGGCGGGTGGGTGTTGCGTGATCCTACACCCGGCCTGACCAAGCGCTGGGTCAGCTGGGGGGACGATCTGTATCTGGAAGCCGACAACCTGATTTATTTGAAAACCACGTTGGCAGACGGCCGAGTTATCCTGCGCCCGGATCGATCGTTGCGACTGCGCAACGGCACTGGCCATTTAGTGTCTGGAGCCTGTCGCAATCGCCGGGTAGTCGGCCTCGCCCAATGTGCGCCGCGCACCGTGCGCAATCTCGACCACAGCGGCGCGCTGGCCGCCCACGAGGCCGGCAGCGCCCCGGTGAGCTGGTTTACTGATCGAACGCTCACCGCCAGTGCTGCCGACATGCTGGTGCATAACGAGCATCGCTTACGCTTGGTCAACGGTAACCTGGAGTGGGTCAGCAAGCTGTTGCGCAAGGAATACCGGGCGAGCATCAATGCCAGAGTGTTGGGCGGCAACAGTCGCTTCAAACAAATTGAAATCAGCGGCGGCATTGTCGATGGCATCGCGGACCAGCGCCGGATCTCGGCCGTGGTCGCGACTCGCAAATCCGACGGCGTCCAGATGCTGATCACCCGCGCGGATGATCGCGCCTACTACAAGGGCGTCTATACCGAGGGCCAACAGGATATCGCGCTGACACGCATCACCGCTGACCCGCCCAGCGACTTTAGCGCCACCGAAGCATTGTCGGAGAACGATGCGCTGCATTACATCTACAACGGCTCATTCGATGCCAACCATTACTTTCGCAGCAACCGCTTGAGCGAGGCCCAGCCCAATCTGGAGGCACTCGGGCGAGCTCTGACAGCCGATGACCGGAAATGGATGGCCCGTTACATGGGTGGCCCATTCGACTTGGGCACCAGCCCTGAGGAGGCCGCGCTGTTCTGTCGGTTTACCCAGAACAAACTGGTCTTGCGGGCCCGCGGACCGGCGACCAGTTGGTCGGCCATTACCTCGAGCACCGACGAGGCGCTGCGAAGCCGCATTGCGACAGATTTGAATGCCCTGCATGGCGGTGCAACGACCTTCAATACGAGCAACCTGGCAGACCCCAGAACTACCGAGCTGATGGCCGGAGGCGGCAAGAACCTGGCCTATGCACGCGTGACGTACAAGGATCCCGGAACGCCCGACAGCCTGTTCTACAGTTTGTCTGGTATACGCGGAAAACAGAGGCTCTCTCCCTCCAGCCCCGACAACACCCGATTTATCGACAGCCAGTTCAGCCGTCCCACGAATGCCGCCAACGCCGGCGCGGATGAATTACTCTACCTGCCGGACCTCGCGCAGTCGCGCATCCTTGAAGGACCGGCCACTCAACGACGCATGCTCGATTCGGAACGGATGATCCTGACCACCATGCGCCAGCACATTCCCGACTTCAGCAAGGTGGACAGCGTATTGGTGTTTTCGATGAAACCGACGTGCCAGTCCTGCACGGTGGGGCTGGCGTCGTTGCGGCCGCAGCTTGCGCCAGGGAAGTTCAGGGTGGTCGAGGGTGCGGTTAGGGCCTGAGCATCGTGCAATATCCCGTCACCAGAGTTGACTGGACCGACTAAAGTTCGCCGTGGGATGGTTTTATTCCAAGCCACGGCGAGCTTTTACATACGGCCACAGGATGAGTGATTCTTTATAGTTTTTTTGCTGCCTGATGGTTTTAACTAGGCCCGCCACGCCCCGAATAGCGGCATATCGCTGACGTATCAAACAAATCAGACTCAAGATTTTATTAGACCGTGACGGCGAACTTGAATCGTTGACTTGCCACTCCAGGACACTTATATCTCATGCCCACCCGAACAAACATCAGCGCCTATTACATCGGTACAGGCCTCTTGAACGCCGTCGCTGAAGCCCACGATACAACCATCCGAATAGGTAGCACCCAAAACAATCTCAGGGATGTCTCGAACGGTCACGGCACTTTTTCTCCTGTGCATCTTTCAACGGCAACTGATAGGCAAGTCGTCTCTGGCGAAACAGCACCTGGGTCGGCAAACTCACATTCAGCCTGGGTAACCGAACAAATGCACGCCACGGTGACCCACTTGAACCGTGAGATCGAAAGAACCTCAAATCCGCTTCATCGCCTACCTATTAACG
>Ga0233335_1000176_pt1 | contig 12472 bp, 10 predicted proteins | sample GEONDECOMP222_FD_180695 | JGI IMG/M metagenome (GOLD analysis project Ga0233335, IMG submission 180695) | Leaf litter microbial communities from Shasta-Trinity National Forest, California, United States - GEON-DECOMP-222 | ecosystem: Environmental > Terrestrial > Plant litter > Unclassified... | reverse complement strand
GGCGGGCGTCATCAACCTCGTCACCGATGCCCACTATCCCCCCTGTGAATCCTTCGCCGCCGACAACAAGACCATGATCGGCTACGAGCCCGACCTGTGGAATGCCATGGCGCAGAAGCTCGGCGTTAAGGTCAAGGCCACCTCGATTGCCTTCGACGGCTTGATTCCTGGTGTGCAAAGCGGTCGCTACGACATGGCGATGGAATGTATTTCCGACTCGGCCGAACGGGAGAAAATGGTCAGCTTCGTGGACTTCTCCTACGCCACCAACGCCTTCTACACGCTCAAGAGCAACGACAAGATCACCGACGATGTGCTGTCGTTGTGCGGCATGACCGCGGCTGTGCAGTCAGGCACCGACTTCGCCCCGACCGTGACCGAAATCTTCTCGCCGCATTGCGTGAACGCCGGCAAGCCGCCGATCAAACTGTCCCAGTACCCGAGCGCCGATGCGGTGTTGATGGCGCTGTATTCAGGACGGGCCGACTTCGTGGTCAACGATGCGGCGGCGGCAAAGGACATTGAAAAAGCAGCGCCCAAGCCGATCAAGGTCATTACCTCCGACCTGATGCCCAAGTTCTACCTGGGCATGGTGATCAAGCGCGACAACACCGAGATGCAAAACGCCATGTTGGCGGCTCTGAAGGCGGTACAGGCCAGCGGCAACTATGACCGCATCATGGACAAATGGGACCTTGCCCCGCTGAAGCTGCCCAATCCCGGACTCAACCTGACCGCGTCCAATCCCCTGCAAAATCCGAAGCCCTGACATGCAGGCCAGGTTGCCGGAAAACCCTGCGGTCGTCCTGCAGGAACCGCCTGAAGCAGCGGATCGCGTACTCGAATGCGATGTGCTGGTAGTCGGATCAGGGTCGGCAGCGCTGGCGGCGGCCCTGACTGCCGCCGCCGGCGGGCTTCAGGTGCTGGTGCTGGAAAAGACCGCCTGGCTGGGCGGGACCAGCGCCATGTCGGGCGGCGCCACCTGGGTACCGGCCAACCACCACGCCCGCGCCGCAGGGCTGGGGGACAGTGTCGAAGAGGCACTGACCTACATGCGTGCCAGCGCTCCCGCAGGCTGGCACGCAACCGAGGATGCGCTCTGGCAGCGTTTCTGCGAATCGGCCGGGCCAATGCTCGAAACCCTCGAGGCCAACTCGCCACTGCGCTTCGAGCTGACAGGCGAGCCGGACCCTTTACTCGACAAACCCGGTGCCAAGGCCAGCGGACGCATGCTCGCGCCGCGCTCCTTGCGCGGCGCGCGCCTGGGCCTGGGCAGCCTGCTCAAGCGCCTGCGTCCATCCCCCTTGCCCCAGTGTTACAGCTACCACGAAATCATCTCGCTCGACGTCTACCACCATCCTCTCAAGAACGCCCTGCGCCTGGCGCCCAAGCTGTTATGGCGCTGGCTCAGCGGCACGCGCAGCAAGGGCGCGGCGCTGATCCTGGGATTGCTGTCGGGCTGCCGACGCTTGGGTTGCACATTCGAACTAGAGGCGCGAGTCGTCCAGTTGCTGCAGGACGATGCGGGTCGAGTGGTCGGCGCTTGGGCACAGCAGCGCGGTCAGTGGCTGCGCGTCGGGGCCCGGCGCGGCGTGATTCTGGCCAGTGGCGGCTTCGAATGGGACGCCGAACGGCGCGCCCGGCACTTTCCCGGGCCGCTGGACTACATCGCCAGCCCGCGCAGCAACGAAGGCGATGCCCATCGCATGGCGCAAGCGCTGGGCGCTCAGCTGGCCCATATGGACCAGGCCAATATCAATCCGGCCATGCCCTGGCGCTATCAGGGGCAAGCGCATTGCCTGGCGGTGTTTTTCCATTACGAACCCAACGCCATCATCGTCAATCGCCACGGGCGGCGGTTCGTCAACGAGTTCACCTTCAATATCGGCGAAGCGCTGGATCAGCGCGATAGTCCGCAAGGGGCACCCACGCACCTGCCTGCCTGGGTGATTTCCGATACCCGCCTGCTGCACAGGGCGCCACTGCTACGTTGGTTCTGGCGCTTTGACCGCACCTGGCTGATCAGGGCCCACAGCCTGGCAGCATTAGCGCAGAAGATCGGCGTGCCTGCCGCTACGCTGGAGGCCAGCGTGGCACGCTTCAACGGCTTCTGTGCGAAGGGCAACGACGAGGATTTCGGCCGTGGCGCCGAAGGCGGGGCGCACGCCGCGCAGGACAAACGCATCCACGCCGGCCTGCAAGCGATCCAGCACGGGCCCTACATCGCCCTGCCCTTCAACCGCTCACTGCTGGCGACCAAAGGTGGCCCGCGCACCGATGCCGGCGGCCATGTGTTGCGCGAAGACGGCCAGCCCATCCCCGGGCTGTTCTGTGCCGGCGTGGCGATGGCCAACCCCATCGGCACACGGGCGGTGGGTGCTGGCACTACGCTGGGCCCCAACATGACCTGGGGTTATATCTGCGCCCGCGAGATCCTCGCCGGTGCTTGAGCACACCCAGATCTGCGGCCGCCCTGCAGACGGCCGCGTGGGCGCGATACCCTCAGCCTGCCAGGTACCAGGTGTTCACCCCGCCGCCATCGACGATGAGCATTTGCCCGGTCACATAGCTGGCATCGTCACTGCCCAGATAGGCGACCGCCTTGGCCACCTCCCAAGGCTCACCGGCACGACGGAGGGGCAACCGCGACACTTCTTCGGCCAACAGCGGCTCCTGCGCTTCCCAGCCACTGCCCGCTTCACGGATCGGCCCGGGGCTGACGCCATTGACCCGAATCCCCAGCGCGGCCCACTCCAGCGACATCTGCACCGTCAGGCTGACCACCGCCGCCTTGGCCGGGCCATAGGCACCCGCGCCGGGATAGGAGCGATGGGCAGAGGCGCCAGCGATATTGACGATGGCACCCATTTTGCGTGATTGCATGGAGCGGGCCGCCGCGACGCTCAGCAGGAAGCAGCTTTTCAGGTTGCCACTGATGACCTGGTCCCAACGGCTTTCCGGCAGATCCAGCAACGCGCCCGGCGCGCCGAATCCGGCGTTGTTGACCAATAGATCGAGCGGGCCCAGCGCCTGTTCTACTTCGCTGATCAGCCCGCTGACCGCCTGGGCGTCAGTGAGATCGCAAAGGAACACAGCGGCACGACGACCCAACTGCTCGATCTCGGCAGCGCAATCCTGGGCCGCAGCGCGATCTGCACGGACCACGATGGCGATATCGGCGCCGTCGGCCGCCAGTTGCAGAGCAATCGCGCGGCCGATGCCCTTGGCGCCGCCACTGACCAGCGCGATGCGCCCTGCCAGGCGCGTAGACATAACAGTTGTTGGCTTCATTGGAGCTCCCCTCAGGGCCGAAGGAATCGGCGTTCATCCGTGACTTTGCAAGTTCGGCGCCAGCCCGCCGAGCCGCTTTCAGAAACCTCTTTGCAGGAATGACGACACATGAACGACAACCTCACGCACACCGCTGTCCCTCCCGTGATTTGCGCTCGCCAGGTACTCAAGAGTTTCAAGGGCCAGGAAGTGCTGCGCGGCGTCGACCTGACCATCGAACAAGGCGAAGTGGCTTGCCTGATCGGCTCTTCGGGCTCCGGCAAGTCAACCTTTCTGCGCTGCGTCAACCACCTTGAAAAGATCGACGGCGGTGCGCTCTACGTCGATGGCGAGATGGTCGGATACCGCCGGGTCGGCAACAAACTCCACGAACTGCGTGACGTCGAAATCGCTGCCCGTCGCGCGCGCATCGGCATGGTCTTCCAACGCTTCAATCTGTTCGGCCACATGACCGCCCTGCAAAACGTCGCCGAAGCGCCCATGCAAGTCAAAGGCGAATCCCGCGAAGAAGCCACCGAGCACGCGCGTCAGCTGTTGGTGCGCGTGGGCCTCGGGCATCGACTCGACGCCTACCCGCGCCAGCTCTCCGGGGGTCAGCAACAGCGCGTGGCGATCGCCCGGGCGCTGGCGATGAAACCCCGCCTGATGCTGTTCGACGAGCCCACCAGCGCGCTCGACCCGGAGCTGGTGGGCGAAGTGCTGGACGTCATACGGGATCTGGCCAGCGAGAACATGACCATGCTGATCGTCACCCACGAAATGGCCTTCGCCCGCGAAGTCGCCAGCCGGATCGCCTTCATGGACCAAGGCGTAGTGGTCGAGGTCGGCGAGCCGGACATGCTCTTCGAACAGCCGCGCCATCCACGCACACGGGAGTTTCTGTCCAAGATGATTTCGCCCGTCGGTCCACGGCAATGAGCTTCAGCTACACACGGGACTTGAATTAATTAATTGGTTGATTAATATTGTGGTCGAGGCTTGCAGCCTCGAACCGGTGTTAGCGCTGATAGCCGAGAGACAGGCCATGACTGGATTGACCCCGAGCGAAACGACCGACCGCGGCTTTGCCAAGCGCGACATGACCGCACCACAACCGCTGGCCCGGGACGCCGCGTGGGATGCGCAATACCCGGAAGACCAACTGGTGGTGGTGCGCCAACGGCGCCCCGGACGCTGGTTCTTCGCTGTGCTGCTGACACTGCTGGCCCTGGCGTTCCTGCGCCTGGTGATCACTAACGAAAACTTTGCCTGGCCCACCGTCGGCCGCTACCTGTTCTCACCGGTGATTCTCGGCGGCATGTGGGTGACCTGCTGGCTGACCGTGGTCACCATGGTCTTGGGCGTAGCCCTGGGCGTCGTCCTGGCCGTCATGCGGTTGTCGAGCAACCCGCTGATCAGCGGCGCCAGCGGCGCTTTCATCTGGTTCTTTCGCGGCACCCCGGTGCTGGTGCAGATCATCTTCTGGTACAACCTGGCGATCCTGTTCCCGCAGGTGAGCCTGTCGATCCCGTTCGGCCCGACGCTGTTCCAGGCCTCGACCAACGATCTGATCACCCCTTTCGCCGCAGCCATCCTGGGCCTGGGCCTGAACGAAGCCGCCTACATGGCGGAAATCGTGCGCGCGGGTATCGCCTCGGTCGACGAGGGCCAACAGGAAGCCGCCCGCGCGCTGGGCCTGCGCGAGCTCAAGGTGATGCGCCGGATCGTGCTGCCTCAGGCGATGCCATTCATCATCCCGCCCACCGGCAACGAGACCATCGGCATGCTCAAGATGACGTCGCTGGTCAGCGTCATCTCGCTGTCGGACGTGCTTTATTCGGCGCAGACCATCTATTCGCGGACCTTCGAAACCATCCCATTGCTGATGGTCGCGTGTGCCTGGTACCTGCTGGCGACCAGCGTCCTGAGCCTGGTTCAGCAACGCATCGAGAAACGCTTCAACAGGGGGCGCCGAGAACCCGGCTGATCCCCACCCTACCCTGCCGTTGGATACACCAGACGCCATGTGTTCAGGAGTTGTCAGAATGACCGAATTGCTCAACCTCAAAGACATTACCCGGCCGGTCGACGCCGTCGCGCACCTGCTCGACGAGATGCGCCAGGACATCGGCAAGGACGCGCAGCATTCGCGCACCTTGCCGCCGGAGACTTACTACAACGAAGCCTTTTTCGCGCTGGAAAAAGCCAAGGTGTTCCGCGCTGACTGGATATGCATCGGCCACGTCGCCCAACTCGCCGCGATCGGTGACTACTTCTCGGTCGATATCCTCGGCGAGCCGCTGCTGGCGGTCCGCTCGGCGCAGGGTATCAACGTCATGTCGCGGGTGTGCCTGCACCGCTGGATGCCCATTGTCGAGGGTGCCGGCAACGCGCGGGGCTTCGCCTGCCCGTTTCATAGCTGGAGCTACGGCCTGGACGGGCAGATGCTCGGGGCACCGAGCATGGAGCAGGCGGCCGGTTTTCATCCCACCACACTGCGTCTGCCGCAGGTGCGTACCGAGATCGTCTGCGGGCTGATCTTCGTGACCTTTGACGAGCACCTATCCAGCATCGGCGCGCGGCTTCACGACCTGCAGCCATTGCTGGAACAGTACGGCCTGGCCGACCTCAGCCTGGCATTCACCCTCGACTACGATTGCAACTTCAACTGGAAGATCGCCGCCGAGACGTTCATGGAGTGCTATCACCATGGCTCGGTGCACCGCCACAGCCTGGAGCGCAGTTTCCCCGGGCGCCTGAGCTCGATCGGCAGCGGCGGCGAAGGCTGGAGCATCTGTCACCAACCCTTGCGCGCCAAGGGCGAACTCAGCGAGATCCTCACGCCTGGGCTGGTGCCTTTCGAAGGCCTGCCGGAGGAGGCCATGCGCGAAATCCGCCTGCTGCAGATTTTTCCCAACTGCCTGCTGGGGCTGGACCCGGACCGCATCAGCATCACCACGCTGCTGCCCATCAGCGCCGAGCTGACGATCTGGCATCGCGTGGTACTGGTGAGCCCCGCAGCAGCCGCCCGCGAGGATTTCACCGAGACCTGTGCGCGTATGCAGGCGCGCGGCACCACCATCGCCGGCGAAGACCTGGCCATCAACGGTATCCAGCAACGCGCCCTGCATTCGGCATTCGCCCAGCCAGGACGCCTCAGCCATTTGGAATACACAGTCTGGCAGCAAGCCAACTATTTGCGCAGCCGGATCCTCGAACACGTCACACCGACGGGCCAACCAGGCGCGTCCATTACGCAAGGGGGCACAGCATGAAATACAGCAAACTGGGGCGATCGGGCCTTGAAGTATCGCGGCTGTGCCTGGGGTGCCTGACCTATGCGCCACCCTCGCGCAGCGGCTATTCATGGTCACTGGATGAAGAACAGAGCCGCCCGTTCATTCGCCAGGCGCTGGAACTGGGGATCAATTTCTTCGATACCGCCAACGCCTATGCAAAGGGCGCCAGCGAGGAAATCCTCGGTCGCGCGCTGAAGGATTTCGCCCGCCGCGACGAAGTGGTGATCACCTCCAAGGTCTATATGCCGATGCATGCGGGGCCGAACGGCGGCGGGCTGTCGCGCAAGGTCATCATGCATGAGATCGACCAAAGCCTGACGCGCCTGGGCACGGACTACATCGATCTCTACCAGATCCACCGCTGGGACTACCACACGCCACTCGAGGAAACCCTCGAGGCGCTGCACGATCTGGTCAAAATGGGCAAGGTTCGTTATCTGGGCGCCTCCTCGATGTTCGCCTGGCAATTGTGCAAAGCGCTGTACGTAGCCGAGCGCAACGGCTGGACGCGCTTTATCGCCATGCAGAACCACCTCAACCTGCTGTACCGCGAAGAAGAGCGCGAAATGCTCGGCCTGTGTGAAGCCGAGGGTATCGCGGTCACGCCCTGGAGCCCGCTCGCACGGGGCAAGCTGACCCGCCCTTGGGATGCCGCCAGCGACCGCTCCGAGAACGACGCCTACGCACGCACGCTGTACGACGCGACCCAGGCGGCCGATCGCCAGGTGGTGGACGCCGTCAACCGCATCGCCGGTGCGCGCGGCGTGTCCCCGGCGCAGATCGCTCTGGCGTGGCTGCTGCACAAGAAGCCGGTGGTCGCGCCCATCATCGGCGCCACTCGGCTCGAACACCTCCAGGACGGTGCCGCGGCCGTGGAACTGACGCTCGACGCCGAGGAAATCACCCAGCTGCAAGCGCCTTACATCCCCCATGCCGTGGTCGGCTTCTCCTGAAGCCACCGCAGTGACCAAGCCCCGACTGAACCCGACAAGCGAGCCGCTATGAAGAACGCCGAAGAAATTGCCGAACTGGAAAAAAGCCTGCGCGCCAAAGGCGTGGAGTATTGCATTGGGGCTTACGTCGACATCCACGGCGTGCCCAAGGGCAAGGTCGTGCCCATCGGCCACCTGCGCCAGATGGCGGCAGGCTCCGAACGCTACACCGGCTATGCGCTGGATGGCCTGGGGCAGGACCCTCACGAAGATGAAATCACCTCGGTGCCCGATCTTGACGCCGTGGTGCAACTGCCGTGGCAACCGAAGATCGCCTGGATGCCGGCTGACAATGCCTTCCAAGGCAAACCCTATCCGCTGAGCACCCGCGTGGCCCTGAAAAATGTGCTCGCCCAAGCGGCGGACATGGGCTTCGGCATGAACCTGGGCATCGAGTGCGAAATCTATCTGCTGCGCCGCGAAGCCGATGGCACGCTGGGCATCCCGGATGCCGACAATCGCTTGCAAAAGCCGTGTTACGACATTCAGGGCTTCGTCAACCAGTTCGGCTGGCTGGACAAGGTCTCCAGTACCATCAACTCGCTGGGCTGGGACCTGTACTCGCTGGATCACGAAGATGGCAATTCCCAGTACGAGTTCGACTTCAACTACGCGGACGCGCTGACCATGTGCGACCGGTTCGTGTTCTTCCGCTTCATGGCCAAGCATTTCGCCAGCGAAGAAGGCTTGATCGCCACCATGATGCCCAAACCCTTCGCTGACCGGACCGGCACCGGCGCGCACTTCAATATGTCCCTCTACGATCTGGAGACCGGGAAGAACGCCTTCGAGTGCGACCCCAAGGACGACCCGCGCGGCCTGGGCCTGACCGAGACCGGCTATCACTTCATCGGCGGCATTCTCAAGCACGGTCGGGCGCTGTGTGCGGCCTTCGCGCCCACGGTCAACAGCTACAAGCGCCTGGTTCGTCAGGGTGCCGGGGGTAATTTCTCCTGGGCGCCGGTGTTCAACTCCTACGGTTCCAACAACCGGACCAACTCGGTACGGGTCCCGGCCGGCGGAGGACGCTGCGAATCGCGCAACGCCGACGGTGCGGTCAACCCGTATCTGGCCGCGGCCCTGGCATTGGCGGCGGGCCTGGAAGGCGTGCGGCTCAAGATCGACCCGCGCGAACCCAACGAAGACAACCTGTATGCAATGAGCGAAGCAGAGCGCGCGGACCGTGGGATCGAATTTCTGCCGCAGAACCTTCCCGAGGCAATCAAGGCATTCGCCCAGGACCCACTGGTGGAAGCGACGCTGGGCAAGGCCTTGAGCGATGAGTTCATCCGCTACAAGACCAAAGAGTGGGAAACCTATCACCGCACGATCAGCCAGTGGGAAATCGAGCAGTACAGCTACATTTTCTGAGCCTGTGGGGGGAAGCGATCCCCCCGACATCGATCCCCTGCACACCGGGCGGCAAGGACAGCCTCCCCGTCGATCCCACCGCCATCCGTCACACAACTGCAATAGCCCAGTCCTTTTTCTGCCATGTCCCCCCGCCACAATCGGCGCCAATGAGATCGATCTCAAAAGGCGCCCATGACGGATTTGAAAGATGTTGCACAACTGGCCGGCGTTTCCCGCGCCACTGCCGCCCGTGCGTTTGCCACCCCGGACGTGGTCCGCGAGGCGACCCGTGAACAGGTGTTCGCCGCCGCGCGAACGCTGAATTTTCGGCCCAATCGGCTGGGCCGGCAGTTTCGCCTGCAAGCCACGCACATGCTCGGCGTGGTGGTGCCCAACCTGCTCAACCCGGTGTTCGCCGAGCAGTTCCAGGCCATGGAACGGGTCGCCCGCGAGCATGGCTACAACCTGCTGCTGGCCACCACCGACTACGACAGTGACCGCGAGGCCGCCGTGGTCGAGGACCTGCTGCGCCAACGCGTCGATGGCTTGGTGCTGACCGTTACCGATGCCCATGACAATCCACTGCTCGATGCCCTCAGCCGTGAAGCCACGCCGTTCGTGCTCGCCTACCACCAACCGAGCCGCGCCGACTTCAGCGCCGTGTCGGTGGATAACCGTGCGGGGATGCAACTGGCCACCGAACACCTGCTGCAACTGGGTCACACCCACATCGGCATGGTCGCCGGTCCCGCCCTGCAATCGGACCGCGCCCGGCTGCGCTATCAGGGTTATTGCGACGCCCTGCAGGCTCGCGGCCTGACGCCGCTGCCGGTGCTCGAAATGCCCGCCCACACCCGCGCCGACCTCAGCGTGCTGACGCCTCGTTTGCGCGGCCCCGACGCGCTGACCGCGCTGGTGTGCTCCAACGATCTGCTGGCCATCAGCGTCATCGCCGAACTGCGCCGCGGCGGCCGTCAGGTGCCAAGGCACATGTCGGTGATCGGTTTCGACGGCATCGCCCTCGGCACGCAGATTCACCCCTCGCTGTGTTCCGTGGTGCAGCCCATCGAGGCGCTGTCCAAAGCCGTGGTCGAGCAACTGCTCGCCCTGATCGACGGCGGTGCCCCGGCCTCTATTTGCTTGCCCTGCCACATCCGCCCGGGCGACAGCATCGCCCTCACCTGGAGCATCCCCCATGAAAAGGTCCACTAGTACCTTGGCTGCCGTGCTGTTACTGGGCATCGCCCGCCTCGCTTGCGCCGCTGAAACCGCCATCTGCTACAACTGCCCGCCCGAGTGGGCCGATTGGGGCACCCAGTTGCAGGCCATCGCCGCCGATACCGGCGTGCACGTCCCGCTCGATAACAAGAACTCCGGCCAGGCGCTGGCGCAACTGGTGGCCGAACAGGCCGCGCCGGTCGACGATGTGGTCTATTACGGCGTGACCTTCGGTCTGCAGGCGCAGAAAGCCGGGGTGCTCGACACTTACAAGCCCAAGGGCTGGGATGATATTCCCGCTGGCCTGAAGGACCCGCAAGGCCACTGGTTCGCGATCCACTCCGGCACCCTCGGCCTGATGGTCAATGTCGATGCCTTGGGTGGCAAGCCCGTACCGCAAAGCTGGGCCGATCTGCTCAAGCCCGAATACCAGGGCATGGTCGGCTATCTCGACCCGTCCAGCGCGTTTGTCGGCTACGTCACCGCAGTGGCGATCAACCGCGCCATGGGCGGTACCCTCGACAACTTCGAGCCGGCCCTGGAGTACTTCCGCAAGCTGGCGAAAAACTCGCCCATCGTGCCCAAGCAGACCGCCTATGCCCGAGTGTTGTCGGGCGAGTTGCCGATCCTGGTGGACTACGACTTCAACGCCTATCGCGCCCGCTACAAGGACAAGGCCAACGTGGCGTTCGTGATCCCCAGCGAAGGGACGGTCTCGGTGCCGTATGTAATGAGCCTCGCCAAAGACGCGCCGCATCGCGCCAACGCCGAGAAGGTCCTCGACTACGTGCTCTCGGACAAGGGCCAGGCATTGTGGGCCAACGCCTACCTGCGCCCGGTGCGCCCCGTGCAGATGCCGGATGACGTCGCCAAACGCTTCTTGCCGCAAGCCGACTATGCCCGCGCCGGTACTGTCGATTACGGGCAGATGGCGGCCGTGCAGGAAGCCTTCAGCGCGCAATACCTGCGTGAGGTCAAATGATCAGCGCGCGGGTTTTACCGGTCGTGGCGGCTACTCATCGACAATGGCGCTTGCCGGTGCCGGCGACCTTGGCGCTGGTGCCCGCGCTGGCAGTATTGAGCGCGTTCTGGCTGCTGCCGCTGGTGCACTTGATCAGCCTCGGCCTGCAGCGCCACGAAGGCCATGACACCGCCTATTGGCAGGTACTGAGCAGCGCGCAATACCTGAGCAGCCTGGCGCAGACCTGCGCGCTGGCCATCGCCGTCACTGCCGCCGCGCTGCTGATCGGTGCGGTGGTGGGCTGCTTTCTCGCTCGCCAGCGCTTCTTCGGGCGCTCGGCGCTGGTGGCATTGCTGACCTTTCCCTTGGCCTTCCCCGGCGTGGTGGTGGGGTTTCTGGTGATTCTGCTGGGCGGTCGGCAAGGGCTGGCCGCCAGCCTGTTCGGCCAGCATTGGGTGTTCGCGTACTCGCTGATCGGGCTGTTTATCGGCTACCTGTACTTCTCCATTCCAAGGGTGATCCTGACCGTCATGGCGGCCTGCGAAACCCTCGATGCAAGCCTTGAAGAGGCCGCCCGTTCGCTGGGTGCCAAACCGTGGCAGGTGGTGCTCGACGTCATCGTGCCGGGGCTGGCGCCCGCGCTGGTGTCCTGCGGGGCGATCTGCTTTGCCACCGCCATGGGCGCATTCGGTACCGCGTTCACCTTGGGAACACAGCTGAACGTCACCCCGGTGGCGATCTACAACACCTTCACCAACTACGCCAATTTCGCCATGGCGGCGGCCTTGTCGGTGCTGCTCGGGGCGATCACCTGGATCGCCCTGCTGCTGGCTCGACGCTTGATTCGGCAAACGGGAGCCAATCTATGAAACGCGGCGCATGGTTCTACGGCCAACTGCTGTTCGTGGTGCTCATCTGCGCCTTCATGCTGGTGCCGGTGCTGATGTCGTTGCTGGCCGGTGTGACACGCAATTACTTTCAGGGCGTGGCTGCCAGCGGCCTGACCCTGGATTGGCTCGCGCAGGTATGGAATGCCTACGCTGATACAGTCTGGCTGTCGCTGCAACTGGCCGTGGCCTGCGCCATCTGCGTGGTGGTGATCGGCGTACCGGCGGCCTATGCCCTGGTGCGCATGAACAATCGCTACAGCCGCGCCTTCGAGGAATTGATGGTGCTGCCCGTGGCCATGCCAGGGTTGGCGAGTGCCCTGGCGTTGTTGCTCACCTACGGCCAGTACGGCGCCTTTCGTGGCAGCTGGCTGTTCATTCTGGTCGGCCACGTGATCTTCACCCTGCCGTTTCTGGTGCGCCCGGTGATGGCGGTGATGCAGCGCCAGCAGTTGCCCTTCCTTGAAGAAGCCGCCGCCAGCCTTGGCGCCG
>Ga0233335_1000173_pt1 | contig 12733 bp, 9 predicted proteins | sample GEONDECOMP222_FD_180695 | JGI IMG/M metagenome (GOLD analysis project Ga0233335, IMG submission 180695) | Leaf litter microbial communities from Shasta-Trinity National Forest, California, United States - GEON-DECOMP-222 | ecosystem: Environmental > Terrestrial > Plant litter > Unclassified... | reverse complement strand
TGACAGCCAGGGTAACGCGCACCAGACCAACCAGTACTTCGCCAAAAACACCACTGACAACAGCTGGACCATGTACACCCTGATCGACGGCCGCAACCCAACGAACCCAGCGTCCACCACCCCGTTGGCCAACAGCGTGACGTTCAACGCAGACGGCACTCTCAACACTGCCGCCATGACGGCCGGTGCCGTGACCGGCGGCTTGACAATCAACGCCGACAAAACCTTTTCGGTCACCGGTTGGGTTCCCGCTGCCGAAGCTGCCGACAAGACCTGGTCGTCCAACGGCGCCTCGGCCTCCACTACCGGCGTTACGATCAACCTGCTCAATGCCACTCAGTACAACGCCGCGTCAGCGACCACTGCCAAGACTCAGGACGGTTATGCCACTGGCGAATTGTCGGGCCTGTCGGTCGACAGCACCGGCGTGATGTTCGCCAACTTCACCAACGGTCAGAACAAAACCATCGGCCAGTTGGCAATGGCCAACTTTGCCAACGTGCAGGGCCTGTCCCCAGTGGGCGGCACCCAGTGGAAAGAGTCGTATACCTCAGGTGTACCGGTCATTGGCACTCCCTCGACCGGCGTGATGGGCAGCCTGGCATCGGAATCCTTGGAAGACTCCAACGTCGACCTGACTTCTGAACTGGTTAACCTGATCAAAGAGCAGAGCGACTACCAGGCAAACGCCAAGACCATCTCGACGCAAAGCACCATTATGCAAACCCTGATTCAAATGACCTGATGACGGACGAGGGAGGCCGGTTCGCCGGCCCTTTTTCCATGCGTTTCAAAGCACCCCTCATATTTTTGGCGATCTGGCAGGCCTTGGCGTTGCTGGGCTCGCTTGCCCAGGCTGCGCCCGCGCCCTGGTTCAAATATCAGAGTCTCGCCACTGGGCGATACATCTGCGTTCAGGTCGATCCCGGGAAGTACTATCGTAAGTTTGCCGGCCCCTATTCCAACGCCGGATGCCGTCCATAAGTCCTAACCACAGGGAGTTTCGAGTTTTGACCCAGCCAGGCGATGCACAACCTTCTCCCGTCCTCGGTGTCGTCGATCATTGGGCTGCGCTGCGTGTTCCAACTGCCGCCCAGCAGAGCCTGATTGCCGAGCACATTCGTGAGCATGGCCAGGCCCCCGTGTTCGAAATCATTGTGCTGGACCTGGAAGACGATTTTGCCGCACTGGGCGCAACTCTGGCCAGCCTGGCCGCCGCACGCGAGCATTATCCAGCGCTGCAATGGCAGCCTTGTTCAAGCATCGAACAGATCAACCCATTGATCGTCGAGAGCGACGCCCGGTGGATCATGCTCGCAACGGCAGGTGAACTGTTCACGCCCGGCGGACTGTTGGTCGTCGGGCTTGAGTTGCTGGCCGACCCGCCGGTGCGAGCAGTATTTGGCGACGAACTCCTGCGTCAATCCAGTGGCAGCCTGCTGACGGGATTACGGCCCGATTTCAACCTCGATTACCTGTTGGCGTTCCCGCAGGCGATGGAGCGCCACTGGCTTTTTCGTCGCGAGACGCTGATCGAAGTGGGGGGCATCAACAGCGCGTTTTTCCCCGCGCTGGAATTTGAATTGATCCTGCGCCTGATCAACGTCGGTGGCATGGCCGGCCTGGGTCATGTGCATGAAGCGCTGGTAATTACCCCAGCCCCCGAACGAGCAAACAGTGCCCCGCATTTCGAGGCCATCGAACAACATCTGCGCTTGCGCGGTTATGAAAATCCGGTGGTCAATGCCTCAGCTCCCGGTTTGTACAATGTTGACTACGGGCATACCTGGCAGCCGCTGGTATCCATTGTATTGGTCATGCGCGATGAGTTGGCCATGGTCGAGCGATGCGTGATGAGCTTGCTGGAACAGACCAGCTATGCGCATTACGAGGTGATTCTGGTCGACAACGCCAGCAGCGCTCGTGAAAGCCGCAATTGGTTGCAGGGAATGGAGAAAATCGCGCCGGAGCGAATTCGTGTGCTGCGCCTGGCGACTGCCCTGGGGCACGCCGCAGCCTGTAACGTCGGCGTCGAGCAGGCGCGCGGCGAATACGTTGTGTTGCTCCGCGCGCAAGCGGCCATTGTTCAGGGTGAATGGCTAGCGGCACTGCTCAACCACGCGCTGCGTCAAGAGGTTGCCATCGTCGGCGCGAAAACCGTTTCTGCCGATGGAATGGTGACGCACGCCGGTTATGTGCTGGGGTTGAACGGTGTCGCCTCGTCTGCCTTTACCGGGCGAAAACTGGACGCTCCCGGCTACCTGAATCGTCTGCAGGTCGACCAGAACTACAGTGCGGTTTCCGACGTTTGCATGATGGTGCGCAAAGCTGTGTTCGATGAAATTGGCGGTTTCGACGCCGCAGTTTTTCCCGGACAGGGCGCCGATATCGACCTTTGTCTGCGCATTGGCGCACTGGGCTATCTTACGGTCTGGACGCCCCGCGCATTGCTCATGCACAACACTTTACCGCCGGCGCTGGAGGGACAAGCCGAAGCATCCGCCTATGAACGCTGGTTGCCGGTGCTCGCGCGCGATCCGGCGTACAACCTCAACTTCACACTGCATCAGGCCGGCGGCTTTGATCTGGCCGACGCACGAATTACCTGGCGGCCGCTGGGCTGGCGTCCACTCCCCGTGGTATGGGTACACCCAGCCGACGGCTTTGGTTCGGGCAACTACCGCATGATCCAGCCGTTGAACGCGCTCAAGGCCCGTGGCTGGGTCGACGGAACCCTGTGCAGTGCGCTGTTGCATGCAGCCGACCTGCAGCGCTATACCCCGGATACCATTGTCATTCAGCGACCGATTCTTGAGCCCTTGGTAGAGCGGCTCGCTGAAATGAAAACATTTTCCAATGCCTTCAAGATCTATGAACTGGATGATTATCTGCCGAATCTCCCGGTCAAGAGCGTGCACCGCGCCAGCTTTCCGCAGGATATCCTGAGAATGGTTCGGCGCGGTCTGGCTTGTGTCGATCGCTTCATCGTGTCCACCGAGCCTCTGGCAGAGGCTTTCAGCGGCCTGCACCCCGATATTCGCGTGGTGCCTAACCGCCTCGATCCTGGCTGGTGGGGGCACCTACCCGCCAGTCAGCGCCGTGCCGGTGCCAAGCCACGAGTCGGTTGGGCCGGAGGAGTGGGGCATGAAGGCGATATGGCGTTGATTCTGGACGTGGTCAAAGCGTTGGCGGATGAAGTCGAGTGGGTGTTCCTGGGCGGGGCGCCCGAATCTTTCAGACCCTACGCGGCATCTTTTCACAAGGGAGTGGAGATCGGCCAGTACCCTGAAGCACTCGCCGCGATGAATCTGGACCTCGCGTTGGCGCCGTTGGAGCAGAACCTGTTCAACGAATGTAAGAGCAACCTGCGGTTGCTGGAATTTGGCATCTGCGGCTATCCGGTGGTGTGCAGCGATGTTGCGCCTTATCGGTGTGGGCTGCCGGTGACGCGTGTCAAAAACCGCTACAAGGATTGGGTTGAAGCCATTCGTGCCCATTTGGCCGACCTGGATGCCACGGCGCGCATGGGTGACGCTTTGCAGGCCGCCGTGCGCCGCGACTGGATGCTCGACGACGGCGGCTTGCAGCTGTGGCGTGCGGCCTGGTTGCCGGGCTAGCCGCGCCGCCGGATTGTCCCCACTGTCAAATTCCTTGCCGCTACCGGCCATCGCGCGCCGTATTCTCGGCGCTTCTCGATTGACGGTCTCACCGGAGTGCTCTGTAAGCCACGAGATACAAGGTGTGCAGAGTATTTTCCAACGTTGGCCCACTAATTGCTCTATGTCCTTACAGTACAGATCAGGCGGCATTCACCCGTCAGCGGAGGATCACTGTGGACAAGATGCTTTATGTGGCAATGAGTGGTGCCAGCCAGAACTCGATGGCACTGCAGGCCCATGCCAACAACATGGCCAACGTCTCGACGACGGGTTTTCAGCGCGACCTCGAACAAGCACGCTCGATGCCTGTATTCGGTGACGTGTATGCCACCCGCGCTTACGCGATGACCGAACGGCCTGCCACTGACTTCAGCCCTGGCTCGATGCAGGAAACAGGCCGCGATCTGGATGTTGCCGTTGGCGGTAATGGTTTCATCGCCGTACAAACGCCAGATGGCTCGGAAGCCTATGTCCGTACCGCCAGCATGAACGTCGATGCGCTGGGCGTGCTGCGAGCCGGCAACGGCTTGCCGGTGATCGGCAACTCCGGACCCATCGCCATTCCACCGGACGAGCAGATCGAAGTCGGCTCCGACGGCACCATCAGTATCCGCGGCCAGGGTGAAACACCCCAGGCGATGGCCCAGGTCGACCGCATCAAGCTGGTCAACCCGGACGTTGCCGGCCTGACCAAAGGCGCCGATGGCTTGATCCGTACCACCAGCGGCCAGCCCGCAGCGGTTGATGCCAACGTCAAAGTCGAGTCGGGCTTTCTCGAGTCGAGCAACGTGAACGCAGTAGAAGAGATGACCTCGGTGCTGGCTTTGTCCAAGCAATTCGAGCTGCACATCAAAATGATGACGACTGCCAAAGAAGATGATGAGTCGATGGCTCGGGTCTTGCAAAACAGCTAATCAACAGGCAGATCGCGCCGTAAAGCAGGCGCTCGAGGAGATACAGAATGATTCCCGCTCTCTACGTTGCAAAAACCGGTCTGTCCGCCCAGGACATGAACCTCACCACCATTTCCAACAACCTGGCCAACGTGTCGACCACCGGTTTCAAACGTGATCGTGCCGAATTCCAGGACTTGCTTTACCAGATCAAACGCCAGCCAGGCGCTCAGTCGACCCAAGACAGCGAACTGCCGTCCGGCCTGCAACTAGGTACCGGTGTACGCATCGTCGGCACCCAGAAGAACTTCACTGCCGGTAGCCTGCAAACCACTGACCAGCCGCTGGACATGGCCGTCAACGGTCACGGTTTCTTCCAGATTACCCAACCGGACGGTACCACTGCCTATACCCGCGATGGCACCTTCCACCTGGACTCCAATGGCCAGATCGTCACGGCCAGTGGCCTGGCGCTCTCGCCCTCGATCGTAGTGCCGACCGACGCTCAGACCTTCACTGTCGGCACGGACGGTACGGTTTCGATCACTACTGCCACCAGCGCTACGGCCCAGGTGATCGGTAACCTGCAAACCGCCGACTTCATCAACCCGGGCGGCCTGCAGGCAATAGGTAGCAACCTGTTCCTGGAGACCGCTTCATCCGGTGCACCCACCGTGGGTACGCCCGGCCTGACCGGCCTCGGCACGATCCAGCAGAACACCCTGGAAAACTCCAACGTCAGCACTGTGGAAGAACTGGTGAACATGATCACCACCCAGCGCGCCTATGAGATGAACTCCAAAGTGATCTCGACCGCCGACCAGATGCTGCAGAACCTGACGCAGAACTTGTAAGACCCTGAGCTCCCTCAACCGTTATCCAGCTGCCGGGCGCGCTTCGCGCCAGCTACACCGCGAGGTCCGTGTCATGAGTCGTTTGTTGAAAGTGTGTGCCTTGAGTGGCATGGCGTTACTGGTGGGCTGCGTGAGCCCACCGCCAAAGGCAAACGACCCGTACTTCGCTCCGGTGTTGCCACGTACCCCATTGCCGGCAGCGGCCAATAACGGCTCGATCTATCAAGCCGGGTTCGAGCAGGGGCTGTACAGCGACCGCAAGGCCTTCCGGGTAGGCGACATCATCACCGTGACCCTGGCGGAAAAAACCTCGGCGAGCAAAAGCGCCAACTCCAAAGTCGGCAAAGACAGCACCACCAGTATTGGCCTGACCTCGTTGTTCGGCGGTGGTGTGTCGACGAGCAATCCGGTGTCGGGTGGAAAACTGAGCCTGGATGCCGGTTACACCGGGACCCGTGCCACCGACGGTTCCGCCAAGGCTGACCAGGCCAACAGCCTGACCGGTTCGATCACTGTCACGGTGGCTGATGTGTTGCCCAACGGCATTGTGATGGTACGCGGCGAGAAGTGGCTGACCCTCAACACCGGTCAGGAAGTAGTGCGGATTGCCGGGTTGATTCGCGCCGATGACATCGCCACTGACAACACCGTGTCGTCTACGCGGGTCGCCGATGCACGCATTACGTACTCGGGGACAGGATCGTTCGCCGAGTCGAGTCAGCCTGGCTGGTTCGATCGTTTCTTCAACAGCCCACTGTTTCCTTTCTAGGTCTCGACATCATGCTCAAGTTCAAACACCTGATGGCTGCTGTGATGTTGATGAGCGCTGCGCTGGGAGCGCATGCCGAACGGCTCAAGGACATCGCCAGTATTTCGGGCGTTCGTACCAACCAGTTGATCGGTTACGGCCTGGTGGTCGGGCTCAGTGGTTCGGGTGACCAAACCACGCAGACCCCGTTCACCCTGCAGACCTTCAACAACATGCTCGCCCAGTTCGGCATCAAGGTGCCCGTGGGCGGCAACGTGCAGCTCAAGAACGTGGCCGCAGTGGCGATCCATGCCGACCTGCCACCCTTTGCCAAACCGGGCCAGTTGATCGACATCACTGTGTCCTCCATCGGTAACTCGAAAAGCCTGCGTGGCGGCAGCCTGTTGATGACGCCGCTCAAAGGTATCGATGGCAACGTGTATGCGATCGCCCAGGGCAACCTGGTCGTCGGGGGTTTTGACGCCGAAGGTCGCGATGGTTCGAAAATCACCGTCAACGTTCCGTCGGCCGGTCGTATTCCCGGCGGTGCCAGCGTCGAGCGAGCAGTACCGAGCGGCTTCAACCAAGGCGACAGCCTGACGCTGAACCTCAACCGAGAGGACTTCACGACCGCCAAGCATATTGTCGACAAGATCAACGACCTGCTTGGCCCGGGAGTTGCACAAGCCATTGACGGGGGATCGATTCGCGTCACGGCGCCAATCGATCCGAGCCAACGGGTGGATTACCTGTCGGTACTGGAAAACCTGGAAGTCGATCCTGGTCAAGCAGTGGCCAAGGTCATTATCAACTCGCGGACCGGTACGATTGTGATCGGCCAGAACGTCAAGGTATCTCCGGCAGCAGTCACTCACGGCAGTCTTACGGTCACCATTACCGAAGACCCGATCGTGAGCCAGCCGGGCCCCTTGTCCAACGGTACGACGCAGGTGGTACCTCGCTCCAAGATCAATGCCCAGCAGGAAGCCAAACCGATGTTCAAGTTTGGTCCGGGTACGACACTGGACGAAATCGTTCGCGCAGTTAACCAGGTCGGTGCCGCACCGGGTGACCTGATGGCAATTCTCGAAGCATTGAAACAGGCCGGCGCCTTGCAGGCCGATCTGATCGTAATTTGAGGTAGCTGACGATGGAAATGAAGAGCGGCGCATCGACCAGTTCCGATTCGGGGGCCTACACCGACCTCAATCGCCTGGCGGCATTGAAGACCGGCGACAAAAACAGCGAAGGCAACCTGCGCAAGGTCGCCCAGGAGTTCGAGTCGCTGTTCATGGGCGAAATGCTCAAGTCGATGCGTTCGGCCAACGATGTGTTGGCCAAGGACAACCCGCTCAACACTGAAGCGACCAAGCAATACCAGTCTATGTACGACCAGCAGTTGGCCGTGACCATGTCCAAGAACGGCGGTATCGGTCTGCAGGACGTATTGATGCGGCAGCTGTCAAAAAATGCCTCGACCATTCGCCCAGGCGGCAACCCCTTCGCGCATGCCGACAGCACTTCGCTGACGGCCAGCGGCAAGACTGCCACCGACGGCACTGCGACGACCACCGCCAGCGGCAACAGGCTGCTGAGTTTTGCTGGCAACGCCAGTACCCAGGGCATTGTCCGCAACGACATGGCCGCGCTGAACCAGCGGCGCCTGGCGTTGCCGAGCAAGCTCTCCGATCGTCTGCTGGCCGGTATCGTGCCGTCTTCCAGCAGCGACGCAACGCAGACTGCAGCCTCATTGAAAAACCGCATCAATCAACCGGCAGCATTCCAGACCCATGCGCTCAGCAAGGTCGAACTATCGACCCTGCAAGTGGCGGCCACCCAGGCCAACAACGCCACCGACAACGTGCGCAGTGTTGCCCAACCGCCGCTGGCGCCGTCGAAGAAGAGCTTTGCGACGGCCGACGATTTCGTCGCCACCATGCTGCCGATGGCCGAGGAGGCTGCTGCGCGCATTGGCGTCGACCCCAAGGTATTGGTTGCGCAAGCCGCACTGGAAACCGGTTGGGGTAAATCGGTCATGCGCTCGGACTCCGGCGGCAACAGTCACAACCTGTTCGGCATCAAGGCAACCAGCAGTTGGAAAGGCGATCAGGCCCGAGCCATTACCAGCGAGTTTCGCGACGGCCAGATGGTCAAGGAAACGGCGCAGTTCCGTTCCTACGATTCGTATGCCGACAGCTTCCACGACCTGGTCAGTACGCTGCAGAACAACGATCGCTATCAAGGTGTCGTGAAGTCGGCCGATAACCCGGAACAGTTTGTAAAAGAGTTGCAAAAGGCCGGTTACGCCACGGACCCGAACTACGCCAGCAAGATTTCGGCGATCGTCAAACAGATGCAGGCTTATCAAGATTACGCCCGCGCCACGGCCACCGGCACCACTACGAATTTATAGGTTTGAACCATGTCGAATCTGATCTCGATCGGCCTCTCGGGGCTCGCTGCCAGCCAGGCGGCGCTGAGCACCACCGGTAACAACATCACCAACGTCTCGACAGCGGGTTATTCGCGCGAGTCGGTGATGACCACTGCCAGCAACCTGCAAAACATCGGCGTGGGCTACCTGGGTACCGGGACGACGATCTCCGACGTGCGCCGCATCTACAACAGCTACATGGACACGCAGTTGCAGACCAGCACCGCGCTGGCCTCCGATGCGACGGCCTACAGCACCCAGGCCAGCAGCGTCGACACATTGCTGTCGGACAGCAGCACCGGCATCAGCTCGGTGCTGACCAGCTTCTTCTCGGCGGTACAAACGGCCTCGGCCACCCCGAGTGACGTCTCGGCGCGCCAGGCATTGCTGACTCAGGCTTCGACATTGAGCAACCGCTTCAATGCGATTTCCACGCAGTTGACCCAGCAGAACGACAGCATCAACTCCGAGCTGACCACCGTGTCCACCCAGGTCAACAAGTTGAGCTCGTCGATTGCCGATCTCAACAAACAGATCACCGCGATGACCGGCACGGGCACCACGCCCAACAGCCTGCTGGATCAGCGTAACGAAGACGTGCGTTCCTTGAACGAGCTGGTCGGTGTGACAGTGCAGCAGCGCGACGGCAACTACGACGTGTATCTGGGTTCTGGCCAGGCACTGGTCAATGGCACCACGGCCAACACCCTGACTGCCGCGGCCAGCACCGCCGACAAGTCGCAATATGCCTTGACCGTGAATTACCAGAGCTACAGCTCCGACGTCACCTCGGTCGTGACCGGCGGTGAACTGGGCGGTCTGCTGCGCTTTCGCAGCGATGTCCTCAACCCGGCCATGAGCGATCTGGGCCGCACCGCAATCGTCGCCTCCGATGCGATCAATACCCAGTTGGCCCAGGGCGTCGATCTAAACGGCAATTTTGGCACCTCGGTTTTTTCCGACATCAACAGCACCACGGCGATGGCGGATCGCAGTTCGGCGTCCTCGAAAAACAGCGCCGGGTCTGGCAACCTGAATGTCTCGATCAGCGACAGCAGTGCGCTGACCACCGACGACTACACCGTCAAGTTCAGCAGCGGCACGGCCTATACGGTCACTCGTTCCGACGGCAGCGCCATGGGCAGCTACGACCTGAGCACCACGCCGGCCCCGACCATCGACGGCTTCACCCTGGCGCTCAACGGTGGTGGGCTGGCAGCCGGCGACACCTTCAAGGTCAGCCCGACCCGTTCCGGCGCCGCCGACATGAGCACCACCCTGACGGACGCGAACAAGATCGCGCTCGCTTCGCCCTTGGCCTCAACGACCTCCAGCGGCAACGTCGGCAGCAGCGCCATGACCCAGCCGGTGCTCACCGACAGTGTCGATATCTACGACAGCACCGCACAATCGGACCTGCAGACCGGCATCAAGAACTCGACGCCGATCAAGCTGGTGTTCGGCACCGCAGGCACCGGCACACAGGGCTACAGCGTGTACAGCTCGGACGGCACTCCTATCGGGACCGGCACGGTGGTCCCCGGGCAGTCCAATACCCTGAATATCAGCGTACCGATGGTCGATGCCAGCGGTAACAAGATTCTCGATTCGAGCGGTACGCAGAAGACCTTTACCTTTCAGACCACGGTCTCCGGAACCGCCTCGGCCAACGACAGCTACAGCGTTTCGTTCAACAGTTCCGGCGTCTCGGATAACCGCAACGCCACGTCCCTGCTGGGCCTGCAAACCAAGGCCACGGTCGGGATCAATTCGGGCAATGCCGGCATGACCCTGACCAGCGCCTATGCCTCGCTGGTCGAGACGGTCGGCGCCAAGGCCAGCCAGGCCACTATCGACACCACGGCGACTACCGCCGTGCTGACCCAGGCCAAGGCCAACCGTGATTCGGTGTCAGGGGTGAACCTCGACGACGAAGCCGCCAACCTGGTCAAGTTTCAGCAGTACTACACCGCCTCCTCGCAGATCATCAAGACTGCCCAGGATATCTTCAGCACTTTGATCAACGCACTCTAAGGAGTACTGAATCATGCGTATTTCAACTGCTCAGTATTTCGAAACAAGCGGAGCCAACTATTCCAAGGCGTTCTCGGACACCGCCAAGACGCAAGAGCAGATCAGCTCGGGTTCTCGCATCCAGACCGCGGCCGATGATCCGGTGGGCGCGTCCAAGCTGCTGCAACTGCAACAGCAGAGTTCGCTGCTGACCCAATACAGCGGCAACATGACGTCCGTGACCAACTCGATGAGCCAGTCCGAAAGCGTGCTCAGCAGCATCAACGACTCCCTGCAGAGCGCCCAGGAGTTGGCGGTGCAGGCAGGTAACGGTGGCTTGAGCGACGACGACAAGGCCTCGATTGCCGGCTCACTGAGCAACATCGAGAAAACCGTGTACAGCTTGATGAACTCCAAGGACAGCAACGGCAACTACATGTTCTCGGGGTCCCAGACCACTACCGCGCCTTATGTACAGAACAGCGATGGCAGCTACAGTTTTCATGGTGACCAGAGCACCTTGAGCCTGCAGGTGTCCGACACCCTGAGCCTGGCCACCAACGACAGCGGCTTCAACGTGTTCGACCAGGCGGTGAACACCAGCCGTACCAGTTCGGCGCTGACCTCGCCGGCCGTCGATGATGGGCGCGTGCAGGTATCGGCAGGTGATATGACCTCCCAGGCCGCGTACAACAACAGTTTCGTCAGCGGCCAGCCGTACACCCTGACATTCGCCAGCAGCACCCAGTATTCGATCAAGGACAGTTCCGGCAACGACGTGACCTCCGAGACCACCGGTAACGGTGTGTTTGATCCTAATAACACCGACGGCACCAACGTGACCTTGCGCGGCGTGCAGTTTGCGATCAACGTCAACTTCCAGTCGGGCGACACCGCCCTGACCGATGATGCCGTGATTGCCGGCCACACCTTCACCCTGGGCACCAAGCCTGACACGATCACCGCCACCCGTACGCCCTCCAATACCTCGACCGCCCAGATCACCACGACCTCGGTGACCAACGCGACGACGTATGCCAGTGCGTTCCCGTCCAACGGCGCGGTGGTGAAGTTCAGCGATGCGACCCATTACTCGTTGTACTCACAGCCCTATACGGACGGTGACAAGGCGATTGTCAGCAACGTCACCATGACCGGCAACACGATCGCCACCGCCGGGATCAGCATGACCGTGAGCGGCACACCGGCGGCAGGCGATACGTTTTCGGTGACGGCCAATACCCACAAGACACAGAACGTGCTCGACACCATTCATCAGTTGGCGGCGGCGCTGACGGTTCCGGACGCGTCGGATGCGGCGTCCAAGCTGACCTTGAAGAACGCTGTCAGCTCGGCGATCAGCAACCTGGCCAGTGCGAGCAAGTTGATTGATACCACTCGTGGTTCCATTGGTGCGCGTGGTAATGCCATTGATCTGCAGACGTCGGAAAACTCCAGCATGGCGCTGGCCAATAAGTCTTCCCAGTCGGCGATTGCGGATACTGATCTGTCGGTCGCGACCGTGACCCTCACATTGCAGCAAACCATGTTGCAGGCTTCGCAACTGGCGTTCTCGAAGATTTCACAGTTGAGCCTGTTCAACAAAATCTGATGCTGCAAGGCAGGAGCGCCATGGCTTGGCGCTCCCTCAACTCCGCCATTCTTTCGTGATTTGCAACGCAGCATTGTCACAAAATGCTGTGACCCATGAGTCAAATCGCGCATCTTCACTGTATTGTGTTAGCCGCCCAGGCTCATACCGGGGTTTTCAGTTCGGTGTGCAGCGGCGCAGAATCCCCTATTGTCGACACCGTTCGAACGTGCGAACGGTGCTGTCCAGCTACTTCTGTATTGGGAAGCCATCAATGATTGGCATCAAGAGCATCGCGAGCTACATCCCTGTCGCGGGGGTGGATAACTACGCGCAAGGTGCAAAATTCGCCAAGAACGAGGATTTCATCCTCGGCAAGATCGGTTCGGCCTTCCTGCCTCGCAAGGACGCCGATCAGGAAACTTCCGACCTGTGTGTCGAGGCAGTCAACGCGCTCTTTGCCAACAATCCGCAGCTGTCGCGTGAATCCATTGACGCCTTGATCGTCGTCACCCAGAACGGTGATGAAGAAGGCCTGCCG
>Ga0233335_1000172_pt1 | contig 12745 bp, 7 predicted proteins | sample GEONDECOMP222_FD_180695 | JGI IMG/M metagenome (GOLD analysis project Ga0233335, IMG submission 180695) | Leaf litter microbial communities from Shasta-Trinity National Forest, California, United States - GEON-DECOMP-222 | ecosystem: Environmental > Terrestrial > Plant litter > Unclassified... | reverse complement strand
TGAAACAAAAAAAGCTATAGACCTGACAAAAAATGCTTGACAAAAATAAGAAGTGTATTTGAAACAAAAAAAGCTTCGCTTTTTTTGTAAGGTTTACATTTTTTGTCAGGTCTATAGCTTTTTTTGTCAAACATTTTTTGTAAAGGTCAGTCTTTAGAGCTTTTTTTTTCATAACTTTTTTTTATAAAAAAAAAGTTGAAAATCTATTGTATTTTGTGTTCTAATATAATTAACAAAACCTTTTTTTTAATTTTAAAAAAAGGCCTTTACAAAAAATTTAAGGAGTATTTAAAAATATGTTCGTAGGTCGTAAAATCTTTTCGATTTCAAAAAAAGTTTTAATTTTTTCTCAGCGTGCTTTTTTACGAAGCGAAAATTATATACCAACAGAAGTGAAAGAGGATATTGGTAGAAAGGTGATTTCTGTTTCAGAAAAAATTGTATCAAAAACCTCTTCTTTTTTATCTTCATTAAAAGAAAAAGTTTTTTCAAAAGAAACTGTTTCGATAAGTAGAAAAACAATGGAGGATAATATTGAAAAAACTCTAACAACTCCTATTGTAAATGAAATATCAAAAACCGATCTAAGTAAAATCCCAATTGGTGACTTTTTAAAGTATAAATTCCAAACAGAATTTTTGCCAGTTTTTAATGAAAATTTAAATCTTTTAAATTTAAAAGATTTAAATTTAAAAGAAAAAAATGTTGTAGAATACATATTGCAAAATAAAAAAGAAATTCTACCTTTTATTCTTTATTCACCGTTTGTTCAGTTTTCTAGTATTTTTAGTAGCGTAGTTTGGTTAAGTAGTGATTTATTTTATAAAGATATTTGTCAAACACAAGAAGTGGACCAAATTAAATTAAAAAATAAAACTCAAATGAAATTTAAAACATCGCAAAACAATCATATTGAAAACATTAATAATATTTCTCAAGAAAAAAAAGAAGCAAATTTGTTAAAAAACAGTCCTTCTTCGAAAAATAAACAAAATAAAAAAGAAGAGAGTTTTTTTTTAGAATGTTCTCTTTGTTTTTTTAATCCAAAAATCGGTGACCGGCTTGTTGTAACAAAAAATATATCATCAAAAAATTTAAAAATGGGATCAATTGGTATCATTGAAAAAATATCTTTTTCTAACAAAATAATTGTAAAATTTTACAAAAAGCCAATTTTTACCAAAAACTGGACATTAGATCAATTAAACAATTCACACCCGTTGTTTTTACCTGAAAAAAAATCTTTTTATTAATTTTTGTGTCAATAAATTTAAAGAAAAAATGCAATTTAAAGTAAAAAAATGCAATTTTTTTCTTTAAATTTATTGATTTCTTAAGTGAACTTCCAGATTAACTTGAAAGCGATTAACTCCCTGATTGACCATAAAGTTGTGAGCTGATAATTAAAAAAAGTTAAAAAAGCAAAGTTAAAAAAAGTGAATCAAAGCAAAGTTACAAGAAAAGTTAATAGTCTTTTTAATTTAAAACATTTTTGGAAAACTAATTCTATAGCGTAAATCTTGCTTTTCAATTCGAAGAAGGTCGCGGCCTGATATCAAACCAATAATTGTACTTGGTATAACCTCACAGTTTATTTCTGGTTTCCGAGCTAAAATTATTGAAGGGTCTTTTTCATCAAAATCCGAGAAAAATTCTACTTGATAATCATGTGCTGTATTATCTTCTAATGAAGACCAATCATAATAAATATCTATGATAACACAAACATATCCACGATATAAATCATCGTCAGGATAATCCTTAAGTAATACTACATATTCTTGTATAGCAAAAGGTCTGTTAAGTTTTAACATTATACTCTCTCTATCTCGATAAATAAATTCCTTAGAATTTTCTTTATTTTGCTTTTGAAATTCTACATATTTTTCATAAGGCGTTAAATTGATTTTCTCTTCTTTTTTTAATTCTGTTTTATCTTTTTTTTCTAATTCTCGAGTGCTTCCTTCTGGACTCGGAGTTGATCTAGAATCTGAGCCAATTTTTTCTTTTAATCCTTGTCTAATCTTTGTAAATAAATCAGATATTTTCGTTTTTTTATTTGGCATAAAATTAATAATTTAATAATTTATAGATTATTATAGAGTTTTTTTCTAAAGAAAACAACTCTATAATAATCTATAAATTATTATAGAGTTGTTTTCTAAAGACTGACCTTTACAAAAAATGTTTTACATTTTTTGTTTCAAAATGCAAAGTATTTTTGTCAGGTGTCAAATTTTTTTTAAAATTATAAACAAAAATTGATTTTTTTAAAGATTTTAAAAAGTAAATTTTTGTTTATAAATCAATTTTATACTTAACATCTTTAGTGTTTTTATAATTATCAAGCTCCTCTTGATAATTTTCAGGAAGATTTGGAAGATTCTTCAGACCGTAAGACGCTTCTCCTTGTGGGAAGACTCTATTATTTTTATAATTAGTCAGATTATCTTGTGGCGAATCTATGTGCTCCTGCAAATATACATGATCTTCTGAATAAGCAGTAAAAGCTAATTGGTTTTTCCAATCAAAAGGCACTTTTGGCTGGAGTGCACTTAAGTCATTCCGATTCTGTAAAGCAGTTTCTTGATTTTCAATCAACCAATTTTTATAATTTCGATCTGGAGTAATTTCTTCTGAAATTACTTCTGATAATTTATTTACTTTTTGACATTGTGGTTCACTATTTTTAAATGGACTTTCTTGTTGTTGAAGAGTTTTTAATTTCTTTCTTAGTTCTTTCTGTTTTAAAGCTATAGCACCTTTTTTTGCCACCGGGTCGGTAAAAATATATTCCGGCTTAATAATAAATTTCTGTAAAATATACTGTTCAATTTCTACTATCTCTCTTTGAGATAAAGGATTCTTCACGGGGTCTTCTAAATGTTCTTTCCAAATTTTCCAGCCTTGTTCTGCTTTGCCAAGATCATCCCAGCTAAATGCTTCCAAAGTCACTAGATTAGCAATTCCTTCAATGGAGCCTTTATTTGGATCTTCTGTAAGGAACCGAGTGGACCAAACGTGTTTTAAATAAATAAATCTCCCGTAAGGACTTAGAATTGTCTCTATAAAAACAACAGTGATTCCTATATTACTTGCTTGCCAAGAGAAGATATTTTTTTGATTTAAAATAGCTTTACAAAGAAATTCGGCTAAAAGATTTGCAGATTGTGCATCATTCGTAAGATTTAGTTGTCGAAAAAGGTTAAATTTGTGCTGTCCTTTAGGATGTGTTGGATTTAAAGCATAATTTATTATTTTTTCCCAGAGCACTTCTGCGTTTATGAGAGACGAATGCGGGAACCAGTGCAATTTGTGAACACGTTTATTTTTAATACCGTGTATTAATCTAGACCGACAATAAGCGATTAATGGCCTCGATGGAATATCCACCACACACCATTTTTGAAGAGATGAAAAAGTAGTTTCAAAATCAGCCCAAACAGGCCAGTGTCCCACTCTCCTTGGGCAAAGATAAGCTTTTCGAGCGGTGATTAAATTTTGATCTGTGGTGTAAAGTATTAAAAAAGTTTCTTCTGTTTTTTTGATAGCATGAAGTGGAATTTTTTCATTCGCTTTTCCCACAATTGTCGGCTGCTTACGTTTTAAAGCTAATTTTAGATTTGGCCTTTTTTTTCCAAAAAAAGAAAACTTACTTTGTAAATTTAAACTTAAAGAAGATTTTTGCATACTGAATTATTTAACCTTTTTGTTATTACTAATTTCTTTTGTTTTTTAATTGTATTTTTTAGTTATAATTTAAAAATTATTAATATTTAAAATTTAAAAAAGATCAAATAAATTGTTTTCGTGATTATTACAATATCATGAATACTAATATTCTGTCAATCCAGTCCGCCTCTCTTATATTTGTATTTTATATTTTCTAAAAAAAGCATTTAAAACAAAAATAGTATTTGAAATAAAAACCTGACCTTACACTCGCTTGAGACCTGACAAAAAATGCTTGACAAAAATAAGAAGTGTATTTTTGTTTACATTTTTTGTTTCAAACTTGAGACAAAAACTTCGTTTTTGTTAAGTTTTTGTTGAGCTTTTTTTGTTTCAAATGCCTGACACCCGCTTCGTTTTTTTTGTTTCAAGCGAGTCTCAAGCATTTTTTGTCAGGTTTCATCTCCGATTTGTTTGCGGAACAATTATTTACCTTTGAAAAATCATGTTCTTCTATTTTGTTTAAATGATTTAAATTTGATTTTTATTTTTTATAAACTTGCAAGATTAGTAGGTTATCCACTAAACTAAAATATGAAGTTCAAGTTTCTAACATTTTTTTAATACAAAAGATTTTCTTTAAGTTTTACTACATAAAAAAAAAGGCTTCTTCTAACAAATTTCTAACAAGAATTTTGACAAAATAAGATTTGAAAGACTGACAAAAAATGGTTTCCTTTTTTTGTTTCAAATGCAAAGCATTTTGAAACAAAAACAAAAATAATATTTTTGTTTTTGTCTGGTCAGGTCAGACTTATGTCTTATTCTCGTTTTTAATTTGTCTGAGTTGTCCTTATTTTTTTTTATCTAAAACTTTGTTTTATAAAGGCAATCAAGGGGCTTACAAATAAAAGATAATAAGATGAAACAAAAATATTATTTTTGTTTCAGTTTTTGTTAGAAAATTAAAATGTAAAATTTGTAACTATCGCAGAGTTATCTTGCAAAAAACTTAGGAAACCTTCGCTTTACTTACAAATTGTAAAATTGTAGATTTACTAAAAAATCTCATTTTTTTTAGTAATTAAAAAACCTCTAAACAACTAATAAGAAAATCTGTAGTGAACTTATAAAAGAGATCTAATTTTTTAGTTGATACCAACGGAGTAGAATCATACATCGTCAAAGACGATGTAAGAAGGCTCCGCTCAAATATTTTACTAAATTTTTATGGTTTATAAATCCTATTTTATTTCTATATATTTTTAACAAATTTTGTTGCTTTTTAGGAAATCTAGCTAGACAAAAGCTTGAAACACTGACAAAAAATGTTTGACAAAAAAAGCGAACCTTTTTTTGTTTCCATTTTTTGTTTCAAAAGGTTGATACATTGACAAAAAATGTTTGACAAAAAAAGCGAACCTTTTTTTGTTTCCATTTTTTGTTTCAAAAGCTTGAGACAAAAACTTCGTTTTTGTTGAGCTTTTTTTGTTAAGCTTTTTTTGTCAGGTCAGTCTTTCAAATCGTTTTGTCTTCTTTTGTTTCTAATATTGTTTTATATTAAACAGGTTTCTTAGTACGCAATTTCATTAGATTTTATAAATATATGGATATCAATAAAGGTACAGATAACACTTGAACAAAAAAATTAATTGATATGTTTACAATGAATGAAATGCTAAGCATAACCTCACAGAATTCTCCCCTTTTTTATGTTAATAAAGCTGATCTAAATGTTGCTACGCAAAATCCTTTATTTGAAATTTCAGAAGTTTCAGTTGGGCAACATTTTTATTGGCAACTTGGAGATTATCAAGTACACGGACAAGTTTTAATTACTTCATGGATAGTTTTTGGAATTATTGCGTTACTGTCTCTATCAGCAAATCGAAATTTAAAATCAACTCCTGATGGTTTACAAAATTTAACTGAATATATTACCGAGTTTATTCGTGATTTAGCCAAAACTCAAATAGGTGAAGAAGAATATTTAACTTGGGTTCCATTTTTAGGCACAATTTTTCTTTTCATTTTTGTATCAAATTGGTCTGGAGCTCTTGTTCCGTGGCGGCTGCTTGAATTACCAAATGGAGAATTAGCTGCACCTACAAATGACATTAATACAACTGTATCTTTAGCTTTATTAACATCTATTGCTTATTTTTATGCCGGATTAAGAAAAAAAGGTTTAGGTTATTTTAAACGATATGTCCAACCTGCTGCTTTTTTGTTACCAATTAATATTCTTGAAGATTTCACAAAACCACTTTCTTTAAGTTTTCGACTTTTTGGTAACATTTTAGCAGATGAATTAGTTGTAGGTGTTTTAATTACTTTAGTACCTTTAGTTGTTCCAATCCCATTAATGCTTTTGGGCTTATTTACAAGTGCTATTCAAGCTCTTGTTTTTGCAACTTTAGCAGGTGCTTATATAGGTGAAGCTCTTGAAGGACATTAATCTTTTTTTGATATGACCTTCTTAACATCTAGACTGACAAATCTAAAACAAAAATAGAAACCTGACAAAAAATGGAAAGCATTTGAAACAAAAAAAGCTTTGCTTTTTTTGTCAGGTCAGGTCAGTGCTAGAATTTTTGTTAACATTTTAATCAATATTTTCTCAGGTCTTGTCAAGATTTTTAAGCTTTTGGCAATGTCAGAGGATAATGTCTGTAATGTTATTTATTTTTTTTTAACACTTTAGGTTGTTTTTTAATGCTTATTTTATAAATTTTACACCTTTGATTAGAATCTGATAGAAAACTAATAGAAAAGTTTATCGATTTTTAATAAAGACTTTGTCTTTTTAGTTTGGTAAAATTTTTTACTAGGGTGTTAAAGCTAATGCAGATTTAACAAAAATTTTAACAAATTTGTCTAATTTTTATTTTTGATTTGAAACCGCAAAAAGGATAGGTGAAACCCTACAAGAACTTTAAACAAAAATGGAAACAAAAAGCTTAACAAAAAAAGCTTGAGACAAAAATAAGAAGTGTATTTTTGTTAAGCATTTTTTGTTAAGCTTTTTTTGTCAGGTCAATAGTATCCCTTTTTTGTCTTATTGTTTTAAGTTTTTGTTAAAGGTTTGTCAAGATGAAACAAAAATTGAAAGACTGACAAAAAATGCTTTGCATTTTTTTGTTTTGCATTTGAAACAAAAATATTATTTAAAATAAAAAAAGCCTTACAAAAAATGCTTGACCTGACAAAAAATGGAAACAAAAAAAGCGAACCTTTTTTTGTTTCCATTTTTTGTCAGGTCAAGCATTTTTTGTAAGGCATTTTTTGTCAGGTTTTTGTAAAGTTTGTATTTTCTGGTTATTTACGTCTTTTAATATTACCATTTTTTTCATAAGCACTGTCCACTTTAACAGACACACGGTATAATTAAATTAAGCTAAAATTTTAAAAGTCATTCAATTTTTAAAAAATTGGCAGACTTTTGTCTGCATTACGAAGGTTACTTTGTCAACATTGCTAACAAAACATTGTTTTGTTAGCAATGTTGACCCATAATCAAGGCTTTCTAGAGTTTTACTATTTTTATTTTATAAAAACGGTAAAAATTTGATGTAACCATTCTGAACAAAAAGTGAGACCTGGCAAAAAATGCTTAACAAAAAAAGCTTAACAAAAAAAGCTTAACAAAAATAAGATTTTTGTCTATAGCTTTTTTTATTAAGCTTTTTTTGTTAAGCATTTGAAACAAAAATATTATTTTTGTTTTTGTTTCAAATAGTATTTTTGTCTGTTTTTGTCTAGTAAAGCTCTAAAGTTTATTTAGTAATTCAAAATTGTGCAAAGCCTGACAAAAAAAGCTATAGACAAAAATCTTATTTTTGTTAAGCTTTTTTTGTTTCAACTTTTACAATTTGTAAGAGTGCTCACGAAAACTCAATTTTTTACACAGAAAGATCAAATATGACTAAAAAAAAACAAGTACCACTTTTTAAAAAGTGTAAAAAAAATCAAAAGAGATTGTTTTGTGAAATCTAATTTTATAATTTTTTTGTTTCTTTTAACAAAGCGGAGATAAATCTGATAAAAAAGTAAAACCTGACAAAAAAAGCGAACCTTTTTTTGTTTCAAATTTTGTTTTTGTAGGGCAAAGCGAAAGAACAATACTATTTGAAACAAAAATAATATTTTTGTTTCAAATGCCTAACAAAAAAAGCTGAAACAAAAATATTATTTGAAACAAAAACAAAAATAATATTTTTGTTTCAAATGCTTTGCATTTTTTGTCAGGTCAGGCTTTTTTTGTCAAGCATCTTTTGTCAGTCTTTCAAATATAATTTTTGTTTCACCTTTTATCTTTTCTACAAGAAAAGATACAAAAATCATTTCTGTCGAATTTTTATTCTAACAAATCTTTAATAAATTTTTGATTGTTTTAGGTTTGTTTCAGGTTTATGCAAAAATTTATTAAACAAAATCTAAATTTATTACTTCTAAAACCTTTTTATTTTCAATAAATAAAATTTTAAAATAAATAGTGTTTTTTATTTAAAACAAAAACATTTTAATAATCAAATTGGAGAAAAAAATCATGAATCCACTTATTGCTGCTGCATCTGTTATCGCTGCTGGATTAGCTGTTGGTCTTGCTGCTATTGGACCGGGTATGGGACAAGGTACTGCTGCTGGATATGCGGTTGAAGGTATTGCTAGACAACCTGAAGCTGAAGGTAAAATCCGTGGTGCTTTATTATTAAGTTTTGCTTTCATGGAATCTTTAACTATTTATGGATTAGTTGTAGCTTTAGCTTTACTTTTTGCTAACCCTTTTGTTTCTTAATTTAAAAACTTATAAAAAATTTTTGAGTTAAGGTAAATGGTGTTACTACTAACATAATTACTCATATTATTACTTACATCAAAAAAAAGTTGCTTGGCAACTGTTTTATAAATAAAAAATAATACCATATAGATCTTACAAAGCAAAAACCCAAACCTGACAAAAAAAGCTTAACAAAAAAAGCCTGACCTTTACAAAAAATGTTTGACAAAAATACACTTCTTATTTTTGTTTCCATTTTTTGTAAAGGTCAGGCTTTTTTTGTTTTAAACTTTGTTTTAATAGGGCATACCTGACAAAAATACTGACACTGACAAAAAAGGTTTTCCAACAAAAACTTTGTTTTTGTTAGAAAACTTACAAAAACTTTGTTTTTGTTTGGATACTACTAATTTTACCTCAGGTTTTTGTTAACGATTTGTCAAGATGAAACAAAAATTGAAACACTGACAAAAAAAGCTTTTTTTGTTTCAAATAGTATTTTTGTTTAAGGTTTTCTGTATCTTTTCTTTATCTTTTCTTTCAGAAAAGATACAAAAAAATAAGGTTTTCCAAAGGTTTTCCGAAATAAAATTTACAAAAACGAAGTTTAAAAGAAAAACAAAAATAATATTTGAAACAAAAAATGTAAACAAAAAAAGCTCAACAAAAACGAAGTTTTTGTCTATAGCTTTTTTTGTCAAGCATTTTTTGTCAGGTTTTTGTTAGGTCAGTATTTTTGTCATAACTACAGTTTTTATTTTCAGTCTACAGAGACAAAAATACCATTTTTGTAAGGCAAATAAATCTTAAACAAACCTTGACAAACCTTTAACAAAAACTGAAAGAAAAGTGCTTCTTTTGTTTATAGTTTTTGTTTTACAACGTAAAACAAAAAAAGTAAAACAAAATATTCAAACAACAATCCTGACCTGACAAAAAATGTAAACAAAAAAAGCCTGACCTGACAAAAAATGCTTGACAAAAAAAGCGAAGCTTTTTTTGTTAGACATTTGAAACAAAAACAAAAATATTATTTTTGTTTTTGTCAGTGTTTTAAAAAGCTTGAGACATTGACAAAAAATGTGAAACATTTTTTGTTTCAAAAGCTTCGCTTTTTTTGTTGAGCTTTTTTTGTTTCACCTTTTTTTGTTTACATTTTTTGTCAAGCCAATATTTTTGTCTTATTGTTTTCAGTTTTTGTTAACGGTTTGTCAAGGTTTGTCAGGATTTGTTTGCCCATTTTTGTTAGAGAGTTGTTCAAAATTGTATAGCAAGAAGCCTTTTTACAAATTGTAGGATTTACAAAGTGAAAGCAAAAGCAAAAAGATATAAAAACCTAGCATAAAAAAAAAGACGGAGGTTTTATGATTGATTTAACCCTCTTGATAAATATATCAGATCAGGTTTCTAATCTTTCAACTCTACCCTTTGGGGCAGAGTTTGGTTTTAATGGTAATATTTTAGAAACAAATGTAATCAATTTAGCAGTAGTTATTGGAATTGTTGTTTCTTTCGGAGGAGATGCTTTACGCTCTTTACTTGAAAATCGTAGACAAACTATTTTAAATAGCCTTCAAGAAGCTGATCAACGAGCCGAAGAAGCTAAGGAAAAATTATCCAAAGCAAAATCTCAACTTGAACTTGCACAAAAAAAAGCTACTGAAATTCGGCAACAAGGAAGTATTACAGCAGAACAAGAAAAAAAGCAATGTATTCGTCAGACTCAAGAAGACGCTCAACGTTTAGAAGAAGTTAAACAAGAAACTCTTCAAATGCAACAACAAAAAACAATTAGTCAAGTTTCTCAACAAGTTGTATCACTTGCATTAAATCAAGTGCGTGACAAATTAAAAACTCGATTAGACGCTTCATTCCATTCATCTGTGAACAATTTTAATATTGTACTTTTTACAAACTACAAGGTTCACTAATTATATACTTGTGCTTTTTTATAAAATAAAAATGGTACATAAGTAAAGACAAAAACTGCTTCTTTTTGTTTTAAGTTTTTGTTTTACGTAGTAAAACTTAAAACAAAAACTTAAAACAATAAGACAAAAATACTGACCTGACCTGACAAAAACAAAACTATTATTGTTAAACAAGGGTATTTTTGTCAGGTTTTTGTTTCAAAATGCTTTGCATTTGAAACTTTGACAAAAACCTGACAAAAATACCCTTGTTTAACAATAATAGTTTTTTTGTTAGAAGGCCCAAAATTTTTGTTTCAGTTTTTGTCTTCTTTTTGTTTAAAGTTTGTCAGGGTTTGTCAAAATTTAAAAAGCTTAACAAAAAAAGCTCGACAAAAAAAGCGAAGCTTTTTTTGTTGAGCTTTTTTTGTTAAGCTTTTTAAAACAAAAAATGTTTGACAAAAAAAGCTATAGACCTGACAAAAAATGCTTTGCATTTTTTGTTTCAAACTTCGTTTTTGTTAAGTTTTTGTTGAGCTTTTTTTGTCAAACATTTTTTGTAAAGGTCAGTATTGGATTTGTATTAAATTTATAAGATTTGTAAAAAACAGCCTTTTCTTTTTTGAAAAAAAAACGGTAAGAAGAAACAGAAATCAAGATAGGGAGTTTATCGGCCAATGGTTAAAATTCGACCTGATGAAATCAGTAGTATTATAAGACAACAAATTGAACAATATAATCAAGAAGTAAAAGTAGTTAATGTTGGTACTGTTTTCCAAGTAGGGGATGGTATTGCAAGAATTTATGGTCTTGAAAAAGTTATGGCTGGTGAACTTTTAGAGTTTGAAGACGGCACTGTAGGGATTGCTTTAAACCTTGAGTCAAAAAACGTTGGTGCAGTTCTTATGGGAGAAGGTCGAAACGTTCAAGAAGGTTCATCTGTTAGAGCAACCGGAAAAATTGCTCAAATTTCAGTAGGAGATGGTTATTTGGGACGTGTTGTAAATTCATTAGCTCGTCCAATTGATGGAAAAGGTGAAATAAACACTAGTGAAACCAGACTAATTGAATCTGGAGCACCTGGAATTATTTCTCGTCGTTCTATTCATGAACCGTTACAAACTGGTCTTTTAGCAATTGATTCTATGATTCCAATTGGACGGGGTCAACGAGAACTTATCATTGGAGATCGTCAAACAGGAAAAACTGCAGTTGCTACAGATACAATCTTAAATCAAAAAGGTAAAGATGTTATTTGTGTATATGTAGCTATTGGACAAAAGGCTTCTTCTATTGCTCAAGTATTAACTACTTTACAAGATCGTGGAGCAATGGATTATACAATTATTGTTGCTGCACCAGCAGATTCTCCAGCAACGTTACAGTATCTAGCGCCTTACACCGGTGCTGCTTTAGCTGAATTCTTTATGTATACAGGTCGTCATACATTAGTTATTTATGACGATTTATCTAAACAAGCACAAGCATATCGTGAAATGTCTTTATTACTACGTCGTCCTCCAGGACGTGAAGCTTATCCAGGTGATGTTTTCTATTTACATTCTCGACTTTTAGAACGAGCTGCAAAATTAAGTGACGATTTAGGCAGTGGAAGTATGACTGCTTTACCTATTGTAGAAACTCAAGAAGGAGATGTTTCTGCATATATCCCAACTAATGTTATTTCAATTACAGATGGACAAATATTTTTGTCGGGAGATATTTTTAATGCAGGTATTCGTCCAGCTATTAACGTAGGTATATCTGTTTCTCGTGTAGGATCTGCAGCACAACCCAAAGCAATGAAACAAGTAGCAGGAAAATTAAAACTGGAATTAGCTCAATTTGCAGAATTAGAAGCTTTTGCTCAATTCGCGTCTGATTTAGACCAAGCAACTCAAAATCAATTAGCTAGAGGACAACGTTTGCGTGAACTTCTTAAACAAGCACAAGCAAGCCCATTATCTGTAGCAGATCAAGTGACTACTATTTATGCAGGAACTAATGGATTTCTTGATAAAATTGAAACAGAACAAGTTCGTTCTTTTTTAATTGGATTACGACAATATATGGGTAACACAAAACCAAAATATGGTGAAATTATTCAGGAAACTAACACTTTCACTGATGAAGCAGAAAGTATTTTAAAAGAAGGTCTTTCTGAATTTACTGAAGAATTTAAGGCTACTAAATAAAAATAATTGCTTAACACTGACAAAAAATGGAAACAAAAAAAGAGAAGCTTTTTTTGTTTCCATTTTTTGTTTCCATTTTTTGTAAAGGTCAGTGTTTTAAATAATATTTTTATTTTTGTCAGGATTTGTAAGTCCAAGGGCTTTGCTCCGTTTTTGCTGGCCCTCTTTTATCTATAATTAATTTTTCA
>Ga0233335_1000171_pt1 | contig 12762 bp, 6 predicted proteins | sample GEONDECOMP222_FD_180695 | JGI IMG/M metagenome (GOLD analysis project Ga0233335, IMG submission 180695) | Leaf litter microbial communities from Shasta-Trinity National Forest, California, United States - GEON-DECOMP-222 | ecosystem: Environmental > Terrestrial > Plant litter > Unclassified... | reverse complement strand
CAGATCGATGTGATCGTAACGATGCGGGCAGTGCTGTGAGGCGCCCGACACATCCGTCCCGCAGTGGCCGCAGGCATCGGCGACGACGCGCTCGGTTTTGTCTGGCTTGTCCGTCAGCGGTCGGGTCTTGCCCTCTCGCGCCGGTCGCTCCTTGCCGGATGCTTTGCGACCCTTCTTCTCGCGGCCGATCGCGTCCTTCGAGGGTGGAATATGCGAGTTGCCCGACGTCTTGCGCGGCTTGCCCACCAGCGTCTCGAGCTCCGATACCCGCGCGACCAGCCGTTCGATCATGTCCTGCTGTTGGGCCAGCAAGGCATCCTTCTCGGCGTGACTCAGCATAAAGCGCGGTAGAAACGGCATCCACAGGGTGAATCAACTTTCGCGCCCCGCCGCAACCCTTTTCTGACCAACCCCGTGAGGAGTTACCGACAGCTTACCTGTGTCGGTAGCTCATATGGATAAGCCAAAGCACGGCAAAAGTGGCCCAAGTAAAACCTACGACCACCCGTAGGAGAATCCGCATCGGTCTATACGCAAACGACGCGATGGTAAGCATGGCAACAGCGGCGCCGGCATACATAATATACCGGCCGTATAGCTGATCAGACCAATTTGGACTTGCAAAGACGAGGAAGCCTAGGGCAGCCAGCACCCCCGACGTTACCATTCCGGCAAGCTGAAGCATGTGTTTCCCTATGCGATCCAGAAACGGTGGGGGATGGGATAGCAGGATGTTGTAAAGGCCGGATTAGCGGCAGCTTGCTGTACCCGTTTCCCAAAAACTACCGTCCGCTCACCACCACTTTTCGCCCTTCTCGACCCCTTCGCGATCGGACGACGGCTCCCGCCCAAAGTCGGACGTTACCGTTCGCTGCTCGCGGGCGGCTCGGCGATGAAGCCGACATTCTTAAAGCCCGCCCTTTGCAGAGTGTAAATCACGCCACCAATGCATCGATAGGGCGCTTGCCCCATGTCTGTATCCAGATGCGCGCGACGGCCCGATTTCGCCTCCGGGCGTGCGATCGCAAACAATTCATCTGTCGTGACTTTATGCCCATCGACTTCGATGCTGCACGACGAGGCCGGACCGCGGACCATCACTCGAAAAGGAGGAAGAGACCGGTGCGCCGAATGCGCACTGACGGCCATCATCAGCGATACGATTGCAGCATGTCTGATTCTCAGTTTCATAGTCAGGTGATGCCGAAACGTCGGCTGTTCCGCAACGGCAGCTAACCACCACTTTTCGCCCTTTCCGATCCCTTCGCGATCGGATGACGGCTCCCGCCCACTAGCGGTCGCCGGAAGTATCCCAGATCACAGCATCAATTCGCGTCAGTCCTGCACGCTGAAGCGCGTAGATCGCGCTGCCGACACATTTGAATGGTGTCTCTTTGTCATAGATGACTGTGGCGCGTCGCTTCCTCGCGGGTCGGCCTAACTCATTCAGGCGTTCGCTCGTAACCCGCTCTCCGGAAACCACAACCCGACAGGCGGCACCATTTAGGCTGACGCTCACAACCAGCGGCGGCTTGTATGGACGGCTCCAAACGGAGGTCGCGAATAGAAGCCCGCTGCCAATTATTCCAACCGCAACAACGTATTTTTTCATGTGCCGATGCTGCCCTGCCGCTCCTGCCGATGCAACGGCAGCTTTCCACCAATCTCTGCCATTCGCATCGAAAACCCATCGAATGACCGGAGCCGCCCAGAATCAGTCGTTCCAGAGCGATCTTTTCAGTTGCAAAGCCTGCCGCTGCGATGATGCAAAATCAAGAGTTTTGCATCATCGAGAGGGCTACAGGTTAGAGTGCTATTGCGCAGCTTGCCGCGCGAGTATCGCAACGCGCCTTCCAAAATCATCGTCTACATCCTTCACCAAGCCGAGTTGTTGGTGATACCGAAATCCAGACTCAATCTCGCTGGCGGCCGTCATTGCTAAAGTCGCGTCAGACCGCGCTTCCTCTTCAAGGCCCAAACTGTGAAGAAGAAGAGCACGTGCGCCGCTCGCGCGGTAGCGATCTACGGGAAACATTGGACGTGTTCGGTGGGTATCAAGTACTTCCAATGCGCGATAGTATAGGCTATCGAAATTGGTATCAGCAATAAGGCACGCGAAATCGAGATAAGCCTGTGTTATAAGATTAGGATGGCTCTTTTCACGTTCTATTGCAGCTTCATACGCTTGCAAAGCCCCCTCCAAATCATCCTCAGCTTTCAGAGCGCGTGCTTTGTCCACGAAGGCCTGAGCAATATCAAAATGCTCTCCCAAAGCAAAGTACTGGTCTAAAAGACGCAGGGCTACCTTGGGGTGGCGATCGGCTAGGTATGATGCCTGTATTCTGAGGTACCGAGACTTGTCACGAGCGCGCCGCAAGCGTGATTGATAGTCTGTTTCGATCGCCTCGTTCCATGTCGTGTTACGATACCAGTCGTCGCGAGCCATCATCATCCCCCTTGCGGGACAAGTTTAGCATCTTCTGAGAGAGCATCACGTCGAATTTGAAAAGCGAGCGACAGGTGGTCAGGGGTTGATGCAAAAATCACGAATTTTGCATCGGCTTCGGCCCGATTACCGACGCCTCGTATTAAGCGGCGATCAAGATCGGGATCCGGCCGGGATGCTCAGGCGCCACGGAATCGGCGACGACCAGGGTCGGGTGACACGGCTACAGGATCTGGCGAACGACAAAATCACTTCGACCGGCAGATCATCCGGTCCCCCGGCTAGGAAGCTCGCGGTGGCAAACAGCATCGCCCTGTACGTGACCGGGCTTACGCCGGTAACGATGCGCCCCGTCCAGCCCCTCGTCGAGAGCAAGTTCACCCGATTCGAAAGGTTTTTTCCCGCTTCTGCGACTTTTTTAGGCGCGCCCGCGATCCAGCGATTCGCCGCTGGACTTGCCCCGCGGGTGCGGTAGCGTCCGCTCATCTGGGATGGGGATTCCGATGCAATTGCCGCTACGTCTCGCGCTGCTCGCGCTAGTGATGGCTCCATTCGCGGCGCTGGGCGACAGCAGCCCGAGCGTGGTGCTCGCCACCCCCGGGATCGGAGCAGGCGCGATCGAGCGGTTCACGCTGCGCTTCAGCCAGCCGATGGCGGCACTCGGCGATCCGCATGCGACCGAACCGGTCAAGGTGACCTGCGGCACGCCTGGCGAAGGTCGTTGGGCCGACCAGTCTACCTATGTCTGGGAGTTCAAGACGCCGCTCCCCGGCGGTGCGCAGTGCAGCTTCGACCTGATAGAAAAATTGAAGAGCACGGGCGGCTACGAGGTCACCGGCCAGCGCAGCTTCAAGGTCGATGCCGGCGGGCCGACCGCCCGCGCCGTACTCCCGGGTCAATATGGCGGCGAGATCGAGGAGGATCAGGTCTTCCTGGTCGCCGCCAACATGCCGGCCAGCGCCACATCGGTGGCGGCAAATGCCTATTGCGCGGTAGACGGACTTGGCGAGAAGATCGCGGTCGACGTATTGCCCGCCCAGACCGCAGGCAAATTGCTCGACGAACTCGGCAATCGCGAGTGGAACGTCCGCAGTTTCCTCGAAACTGCCGGACTGCCCTCTGAAATCCCGGTGGCTGCCGATCGCGCCAAGGCTTACGGGGGGATAACTGCGCTGAAATGTCGCCGCACGCTGCCGCCGGGTCGCGACATGTCGCTGGTGTGGGCCGCAGGAATTGCAGCTGCCGGCGGCAAGACTGCGGGCGCCGATCAACGTTTCGACTATACGGTGCGCAAGCCGTTCACCGCGCGGTTCGAGTGCAGCCGGGTCAACGCGCAGGCGGGCTGCTCACCGGTTGAAAAGGCCCATGTCCGCTTCACCGCGCCAATCGCGGTCGCCCTCGCAAAGCAGATCAGCCTGCAGACCGCGGACGGCAAGCAGATCGCGCCCGACTTTAAACAGGTGAAGCCCGGCCGATCGACGATTGCTGATATCGAATTTGCCGCTCCCCTGCCCGCAGCAACCGCCGCCAGGCTAATCCTGCCCAGTGGAATACAAGATGAGAGCGGCCGGCCGCTCGCCAATGCCGAGCGCTTCCCGCTCGACGTGCGGTTCGGCGACGCGCCGCCTCTGGTCAAATTCGCAGCGACCTTCGGGATCCTCGAGTTCAAGGAAGGCGGGGTGCTTCCCGTCACCGTCCGCAACGTCGAGCCGGCGTTGCGCGGCCAGAATCTCTCGATTGCCGGGCAGAGCCTGCGCCTCAGCGGCTCGGATGGCGAGGTGGCGCAGTGGCTGCGAACCCTCGCCAAGGCCGACGAGAATTCGAGTCATGAGCAAAAGCGCGGCAAGGGAACGGTGCGGATCAACGACACCGGCGCCGCGCCGGTGCTTTCCGGCAAGGCGGGCGCAGCGCTCCAGATCGGACTGCCCGGCAAGGGCAAAGATTTCGAGGTGGTCGGGATTCCCCTCACTAAGCCCGGATTCTATGTGGTCGAGCTAGCCAGTCCGGTGCTCGGCCAAGCGCTGCTTGGCCGCCACGCGCCGCGTTATGTGGCGAGTGCCGCACTGGTCACTAACATGGCGGTGCATTTCAAATGGGGCCGCGCGCGCAGCCTCGCCTGGGTGACCGCGCTCGATAGCGGCAGGCCGGTCGGCAATGCCGCTATCGCGGTGTCCGACAGCTGCACGGGACGGCTGATCGCCAAAGGTGTGACCGATACATCGGGCGGGCTGTACCTACCAGAAGGACTACCTGCGCCACAGACTTACGCCGACTGCAGCGGCGAGGACCATGCGTTGATGGTCTCCGCGCGTGCTGGCGACGATTTCAGCTTTACGCTGACCGACTGGAGCGAAGGCATCCGCCCTTATGATTTCGACTTGTCCTATGGCTATCAGGCGACCGGCGACGTTTTCCACACCGTCTTCGACCGCGCGCTGGTCCGCCAGGGTGAGACGATCCACATGAAGCACATTCTCCGTCGTCCGAATGCGAGCGGCTTCGGGCTGGCACCGGGCTTCGCGGGAACGTTAAAACTAACGCACCGCGGCTCCGATACCGTGTTCGACCTGCCGCTGACGATCGACGCCAACGGCGTCGGCGAGACAAGCTGGACCGCACCCGCCGGCGCGCCGATGGGCGATTACGACCTGTCGGTGGTAGCCGGCGACAAAAGCTACGCCACTGAGCAGTCGTTCAAAATCGACGAATACAAACTACCAACAATGCGCGCGAGCGTGACCGGCCCCAAGGAAGCCGCCGTGCGCCCCAAGACGCTGCCGCTCGACCTGTTCGTCGGCTATCTCTCGGGCGGCGGCGCTTCCAATCTCGCGGTAGATATGCGCGTCGGTTATTTCGGGCGCAGCCGTACGCCGAGTGGGTATGAGAGCTATAGCTTCGGCGGCGCTAAGGTCGAAGAAGGGGTTAAACCCCTCGACGCCAGCGGCGGTGAGGAAAAAACGGCCCTGCCGCCTACCCAGATGCTTCCAGCCACCCTGTCCGGCGACGGCACCCGGCGTACCACGATCGAGGTACCGCAGACACTCGACAGCGCCACCGATATGCTGGTCGAAATGGACTATCAGGACGCCAACGGCCAAGTACTGACCTCCTCTCGGAACATTCCGATCTATCCGTCCGCCGTGCAGCTCGGAATCAAGACAGACGGCTGGCTGATGAAGCAAGACGACCTGAGGCTGCGCTTCGTGGCGCTCGACACCGCGGGTAAACCCATTGCCAATCAGAAGGTGTCGGTAGCACTCTACAGCCGTGAAATTCTCACCGCACGGCGGCGGCTGATCGGCGGCTTCTATGCTTATGACAACCAGATGCGGACAACCAAGCTCGCGCAAAACTGCACTGCAACCACCGACGCGCAAGGGCTCGCAACCTGTGCGATCGACCCGGGCATCTCGGGTGAAGTCTATGCCGTGGCGACCACAACCGATGCCGATGGCAATCTCGCCCGCGCGACCCAATCGGTATGGTTGGTTGGGGACGACGCCTGGTGGTTCGGCGGCGACAACGGCGACCGCATGGACCTGGTGCCGGAGAGGACCGAATATAAGGCGGGCGAAACCGCGCGCTTTCAGGTGCGGATGCCGTTCCGCACGGCAACCGCGCTGGTGACGGTCGAACGCGAGGGCGTGCTCTCGAGCTTCGTCACCGCGCTTTCAGGCACCGATCCGGTGGTCGAGGTGCCCATGCCTGGAGCCTATGCACCCGACGTCTATGTTTCGGTAATGGCGGTGCGCGGGCGCGTAACCGGTGGGGTGTGGGACTGGCTGAAAAGCGTCAGCAGCTGGATTGGCATCACCAAGCCCGACCCCCAGGGCGCGGAACCGACCGCGCTCGTGGATCTCGCCAAGCCCGCCTATCGCCTGGGCATCGCCAAGGTGAAGGTGGGGTGGGAGACTCATCGGCTCAACGTGACCGTCAAGGCGGATCGCGAGCGCTATGCGGCGCGCGACATCGCGCAAGTCGATGTCCGCGTCACCGCATCGGACGGCAAGCCCGCCGCAACCGCTGACGTAGCCTTCGTCGCGGTTGACCAGGCACTGCTCCAACTCGCGCCCAACGACTCGTGGGACGTGCTGGGCGCGATGATGGGAGATCGCCCGCTCTCGGTACTGACCTCGACCGCGCAGATGCAGGTGGTCGGCAAGCGCCATTATGGGCGAAAAGCGGTGGAGGCCGGCGGCGGCGGAGGCGGCGACACCTCGGGCCTGAACCGAGAGAATTTCCAGCCGGTTCTGTTGTGGAAGGGTCGCGTGGCGCTTGACGCGAATGGCCATGCGCGCGTGCCTGTCCAACTCAACGACGCGCTGACCGCGTTCAAGCTGGTGGCCATCGCCACCGACGGACCCGATCGCTTTGGAACCGGCTCGGTCGACATCCGCTCGGCGCAGGATTTGAGCATCTTCGCCGGGCTGCCGCCCTTGGTGCGGACGGGCGACTTTTATGCGGCGAGCTTCACGCTGCGCAACGGCTCGGTCAAGCCTATGACGGTCACTGCCACGGTCGACCTCCAACCGCATATCGCGCAAGGTAAACCGCTGACTGTGACCATCCCCGCAGGCGGGGCGGTGCCAGTAGCGTGGAATTTGACCGCGCCCGAAGGCGTGGCCACGCTGCGCTGGAAAATCTCAGCGAAATCGGCCGACAGCAAGACCGCCGACCAGCTCACTACCAGCCAGGACGTGATCCCGGCGATCCCGGTCGAAGTATGGGCGGGAACACTCGCGCGGGTCATCGACACCAGCATCCCAATCCAGCCGCCGGTAGGCGCGCTGCCTGGGCGCGGGGTGGTCGACATCCGGCTCGACGACAGCCTTGCGCCGCCGCTGGCCGGGGTGCGGACCTATATGCGCGCCTATCCGTACAATTGCTTCGAGCAGCGTTTGAGCCGAATTGTATCGCTCGGCGATGCCGCCGGCTGGACGATCCTGGCCGGCGAGATCCCAACCTTCCAGGCGAGCGACGGGTTGTTGCGCTATTTCGTCTCCGATTCGCTCACCGGATCGGAGACGCTGACCGCCTATGTCCTGTCACTGACCGCCGACGCCGGACTGTCGATCCCCGAGAGACCGAAAGCCAAAATGCTCGACGCGATGAAGGCGGTGCTCGACGGGCGACTGCGGCACGAGGATTATGGTGACGTCCGGCTGCAGCGAATCGCGGCGCTGGCAGCACTCGCCCGCAACGGGGCCGCCACACCTGCAATGCTCGGTCAGATCGCGATGGCGCCGAACGACATGCCGACCGCGACCCTCGCCGACTATTTGGTAGCGCTCGACCGGATCCAAGGACTGCAGGGCGGTGCGGGGATTCGCGCCAACGTGGAAAAAGTGCTGCGCACCCGCCTCGTCTACGAGGGCACCCGGCTTGACCTGTCCGATCAGGCGAATGCGTCGTGGTGGATGATGTCGTCGGGCGACGAAGCGGCGATCAAGGCCCTGCTGGCGACGCTTGGCCGACCCGGCTGGCAGGACGAGGCGCCTAAGATGATGGTCGGCGTGGCGCTGCGCCAGATGCACGGTCATTGGGACACCACCACCGCCAACGCCTGGGGCGCGGTGGCCGCACGGCGTTTCGGCACGCTCTATCCCGCGAGTGCGATCACCGGCTCGACCACGCTGTCGCTGGCAGGGCAAAGTGCGGTGAAGATGTGGCCGCTGTCAGCCGATGCGCGTACCGTCTCATTCACGCTGCCGGGCACGGTCAGCCCACTCCGGCTCATGCAGTCCGGCGGGGCTGGACCTTGGGCGACGGTATCGGTGTCGGCAGCAGTGCCGCTCACTGAGCCGCTATCCGCTGGCTATCGGATGACCAAGATAGTTTCGGTCGTACAGGCGCGCACCAAGGGCGCGCTGACCCGCGGCGACGTGGTCAAGGTGACGATCACGGTCGATGCGACCGCCGAGCGCAACTGGGTGGTAGTAAACGATCCGATTCCCGCCGGTGCGACGGTCATCGGCGATCTCGGCGGGCAATCGGCGATGCTGGCCGACACCGGAGCCATGCAGGGAGTGCAACCGAGTTACGTCGAGCGCGGACGCGACGGCTGGCGCGGCTATTTTGCCTGGGTGCCGCGCGGGCGGTTTACGGTCAGCTATACGATGCGCCTGAACGGAGCCGGACGCTTTTTGCTACCGCCGAGCCGAGTGGAGGCGATGTATTCACCCGCAATCCGGGCGGCTGTCCCCAATGCTCCGGTGAGCGTGGCGCAACGGTGATCCGTGGCTAAGCTGCCGTTCCCCCTAAGCTTATTGCAGGGCCGTGCTTTTCTGGTTGGCGCATGGGAGATGCGAAGAGCAAGGCTTCGACAGACATGGCCCGAACAGAAAGAAGCACGGTCACAGCCATTGTCCGGTGCATCCCAAGGGACACAGATGGCGATAGGCGGCATTCTCGCTGCCTGCCTTGCCTTCGCCGCGATGGATTACACCACCCTGCCCCCGGCACTTCCCGACTTCGCCGGGGTTCGCGCCGCCTGGTATCCTTCCGAAGCATGGCTTTACGATCGGAGCGGCGTGCTGATCGACAGCGCACGCGTCAATTTCGCGGCCCGCCGGCTCGCTTGGACACCGCTTGCCGCGATCTCGAACGATGCCCGCGAGACCATCGTCGCGGCTGAAGACCGCCGTTTTTTCGACCATCACGGTGTCGACTGGCTCGCGCTCGCCGCCGCCACCCGCGATCGGATCGCGGCCAGGCGCCACCGCGGCGCAAGCACGCTGACCATGCAGCTGGCCGGTTTCCTGTCCCCCGACCTCGCCGCACCTGGCACGCGGAGTTGGTGGGACAAGCTCCGTCAGATCCGCGCCGCGCGCGCGATCGAGGGCCGCTGGTCAAAGGACCAGATCCTTGAAGCCTATCTCAACCTTGCCGGTTTCCGAGGCGAAGCGCAGGGGATCGGCGCAGCCGCGCTCGGGCTGTTCGGTAAGACCCCCGACGTGCTCGGTCGCGACGACGCGGTGCTCCTCGCCGCGCTCCTCCCCGATCCGCAGGCGCCGCCCGAGAGAATCGCCAGGCGAGCCTGCACCCTCTCCCGTTCGCTCCAAGCACAGTCGAGAAGCACTGCTCCAAAAGCCGATTTCTCGATGTCGTCGAAAATAAACGGGAACATCGGATGCTCGAACCTGACGGCAGGCGCGTTCGCGATGCTCGGCCCGGCACGCAGCCTGGCGCTCGATCCGGGACTCGCGCCGCACCTATCACAGCGATTGCTTACCCAGGCGGGACGCAAAATCACCACCACGCTCGACGTACGCATCCAGCGCCTCGCGATCCTCGCGCTCAAGCGACAATTGCAGGGCTTGGGCGGGAGCCGCGCGCGGGACGGGGCGGTGATCGTCGCGGACACGCAAACCGGCGACGTGCTCGCCTATGTCGGTGGGATCGGCGGTCAGTCTACCGCTCCCGCGGTCGATGGCGCGAATAGTTTTCGACAGGCGGGATCGACGCTTAAACCCTTCCTCTACGCACAGGCGATCGAGAAGGGCTATCTCACTCCCGCCTCGATCCTCGATGATTCGCCGGTACAGCTCGACACCGCCTCCGGTCTCTACGTGCCGCAGAATTACGACAAGGGATTCAAGGGGCCGGTCTCGGCGCGCTCGGCGCTAGCGGGGTCGCTCAACGTGCCGGCGGTGCGCACCTTGCTGCTGGTCGGCGTGCAGCCGTTCCGCGACCGGCTGTGGGACACGGGCTATCGCGGGCTAACCGAAGACGGCGATTATTACGGCTATTCACTTGCGCTCGGCTCGGCGGAGGTGACCTTGCTGGAGCAAGTCAACGCCTATCGCAGCCTGGCCAATCTCGGCCGCTTCGCCCCGCTGCGGCTGACCGCCAGCGATCCGCAGGACCAACCCCGCGCAATCACCACGCCGCAGGCAGCGTGGATTGTCGATGACATGATCGCCGACGCCAATGCGCGCGCCGCCACATTCGGACTCGATTCGGCGCTGCGGCTGCCATTCTGGGCGGCGGTGAAGACGGGCACGTCGAAGGCGATGCGCGACAATTGGTGCATCGGCTTCACCGATCGCTACACGATCGGGGTGTGGGTCGGAAATCTTGAGGGGGATTCGATGCGCGCAGTCTCGGGTACCAGCGGCGCGGCACCGGTGTGGCGCGACCTGATGCTCGCGCTCCACGCGACCCGCGGCGGCCGCCCGCCCGAACGTCCCGAAGGCATCGATGCTCGCCGGATCGCTTTTACCGGCGGACTTGAGCAACCCCGGGTGGAATATTTCCTGCACGGCACCGCCCAGGCGCAGGTCGCCACCGTGCCCGACACCGCGCGTCGACCACGAATTACCAATCCGGTCGCCGGCACCGTCTATGCGATCGATCCAGATATTCCGCCCGATCGCCAGCGCCTAGCGATCGGCGTATCGGGAGCGGTGGGTGGCGCGCGGCTCTGGATCGACCGGACCGATCTGGGGCCGGCCGACGCTCATCCGCTGCTGCTCGCCGGGCCGGGCGCACACCGGCTGCGGCTAATCGATCCGGGCGGCCGCACCGTCGACCAGCTGCTATTCACCGTGCGCTGAATCCGCGTGCAGCCTTTTCGGGGCTGCCGCGTTTTTACCACGGTCCCTAATCCCCTTTCGGGACCAGAGCGTTGTTGTCACGACGGGGCCGCGCCGCGGTGTATCTGCGGCGCGGCCAGACCGGCCCGGGCGAGTTGCACGCCCGGGCCGGTCCTATCACCGGTAGAAGCCGCGAATCACGTCGACCACCACCCCACGCCGCGTGTCGACCAGCAGCACGTCGTCATAATGCCGCACCCAGCGCTGATAGCCCTGTGCCGGCGGCAGGCGATAGCGCCATGGATCGGTGATCCAGAATTGCTGACCAAAATAGTTCGGCGCGATCCGGAGGCCGGGGCGAAACGCATTGTAGCGGAACGGCGCGCGCCAATTGCCGCGGGCATAAAGGCCACGATTGCTATCGCGATAACCGCGCCAGTCGTCATGGCCCCAATTTCGGTTGCGATCATCGCCGGGACGCCCGTGATCACCGGGGCCGCCAGGCCCACCAGGTCCGCCGTGATCGCCCGGACGGCCGCGATCGTCGCCGCGTTGGCCGTGGTCGTCGCCACGCTGGCCGTGGTCGTCGCCACGCTGGCCGCGGTCATCACCGCGCTGGTCGTAGCCCGCGCGATCCTGCGCTTGGGCGATGGCCGGCACCAGCGTGGTGGCGAGCAAGGCGGTGAGAATGATCTTGCGCAAAGTATGTCTCCCTCGTGTTCGACCGGCTACGACTGTGACCGACCTTGAGGAGCGTTTTTGCAACTTCTGCCTGAATGGAACGCGAATGCGCCGGTCAGCTGTCAGACAGGTTAATGCGAGTGCTTATGGCGCGTCGCTGCCCGCACCGCCGCCGCCGCCATTGCCTGGGCCGCCGGCCCCACCGCCGCCTGCACCAACCGTACCGATATTGCCGAACAGCTCCTGGAAGAAGCTGCGGCTGCGGCCCAGCGTCGGCGTAGTCTTACTAAACGGATCGATCGAGGCGAGCTGCTCCGTGCCGGTTCGATTGATCGACTTAACCACGCCCTTCTGGTCGAAGCTGACCCGCAAGGTGGTCGCCTGGGTCGGCGTCGGCCGGCGGAAGGCGAGGTTATGCGTGTCGCGCGCGATATAATACCAGTCGCCCTGGTCAAACTGGGCGGCGAAGGTTGGCCTGCCGAGCACCGTCATCACGCTGGCGCGGGTATCGACCCCGGGCTGCACCGAGTTGATCAGATCAACGTCGAGGATATAGCCCTGATGCGTGCGAACCGGCGTGCACGCGCCCGTGGCGGCGATGGCGGAAAGCGCCAACACCGCGATCAGCGGACGGGACAGGAAAGCACGCATTCGATTCTCCAGACGGCACGCCGGGATGACCCGGAAAGATCGGCACGTTGCATCGCGCGCCGTTCGCCTCAATATGCGGGTCCGTGTGGCCAAACAAGGGCGCGCGCCAAGGAGTTGCGGGTTGGGACTGATCGACAGGCTGTTCGGCCACGCGCCGGCCGCACCGACCGCAGCGCTTTATGCCTCGATCGTCGAGCGGGCACGCGCTCCTCACTGGTATGTTGAAGGCGCGGTACCTGACACGATCGACGGGCGGTTCGACATGGTGGCGACCGTGCTGGCGTTGGTGCTGCTGCGGCTCGAGACCGAGCCCGGCGGCGGGGAGCCTGGGGCGCGGCTGACCGAGGTGTTCGTGACGGACATGGACGCGCAGCTTCGCGAGATCGGCATCGGCGATGTCGTGGTAGGCAAGCATGTCGGCCGAATGATGGGTGCGCTCGGAGGGCGGCT
>Ga0233335_1000170_pt1 | contig 12813 bp, 15 predicted proteins | sample GEONDECOMP222_FD_180695 | JGI IMG/M metagenome (GOLD analysis project Ga0233335, IMG submission 180695) | Leaf litter microbial communities from Shasta-Trinity National Forest, California, United States - GEON-DECOMP-222 | ecosystem: Environmental > Terrestrial > Plant litter > Unclassified... | reverse complement strand
CAATCGCTTGAATCCACTCCCGCAAACCATTTCCCAGCGCCCACTCCCCCATCACCGGCAGAATCGCAGCTCGACCCGTGCGGAATGACATCTCGCCAGCCACATCCCAATAAGTCACATGGCTCAAAACTTCTGAAAGTGAGGGGGCTTTCGTTCCCGCCGCAAGGTCCTGGTAGAGGGCGAACGTAGAGAGCTGATCCACGGGTCAAGGCCAAGCTTTCAAGCAAGGAGCACGACCGTCTTTTCCGGAACCTGGCCTGCACGTAGCTGTACCTGCACAGTGGCCCTGTTCATTCCAGAGATTCGGCTCAACTCAGACAGAGACGCTCATTTACCAATGGCTGGGAGCCAACCCACAAACTCTTCATGATCTATCGACACAACGATCGCTCCTATCGGCGATGACGACGCCGGCAAATTGGGCCCTGGTCACCGCACGGGTTTGTTGGGCGAAGTACTCAAGTGATCCCAGAAACTAGTACTCTCATAGTACTAGCACTCTCATATCCATAGTGGAGTGCTAGCGGTTAAGACCTTGAAGGTGGGCAATGCCTATCTTGAGAGCGGCTAGAGCCATGTAGTGCTTACTCCGATCGTCTCGCGCCGCAAGCTCCTCGAGGGCTCGAGGAAGGTCATCACTCGGGAACCTAACGAGAAGCTGTCTCGACACTGACGGGCCCTCCACCGGTGTCGTCAAGTCGGACGCGGAAGGCTCTTTTGCCGGGATTTCCCTAACACTGGGATGGGACTGATCATCCGGCAGCGCACCATTTCCAAATGCTTCGATATCCGCGGACCGGTCTACAGGTAGAGAACGCTTCTTGATCGCCATCAGATCATCACCTCTGCGGCCAATTCCTGAATCTCGGCGCGTGCCTTGACGTTCGTCCACTCGACCACTCCCAGTCCCTCGCCAATCACGTCGCGATAGGCCTTTCGCTCATAAATCACCGTCTCAAGAGGTCGAATAACTTGGTACTCGGAGAGATATTCAGCGGCGTCGAAGCGCTCGGTCCCGTTCGGGTTAGTTGGCGCCTGGGAAAGTAGCCCGCGGACGCTCAATCCGGGATTAAAGTCTTGCGCCTGTTCGATCAGTTCCATCATGTGCGGAAGAGTGTCCAAATCCAATTGAGACGGGCGGACAGTTACAAGCATTTGGTGTGCTGCAGTCATGGCCGTTCTCATCTCCTTGCTGTCGTTGCCAGCGCAGTCGACCAGCACAACCCCGTAGCGCTGGTCGAGGTCTAGGAGAGTGTCTCGAACATTTCCGAGCTTTTCGACGGTAGCAATTTTGGGACTATGCCCAGCTTCTTCCCGATCGCTATGCCAGCGCGAGGCCGACCGTTGTGGATCTGCATCCACAACGACCACGTCCTTGCCCTTTTTGGCGAACTCCACCGCCAAATTAGTGACAATCGTTGACTTGCCGGGCCCACCTTTTTGACTACCCACAACTATGATCATGAACTCATACTACTGGCATAGTGCTAGCGCATTGCTATGCCGCCTTGGTCAGGTCCATTCAGCGGTTAAGTCCACGAGTCCGGCCAGGCCATGAACCATGATGGACGAAAGCATCTCAGCTGAGTACTGCGACGAAAAGCTGGTCGAGATGCGTCTCGATTGAAACCCGAATGCCATGCCACCGAAGGACCCATGGGAGGTACGACAGCACACCTTTATAAGGCGTCACGATCGATCAGGGTTGCTTCCGTGCTGGGATGGTGTTGAACCAGCGTACGTAGTTGGTGGCGAGCTTCATGCGTGTGGCGAGGTATGCCTCGGGGTCGTTGACCGCGCCGGCTTCTTTCGGTGTCTGACGGAGTTCCTTGTCGAGTTCGAACCAGATGCGGATGAGGTCGGCGTACCTGAATCGTTCGCCGTCGAACCCGGATCGGTAGATGATTCGTTGTACGCGGAGGGTTGAGGTGTCGCGGGGGAGCCAGGGGATCTCGTAGACGAGTTGTGCTGCGAGTTTTTGTAGGGCGAGGGGTCGTGGTTCGTAAGGTCCGGGCTGGAATTTTGCCCTTTTTCGTCGGTGCTGTGGCCGCGTAGCGGCTTCCGAGTGCGGCTTGCCGCTCTTTGGTGAGTGTTTAAGTTGGTAGGTAGATGCGTTAAGGCGTGAAGCAGTAGCTAGGTGCTCATTTGTGACAGTTTCCAGTGTTTCCGGCATGTTGAGGGCGCGGAGGGAGGCGGCGCGGAGTTGTTGTCCGCCGTGGTGGTCGGCTGCTTCGAGGCGTTCGAGGGCGAGGAGGTATCGGCCGGTGCGGATGGTGACGAGGCAGCCCAGGGCTTCCATGAGGGCGCGGGCACGTCGGGCGGTGATCTTGGCTCGGCCGACGGTGCGGGCGAGTGTGTCGTGGGATGTGGCGATGTTCCGGCCGGTGTGCCGGTTGGCGGTGGCTGCTTCGGCCGCGACGAAGGCCATGAACGTCGAAGCCTTGATGGAGATTCGCCGCCGGTGTGCTTCTCCTGCGGGTGTGGCCAGGACGGCGGCGGTAGCGGTCACCCATGCCCGTTGGGACGTGGGGGAGCGGACGCCGGCGTAGGCGTCCTCGGGGGCGCGGAGGAGGTAGGAGCCTCGAGCGCGCGGTCGCGTCTGGGGTTGGCGGGGCCGCAGGTGGGTGCGTCCGGAGCGACCGGCTGGTCGCGGAGCGGGTATGACCCCGTGTTGGGTGGGGGTGAAAACTTCGGAAACGCCGAGGGCATGGGGATGCGCGGGTGTGGGGGCAGGGGTTACTATGGCCCTACCTCCTTCCAGGAATGGAAAGTGGTACGACAAAGGCCCGGCCCTAAAGCCGGTCTTTATCCCAAGTAGCTCGAAACCTGTTCGTCGCCAAACAAGCCAGGTAAGAGCCAAGAGCTTTAGGCCCTCGCGCAAGCGGGGGCCTTTCTCGTTAGGCGGCAGCGATAGGCAGTTCCTCCCGCTGGGGTCGCGGTGAGTCGACCAGGGGCATGCCCCCGTGGGTGTCGACCAGGTTCTTGATGAGCGTGTCCAGGTAGTAGGACATGCTGACGCCGGAAGCTTCAGCCGCGGCACGGACTTCGGCACGTGAGTCCGGGGAGACTCGTCCCTGAAGCAGCACCGTGGGGGCATCGTTGGCGCGGCGGGCGCGTCCGGCAGCTATGCTCATGCGCTCATCCTCGGGGGTGTATGCATAAGTACTGCAGGTTGGCGGCGGCGTGTCGGCCGATCCGAGCAGGCGGCTACGCCTGTCCGACGAGCTGCTCGCGCCGGACGTCGACGAGGTCGTTGATCCCTGCCGGCGTCATCTATCCAGCGCACGGAGAATCTCTGGCATCACTCCACAGGAATGTCGCGCGCCATGGTGCCTTAGGTTTCAAGATCCCGGAATTATTTTCGAGGCTTCCCGCGGTAATGCCTGTGCCGTCCTGCTGGCCGTCACCGTCCGAGGTCGTGTCCGCGGTCTCGGTCTCCGAGGTGGGGTGGGGTGTGGCTGCGTCGGGTGCGTTGGGCTTGTTCGTATTCCTGTCGCGCTTTCGCGGCGGCTGCCTTTTGTTCAAGGGCGGCGCGGCCGGCGGCAAGTTGGATCATATTGCCGCGTTGGTCCGGGGTGGCGTGGTCAAACCGATTGATGTACTGGCTGGTCTTCTCGACGCGGTCGCGGGCCGGGGCAAGGTCGCGAGTGGCGAACGACTCTCGTTGCTCCCGGATGACGTACCGGTCCAGCGGGTCACCCATCTTGTAAAGGCGCCGGGTTTCGGCCTGGCTGTCTTGGGCAGCCCGGTGCGCGCGCTGCATCTCGGGCGCCATCCCTGCGGCGGGGTCTTTGCGCTGGTCGACGACCTGCGACCATTCCGCCGTGACCCGCTTCTGGGCGTCTTGCCGCTCGGCAAGAACGTGTTCGGCCACGGTAAGCCGAGTCGCTGCCGCAGCGACCGGTGGGGCGGTAGCCGCCTCGACGGCTTTCACGGCTTCCCGGGCACGGCTCTCGACCCAGGTGCCGCGATCTTGGGGCTGGGGGAGGGGCCCACCGATTTTCTGTTCCACGTCCGCTTTCACCTCACGGAACACGGTCCGGGCGTGCATTTTCTGGAACACGTTCGCCCGCGCGATCGCTTCCTCGGCCAGGCGTGCCCGGGTGATCTCCTGCCACAACCTCGTCCGGGTCTCTTCACCGACCCCGCCTATGGCCTGGTGCTGGTCCCGCTTGGCCGCCTCGAGCGCTCTGCGTGCGGCGTCCCGCTCGGCGGTGGCGTCATTGATCGCAGCCCGGGCCTGCTGCGGGGTGGGTTTCCCCGACGCGACCCAGTCCTCCGCCCGCTGCTTCCGCTCCGCAGCCCCACGGACGGTGCTCTCGCGTCGTTCCAGTTCGTGGACCCGCCGGTCAAGGACACCCATCCACTTCTCCCGGAACACCGCCTCGTCCGGGCTGAGGTCAGGGGTGCGGGTTTTCAGGTCTTGAATGAGCCGCACAGTGGGGGAGCGGGTATCGCCGGTGAGGTCCAACCCTCGGGTCTGCGTCGCCAGTGCTGTCTTCGCCGCGTCAAGTCCTCGGTCCCCGGACTCCCGGGTCATCGCTTCCACGAACTGCGCCCGCGCATCCGCCTGATCGACTGCGACCACGTGGAGGGTGTTGGCCTCCCGTCCCCGGGTCATTGGGACATACACGCCGGCAGCGTCAACTCCTGGGGTGAGGAGCGTGTGGGCTGTGTCGACGGTGGTGCCCTGGTTCCCGTGCGCGGTCGTGGCATACCCCAGGTGCACTTTCTCCGCCACATATTCCGGCGTCAACGTCCGCCGGCGCCGGTCGGATCCGATGACGACGAGCCCGCCGTCACGGTGCACTGTCGCCACCGTGTAAATGTCGCGGTTGGCAACCCCGAGGTCGGTGTCGTTGCGGCGGGTCATCACCAAGTCCCCGCGCCCGATCTGGATCCCGTCGGACCCGGTGGTGGTGCGGCCCTTGGTGACGAGGCCGGCCTGCAGGCGGGCGTCTCGGACGGCCTCGTTCAGAGCGGTCGCGGCCTCGTTCGTCGACACCGACATCGCGACCGACCGGCCTGCTGCCGTGTCCGCCAAGCCGCCTTCAGACATGGCCGTGAACGCTTGCTCTTCGGTGGTGTGGATCTGCACCTGTCCGCGGGCGGTCAGCTGGTCGAAGATCACCCCGGGTTCTTCCCGGTCCCTCATCCGCACCGTCAACGCCGCATAGGCAGGGTCGGTGAACCGGTGGACTTCGTCGACGTCGACATGGGAGGCGGTCAAGAGGACGGCTTTGTCGAGGACCCCGCCACGCCCGACCGCGCTGAGTTGTGCCCGGTCACCCATCAGCACCAGGGGTGCCCCGGCGGTGTCGGTGGTGACCAGGAGAGCGCGGGCGGTGTCCTGGTCGATCATCCCCGCCTCATCCACCACCACCTGCGTGCGCGCATCCAACACGTACTCAGCAGAGGGGCCGGTGAACACCGCACCGGTCTTCGGATCGATGTCACCCAGGGCGAGACGGGTCCACCGGCCAGCATCGTCCCATCGCCAGCCGTGTTGGTGCAGCAGCCTGTGAATACTCGACGCCTGCGACCCCGTTGCCTGCGCGGCCTCCTTCGCCGCCTTCACCGTCGGCGCGACCACCACCTGCCGGCGCCCCTCACCTGCAAGAACCTCCTTCGCCGCGAGCAGGGCGGTGGTCTTCCCCGCCCCGGCAGCCCCCTCCACGACAACGAGCTGGTGGGTGCCGGCCATCGCCTGAACGACGGCCCGCTGCTGCACACCCAACTCACGCCCACCCGCGACCACCACGTCCGGCAGTGCGGCGTCGACACCGGCGTGTGCGGCCCGGGCGGCAAGCCGGTCGGAGAGGTCCTTTTCGACGGCGATCACGTGGGTGCTGGTGAGGTGCCGGACCGCTTCCGGCATCACCCCCACGGCCGGTTCGGTCAGGGCGGTACTGCGGTCCACTGCACGCGCGGTGAGGTCCTCGAGGAGTTCCCCGAGGACACCTTTGTCGGCAGTGATACCGGTACCAGCGACCAGGTGCCCAGCAGCATCGTGCAAATCAGCGACACTCCACGCCGACCGAGCAGCACCCACCTGCTGCACCACGTCGGCCGCGATCCGATCCCGGTCCAACGAGCCGATCGACACCGCCACCACCGACACCCGACGGGCAGGCGCTTGGTAGCCGGAGTTGACGAGTTCCTGCACCCACCTGGCCTCGTTCGACAGGATCGACGGTTTCTTTTCTGGCCGGTCCCGGTCCCATGCTTGCCGGTCCCAGGACCGCACAATCTTCGGCCCCGGTGTCACCCCCGGGTGTGCGTCCCGCCACTCCGCCTCGAGCACCGTCCGGTTCGCGTCCACCTGAGCGGCACGCTTAGACATCCCTTGCACGTACGGTTCCAGCTCGACGACTTTCCCGGTAGCGGGGTCGAACGTGTACCCGGCCTCCGCCAGCGCGGCCCGCAGCTGCGGGTGGGAGTTGATCACCGACTCCCCAATACCCCGCAACGCTCCTTGCTGCCGAAGGGTGGTCGCAGTGTCCAATCCGCGCCATTTCCCTTCCGCGAATACGCGGGCGTTCCACTGCAGGTGGAGGTGCCGGTGCGGGTCACCCGCACGTGAAGTGCGGTGACTGATCACGGCCGCTTCCAACCGCTCCACCGGAACCAAACGCTGCTTTCCTAACGGGCCCACCCGGGTGCGGGAATGACGCCCCATGTACGCCGTCATCTCATCCGCCGCGTCACGTTGCGCCGCATCCAACGCAGCCGACACGGCCGGGTTCAACGCGGCCGCGATCGACAACGTTTTGTCACTGTTGACCGTCATCTCCACGAACCTCGGCGACGACGCCGAACCCACCACCACACCACTGACCGGATCCACAATTTTGCGCTCCCGCGGGGTCCCATGGGCCTCCCCAGTGACGGGGTCACACCAGTCCGCCCACGCCTCATACCCGTCCCCATCGAGCACCCCCGACACCAACACTTGGCCGTCGCCAGAGACCACCACACGGTCAGCCAAACCCGCCCCCTCGGCCAGGTAGTAGTCGTCCGCCCGGGCGTGATCCTGCTCCAGATACGCGCGGGCAGCAGCGCCGCCACCGGAGCGGAAAAACGTCACCCCACCACGCACCACACCACCCCAACCCGTACCTGGCACCGCGGCGAAGACGCGGCCTATGCAAATAGCATACGTGCATTATTTTCTCGGATTGAATGGTTCATAGCCATAGTCAATGGCTATGAAATGAGTTGTGGCAATTGAGGAGAGTGTGTGATGTCTTCGGGTGTAGGTAGCAGTGGTGGCCCGGCGGGTCATCGGGATAGCGCAGCTAGGCCTTCCGCGGGCGCCGCCACGGCCGGTGATGTGGAAAAGATCCGACGGGGAATTGTGGCGGATCCGGCATGCATCGGCGTGTGGTTCTGCTGGGTGGTGGGGCGCTGATGCCGAGGCGAAACGCGCAACGTATCGCTGCCGGATGGAGGCGCGCGGACCCTGCCAATTTCGGCGGCGACCGCCACTTCCAGGCCCGGATCGTTCCCGTCGAAAGCGACCACACACGGTCAAGTTCCCTGATGGTGCGGGGCGAGAAACTGTTCGCCGTTACCGTCCTCTACCCGGCCCAATGAACGGGGCGAGTTCGTTCTGCAGGCGGACGTGGAAGCGGTCATCTCCCACCTACGGTATGACCATGACCGCCTCCACCAGCACCCCGACCACGTCGACGAATTCTGTGCACACGTGACGACTTCTGGCAGACGCCATTGTGGTGGCGGCCGTGACACTGAACGCGACGTTCCTGATGTTTTTCGTCTTGTGGTCTCAGGCCGACAAGTGGGCGGTGAACCGATCAGAAGCCCACGGTGGTTTCGACCCGTCTCAACTTTTCCCGCACGGTCATCTCCTTGGGGTAGCCGCGCACGCCGCACTCGTCGCGCTGGTGTGCTGCGACGTTCCCGGTGTCGTCATCCCGACCCGCTCCGTTCGCGTACGAGCGGCCCTGGCACGCCTCAGCGAAGTACGGCGCCCTCTCTCGCACAACCGACCTTTCGCGCTAACGATCCGGACGTGGTGCGTTCGGGGTAAATACGAATCGGGTACCGCCTGGTCACGCATCGCGGTGCGGAAGCTGAACCACACGCACCATACTTTGACCCCAGTGCGGACTACACACGTCTTCGTCAGCGCGGTCGCAGGCGCCAGCAGATTCGTCTTATCATCAGAACAGTCGTGGGTGAGTGAGCTCCACGCCGAGCAGAGCAGCACTGATCAGTTCAGGTTGCCAGCCATGGTTCAGGATCACCGTTCGCAGATCGAGAGAGCGTTGCACTCGGACCTGCCGGGGAAGTCCGCCTAGCCGCAGCGTCTGCCGGTTCCGGTAGCGACCCCGCTGGGAGCGATCGAGCATGTTCTCACGGTGCGTGCCCGGCGCCACATGCGACAGCTCAAGGTCTGCTGACGCGTGTACGCAGATTGGGATGTCGCACGAGTGCAGCAGCAGCGTTGTCGACGGCAATAGCTCGCCGGTAGCGAGCTCGTAGGCGTACCTCTGTGGTCGCACCGCCCGTTGGTCGGTGTTTCGCTTGATCCAGAACCGGCCATAGCCGTCGTCAGAAATGGCGCCGGTCCAGAACCAGCAGTCGTCGGCCTCTGGTCCTTTGACGACGAACGACCAGAACCGTTCTTCCTCGGTACGTGTCATGCCGGTTCCCCCGGGTAGGCCATGTCACTGCTCCACACCAGGAGACTCCACCGCTCTATCTCCCCAGGCCCAGTTTTGGTCAGTGCGATGTGGTCGAAGTCATCGTTCGGATGGGCGTTCATGGCGCACTGATGTGCGACCCCGTCGAAGAGGTAGAACGAGCCGCACCGGAACACTCCTCAACCGTACGACGAGACAGAGCAACCGCCCGGTCGACGCGGCAACGCGTTACCCTGACCGTGCGCCCCTGCGGCGCAGGGTCCTCCATCGGGGAGAACCGGGCATCACCCTTATCGGAAGGAAGCGTCATGGCGTTGAGCCGTCTTGCTGATGAATTCGCGGCCGAGATCCGCGCCCACGACTGGTCGGATGCCCCCTGGCGGCTCGACCGTGCCGGCCACGACCGGGCCACTGACTCCAAGAAACCCCTCGAGCATCTTGACCGGGATGAAACTGACCGGGTCAGAACGAACATCATGTGGGTCACCGCTCAAGTGCTCCTGCACGCGGACCCGAACTTCTCCGTCGAAGAATTCGCGGTCGCGTGCGGCATCCCGCGTCGTATTACGCACCGGTCGGACGGAAAGTTCAGCGGCGCCCTGGCCGGGGGCCTCCGAACCCGGGACGGCGTGGTCGCGACACCGGGAACCTGGGTTGCCAGCTCGAGGCAGCGACCAGGTTCACACTCGTGACGGAGGCGTTCGCCGCGAGAGCGCACGTGTTCATTGATGAGTCAAAATCGAAGAACTATTACATCGCCGCGGCGGCCACCGGGCCGGCGACCGCGCCGGACCTTGATCGTGCTATCCGACAGCTCACCCGTCCGGGCCAACGGCGCATCCACTTCAAAACGGAGCGGGACTCCTCCCGGAAGACCATCCTCGCCAAGCTCAGCGCCCTCGAGCTCAGTGTTCACGTGTATGTTGCCGAGGGGCTGCCCGATAAAACCGCCAGGCCCCTTTTGCTGGAGGCACTTGTGGCGGATCTTGCAGCCTCGAAGGCGACCCGGCTAATGATCGAGCGAGACGAATCCCTTGTCGAGGCCGACCGTCGCACCATCCGCAGCGCTCTCGTCACCAACAACTATGTCTACGACCTGGTGTACGAACACAGAGCCCCGACGGACTACGCCATGCTCTGGGTTAGCGACGCAGTCGCGTGGTGCTACCAAGCCGGCGGCGACTGGGTCCGACGCGCAGAACCGCTGGTCACGGGAATCACACGGCTGGGTTAAATGCGCGAGCCTGGCTCGTCATACCGTCCGGAAGACTGCCAGGCCAACTTCTCAGGGCTAGTGCCCTTCGCAAAAATTAGTCTAATGGGTTGATCCGGAGGGCGCCAGATCCTCACTGCTCGCCGCGGCCCCGCGAACGACCGTCAGCTGACGCGGCCGGTAGCCGGTAGCCGGTCGTCTTTCGGGCGCATCTCCACGAGCCGTTGATTTGGCGTTCTTGAGTCGTGCCACGGACGGCGTTCGAGGCATTTACCCCTGGTTGCGGGCTACGCGTGGGGTAGACGAACTGTTCCGGCTTTGTTTTCCTTAGCAGCAGTACTCTTCCCACCTTAAGTCGTCTTCGATAAACAGCTGGGGGTGCCTAGGCGGCGCGGAGGAGAGCACGATCATCTTGATGCGGTGCCGAGAGGTTAGCGCTGGGTCCCCACAACCACTGCTCGTCCTAAACAAAATCCAGCAAAGTCGCGGAGTTCGCATCGGAAGCACGTACCGTACACGGAGGAAGACATGATCACCAGAACTAACATCTGGGTCGCTACAGCCGTCGCCATTCTGGTCGCCGGGCTGCTCACTGGTTGTGCGTCGCCAGATACGGCAACCTCTGCACACTCAGTGTCACCGACCCCGTCCGAGACGGCGGCACCGGCGACCACGGACTCGCCCACAGTCCAGCCGACATCGACGCCTACTCCAGTGCCCAGCGCCGCAAGCGTCACTGGCTCTATTCCGCGCACTTGTCCTGCGCTAATAACGGCGGGGACCTACAAGAAGTCGTTCGCGCACGTGCCACTCAACGATCCCTCGACCGTCGGTTCGCACCCGACCGCGCCGACCTCCGACCTCGACCCCGTCACGGTGAAGGGTGCGGCGTCGATTTTCTGTGTCTGGCACGACCCCGGATCAGACATCACCTACCTCACTATCCAGGTGGTGACCGTCAATGCCGCTACCGCCCGAGGGCACCTTCAAAATCTTGCCGCGAACGGCTACACGTGCATGCCGTTGAACGAGGGCTACCGGTGCCAGAAATTGTCCACGAATGAGCAGTACAAGGTGGACGTGGGCGACACCTACTTCACCCGAGGAAATATCGGGATCAGAATCGAACAGGCGAACTTCCCCACGACCAATCTCCTGGCCGAGGTTGAGGCCAACGTCTTCCCGACCCACTAATGGTGCCGCAGCGAGCCGGCCACCAACCTCGGCTCGAGCACTGGGTGGGTGACGGGTGGGCACAGACGACCGGCCACCCGTGGTAACTCCTCACCCGAGGGATCAGGACGGCTACGGTTGCGTTATGACTGCGTGTCACCAGTTCGCGAGAGCAGCGGACAAGATCGCTACGACCGGTGCCGGCCCGCGGCAGTTTCTCCTCCTGCTGGGTAAGAACGCCGCCGGCATAGGCCTGGGCCCTCGTGGATACGTTGACCTTCTCCGAGGTGGTAGCAACCGGATCCGCGGACACGGCATTCGTCCGCAATACCACGATGGCACCGACGGCCAAATCCGCCATTTCGCCGGAATCGCCACCACCGCCGCACGGCTAGGCCCGGGCCTTACCCGGTGGCTTTCCATTCACGTCCGCCATGACGCCGCCCATACCCCCGACGGGCAGCTCACCGACCTTGCTCTCGACTTCGTCCGCGCTCTCAGGAACAAGTCCCTGTCCCCAGGCGGTGCCGCATCGTGGATCGAACACCACCTGTGCGAACCCGTCGCCACTCACGACAGAGATGTCGGAAAAGCATGACCCCGTGACCCCCGCCCCGTTCCCCGAGCCGTCGTCCCAACCACCCGACGAAGACCCGCCGACAAGTGGGCGTCTTGAAGCGTTCAGCGACGGTGTCTTCGCCGTCGCCATCACCCTCCTCGTCCTCGACCTCCGAGCGCCTGATCACCGCGGCGCGTTCCTGACCGGGCTGCTTCAGCAATGGCCGTCCTACGTGGACTACCTCGCCGCGTTCCTCGTCATCGGAGTCGTCTGGCTCACCCACCACACCCTCTTCCACCGCATCCACTACAGCTCCACCCGCCTCGCCCTCCACAACCTCCTCCACCTGCTCCTGACCTCCCTCGTCCCCTTCGCCGCCGCCGTCGTCTCCAGCGCGTTCCGCAACGGCGACCGCAAAGACGACATCATCGGGGTCGTGTTCCTCGCGATCATCACCGCCAGCTTGTCGGTCAGCTGGCTCACCCTCACCCGATACGTCGCCCACTCCCCGCAGCTCCTCCGAAACCCTTCCGACAGCAGCCGCCTCCGGAAGGAACTCCGAACCCAACCCCTCGCTCTTATCCCACCCGTCATCGCGACCGCTGTCGCGTTCGCAAACCCGCTCTGGGGACTGATCGTGTTCGCCCTGTCCCCCGTGTACTACCTCGCCACCATCCTCCACACCGAACCACGGCTGCCACCGCGCTCCGCAACCACAGAACCCACCCCAAAGAGCAGCTAAAGACACACCCGCTATCGCCTCATCAGGTCAGCGCACGGCGGGTTCTGCTCACCAAGGGGCGGCGCCTCGTGGAAAAGGCTGGCCCTCCTACCGGGTTCTCGCTACGGTGATCCTTCACCAACCAGATCACCCTCACCAGGAAGACACCCCCATGGCCTCCACCACGCCTCAGCCCTACAACAACACCCCCGGCACCCCCGTCGCCTCCGACCGGTACAACGTCCTCGCGATCGTCGGCTTCATCCTCGCCTTTCTCATCAACATCGTCGGCCTCATCCTCAGCATCATCGCCCTGAACCAAATCAAACGCACCGGCGAACGCGGCCACGGACTCGCCCTCGCCGGCGTCATCATCAGCGCCCTATCCATCATCATCAGCATCATCAGCGCCATCGTCATCGTCATCGCCGCCCCCCACATGGGAACCACCACCCACTAGACCCCCCCCACAGCGGCA
>Ga0233335_1000169_pt1 | contig 12825 bp, 10 predicted proteins | sample GEONDECOMP222_FD_180695 | JGI IMG/M metagenome (GOLD analysis project Ga0233335, IMG submission 180695) | Leaf litter microbial communities from Shasta-Trinity National Forest, California, United States - GEON-DECOMP-222 | ecosystem: Environmental > Terrestrial > Plant litter > Unclassified... | reverse complement strand
TAACTAACTAAGTAATAACTCTTAATCATTTAACCCCCTTTAATCTAGTAGAATACTAAATATTTATTAAAATACGGACGAAAGAAGTCTTACAAAACAAATTTAAGCTTATTGTGTATTTGTTCTATATTTTATTTTTAATCCCCACTACCCTACCAATACAAAAGCTTTTGTTAGCATTGGTACCAAAGCATTGGGTCCTTGGGGGTACCAATACAAAAGCTTTTGTTACCTTTGGTAGGGGGTTAAGATGGGTGCCAGCCTGTCCCTGCATGGTTAGAGATTTTGTAACTTTCTAGTAAATAGTATATTGGGTCGTGTAAAAACGTGACATAGGTTTTAAGTTGTGTCTTTTTAATTGCATGGGAGGACAAAATGTCGAGTTGAAACGCCTGGGTTTGGTGCCATGTCAAATTTTAAGCAAACTATCCGATTCGAACATACATTTCCTATTATCCATGTCAGTAATAGGTGTTTTACCAATTAAACTAAGTCAACAATGGGTTTACTATATAGATTAATTTTTCTGTATATTGGATTATTTAGGAAAGATTATATAGCTTAAACTATTTATTCTTTAACTGACTTAATACCTAATAATATATCATTACCATTTAATTTTTTAAGAAAGTTAATATATAGTTGGAGAGTCTATCGACTTACAGCTAATGTAGTACAAAAAGATGTTATTTTGTGTATAAGAAACATATCTTACTTGCTCGGTATCGGCCGCAGTAAAGGGGGTTAAGTTGGAATATTGTATAGCAAGGTAGTTACAGATACGTGAAGTGTGTCTAGTACAACGTTAGGGAATATTCCTAATAGTACAGTAGGGATTAGTAAAGATAGTAATAAATAATATTCTCTTCTATCGATATCTTTAGCTGGTTTTAAGTAAGGACTAAAAGTACCGTAAGAAATTCTATTATATAAAAATATACTGTAGCAAGCCGAGAAAACTATCCCAGTTGCACCTAATGCTGCTGTAATAGGGCTTCTTTCAAATATACCCATAAGACTCATTTGTTCTCCAAGGAAGTTAAGAGTCAAAGGTATACCCGTATTAGCTAAAGTAAAGATAAAGAATAGTATAGTGAACACAGGCATCGTATTAACTAAACCTCTAAGATATGCAATATTTCTAGTGTGATATCGGTTATAGATAATTCCTCCGACACAAATGAATAAAGCAGGCGAAACAAATGTGTGTGCAAGCGCTAGTAATATAGCACCCTCGATCCCAATAATTGTATTTGAGAATAAACCTAATATTACAACTGCCATGTGACATACTGAGGAATAAGCGATTAAAGATTTAGTATCTTGTTGCACGATTGTAGTTAAACTAGCATAAATTAATGTAATTATCGCAATCGTCTGTATTAGAGGACTAAAATAATTAGTTGCATCAGGCAAGAAATTTATTAAAACTCTAATATATCCGTAGGTCGCGAACTTAAGTACAGTTGCAGCTAGTAATATAGAGGCAGCTAAAGGAGCATCACTATGAGCACGAGGAAGCCAAATATGGAATGGGAATAAAGGAGTTTTAACTGCAAAAGCAATAAAGAATCCTAGCCATAATATTTTTTGAGTATCTAAACTAATTTCATTTAAAGATATTAGAGAGAAATCAGTAGATCCCATATAATTGTATATTGTTAAAACAGAAAGTAACATAGGTAAACTACCAGCCAATGTATAAAGGAAAAGTAAGTTAGCCGATCTAATTTTATTTACTCCTGATCCATATACAACTATAAGTATATATAGTAAAGGAAGAACGCTTTCAAAGAATACATAGAAAAGCAATAAATCTAATACTACGAATAATGCTATTTGTAATGTTTCTAAGATTAAAAGAGAAATAAAAAAGAATTTAACATTCTTATTAATATTTGTATAACTAGCTAGTATAGCTACAGGTGTTATGAAAGTAGTCATTAAAACAAAGTAGAGTGAGAGTGAATCTATCCCAATATTAAAATGACAAAAACTTAATTGATTAAATTCATAAACAAATTGATATTGAGTAGTACTTGAATCAAACTCAAGCCATAAGAAAATAGAAATTAATAAATTAATAAGGGAAGTTATAAGGGCAATATTTTTAATTTTATTTTGATTTTTTATTGAATCTTCTTGAATTGGTAAAAGAATCAAAGAACCTATTATAGGAAGTAATAGTAATAATCCAATCATTTTGTTATTTTGTTATTTTATATCTTACCTTTCTGTACTATTTTTTGTCGTAGAGGCCACACTTCTAAAAATAAACTATCCCTTGCTCCGCTTCCCCAAGGACCCAATACAAAATCTTTTGTTTCATTGGTACCAAAGCATTGGTACCAAAGCATTGGTACCAAAGCATTGGTAGGGAAGGAGAAAACAACAGAATAGAAGGGGTTAGCAAAGCTAATTTTAGACTATAAATTTCTTTTTATAAATAGTAACTTGTTCTTTAATACAAATATACCAAACCTTTGGTAGTGGGGTAGCTAACTACTCACGTTAAGCTATTTCTGCTCCATAGCTATTCTTATTATCTTAAGTACGTGGACATCCTACGGAAGGGTGGCGAGGAACTACCACAATACTATTTTCTGTATAAATTATTAATATAAACATCTTTAATTTGCTATTATATCTAGGTATTAATTAATACACATTATATAATCTCTTTTATATTTGTTTAATATGTATTTTCAGAATATTACCCCATGTAAGACTGTTTCTTTTGATACCTGCGAAAACAGTAGTAACTTGATCTCCAATTCTATAACCATATTTCTTAATTCCAAAGAAGTAAGCTTCGTCAATTACTGCTCCGTTTAATTCATCTTTCATCAGTCCTAATTCTTTCCCGATTAAATCGTTGTCTAAAGGTTTAGTTGTAAAAATACTATCAGTATCGGTATAACACAAGCTATCACCAGCGTTTAATTTATAGGGATGCATAATTATTCTAGCATTTGCAGTTACAGCTGCTGCTATTCCTACATTACTTTTAATAATTCTATTGCTTTCTTGTGCATCGAATAAACTATCTTCAAATTCTTGAATAGGATTAGTTACAATTTTGCTGTTGTTTTCTTTTATTAGTAGTGTAGACCATTTATCACTTCCATCGATAATAGTTTTAATAAATTGATCTGAAAATGTTCCAATAGATTCTGTGTTTATGGTTTTAAGTAATGTCTTTCTTCTTCCAAAGATACCGTACAACTGATTCAGTTGCATTTTACTAATAAAGTATGTTCCACTATTTTTATCTGAATTCTTTTTTAAATTATAGAAGTGGTCAATGTATTCATTGAATGGGTTGAATTTACTGAATCTGATACCTTCAATAAGTTTAATTTCATATCCTAATTTAACTGCAGCCTTAAGTTCTTCTGAGTAATAAACCCCAGTCCATTTACCTACTGGGTGTATAGTTCTATTAGTAACAGTATCTTTATACGGTAGTAATGGAATCTTGATATCTTCAGGGCATGTTACTTCAGCTAAGGCAAATCCGAAGAAATCATCTAAAGGTATATTGGTCATGTCGTTGTATCTGGCAATCGGTTTATTTGGTAATACCATTTTCATCGCGAATGGATATAATGAGTTAACATCGTAATAATGAACATTTTCAGCGTACTCTTGGTAATAATCAGTAGCACCTCCCAAATAACCTCTTCTAACAAAATCATCATCTTTAGATGAAAGGATAGCAATGTCTTCAGTTAAGAATCTATTTCTGAAAACCTTTAATGATAAAGTAGATGTACTGTAAATGGTAGAGATATCAACTTGGAATTTTTCAAAGTATTCTACTTGAGCTTTTCTTAAGGCATTGTATAAAGCAACGGTATCTTGCAATGCATATTCTTTAAATTGTTTTAATAAGCTAATGTCATTAAATAATTTGTGAATATTTGAATAATCGGAATTGTAATCTGATACTTTACCTTCTACATTAAATGATTGGCATAGTTTATTCAATGAAACTGGGAATATTCTGTAACTGTCTTTAAATGTAATGATTATTTCACCATCTTTAAGTATTTGCAAGCAAACAAACTTATTTTGATCGTCCACTACCATAGAAACATCATCACATTCAAAATGACTCATTAGTGCTTTATAAATAAAGTAACCATCAAAACTTCCAAGGTTATGAGCGAATATTGTACTACAATTAGAATAAACCTTATTATGCATTATAAACTTGAAGAAACTTTTCCATAATAATTGTATTGCTTCATTTCTATTGTTAATAAATAGGTTATAATCGACTAAGAATATTTTACTTACCTTTTTATAACTAGAGATAGTATAGAAGAAAGATATTGCAACAGGCTACTGTATTTTATCTATGCTTACTGTTTCAATATCTATACATCCGAATCTATAAACATATTTTTGTTTACTCTTAAATGGGGATATAGTATGTTTAAATCGTTTACCAAAATCAAAGTTAATAGGAGTAAACTTTCTCTTAGGAACAGTCTTTCTTATTAACTTTGGGTGTTTTCCTGTAATGATCAGTCCATGTTCTTTAGTAGCATCCTCTGGTGAAGAAATTAGTTTAAGTTTAGGATTTATTAACATTTGTTCATCAATGTTAATTGTGTAGTAGTCGAGGAAGAGTAATTCTACCAATGCTTTGGTACTAAAGCTATGTAGTTTTCCAGGAATTCGTATATTTCTTCTTGGATTTCCTTCCAATAAATATTAAAAGTAGTGAAATTGTTGATTAAAACATTATGGTGTAGGGTATAAATTTTGTTTTCACTTGTAAAAGCTCTTAATACTACCATTTTATTTTTAGAAAGATTGCTAAATTCATCGACAATCATTAAATTATAGAATAAACCTTTAAAATATTCATTTGGGATTTCAGAAAGAATATATTGAGCCGAAAAAATAAAGTGTTTTCTTAATTCATTCTTTCTAGAATCTTTGATCGATTCTAGTTGGAATGGATTGTTGTCCATGGCCACTTGTGAGAGTAAATCAAGGTCATAAGACGATAATTTAGGATTGGATAAGTAGAATAATGTTTTATAGAATAATTCTTGATTCTCTAAATAGTTTACAGTATTATGTAAACCTCTTATTTGAAATTTATTTTTGGTCATGTTTATAATTTATTGTTTTTGCTGTTGTAAAAAGCCAGTTAGTTTTTTTTTAATTAAGGGGGGTTAGATATTTGTTTTATTTATATTTTTTCTCTGTTGTAAAAATCCCAGACAGTGTATTTGTATAATGGGAATAATGCATCTCCGTAGTCAGAAGCGTTCCATAATGGTTCTCCACAACCCATATTCATTAAAGTCATGTAATCTTCAGTTTTAGTTGAATTATCTACTAAAATATGATGATGCAAGTAACAATATGTATTTATGGAGCTTAGTAATGCTCTTTCTAAACCCATAAACTTAGCAGCTTCTAACATAATCCATTTCTTATCGCTAACGGACAGAAAGGTTTTATCTTCGGAGAATAAATCGTATAATTCTTCTAGAGTTGTGGGCCGGTAAGGCACCAAATTTACATTTACAAAACAAAATGAGATGCTTCCATCACCATTGTATTTTTTAATGATATTATTTTTATTAAAGTTCATAATTTTATAATTTTTTGGTTTATTACTGAATCAGGGCGAATTCAATGGTTTGTACATACCCCCCAACACCAGCTGAAATTAAAGATATAGACACTCTTTTCCCCCTTAAAGATGAAGATGGAAATACTTTCTCAAGAGTTACTTCATCTACTTCATTAATAGTAGATAAAGGATCTAAATCTTTCCTAAGAGACCATGGGGTATCGCCCTGTAAAGAGAGATATTTTAGCCCTTGAAAATTTCGGGAGTTAAAATACTGATTGTGCATTAGAGAATTAAACAACTCATGGTGTACTTCGGAAAAAGGTAATTTATGCAAATTTTCAAACCAAAGTATTTTCCCCAGGTCGTCGTTATAATTAAAGTGGGTAAATTTAATAGGCCGGCATATATATTTATGATTTAACAGGTTTAAATAAATCTAAGGTTAAAAACAAAACAACAAATAATGTCAAAGGTACCAATGCTAACAACACAACACAAAAGCTTTTTTTTGCTTTTTTTTGCTTTTGTATTGGTAGGGTAGTAAGTAAACTATCTGATTCGAACAGATATTTCCTATCTTTCATGCTAGTAATAGGTGTTTTTCCAATTAAACTAAGTCGAGTAAAGGGGTTTGATTGTATAACATTAGAACTTGTAATTTTAATCGCTCCAGATCCTATTTCTAAGATAAATCCTATAGTTAATACTAAAAAGAATATTAAGGCTACAGAAAATCCATAAATGGAGATTTGGTACAATGAAACAGCAACAGGAAATAACAGTAAGATTTCTAGATCGAAAACAAGAAATAATAAAGCTACTACAAAGAAATGAATATGAAAATTAGATCGTGTTTGACCTGCTACAGGATCGTATCCACATTCATAAGCTGATACTTTAGCTTCATCAGGGTTTCTAGGAGCCAATAAAATATTAATACCAATTAAAATTAAAGTAAGAAGTGGAACAAAAATAAATAAGATAGTTAAAGTATTCATTAAAAATTATATAAAGATAAAGAAAGTAATTGTGTACTATTTAAAATTATAGAAGGTTTAAGAACAAACAATAAAATTGTTAATGTTAGAGTAGATATTAAAAAACTATGGAAATTAGTAATAACAGCACCACCACTCATGGTAGTGGTAGTTGTAGTATTTTCAGTCGTTGACAAGCTTATATTAATATCCGCTTCACTATGAAGAAGTCTAATAATTTTTAAGTAATAAGAAGCACTTACTACACTAACTATTATTGCAACTATAGCCATAAAATAATAGCCACTTTGTACAGCAGAATATAAAACAAACTGTTTAGAGAAAAATCCTATTAAAGGAGGAACACCAGCCATAGAAAATAAACATATACTTAAACTTAAACTAAGCAAAGGATTTGAGTAAAATTGACCTTTAAGTTCTACTATTAATCCAATGTCTGTAGCTGATCCTTTTTTATCAGCACCGCTAGATTTATCATGGGTTTTAGTATTTACAGTATTATGTATTATATAACCTAAAGCTATTATAATCAAGAAAGTTGTTAAGTTAGTTATTGAATATTGTATTATATAAAACAGTAGTGATTCTATTGATTGTTCAGTATTAATAGCTAAAGCTAATAAAATAAACCCTACATGAGAAATTGTACTGTAGGCTAATAATCGTTTAATTCTAGATTGAGCTAAACCAACAACTGTACCTATAATTAAAGAAAGTAAGGAACTTATAAGCAGTAGATTTTTTACTATATATATTAGATTTCCTCCACCCTGCCAGCTTGCAATCGCACCTTTTAAACTAGTGTTTTCTATTAAAACTGAAATATCAGTAATCCCTCCCCCGTATACAACAGCACCTACGGTAGGAGTAGCTTGTGTGATAAATTCTAATAAAAAGATTAAAATAGCGATTTTAGGCATAATAGTTAACCAAATTGTAACTATTGTTGGACTGTCATCATAAACATCAGGTGACCAATTGTGTAAAGGGGCAGCTGCTATTTTGAATAAAAAACCTGCAATAATTAAAATAAAACCTAAAGTAAACCCTCCCCCCCCTATAAGAGTTGTACTATCAGAAACAGAAATTAAACTATAAATTGATTCAAAATTTGTTAATCCTGTGAATGTATATATTAAACCAGCTCCTAATAATATTAAACAAGAAGAAAGACCCCCTAATAGAAAGTATTTTAAACCCGCATTGCTAGCAGATTCAGAATATCTATATAAAGTAGCTAAAATATATAGACCAAATGATTGTAATTCTATACTTAAATACATAGTTACTAGATCAAATGAAGAAATTAATAAGGTAGAACCTAATGTGCTGAACAAGACTATTAAAGAATATTCAGCAGCGTAATTAATATTTTCTATTTTGTTATTTTCTGTCTTCCCTACGGTCCGTAGGTTACCAATATTGGTAGAGGAAGCGACTGTTGTATTATTTATTAAAGGCCAAGCTATTAATACTAATGAAGCTATTATTAATAAGAAAGTATCTAATAATTGTGAGATTGTACTTACATGGAATAGTCCACTATATATTCCGATTCCCGATTCAATTGACTGAATAAAAGAAACATTTAAAGATAATAGAGCGGAATAAACAAAAATTAATGTTGTTAATCTTGTTATTAATACTGGATGTAGTCCTATGTTCAGATTAGGAAGGGCCATAGCCACTATTAACGTTAATAAAGATAGAAACAACATTACTATACTTTTACATAAAGACAATGTAATATATAATTTTCCACTTTACTATATCTAACTTCAATCCCATGCCTAACGGATTCGGACCCGAATAAACCAACAACTACTATTAATCCAATATCTCCAAAGCATTGGTAACAATACAACAAAACACAACACAAAAGCTTTTTTTTGCTTTTGTTAGCATTGGTAGGGGAGAACAACTGTACCTTATAACATTCGTAGTTAGAAATAATGGGGTTGTATTGATTTCTAAATATATCTAAAGATTACAAAATGTCCTTATAAAAAGTATTAGATTACAATAACTGCACTACCAATACAAAAGCTTTTGTTTGTTTTGGTAGTAGCGATAATAACAATTAAACCTCGATAGTCTGCAAATAATATAACCATACAAAAGTATACAACAAATAATATTCTGGATAAAATCTCATGATTGGTATAGCTGAATACGACAAGAATCCCCTACCAAGACAAAAGCTTTTGTGTCCTTTGGTACCCTACTGATACCTACGGAAAGATTGTTTTAGTTCTCTTGATGTTTTAGTAAGCAGACCTACCATGACACCATGATCCTAATATAGCCAGGTAATGGAGCCAGGGAGCCGGGAGAATCCTGTAGGTAGGGAGTAAAGCAACAAAATAAGAATTCGAATAGTGATGATATTTATACTGCGGTTTAATAACACAATTTTGTCAGCATTCATGACATACCCTTCATGCTTATACCAGTAACTCCCTCCAGATATAAAATAGTAATTTAGTTTAACCCGGATTAGAAGGTAAATGGACTGGTATTATTCCTCTTCAATAACACAGTTGCGTAAGTAAGGGAGGGTATATAAAAGTGCTATACTTCCCCATACTTGCATAAAACAAATTTTGTTAGATTATGTTAATGATGTGATTAGAATTTCGAACTATTTAAAATCATGATAAGAAAAGATAAAAACTATTACTATTCAAATTATTAAAAAATATTGTATTTATCGTTAGGGATATATTTAATTTAATTAGGAATTATAAGCCTTTTAAATGGTTATTTTACATATTCAAACTTTATACTATTATATTCGCTATTCTTGGTTCTACCTTGATGGGATTTACGGCTATGGATTTACATTCCTATTCAAACTTTATTTATGAAACTTTAGAGTTCTATCTGCGTGCACTCACATTTAATTTGTGTTTTCGGAGTTATAGAACTGTTTTTAATTGTATCGCTGTTCTAATCAGTACCAAAGCATTGGTAGAATTACTCTTTTCCTACGGAGCCCTACTCTATTAAAGTAATATTATAGTCTTTATAAAATGATATAAAAGAAGTAGTATTTATTTAGAAATTTAACAGTTATAATCTTTAAGAGTCCAATGACTATTTCATTTAGCTATAAAATTTCGATACTATTTATTAAGCAACCAACATAGAACAGAATATAAATGTTTTAAATTTAACTATCTTATTTTATAATACAAATATATAATAAAGTTTATCCCGCCATAACTTGTTTTTTTTCAAACCTCTATTTTTGAGAGTATATATAAAACACACTGATCGATAAAACATATATAAAGATAGTTAAATACAATTAGATGAATTGGTGTCTATAAATATATAACAAATTTATACTATGACTAATATTAAAAATATAAATAGAAGCTCATTTCAAGCTTTTCCTTATCATATTGTGGATCCTTCTCCTTGGCCTATTCTTCTTAGTTTTTCTTTACTGTATCTAGCTTTATCTGCTGTAATGTATATGCATGGTTATTCTTATGGTGATTCTTTATTGAATTTATCTTTAAGTTTAACAGTCTTTGGAATGGCTCTTTGGTTTAGAGATATTATAATAGAAAGTACTTTAAGAGGTGATCACACAAAAGAAGTTACAAAAGGATTAACAATAGGTATCGTATTATTTATTATTAGTGAAGTTTTTGCTTTCTTAAGTGTATTCTGGGCTTTTTTCCATTCTAGTTTATCTCCTGCAATAGAATTAGGTGGAATATGGCCTCCACAAGGAATAGAAGCATTAAATGCTTTTGCAATACCTTTACTTAATACTTTCTTATTATTATCTAGTGGTGCTTACGTAACTTACGGACACCATGCCTTGATTAAAGGTGATAGAAAAGGAGCTATAGCAGCCATTTTAATGACTATAATTTTAGCTTTAGTATTCACAGCTTTCCAATATGTAGAATATACTGAAGCCGGATTCACTATTTCTGATTCAGTATTTGGATCATCCTTTTATGCTAGTACTGGACTTCATGGTTTCCATGTTATTGTTGGTACTCTGTATATTGGGGTGGCCTTTTTCCGATTTCTTAATTATCATCTGACTAAAACACACCACGTCGGATTCGAAGGTAGTATTTTATATTGGCATTTTGTTGATGTTGTGTGGTTGTTTCTCTTTATTGTTGTTTATTACTGGGGAGGAAATAACTAGTTTCTACCTAAATAATTTAAAGTCAACTATATATAATATAAAGGATTCACTTAACTTTTACTCTCCGTTATTATTAAATTAATTATTTATTCGGAGGTGAATATTTTGATACCTTTAATTCAGCAATATACCAAAAAAATAACCTGGTTAATGATATTAAACTCTATAATAGAATATCTTAAAATATTCTGTTACTGCTTTATCTATATTTTATCAGTAATTCCTGTTTTAGTTGTTTGTTTGTTTTGCTTAGCGATAGATAGAGTTTTCTAGTAAACCTTACTTTCTATCACTTGTAGTATTTATTTAAATCAAGATTTAAATAAGTACTGCTTCCCTTCCCTACCATCCCCTCTCCCACTACCAAAGCTAACAAAAGCAAAAAAAAGCAAACAAAAGGAAACAAAAGCTTTTGTGTTGTGTTTTGTTGTCTTGGTCCCAAAGCAAACAAAAGGTTTTGTATTGGTTAGTGCTTAGCAGGGTGGGGATAGCATTGGTACCAATGCAAAACTTAGCTTTAGTCTTTGTACGGATAGAAGTTGTTTGAAACTAAAATAATAATTATTCTTATCTCACTTATTACCGGTTCCCAAAGGAATATTACAAATATTTAAACCATGAATCTTTCATTATTATTGTTTTTAATTGGTGTATTAGGGTTTATTTTAAACCGAAAAAATATAATCCTAATGATCATTGCCATAGAAATAATGCTATTAGCTGTAACTTTATTAATTTTAATAAGTTCTTTCAGTTTTGATGATGGAATAGGGCAAACATTTAGCATATTCATTATCTCAATAGCAGGTGCAGAATCAGTTATAGGTTTAAGTATTCTTGTAGCTTTTTATAGATTAAGAGGAAATATTTCACTTAGATCATAATGTATTTATCAATATTAATTTTACCTTTATTAGGTTCTATTGTTTCAGGTTTACTTGGACGAAAAGTAGGAGTTACAGGAGCACATTTAATTACATGTACTTGCCTTATTTTTTCATCAGTATTAGCTACTGTAGCTTTTTATGAAGTAGGTATCTGCGGAAGCCCTGTTTTTATTCATTTAGTAAATTGGGTGGATTCTGAATTTATGTCTATTTCATGGGAATTCTCTTTTGACCAATTAACTGTAAGTTTACAATTAGCAGTATTATATTGTTCTACACTTATTCATATTTATTCAGTTGACTATCTTTCTTCTGACCCACATCAACAAAGATTTATGAGTTACCTTTCTTTATTCACTTTCGGAATGTTGGTTTTAATAACTGGGGCTAATTACTTTGTAATGTTTGTAGGTTGGGAATTAATTGGGGTTGTATCATATCTATTAATTAATTTCTACTTTACTAGAATTCAAGCTAATAAAGCTGCTATACTAGCTTTGACTATGAATAGAATGGGTGATATGGGGCTGAGTATCGGATTCTTTGCAATACTCGCTTTATTTGGATCATTAAATTACTCTACTGTGTTTTCTTTAACACCATTCATGAATGAAACAGCTATTACAATCATAGCTCTTCTAATCTTTACGGGTGCTATGGCTAAATCTGCACAAATACCTTTACATAGTTGGCTACCTGGAAGTATGGAGGCTCCAACTCCTGTTTCTGCGTTACTACATGCTGCTACACTTGTTACAGCGGGAGTTTACCTTCTAGTAAGATCATCACCAATATTAGAATATAGTTCTACAGCCTTATTAGTTATTACATTAGTAGGTGCTTCTACAGCATTTTTTGCCGCAACTTCTGGACTTTTACAAAATGATCTTAAGAGAATCATAGCGTTCAGTACAATTAGTCAATTGGGATACATGGTTATGGCAGTCGGGTTATCACAACATAATGTGGCAATGTTTCATACGATTAATCATGCTTTCTTTAAAGCGCTTCTATTCTTAGGGGCGGGTGCTGTAATTCATAGTTTTGCTGATAATCAAGACGTAAGAAAAATGGGTGGTTTAATTAACTTTTTACCATTTACATCTACAGCTATGTTAGTCGGTTCGCTATCATTATTGGCTACTCCGTTCTTGACTGGTT
>Ga0233335_1000168_pt1 | contig 12843 bp, 8 predicted proteins | sample GEONDECOMP222_FD_180695 | JGI IMG/M metagenome (GOLD analysis project Ga0233335, IMG submission 180695) | Leaf litter microbial communities from Shasta-Trinity National Forest, California, United States - GEON-DECOMP-222 | ecosystem: Environmental > Terrestrial > Plant litter > Unclassified... | reverse complement strand
CCTTTAAAGGTATTCAATTGGCTATCACACAACCTGTGCGACTCAATGATATGGTGACTATTCAAGGAGATACCGGGGTAGTAACTGAAATTACCTTGCATCATGTGGTTGTTACTTTGGATGATCGAACACAAATTATTGTTCCAACGGGTGATTTTTTAGAAAAGTCTTTCAAAAATTGGACACGTTCTTCAGATGATTTATTAGGCACCTTTGTATTTTATTTGCCTTATCAAGTGCCGATTGAACCTATTCGTCACAAGATCATGGAGATTTTAAAGGCCAGCTCTTCTTGGGATCAAAAAGTAGGACATGTAGTAGTCAATAATCTACAAAGCAATTCAGTGGAATTGAAAGTGGTATTAAGTGCTAAAAGCAGTAAACACTTAGATAAACTACGTAGTGAAATTAGAGAAGAATATTTAGAATATATGCGCGCTCACCATCCTGAGGCCTTGCCTAAATAAAATCTATCAATAGATGGATCATATTCATCCACGCTTATGTATGTTCTCTTTTCTTGAATATTAACTTGTTCTGTGAATGCTATGTGGTTATACGGTAAGCTCCGTTGAACCTTTCGTTCATACGATAGACTAACGTTTTTGTTTTTCTTGTCGCAAAAGGATCTCTTTTCGATGAACGCCCCATCGATAACCCGATAAATGACCATTGCTCTTGATTACTCGATGACAAGGGATAATAATGGAGATCTTGTTGCTCGCACAAGCACTTGCGACAGCCCTATAACTTTTAGGGCAGCCAAGTTTATTAGCGATTGTAGCGTAAGTGGCAGTTTGGCCTATGGGAATTGTTTGGAGTGCATTCCATACACTTTTTTGAAATATTGTTCCACTAAGATCTAACCCAATATTTAAGTCGCTATGCGTATTTGTAAGATAATTAGAAATTTGCGTCATTGCATTACATAATTTGAGATTGTGGGGATCAAATTGTGCTCTAGGAAATGCTCGATGTAGTTCATCTCTGACTATTTTAGGTGTATCACCTAAATACAGGGCGCATAAACCTCTACTAGTTTGTGCCGCCAGTACATATCCCAGGTGTTTGGATAGCGTAATCGTAAATTGTATTGCAGTATTTTCCATATCTAGGCTCCAAGGTTCATGATACAATTATTTGTAAAGCTTTAATCAGCCATATAATCATTTATTTTAAATAAATTTCTTTATTAATGCATCCTTTTAAATATTTATGAAATTACCCGAATCTTGGCTCAGACAATGGATTGATCCCGAAATAGCAATAGATCGATTGTCTGAACAATTATCCTTGTCTGGGTTAGAAACCACCATAATACAATCTGAAATACCAAAATTAAAAGATATTGTCGTCGGACAGATTGTAGAAGCGTACCCTCATCCAAATGCTGATCGATTACAAGTGTGTATTGTCAATTGTGGTGCAAATCATGAGCCAAAAACCATTATTTGCGGGGCTCAAAATGCACAAGCAGGTTTAAAGGTAGCTGTTGCATTACCCGGCGCGCAATTACCCAATAACTTTAAAATCATCACTCGAAAAATAAGAGGCGTTCAATCGGAGGGTATGTTATGTGCGCTAGAGGAATTAGATTTAGGTTTTTTGAATATAGAAAAAGCTAAAGGTATTTGGGAGCTACCTCAAGAGTTTTCTTTAGGTGTTGAGGTATCGAGCATTGTACCGTTCCATGATGCTATACTGGATGTGCAAGTGCCGCCTAATCGAGGAGATTGCTTAAGCGTATTAGGATTAAGTCGAGAAATAGCGATGCTTAACAATGGCAATATTGCGATACCTGAAGTAACGGATATCGTTGAAGACAAAGAAACAACATGGCCTATCCATGTAGAAGCGGGTCAAGCTTGTCCTTGCTACATGGGTCGCATTATACGTGGCTTAAATAAAGCCTGTAAAACACCTCTGTGGATAGTGAATCGATTACATCAAAGCGGTATGAGAACTATCCACCCGATTGTTGATATCACCAATTATGTTTTATTAGAGTTTGGCCAACCCTTACATGCTTTTGATCTAGAAAGAATCTCAGAATCACTTAATATCCGCTTTGGAAAGCCTGGTGAAACTTTAGAACTCTTAAATAACAAAACGATCAAGCTGAATCAAAATCACTTGGTAGTTGCTGATCATCGTGGCCCACAAGCGCTAGCCGGTATCATGGGGGGCTTACACAGTAGTGTCAATGAAAGCACAGTGAATATTTTCTTAGAAAGCGCTTTCTTCCAACCACAAGCTATTCGTGGGGTAGCACGTCAACTGGGGATCGTTTCTGAAGCAAGTTATCGTTTTGAACGAGGAGTAGATCCCAAATTGTGTAAACCGGCGCTTGAAAAAGCAACGCAGCTTTTACTCAGTATTGCAGGCGGTAAAGCAAGCAGTATTATGACGGTTACAAAGGCTCAACACTTACCTAAAACTCCAAACATTACACTTCGGTACTTCAGAATTGGGCAGATCTTAGGATTTAATATTCCGCCTGAGAAAGTAGCGCATTTTTTACAGCAATTATCTCTCAATATTATCTCCGGTTCTGCTAAGCAGCAAAATACTAACAGTCTTCAATGGCAAGTTCAAATACCTAGTTGGCGTTTTGATTTGCAAGAAGAAATCGATTTAATAGAAGAAATTAGTCGTTGCTACGGGTACGAGCACATTCCTGAGCAATTACCCATTTTTTCAGTGAATTTTGAGTCCTTACAAAATTCGATCGATCTGAAACGATTACGTTCTTTTTGGGTCAATCAAGGATACTATGAAACGATTCATTATAGTTTTACTTCAGAGCAGAAACAGAAATTGCTCAATCCGAACACACCCATGGTGAAATTAGCAAACCCTATTTCACAGGAAATGAATGTTTTACGAACCCATTTATGGCCTAATTTGCTTAATACCTTGTCTTATCATCAGCATCGTCAAAATAATGCACTGGCTATCTTTGAGATTGGCTCTATCTTGATTGATGATGTGAATAGACCGATAGAGCAAATGACAATAGGAGGCTTAGTAAGCGGGTATAGTTGCACAGAACAATGGGGTATCAAGCCACGTTTGATAGATATTTTTGATCTGAAACAAGTAGTACATAACAGTTTATTGCTCTTAGATGCGCAAGGTGTTTATACCTATGTACCTGAAAAACATGCTGCTTTACAGTCAGGACAAAGCAGTCGTATTTTAAAAGCAGGTCAACCGATTGGATGGATCGGTGCTTTAAACCCCTTCTTATATCAGCATTTTAATATAAATGCAGCGGTCTATTTATTTGAATATCAGCTTGAAGTAGCAGATGCTAGCAAAATAGCTGCTTTCCAGGCCGTCTCTCGTTTCCCCTATATGCGACGTGATTTAGCGTTTTGGGTGCCGATGACAGTGCCATTTGATCAAATAGAAGGCATTATTCGGAAAATAGGCGGGGTTTATTTATTGGATGTGACATTATTTGATGTGTACTATGCTACAGGCAATTCAACCCAACGCAGTTTAGCGGTGGGTGTCATGTGGCAACATCCAACGCGAACATTAACTGATCATGAAGTGGATAAATGGCAAGTCAAAATAGTACAAGCCTTACAGCAAGAATTACATGTTCAAATGCGCGATCAATAGCTGTCATCGGAAAAAATAGTCAAATACTCTTATGAATGAGTACAGCGTAGACTCGAAAATATACTGAGAGAGATCCTCTGGATTTCTTTTTTTGAGCGGAATGATTGCGCTAAGTTATTCATTTGAGTATTGGAAAATAAAATTTCCTCAAGTATTAATAATTGTAGTTCTGTAGGCAATTCTTTTTGTTCCATAATTTTATGAAATGCTGTGAGTGTGCCTTGTAGAGGGTAAGCAATATATGCAGCATTGCTCAATCGATAGTAGTCCAACATTGTATTGCCAGAAAAAGCATTTTTAATTTTGGATAATTTCAATGATAAAAGGCTTGACTCAGGTCCTACTATTGATGGACCCAGTGCTTTAACAAGATCAAGGTGTGTTTGTCGTATTGGATCGTCTTGATTATGGTTCGTGATAATCTTAATAAAATTGTGATAAACATCTTGTGAGTAAGACAAAGGATACGGAGCTACAGGAAATATTATCTCAGCAAGCTTGGTAATGACGCGATGTTTTTGCAATGCTGGAATCTGAGGATCGGTATTGATTGCATCGTCAATAATATTATTATTCTGAGAAATAATTTGTTGTGTATCAGTGATCTGCGCAATTTTTTGAAAGTACAATTGCCTCTCTTGAATAGATAAGCTTTGAAGTGGTTTTAAAAGTATAACTAAATAATCATAAAAAGCTTGATTGAAATTGTGTCCGATAAGAACGCTAAGGGTAGGAAATGTTTCGTGGTAAGCTAATGGCTCTAAGTTTGTGAACCATTTGATGTGTTTTTGAAATGCTGTATCTTCTAATGAAGCAACCTGCATTATTGTTGTTGTTTGATTATAATTTTCAAATATTGATGCATTGCTTATGCTTACTGTAGGAGCATACTGTAACTGTCTGACTTGAGTCCAATATGCTTGGATGGTTTCAGGAGATAAGGATAAGGCTGAATACTGATTTGCATTACTGAGTCTGAGTATCCATTTTTGTAACTCTTTTGCTTTCTCTAACGGGGGCCATGCCGCTTTATGGTGTGATACCCACCCAGTGGGTTCCCATTCCTGTAAAGAAATCCTCGGGAAATAAGGAATAGATGGCCCAACATGATAGGTCGGTAATGCGTACCGCGGTACTATAGCAGACTGTTGAGTATTAGATTGAGTCATAGGCACTTTGATATGCAAGCTTACTTGTCCTTGAAGAAAGTGTAAATTATCTGCCATTACTTTAAGGTTCATCACAAATCCATAAGGTAAAGCTACATCTACAGCGCCACTAACGCCCAATACATTTTTTGTACTTGAAAAATCATAGTCAATAAATTGATTATGCCTAAACCATTCATTGCTCGGAGGAATGATTAACTTCATGCGTTTATAATAAAATCCTATAGAAGGTAGCACTGTACCGATAGGTATAGATCGCCATTGAATACTGTTAAATGCAATTTGTCCATCAAGTCCCCAATGCCATTTTTCGAGAATATGCATGAGACTGACTCTTTCATAATAATAAAGATCATTGTTATCAAAAGGCATTATAATACTGGGGTCCCTCTGATTTGATTGTTGAATAGCTTTAGAGAGATGTAGATTAAAATTCAGAGTATATAAGGATGATAAATATTCTTTCCCTAAAGTGAAAGTAAAATAATTTAGTACAGGATATGCTTGACGCAATGATGCTTTTGTGTAGCTCCAATCACCGTAAATATAAACTTGGGAGACAACTGCAAAGTTTGATGCTTGGCTATAGCCAATACCTAGGCTATTTTGATCGAAGATTTGTGGTAATCTAGCATCACAATCAGTGTTATCCCAAAGAGAGCCGATACTTTTTGTACTGTATGCAATCCACCAGTGGCGATTATTAGTCCATACATCATTAGGCTGGTTTTCAGCAGCAATAAAGCTCAATTGGTTGCCATGCGTACTAAGTTTTGGAACAATGACCATACCTGCAAACAGTGGAGTGCTCAAGCAATGCATGAGTACTAAAGTGCTCAGTAGAAATCTGATTGTAGAAAAAAAAGTCATTATGGGAATTGTATGAAGGGATGACAAAGGCAGGTCTATTGTATACACATTGTGTAGGTTTGTTAATTTTTTCCAATCAAAAATTTTTTATTTTTTGCCGAGGTAACTGCTTTGCTTAGCTTGTGGTTGTACTGGATAAGCAGTATTTGTGTTATAACCTTGCTCTCTACGACACAAGCGTATCAATATATGACTTTTATAGGACCGGTACCCGGTAGGCAAGTCCCTTTGTTAGTGGATAATCACTATTTTGTTGAACATATATTAAGTCAAAAGCAAGCATTAGTTACAAAGGGATGGCCTGCACGTAATTATTATAGACCTATAAAATTAACGAGAACGCGTGAAACTGTCAGCCTATACCTAGAAGAGCTACAAAATGAGCTTGTATTCGGTCCTGCTGTCTTATTACAAAGCAGTACAGTTGGGATAAATTTGCATTCTAACTTTTTTGCAGAGTTTGCAATAAAATTTGAAGTATTTCCTAGATGGTCGCAATTAATAGTTGATAAGATCTATACTGATGAACATTTCATTAATCAAAGCGATCTAAGATGCGTAATGGGGTTTGGTCGTTTTCATAGTTATCCTTTTGTCTATATTGGATTTGGCTTGTTTAAAGCACCTTTTGGTTTTGAAGTAATACAATCTCCGCTGCGACTATATGATCATTTTACTTTGCTACATTCCCAGTTTGGTTTTTTATTAGGATTATCGCATAGGTTCAATGATGAAAAGCATGTGAGGGTTACTTGGTGCCCCGGTGTGGATACTTCCTGGCTGGTAGATGAGCATAGAAAAGAAATCATTGAGAGTCAGAGACAAGACCGTGATGATGAAATCATTGATGATCAAAATAGCACACCCTTACTAGGAAACTGGAGCATTATATGGCCTTTCAACATTCAATATCGTTTTGCGTGGAATCAACATGATATTGTCTTGGGCGCCGGAGCTGAAAATAAAAGTATGGTCAGAACACGATATCCAGCCGCTTGGTGGGAGTGCTATGCGAGTATTAGCAAGTATCTTTGGTCTTTGCAAGCAGAGTGTATTTGGGAAGGTGCGACTGAACTCAAACCACTTAGCGATAAGAAGCCTATTATTGTTAATCTAGCATATGCTAATCGATTTAATATTGTAGATACTCCGCTTGAGGTTATTTTACACTATACTCATGCTGTTGGTGCCCAGCATCTCAACAATGTCTACACTAATGTAGGCTGTACACTCAAACATCGTTTAAACAACGCATATTCTGTGATACTAGGTTTTAATCATGCATTCAAATACTCTATACAAGATTATAAGCTCAACAATCCTAACCATCGCTTAGAAAAACCAATTAACAAAATTATCATGCAATTCGAAGCGGATTAAAAAACCATTAGTCATCATTTACAATGAGACAGCGCGATTAGAGTGCACGCAAATAGTAATACCCTGTTCAAGAGCATAGTGTGATAAGGGGGTTATTACGTGCTGATGATTCATTGGCGCTTGTTTAACGAGTAAATAAAGATGCTTGAATGCTTGCTTTATACGCAATAACGCTTTAGCTAATCTACGCTACTATTAGGCATAACTAGCTGGTTTTCACTGAGTTGATAAACTGGTATCCTTGCGTTGTAGGCAGTTAAAACAATTTGTATCTAACTCAACCAACCTACAGCGCAATATTGATAGTACTCTTCCTTACGCTCTACGAAATGTGGAACTATTATTATTATTTGGATTAAAAAATTCTACATCTGTTGATGTTGATACTTCTGGATGATGGCTACTACTTGCTATCGTGGCGGCCTGTGAATGACTTTGGCGCCACTGCTCAAGCTTGTCAGAAGACCATAACCGTCCTCCTAAACCAGGAGTCCAAAAACCCGGAAAACCAGTAGCAACTTTTCCTAGTACATATTCAAATGTTGTACAAGCCGCATTGCTATTTAAGGGTTTTCCTCCTAAGAAAGAATGCCATCCAAGCCCATAGGCAGGATAATGTTTCGGGTCTTTGTTATAATCTTCTTTAAAACTATTTAAAAGATGCCATTTTTGTAATACGTTATCTGCTCCTTCAGAAGCATCGTATATGACTTCTTTTTTATGTTGTGTTAACCAATACCACTCTGGGTTACCGCGAGTAATGCTCTTAAAAGATTCAAAGTTTTCTTTATCTTCTGCATCACTCAAGCCAATGATTTCTTTATTTTGAATTATCTCTTTTTGAATTTTTTCTATTAAGCTTTCTTTTTCTGCTTCTTCTAAACTGGCATCATTCTTTATTTGATCTATCTGTGGTAAGTAATCACGGTAATTCACCATATGATAAAGCACTGTAAAATCTTCTGGTCCTTTCCCAATCGGTAATACAGATTTGTTTTGCCCGCTATCTTGATCGTGGGTAATATGAGTCGCTAAACCGTGTAGTGCTGCAATTGCGATGGATTTGTTATCTGCACTGTGCTTGATTAAACATAAAAATAAATGACCAATATCTGTTGGCATAATCCCTTTTAAAAGCCATGCTAGCCAGTCAGGCATAGGAACAGGAATTTTATAAACAGATGCTTCAATTGAATATTGATCTGTAAATGGCATATTGCTATTCTCTTAAATTCAACCTATAGAATGATACTGACAAGTGAAACTTAGTTTAAAGCAAATTACACATTTTTGCCGAAATTTTTCTTTTGTAAACATCAAAAAATATCATAGATATTATTAGCCTAATTCAATCGCAGGCTTTCTTATAATATAAGGTACTTTTTATATTCAAGCCTATCAGCTATCAAATGCTGTTTTTACCTTCATTGACTATTTTATACAAAAAGCTTAATTCAGTTAAAGTTATGATGAGATCGATTGATGAGGTAAGAATACTTCAAGTTCCTCTAAGGCGGCTTGATATAACTTACGTTTAAAATCAACAACATTTTGGGCAGGATATCCATAATCTACCCACCGCCATTGATCAAATTCAGGAGTGTCACTACAATTTAAACAAATTGTGGAATCAGTACTGAGTAATTGTAATAAAAACCATTTTTGCGTTTGGCCGACATAGAGCTGTTTTGAGTTGTTGTAATGCAATTTAGGAAAGGAGTATCGATATTGTAGCCAACTTTGAGTATGCCCTAGTAATTGTACGTCACTCATCTTGAGCCCTAGCTCTTCATACAATTCTCTATAAAGCCCTGTTTCTGGCGTTTCACCCTTTTGTAAACCGCCTTGGGGAAATTGCCACATCGAGGCTTCTCCAACGCGTTTTGCCCAAAGTAATTGCGCTTTAGAATTGCAGACAACCATTCCCACGCCTATGCGAAAACCTGCTTTATTCATCATAGTGTTTTATCTTTATAAATTATTCGTCTAGAATTATTTTTTCATAAATGATGGTGGTTGAGCAATCCAAGCAATTGATTAAGATAAAAATGCTGGCAGCAGGATTCGAACCCGCGGCCTACTGATTACAAATCAGTTGCTCTACCAACTGAGCTATGCCAGCATACAGCTTAAAATATCACAAAAGCCTATCTAAAGAATAGGGTTTTATTAAAAAATGGGTTTTATTTATGACTGTATTTGTAAAAATGCATGCTAATGGCAATGATTTTATGATAATCGATGCATGGCATACCAAAACACCGATAGTCAGCAGCACTAAACGCATTCAACAATGGTCGCATCGACAAACAGGAATTGGCTTTGATCAATTATTATGGGTTTCTTCACCTGACAATAGCCGTGCGGAAGCACAATGTCGCATTTTCAATGCAGATGGCAGTGAAGCAGGTCAATGCGGACATGGTATTGCTTGTATGGCCAGCTGGCTTTATCAAAAAGATTATGTTCAAAAAACTGCCTTTCGTATCGCAACCAGTGCAGGTATTTGGTCTGTTCAATTAAACCAAAACGGCTGGGTAACCGTTGATTTAGGTCAGCCTATCTGGGAGCCTGATCATATTCCATTGATCGCCCCGCGAGCGCATCGACTCTATCCATTGGCGTGTCCTGATCAAGCAAATGCTCTCTTAAAAGAAGCTTATGCAGTTCTTCAAAGAAAACAACTCGATTATTTAATTGAATTAAAACACTTGCTACCTCAGCAGTCTATTATTTGGAATCGAAATTTAGAGACAATATTACATAAGCCTGCTAATCTGTTATGTGGTGCTCTTGCTTTAGGTAATCCGCACTGCGTGATACCCATCCGCGATATTGCAGATTTTACCGCAGAATTAGGATCTCTACTCAGCGAACACCCTAATTTTCCTGAGCAAACCAATGTTGCATTGATGCAGATGCTCACGCCCAGTCATATTATATTAAAAGTATACGAACGTGGTGTTGGCTTTAATCGCGCTTGTGGAAGTGGCGCTTGTGCAGCGGTGATTGTAGGACGCTTATTAGGTTACCTAGCATCAGAGGTGACTGTGGAATTTGCCTCTGCTGGGGATAAGGTACAAGTCACTTGGACAGCCTGTAAAACTTCAGTGCAATTACACACCCAAATCCACCTTGTATTTGAGGGACAAGTGGGATTGGAGGACATCTCATTTTTGTGAAATAAAAATTTTAAAGCACAAAGTGAGTCCCTTATACATAATGCCATTTTGTTTCTTCGGAAGTATCTTCCACAATAATGCCTTTTTCTAAGAGAGCAAGGCGTATAGCATCAGCAGTGCTCCATTTTTTATGCTCTCTTGCTTGACCCCTCAATTTAAGCTGCTCTTCTATCCATTTGACTGGGATATCATTATTTTTCAGGCTTAAAGATTCCATATTTTGTTGTAATAAACCTAATAATCCCCCAAGCTTTTTCAGTAAATTTGCCAATTGGGTTGCTTGTACCGCAGGCGCCAGGCGATGGATAGTATGGCTAAGATCGAATAAAATCGATAGCGCAACGGGTGTATTCAAATCATCATTGATAGCCTGATAAAATTGCTGTTCATATTGGGCGAGATCAGGTGTTGAGGGCTCTATACCTTCTATAGGCTGTACGTATTGAAGCGCCTGATATAATCGTTTTAAAGATTTTTGTGCGGTGTTTAGGTTCGTTTCTGAATAAAAGATAGGGCTACGATAATGACTTGTTAACAGGAAATAACGAATGACTTCTCCTGAATATTGTCCTAGTAACATCTTAACTGATAAAGCATTACCTTTAGATTTAGACATTTTATCTTGTCCAATTTGTACAAAGCCTACATGCATCCAGCTTTTCACAAAGGATTTATTACTTGCGGCTTCTGATTGAGCAATTTCATTTTGATGATGAGGAAACTGTAGATCTGCGCCGCCGCCATGTATATCAATTGGTAAAGTTAAATGCTTCATAGCCATCGTAGAGCATTCAATATGCCAACCAGGCCTTCCCCAACCCCAAGGCGATTGCCAACTGTTTTCCTGAGTACCCGTGTATTTCCATAACACAAAGTCCAAAGGATCTTTTTTATGAATATCTTGATTAATTCTAGCGCCTACCATCAAATCTTGTAGATTTTGATGTGCAAACTCCCCATAGGGCTTAAATTGTTTAACGCTATAATAAACATCACCTAAAGGCACTTGATAAGCATAACCCTTTTTTAATAGGGTCTGAATCAATTGAATCATGTGAGCAATATAATGAGTGGCCCGCGGCTCATAAGTCGGGAGCAGCAATTGTAGGGCTTTCATATCCTGATGCATGGATTCAATCATGGTTTGCGTCAGTGTTTGAATACTTTGTTGTTGCTCATGAGCACGTTGAATGATTTTATCATCCACATCGGTAATATTACGGACGTAATTAACCTTAAAATTGAGCTGTTTCAATTGACGGACTAAAATATCAAAGACCACCCAGACACGAGCATGGCCAATATGACAATGATCATAAACTGTCATACCGCAAACATATAAATTGATAGTATTGTTTTTTTGAGCAGTAAGCTGTTCTTTTTTCTTATTTAAGGTATTATAAAGGTGCAACATAAGGATTTACAAGGAGTTAGAGATGCAATTAATTTCCGTTTTGATTTATAACAGTTTTCATCTGTTTATAAACATTGTATAGTACACGTTTTTCATTCACTCATTATATATCAATCATGAATTTACAGGAATTTCAAGCAAAAGCACTGCTTGCACAATACAATTTACCTGTCCCTAAAGGTGAGGTAGTTGAATCAGTTGAAGAAGCTTTGCAAGCTGTTGAAAAGTTAAGTGGTTATGGCTGGATGGTCAAAGCCCAAATCCATGCAGGTGGCCGAGGCAAGGCAGGCGGGGTTCGTTATGCAAAAAATGCAGGCGCAGTTGAAGAAATTGTCCAATCCTTATTAGGGAAAAGATTAGTGACCTATCAAACGGATGCTCAAGGACAGCCTGTTAATAAAATCCTGATTAGTGTTCCTTGTAATATCGCGCAAGAACTTTATTTAAGTGTGGTGATTGATCGTGCCTCTAGCCACGTTGTTATTCTGGCTTCGAGTGAAGGTGGTGTTGAAATTGAAAAAGATGCCGAAGAAAAAATTATACGTTTAGATATTCCACCCATTGTAGGCCTTATGGATAATGCGATGGCTTGTTATGCGACTGAATTACGCACCGCATTAGATCTACCCAATAACTTAGACAAAGATTTCGCTCACATCTTGTCAGGATTATACAAACTCTTTATGGAGAAAGATTTATCATTAATCGAAATTAATCCATTGGCTATTGATAAAGAGGGTAAACTCATTTGTTTAGATGCAAAAGTGACAGTTGATGATAATGCACTGTATAGACAATCGGAAATACGTGATATGCGTGATATCAGTCAAGAAGATCCGCGTGAAAGCCATGCGCGAGATTGGGAACTCAACTATATTCCATTAGAGGGTTCTATTGGTTGTATGGTCAATGGAGCAGGTCTAGCAATGGCGACTATGGATTTAATTAAACATCATGGTGGTAATCCCGCGAACTTCCTGGATGTGGGTGGTGGCGCAACTAAAGAGCGTGTCATTGAAGCTTTCAAGATTATTTTAGCTGACAAAAATGTTAAAGGCGTATTAATTAATATCTTTGGTGGTATTGTACGCTGTGATATGATTGCCGAAGGCATTATTGGCGCCATGTCTGCAGCTGATGTTAAAGTGCCGGTTATGGTGCGTTTAGTAGGTAACAACGCTGATACAGGTATTAAACT
>Ga0233335_1000167_pt1 | contig 12957 bp, 9 predicted proteins | sample GEONDECOMP222_FD_180695 | JGI IMG/M metagenome (GOLD analysis project Ga0233335, IMG submission 180695) | Leaf litter microbial communities from Shasta-Trinity National Forest, California, United States - GEON-DECOMP-222 | ecosystem: Environmental > Terrestrial > Plant litter > Unclassified... | reverse complement strand
AACCGTCCGCAAGTGGGCGACACAACGCCGCGCCAGCGCGTCGCGGGAAATCGAGAGATTAGTCAAGGTAGCCGCTGGACCTGGAGTAGCTCTGTCAGGACGCAAACTGGCACGTTTGCTGACGGCAGAAACCAACGTTCTACCGACAGATGAACAAGCATTTGTTTCTCGGCTTCTGGCGCAGGTTCCAAACCTCGCAGACGCAATTGCCGTCGCAAAGAGATTGAACGCCTTGCTGCGACGCAGAAGCACCGAGAGCTTGGTCGAGGTTCTCGATGCCGCACTTGCCACGCCATTGAAGGAGTTCGCAGTCAGCCTGCGTCGCGATCTCGGTGCCGTACAGGCAGCACTTGATCTCCCCTGGACAACAAGCCCAGTCGAAGGCCAGATCAACAGACTGAAGATGCTGAAGCGCACGATGTATGGCCGCGCAGGATTTCAGCTTCTCCGAAGTCGCGTTCTAAGCACCGCATAGTGAAACGACGGCACGCAGATTGCGGGAGAACCGCAAATCGACCCCGATCACGATCGACCAAATTCGGTCCGCTGGACACCGACAAGGACGACACGCTGGCCCCGCGCGAACCCGCCACCAATCAGGACCGCGCCCCGGTTGCCATGTTGTCCTACCGGGTTAAGCCCGCCAAAGCAGCCGTTACGTGTCCCGTTGCTCCCTGAATCTCGTTTTGGCGCATCGGCAAATCCTCGGGTCTACCGGCAACTCGACGAAGGTTCAGCCAGCGTGCATCTCGATCGCGATCCGGATCAGATCGCCGGTTCGCTCGACCATCAGCTTGTCCTTGATTCCCGTGCAGGAGTTCGCGATCGTCTTGTAGGACGCGCCCAGCTGAGCAGCGATCTCCGACAGCGTATTGCCCTGCGCCAGCAGGCGCAGGATGTCGAGTTCCCTGGCCGACAGCGGCTGCTTCGGCCCCTTCGTCCAGACCACGCTGCCGGCGAGGTCCACCACCAGATCACGCTGCAGGTAACGGCCCCCGGCGGCGACTTTCTTGATGCCTTCCAGCAACTCGTCGGCACTTGCAGATTTCGTCACATAGCCACTGGCACCGGCCTGCATCGCACGCATGACATAGGCGGGGCTGCTATGCATGGAGAAGATCAGCACACGCGTCCTTGGTTCCTCGGACAGGATCCGGCGCAGAAGATCCAATCCGCTGCCGCCTGGAAGATTGAGATCGAGCACGACGACGTCCGGCTTTTCGGCGCGGAATACGGTCTGTGCCGTCTCGCTGGACCGTGCATCGAATATCTCGGCATCAATCGCCGTCGCCAGCAGACGCCGTACGCCGTCCCGAACCACAGTGTGATCATCCACCAGCAGTATCTTCATGATGTCGCTAAAACCTCGCTTTCGTGCAGAAGCAACGCACGGATCGCGACACCTTTCGACCCCGCACGATTTTCAATGTTGAACCGTCCGCCAATTGCGTTGACGCGCTCCCGCATGCCCAGCAGGCCCAGCCCTTTCGGGCTTGGCTCGTGCGGCATACCTGCGCCGTCATCGATTACCTCGATCAGGCAGCCGTCGCGGGTCTGTTCCACGCGAATCTCGACTTTCGTCGGATCCGCATGGCGGACCGCGTTGCTGAGGCTCTCTTGCACAACCCGGAAGGCCACGGCTGTCCTGCGATCGTCCAGCGGATCCGCATCGATATGCAGGATGAACTCGATGTCGGGCCGGCGCGAATTCCAGAAATGCACCAGCGTCTCGATCGCCCCGGCAAGCCCAAGATCCAGGAGCACGTCGGGCATCAGGCGCGACAGCACATGCCTGAGATGCTTCTGCATGTGGCTGACGGAATTCAGGATACCATCGGCACGCGCTTCTATGCTCTCGAATTTCTTTGCCGCCGCATACTGCCGGATCAACGAGGCGTCCGCACTGACAGCGAACAGGAACGGCGCCACCTCGTCGTGCAGATCGCGGGCCAGTTCTCCGCGCTCCTCCTCCTGGACATATTGCACGCGCGTCTGCAGAAGCCGGTTCTGCACCTCCATGCCGGCCAGCCGTTCTGCCATGGCATTGAAACCATCCTGTACCGCGGCCAGTTCTTTCATGTTCCGCCAGGCAAGCCGGGTCCCATAATCTCCTGCTCCGATGCGCATGAGTGCGCTGCAGAGTTCCTGAAGCGGACGCAACGCACCGCGCAGCGTGCGTACTACCAGGGCAAGGACGAGACAGAAGAATATGCCCAGGATGGTCAGGTCGAGTTTCACATCGCCCCAGGCTTCCGAGATCTCGTTTCGGGCGTCAGTCTGCAGCCGGAGCAACCCCTTCATGTTCAAGGCAGCGGGTAGATCGACATCCGCCGTCACCGCAGGACTGATGATCAGGTTGAGGAAGACGCGCGGTGCGGGATCCCGCGGCGCCTGAGGCCTGGATTGCATCAGTATCCTGCCGCCGCCGTCGGTCAGCACGGCACGCAAATGACGATCGCCGTTGAAAGAACCGACTATGCGCGCGAGCCGCCGGTCGGGATCGGTCTGCTCCGCGCTGTCATCGACGGCATTCTGCACGACGCGGCGTCCGACCATCAGAGCCGCGTTCATCTCGGTCCGCACTTCAGAGGCTGCATGCTCGTAGGTGAGCGTGGCGCCGGCGAGCAGGCTCACCAACAGCACCAGGAACACCGAGACGATCAGGTTGCGCTCCAACGACATGGATATCCCCGGTTGTAGGCGACGGCCATTCTCTTGAGAGACGAACCTCGCTGTCCCTAGAACTTTAGCCTTACTCCGCCAAAGAACCCAAGCGGCTCCGCCAGGGAATAGCTGCGTGGGTTGGTGGCGTTCGGCGCCTGTACCAGCGATACCGAACTGGTCGGCGAGAACGTGCCATAGGTGTAGTACCGATGGTCCAGGACATTCTGTGCATTGGCGAACAGCTGCAGCCGGGGCGAGACATCGTAGGTGCTGTGCAGGTTCATCACGAAGTAGCCGGGAAGGCGCGGCGTCAGGTTCGCTTCGTCACCGAACAAATATTGCCCGCTCTGATATTGGGCGTCGACGCCGGCACGCCAGGCAGTCGTGATCATCCCGTCCAGGCCCATCTTGACGACGCTGCGCGGAACGCCCGGTAGTTTGTTGCCTCGCCTTACGGTGATGTTGCCGTTGGCGTCGGCATCGGGGTTGCTGCCGCCTGCTTCGACATAGCCGGTCTGGAACGTCGCGTTCGTAAAGGTATAGGACACATAGGCCGCAATGCGATGGAGCTTGAGATCCAAGCGGGCGGAAACACCCTCCCGCCGCGTCTGGCCCACATTGGCGAAAAAAGCGCGATTGAGCGTGACGCTGTTGATGAAGATGATGTCGTTGTCGGAATTCGTGTGGAACAGGTTGAGGTCGTAGCCGAGATGCGCACCGCTGCTCATATCGAAACGCCCGCGCAGGCCGGCTTCCACGGTGTGCGCCACCACCTGTTTCAGATCCGGGTCACCGACAAAGAAATTCGCCAGGCTGCATGAATTCTCCGGTCCGGCGCAGGAAAGTTCGGCGGGGGTCGGTGCGCGGTTGGCCTCGGCATAGCCGGCGTAGGCGGTAAGCCAGGGTGCCACGGTGTAGGTCAGCCCGGCTGCCGGATTGAACCGTGCATAGGCATGGTTGCCGGTGAGGTCGCCGCCGGTCTGATCCTTCAGGTCGATCTCGGCGAAATTGAACCGGCCGGAGACGGTCAAAGCCAGGGCCCTGGTGAGGTTCAGCGTATCGGAGGCGAAGCCGCCTACATTGACGTCGCTGATGGCCACGCGAACCGGGACGTTGTTGCCGGGCTCGTTGATCGCCACGCCCGGCCCGACATACACCCGGGTGACCGGGGTCACGCCGCCTATGAACGCAGTTGCCGAGAATTCGGTCTGCGCGCCATCGAACGAGGTTCCAGCAACAAAATGGTTCTTGAACCCGAACAGGCTGCCGGTATCGGTGACCTGTGCGGCGGCCCCGTAGGAATTCGTGTTCGTGGTGTTGACGTCCAATTCGTTGTAGGCGGCGCTGTTGCCGAGAAACGCCGGTATGGCGATCCCGCCGCGTGTCGTGCTGGGCACGCCCGGTCCCTGGCACAGCAGGTTGCTGCCATCGCCGCATGGGGTATCGTTGGGCGAATTTCCGTTCACGACATGCTGCTGGAAATAGTCGTAATAGGCCTGGGCCTGCACGGACACATGGTCGGTGACATCAATGTTGGCCCGCGAACCCAGCTGGATGTTTCGGTTGTCGACAGAGTTTGGCGCGGTGAACTGGCCTGCCGAATCGACCGCCAGAAGTTCCACCGGCGCGGTTCCGGGACCGTTGATCACGGAGTTGGAGGCGGTCAGATTGAGGTGGATTTCCAGGCCCTCGTGCTTGATTCCCCAATCGCCATAGAAGTTCTGGATCTCGGTCGATTGCAGATCACGCCAGCCGCCCTGATGGATGACGCTGCCGGAAACATAGACCGCCTGATCGCCGCGCTGGATGCCATATTCGAGATCGCCCTGCGCAGTGCTGAACGAGCCACCGGAAAGATCCGCCTGTCCGCCGGAATAGGTGAAGCCGTTTTTCAGCGCGATATTGAATGAGCCGCCGAGGGCATTCAAACCAAAGAGCGGGTTCGATCCCTCGACATTGATCTTCCCAATGGCAATGTTCGGGATGAGATCCCAGTTCACCGTGTCGCCAAACGGCTGATTGAAGCGGATGCCGTTCACATACACGGCAATGCCCTGCGACGTGCCCTGCAGCGGGGACACCTCGAAACCATTATAGAACAGCGAGGGCTGATATGGATTGCCGGACGCGCTGTCGAGATTGACGCCGGCGACCTGCGTATTCAGGGCCTGCAGAACATCCGGTGCGCCCTGCCGGGCTATGCCCGCACTGTCGAGAACCTGCGTGTGCACAGGGATACTGTTGCGGTCCACACCGCTGCCAAGCAGGGGGCTGATGCCGATCACGGTGATCTCCTCGACCGGGCCGGCGCCCACGGCGGAAGGCCCGAGGGCAGTAGGTGTCCCGGCAGCGCTCGCAACGGGTGCGGATGGCGGCACGGTCTGAGCCAGGGCATGGTGTGCAGCCGGCGCGGACAACGCGGAAGCCGTCAGCAATATGAGCCGGTAGCGAGCTCGCATTTTCGCGCATTCCCCCCTTTCTTTTATTGCCCTCTCTATGCACACGGAGCCGGCAGGCTGGCGAGGGTTGGATGTCCCGATATTTTCGGGAAATTTTCCCGATCAGGCATCGTCGTCAGGTGCGGAACCGGAGCCGGACGGCTTTGTCCTTCAAACGATCAGGATGGCCCGGAAATCATTGACGCTGGTCTGGGTCGGCCCGGTGCGCACCAGGTCGCCGGTCGCATCGAACAGCCGGTAGCTCTCATGGGCAGAAAGGATCTCGCGCGGATCCAGCCTCGCGGCGCGTGCCCGTTGCAGCGTATCGGGCGTCACGATGGCGCCGGCGGCATCGCCGGAGCCGTCGATACCGTCGGTATTGCCGGCAATGGCCCAGATGCCGGGTTCTCCCGCAAGCCCCACCGCCAGGCCAAGCAGGAACTCGCTGTTGGGGCCCACATGGTTCGGCTGGGGGCCGTCGCCCAGCGTCACCGTGGTGCCGCCGCCGGAAAGCAGCAAAGCCGGGCGCGGGACCGGCAGGCCATGCTCACGCACGGAGCGGGCTATTCCCGCCATTACCGTACCGACCTCCCGGCTTTCGCCTTCCAGCGCATCGCCCAGGATCAGCGGCGTCACCCCCCAGTCGCGCGCCACCGAAGCCGCTTCATGCAGGGCCCTTCCAGGCGTCGCGATCAGGCGGAAATCGGTCGCGAACGCGCCAGGTTTCGGCGTCTCCTCGCGACGCCGCAGGTAGCGTGCGACCGGCGCCGGCAAGGCGATGCCGAAGCGCGTCAGTACCGCCACGGCATCCTCGCAATGACTCGGATCCGGCATGGTCGGACCGGATGCAATCACCGATGGATCGTCGCCGGGTACGTCGCTGATCGCCAGCGTCACCAGGCGGGCCGGATGCGCGGCTTCCGCCAGCCGTCCGCCCTTGATGGCCGACAGGTGCTTGCGCACGACATTGATGTCCTGGATGCCCGCGCCGGATGCCAGCAGGGCACGGCAGACCGCCTGCTTTGCGGCAAAAGAAATGCCCGGTGCCGGCAGCGTCAGCAGCGCGGAACCGCCGCTCGAGATCAAGGCCAGCACCATGTCGTCCGGGCCGAGACCCTCGACCAGGGCCATGATGCGGCGCGCGGCGCGCTCGCTGTTGGCATCCGGAACCGGATAGGCAGCCTCGATCATCTCGATACGGGTGGTAGGACAGGAAAGTCCGTGAGGTATGACCACCGCACCCGACAGCTGCACATCCGGCCATGCGGCTTCGAGCGCGGCCGCCATGCCCGCACCGGACTTTCCGGCACCGACGACGATGCAGCGTCCGGAAGGCCGGATCGGCAGATGCTGCGCCAGCACCAGGCGCGGATCGGCGGAGGCGATGGCGGCGTCGAAGACCTCACGCAGCATTTCGCGGGCGCGCGCATCGGCCCACATCGGCGGCATCCCGCTCATCCCGGCACACGCGGCAGGGGGACGCTCAACTGGAGGGCGCTCGAGGAAAACGCGCTCACTGGGGCAGCATCCGGTACAGCGTGGTCGGGCGCAGCGTCCGGTCCTCAAGCTCCAGCGAGGTCGCCACATCGTAGCGTGCCAGCTCGATCAGTCCGGTAGCGGGCAGATAGGCACGGCCGGGATCGGTCAGTCTTACTTCGGAGCTTGCCGCGCAACGGCGCAGCCAGGGCAGGATATGGCGGGTCATTGGCGCTTCGTAGCAGACATCGCCGCACAGGATCAGATCCCATCGCGACTCCGTGCCGACGACATCCTGAGCCAACGGCATCACGGACACCTCGTTGAGGGCGGCGTTCAGGCCGATCGCGGCAATCGCGAGGACGTCGATCTCCGCGGCTTCGACCAGCGCTGCGCCGGCCATGGCACAGGCAATCGCGGCAATTCCGCCACCCGCGGCAAAATCAAGCACCCGCCTGCCCGCCACGAGTTCCGGATGATCGAGCACATGACGCGCCATCGCCTGGCCGCCCGGCCAGGCAAACGCCCAGAATGGCGGCTCGATGTTGTTCCTGGAGAGCCAGTCCTCGGAGGCCTGCCAGATCGGCGTGATCTCGCTGGCGAGATGCAGCCGGATCTCCGGCACCAGCGGGGCGGTGGCTATGGCGGTATGGGCGGTAACGAACGCTTCCGGATCGATCATGGCCTGACCTGCCCGAGCAGCAGCGCCAGCGCAACTGCCAGCCCGACCTCGCGGTTGGCCCTGAACAAGGCGAGGCAGCGCGGTGCATCGTGGATGTCGAGTCGGACCACCTGCCTGGCCAGCAGGACAGCCGGTACCGGCAGCACCAGCCAGAAAAGCCAGGACAATCCTGCCAGCGCACCCGCAACGGCGAGCGCCGCTACGGCCAGCACATAGGTCGTGGCCACGAACAGCCGCGGCCGTCCCGCCATCAGGCGGGAGGTGGATTTGACCCCGACCACCGCATCGTCCTCCATGTCCTGGAAGCCGTAGATCGTGTCGAAGCCGAGATCCCAGAGAATGACCGCAACATAGAGCATGGCCCAGGCCGCATCGACATGGCCGGTCGCGGCGGCATAGCCCATCGGTGCGCCGAAACCGAAGGTGAAGCCCATCATCAGCTGCGGCCACCAGGTGACCCGCTTGGCCAGGGGATACAGCCCGACCAGCACCAGGGAGCCCACGCCCAGAAGCCAGCAGAGCGGCGGCAGGCACAGCAGCACGCAGAGCCCGGCGAGCAGCAGCAATCCCAGGAAAACCGCCGCCTCGCTCATGCCGAGCAGGCCGGATGCCAGTGGCCGTCCCGCCGTGCGGGCAACCTGGCGATCGATATCGCGATCCCACATGTCGTTGACGACGCACCCGGCCGACCGCATCACCAGGCTGCCCACCGCGAACAGCAGTACTAGCCAGGCGCGGCGCCCAGGGGAAACGCCGGTCGGCAGCAGGATACCCCAGACGCCCGGCAGGAACAGGAGCCAGGTGCCGATCGGCCGGTCGAGCCGCGCCAGCAGCGCGAAGGCGCGCAGCTTCGGCGGCAGATGGGCGATCCAGCCGGTCGAGACGATATCGGTATGCGCCATCTGCCTGTCCATGGTTGCGGCTCCTGATCGCCTTGCCTCCTTGGAGGAGCCATTCCGCTCGGGCGCGTCCATCCCAGTTGCAGGAGCCCGTGCTATGCGTGCGCTTCAATGCTGTGCCGGATGCGGCCCGGTCAACAAGCGGACGCTCAACAGGCGCTCAACCACGGGAAGCAGGTGCGATGCGGGATCAGCCACGGCTCTATGTCGATCCCGACTTCGCGACGCTGGAAGCAGGCGGGCTGGTGCCGATGCGCGAGGACCAGGCGCATTATCTCGGGGCGGTGATGCGCCGCAACCCCGGCGACACGGTGCGGCTTTTCAATGCACGCGACGGCGAATGGCACGCCGGCATCGAGAGCCTGCACAAGCGCGGACGTGGCGCCTTCACGATCACCACCCCGCTCCGTGCGCCGGCCCCGGAACCGGGACCGCTGCTGCTGTTCGCCCCGGTGAAGCGGGATGCCACCGATCTCGTCGTGCGCATGGCCACCGAGCTCGGCGCCAGCGGGCTGCAACCGGTGCTGACCGAGCGCACCAACGCCGCCCGTATGAATACCGGACGCCTCCGCGCCATAGCCATCGAGGCGTCGGAGCAATGCGAGCGCCTGAGCGTGCCGCATATTGCCGAGCCCCGCCCCCTGATGGCCGTGCTCTCGGAATGGCCGCCGCATCGTCTCCTGCACGCTGCCATCGAGCGCCTTGCCGATGCCGAACCCCTGGCTGAGCCCGCCCTGAGAAACCCGGACGACGATGCCCTGCTGATCGGCCCGGAAGGCGGCTTCACGCCGCTGGAGCTTGACGTGCTGCGCGCCCGTCCCTTTGTTACGCTCATCTCGCTGGGATCGCGCATCCTGCGGGCGGAGACCGCTGCCATGGCGGGCCTTGTCTGCCTGCAGGCGGCGCGTGAGCAATGGGCTGGCGTTCTGTAGAGCGGCGTCGCATTGAGTGCCTTCTTGTCAATCCAACAGGGGCCGCGGGTACACCACCCGCTCCCGCCAGCCATGCCCGCGGAGCCCGATGTCGAACCCAGGTGACCAGGACGTAACCCCGATCGCCTCGGGCCCAGGCTTGACCGCGCAGCTTGCGGCGCATCTGGCTCTCGGCTTCAAGCCGCGCGGGGAATGGCGGATCGGCACCGAGCACGAGAAGTTCGGCTTCCGCCGCGCCGATCTGCTGCCGCCGCCCTACGAGCCGGACGGGATCGAGGCGGTGCTGGAAGGCATCGAGCGCAGTTCCGCAGGCTTGTGGTCGCCGATCCACGACAACACGCATCTGATTGGCCTCAAGGGCAGCGGCCAGCATGCGGGAGGTTCGGTCTCGCTGGAACCGGCCGGACAGTTCGAACTGTCCGGCGCGCCCCTGGTCAGCCTGCATGAGACCGAGGCCGAGATGGCAGCCCATTTCGCGGCGGTGAATGCCGTCGCCGGTCCGATGGGACTCGGCTTCGCGCCGCTCGGCTTCCAGCCCACCATGACCCGCGCCCAGATGCCCTGGATGCCCAAGAGCCGCTACGCCATCATGCGCCGCTACATGGCCGAGGTCGGCACGCTGGGGCTGGACATGATGCAGCGCACCTGCACCGTGCAGGTCAACCTGGATTACGGGTCCGAGTCGGATATGCGCCGCAAGCTCCAGGTCTCGCTGGCGCTGCAACCGGTGGCAACCGCGCTGTTCGCCAACTCCCCGTTTCGAGAAGGCAAGCCCAATGGGCTGCTTTCCGGCCGTGCCCATGTCTGGACCGACACCGACAATGCCCGCGCCGGCATGCTGCCCCTGTTCTTCGAGGAGGATTTCGGCTTCGAGCGCTTCGTCGAGTGGGTGCTCGACGTGCCGATGTATTTCGTCAGCCGCGACGGCATCCTGATCGATGCCGCCGGCCTCTCCTTCCGGCGCTGGCTCGACGGCCGCGAACCCCGCCTGGCCGGCGTCGTGCCGACGCTCGGCGATTTCGACGATCATCTCACGACGGTCTTCACCGATGTCCGGCTGAAGCGCTTCCTGGAAATGCGCGGCGCCGATGCAGGCAGCCCGGCCATGATGGCCGCACAGTCGGCCCTGTGGGTCGGCCTGCTCTACGACGATGCCGCACTGACAGCCGCCCGTGCACTGGTGGGGACGCACCGCTGGACCGACTACATCGCCCTGCGCGGCCATGTGCCGCGCCAGGGCCTGTCCGCCGCCTGGGGTTCCGGCACATTGCGCGACCTCGCACGCGACATGCTCGCCATCGCTTCCGACGGCCTGCGGGCGCGTGGCATGAAGGATGCATCCGGCACCGACGAGCGACGCTACCTGGAACCGCTCCAGGTCATTGTCGAAGGCGGCCCGACGCAGGCGGAACACTGGCTGGAACGCTATCACGGCGTCTGGCAGGGCGACGCATCGCGCATCTGGGCCGAAGCCGAAATCTGAAGCTGGAAGGCTCCCCATGAGCAATGTGATCACGCGGCGCAATGTCATGCTCTCGACCGGAGGGCTGGCAGCCGGAACGCTCGCAGTGCCTGCCCATGCGGCGTCCCAGGTGTCACCCCAGGCAACGGTCAAGCTGCGCCTGCTCGAGACTTCCGACCTGCACATGTTCGTCTATGACTACGATTATTATGCGGCCCGGCAGGACAACACGGTCGGCCTCGCCAAGGTCGCGACGCTGCTCAGGACCGCCCGTGCCGAGGCCCGCAACAGCCTGCTGTTCGATAATGGCGACATCATCCAGGGCAATCCGCTCGGCGACTACATGGCCCTGCCTGGACATCTGAAGCCCGGACATCTGAAACCCGGGCATCCGGAGCCAGATCACGCCGATGCCGGCGGGCACCCGATGTTCAAGGCGATGAACCTGCTCGGCTACGACGGCGCCACATTCGGGAACCACGAGTTCAACTACGGCATCGAGTTCCTGCACGCCGCCCTGCGCACCGCGAAGTTCCCTTTCGTCTGCGCCAACATCGAGACCCTCGACGGCAAGCCGTTCGCCACCCCCACGATGGTGCTGCACCGCCAGGTGATCGACGAGGCCGGCCATACCCACACCCTGCGCATCGGCGTCATCGGCCTGGTGACGCCGCAGATCATGATCTGGGACAAGGCCAAGCTCGAAGGCCATATCCGCACCACCGATATCGTGGAAGCGGCACGGCGCCATGTTCCCGCGCTGCGCAGGCAGTGCGACCTGGTGATCGCCCTCAGCCATTCCGGCATCTCGGCGGCGACGCGGCAGGGCGGCGAGGAGAATGCCTCCCTGCATCTGGCCGCCGTGCCGGGAATCGACGTGATCTTCACCGGCCATGCCCACCGGGTGTTTCCGGGACCGGACTATGCAGGCCTTGAAGGCGTCGATGCCGTGCGCGGCACGCTGGGCGGCAAGCCGGCGGTGATGCCGGGCTTCTGGGGCAGCCACCTCGGCGTCATCGACCTGACGCTGGAACAGACCGGCACCGGCACGGGTACCGGCACGAGTTGGCGCGTCGCCGATTTCCATGTCGAGCCGCGCCCGATCTACCGGCGCGACGGCCGCAAGGCGGTCTCGCTGGCGCCGGACGACCCGCGCATCCTTGCCGCCGCAGCAACCGAACACGCAGCAACCCTGCGCTGGATGGACCAGCCGGTCGGCCGCACCACGCAGCCGATCAACAGCTACTTCTCGATGATCGGCAACGATCCATCGGTATCGCTGGTCAACGAGGCGCAGCTCTGGTACGCGCGCCCGCTGCTCGCGGCAACGCCCTATGCAAAACTGCCGCTGCTGTCAGCCGCTTCGCCATTCAAGGCAGGCGGCACCGGGCCGGATTCTTTTGTCGATATTCCCGCCGGTCCGCTGGACATGAAAGATATCGCCGGACTCTACATGTTCGCCAACACCGTCTGCGCGGTGCGGTGCAGCGGCGCCGAAGTGCGGGAATGGCTGGAACGCTCGGTCGCCATCTTCAATCGGATCGATCCCCAGTCGAGCACTCCGCAGATGCTGATCAATGCCCATGTGCCCAGCTACATGTTCGACGTGATCTCGGGCGTCACCTACGCTGTCGACCTGTCGCAGCCGGAGCGTTACGGTCCGGAGGGCAAGGTGGTCGATCCGGCCGCGCACCGGATCCTGGATCTGCATTACCAGGGCGCGCCGATCGATCCGCACGAGGACTTCATTGTCGTCACCAACAACTACCGTGCCGATGGCGGCGGAAGTTTTCCGGGTACCGGTGCCGACCGGATCGTGCTCGCAGCACCGGACCTCAACCGCGACGTGCTGGTGCGCTATGTCATGCAGCACAACCCGCTCACGCCATCAGCCGACCCGGTCTGGCAATTCAGGAAACCTGCAAAACCGGTAACGCTGGTGTTCAACGGCAATCCCGATACCGCAAGGCATCTGGCGCAACATTCGGGGATCAGCCGCCTCGGTGACGGCACCGACGGCTACGTGCGCTATGGGTTCTCGCTCGGCTGATCGAGTCGCGACGAAAGCAGCGACAGGATCCGGCGTTTGCGCGAGACCAGGCACACCGAAACGCGCGCGCCGCTTCCCTCGTGAACCATACCGCCGGCACCGACGGTCAGGCGTATTGGCTGCATCGGGCAAAGCGACGGATCGATCAACACCGCGACCGGCACCACATCGAACAGCACCGGCGTGGTGCCCCAGTGGTTCTTCACGGCCCATTGCGCCGTGGCCAAGGCGAGCATGTCGGTCAGCCCGCTGCCGGACGCAAAGATCCGGTCCCGCGCCAACTCGCCCAGCGGAATCTCTGTGGAATCCACGGGAAGCAACGAAAGCGGCACGCCGGACGCGAGCAGGCGCCGT
>Ga0233335_1000166_pt1 | contig 13167 bp, 5 predicted proteins | sample GEONDECOMP222_FD_180695 | JGI IMG/M metagenome (GOLD analysis project Ga0233335, IMG submission 180695) | Leaf litter microbial communities from Shasta-Trinity National Forest, California, United States - GEON-DECOMP-222 | ecosystem: Environmental > Terrestrial > Plant litter > Unclassified... | reverse complement strand
TAATTTAAGATAGAATAGATTACACTTTCCTCCGGGTCCTCCGGGTCCTCCGGGTCCTCCGGGTCCTCCGGGTCCTCCGGGTCCTCCGGGTCCTCCGGGTCCTCCGGGTCCTCCGGGTCCTCCGGGCTAAATCTAAATTTAATTATTTTTGTAATTACCTTGGTTACCTGCATTTATTTTTATATTTAACTCCCAAAATAAAGCTGAGTATTACTTATACTTCTTACTTTTTACTTTTACTTTTTTACTTTTACTTTTTTACTTTTACTTTTTACTTTTACTTTTTACTTTTACTTTTACTAGTACTCTTTCCTTTTTTATCTTTCCTTCGGGTCCTTTTTTATCTTTCCTTCGGGTCCTTTTTTATCTTATGGATAAAAAAGGAAGTTATGGATAAAAAAGGAAGTTATGGATAAAAAAGGAAGTTATGGATAAAAAAAGGAAGTTATGGATATTAGCAACTACTAAACTCTTAGTTGTATTTGTTTTGTTTTTTATTAAGTTTTATCTGAACATAGTTAAGTCCTGTTTATTTAAGCCCGAGTGGATTTGAACCACTGACGACTCCTTCATCAAAGAAGCATTCTACCAACTGAATTACAAGCTTTCATTTATCCTATAACATTAACCAATTTAACCGGAACCTAAAACAAAAATAAAGCTGAATACAGTTTAAGCTACTTAACTTAAACTGAGCTGTCGAATAGCTGCAAATATTTTGTTTAAAATTCAATTTAATTACCCTCTCTTTAAAACTTAAGCTTTTGTTTAGGACTACTACTTTTATCCTCCTTTTTTCTTTTTTTTCTTTCCTTTTTTATCCATAAGATAAAAAAGGAAAGAGCTCAAAAAAAAGGCTAGGAGCAGCTAGGTAAGAAGGACGGGGGACTGAGTTAATTATATAAGTATAAGAGGCAAGCGCGTACTATGCTAAATTAAATTAAAGATAAGGAACTGAAAGAAAGAATTATTCTTGTTGTATACATCTTCATTTGTAGACTGTAGGAGCTCAATTACTTAAGAACAATTACAACTAAATGCGAAACTTAGTCCAATTTCCTTTTTTATCCTCCTTTTTTCTCCTCTTTTTTTCTCTCCTTTTTCCTCTTTTCTTCCTTTTTTCTCCATAACTTCCTTTTTTATCCATAAGATAAAAAAGGACCCGGAGGAGAAAGAGAAAAAAGGAGGTAAAATAAGAAAAAGGGTAATTCTATTCTTTTAGTCTTAGTCTAATTCTGGGCGGATCTGTAAACTTAAAGGTTATATATTATGTTTTATACTATAATATTAGAGAAGTTCGATTCTTCTTAGGTTTATATTGTTATGCTATAATTATTTTGAGCCTTGTCCCTAGGTAAATTTTATATTACAATCGACTAACCTAGCTTGTTTTAGGATTCCTTTTCCCCTGTTTTAAGGGTCTTTCCTGCTGCTTCCTTTGTTTTTTTTTTAATCTTCCTTTTGTTACTTCCTTTTTTCTCCATAACTTCCTTTTTTATCCATAAGATAAAAAAGGAGGAGAAAGAGAAAAAAGGAAAGAGAAAAAAGGAAAGAAAAAAGGAGGAAAAATAAAAAGGCTGAACCTTAGTTCAGGTTAGGGATAGGGTAAATAAGATATGACTGGTCAAAATTCGCCTATACTTAAAAGCTGTGCTTAATTTTTTAATATAGTATTTCCTGTCCCTATCTCTTCCTTCCATAACTTCCTTTTTTCTCCATTTTTCTTTCCTTTTTTATCCATAAGATAAAAAAGGAGGAGAAAGAGAAAAAAGGAAAACAAAAATGAATAACTTCTTAGTAAGTAGTACTAGGTACTTAGGAAGTTAAGGGTAACTTCTTTTTTAACTCCACTGCCTTATCTAGTATATAGTATACAGAGATCTAGAAGTATAATCTAGATGGGCTAAGATTAGTCCTTTTATTCAGCAATACTAATCTTAATTGGTTAAGTAATTTTAATTGATTAAGTAATCTTAATTGGTTAAGTAGCTGTCCGAATAAAAACAAAAACAAAACGGAATCTAAATTAACTTAGATTCCAAATATTTAAATATTTTAAAAATGAGTATTCTATTACAAGATTTATTTGCATTTGCTGCTGTTTTATCTAGCTTATTAGTAATTACTTCTAAGAATCCCGTAATCTCAGTAATCTTTTTAATTTCCGTATTTGTAAATTCGGCTATTTACTTAATCTTATTAGGAGTAAGTTTTGTAGGTATATCTTATATTATTATATATGTGGGAGCTATAGCTATACTATTCCTTTTCATACTTATGATGATTAATATTAAACTTACAGATATCTTAGAAGTGGGTACAGATTATACTAAAAATCTGCCTCTAGCTTTAGTAGTGGCTGCACTATTTATTTTTTCTATATACACTATCATACCATTTAGCTTCCAAGACGTGACTTTATTTTCTAAAGCAAATACAATTTTAAATTCTCTTAATAGCTTGCTTTCTGATTCTACTGCGTATCCTAAGGCAGGATTATCTCTTATAACAGACAGCTCTACTTCTGGATTACTGGCTTCATCTAATCTATCTGTTGGACTAGCTGATATACTTAAAAATTTACCTGTTCTTCCTGAAGTATCAAGTCAGGCTATCCATATAACTACTTACCCTTTTAGTGCAGATGCTCACCTAATCGACTTTACTCAAATAGAAGCACTAGGTCAAAACCTGTACACACAAAGTTCATTACTTCTTATAATTACAAGCTTAGTTCTATTACTCTCAATGTTGGCTCCTATTATGTTATCTAGTATATATAGAGCCAAAGTTTAAATTTTATCCTATTAAAAATTAACTAAGGTATAAGTATATAACTATTGCTCTTACTTTTGTTTATTCTTCCTTTTTTCTACATAACTTCCTTTTTTCTTCATAACTTCCTTTTTTATCCATAACTTCCTTTTTTATCCATAAGATAAAAAAGGAGGAGAAAGATAAAAAAGGAAAGAGAAAAAAGGAAAGAGAAAAAGGAGGAGCTTAAAAGGGGCACTATCCTTTTTAAATTGGATAAAAAAAGGGAAAGTAAAAGAGGTAGTTCTATTGTAATTTTATTTAAAATAGTAAACTGGAAAACTAGTTAATTATTTAACTGGAATTACTTTTTCTAGCGCTTTTATCTTAAAACAAAAAGACAAAAAGGGCTCTTTCCTCCCTCTTCCTTTTGTTCTCTTCCTTTTTTCTCCATAACTTCCTTTTTTATCCATAACTTCCTTTTTTATCCATAAGATAAAAAAGGAGGAGAAAGATAAAAAAGGAAAGAGAAAAAAGGAAAGAAAAAAGGAGAGAACAAAGGTAAAAGGAAGATACCAATCCATTTTAATTTACAACTACTAAAAATATTAGTCCTTGCCTCCTAATTTACTTAGGCAGCTGTATTATATATAGCTTGGGCAAGCTGTATCCGATGAGATAATTATTTAATTCAAACGCATTAAAAATATAAAATGTTAGCAGCAGCAAAATATATAGGAGCAGGTTTAGCTACAATCGGATTAGCCGGTGCTGGAGTAGGTATTGGTATCGTATTCTCAGGTTTAATTACAGCCACATCTAGAAACCCAGCTCTTAGACCTCAATTATTCTCTTACGCAATCCTTGGGTTTGCTCTATCAGAAGCTACAGGTCTATTCTGTCTAATGATCGCCTTCTTATTATTATATTCATAATATATATAATCTAAATCTGAATTTAATTTAGATTCAGCACTAAACTATATACGTATAACCCCCTGCAGTAATTAAAAACTAAACCTTACTATTCCTTGTTTGTTCTTAAATTAATCCAAATCGTACAACTACTACAAATCGTACAACTACCGCAGACTGCGCTGGTCATCTAGGTTTATCTAATGATTATAGGTATTTCTTTTTTAATATAGGAATTTGAGAGTTTATGTAAGATTCAAACTCGACATATATAATATATAAGTATCGGTGACAATATGGATAAACACCAAAAAATTAATTTAAAGGGGCTATTAAGGATGACAAAGCAAATTTATAAAAAAAGGAGGTATACTACCAAAAGCCGCGCTGTATTAATATTTTCATTTATATTCGCATGGAATGTATTGTATATTTTAACTTGTTTAAAGTGTACACTGTATAAATGAGGAACCGCCAAAAGCGGCAAAATGCACTAAGTAACGCGGCGATCCTAAGGGAAACCTTTTATTAGTACTTCCCGAAGCAAAACATTGTATTAGGGAAAGGAAAGAAAATCAACCGAGACTCCGAAAGTAATGGCGAGTGAAATCGGACTAGCCTATCAATAAAAAGAGACGTAAAATTTATTTGAAACTAAATAATCGATCTATATTATAAATATCTATTTGCCCCCAAGACTTTAAAAGATTAAGTTTTTTTATTCTGTCTTGGACTCTGGCACTCAGAAGTTTAAATATTTAATCTGATTAATAAATTAACTTAGCTTTATTTAATAAATAAAAACTGATTTAATTTAAACCATTGAAGGTACGAGTCCTGTTTACGAGCTCCAATTATTGTTCAAAAAGTACAACGAGAGAAAACTTGTTGGAATTATAGGGGAACCATCCTCTAAGGCTAAGTATTATAAATTTAGCGATAGTGAATCAGTACTGTAAAGGAAAGTCTTTGAGAATTGGCGGTAGGCCAGGACACAACCTGAATTAGTAGCTCTATAAGCAGTCGGAATTTCATCTAATATATCAAATTATTAGAATACAAAATGACGGCGTACCTTTTGCATAATGGGTCAGCAAGTTAATAGAAGTAGCAAGGTTAAATACCCTAGCGAAAGCGACTGCTTCATTCTAAGAATACGTTTTTTAGAAAATAAGAACCGGGATTAGTTACTTCTATTAGACCCGAAGCTAGGTGATCTTGCCATGATCAGGTTATAATGGACCGAACGGTTGAATGTTGCAAAATTCTCCGATGAATCGTGGTAAGCGGTGAAAGACCAATCTTACCTAGTAATAGCTGGTTTTCCACGAAAGATATTTAAGTATCACATCAAGACTAGATTTATGGAGGTACAGCACGTTGAATTCCATACGCAAGTAAAATTGGGGGGCCTTGAAATCCTACCTTTGGAAGTTAACCTCGGAATTACATAAATTGTTGCTTGATAGTCAGACTATTCATGATAAGGTGGGTAGTCAAAACGAAAACAGTCGTGAGCACGTGTTTAAGGTTCCCACAAACCGTTTAAGTGAAATTAAGGAGGTTCAGTCCTAGATACAACTATTAAGTTAGCCTGGTAGTCGCTACTTTTAAAGAACTTGTAACAAAGCAGTAGTCTAAATAGGGGCTGAGCACCGAAAATTTACCGGGTCTTAAAACGGTTACCGATACCGTGCTATTATATAACAAAGGTCTTTTGACTAAAATATTATATAATAGGTAGTGGAACATTCAGAGAGAGTGATAAACAGTGTTTCATTGTTTGGACGAAACTGAAGAGATAATGCTGACATGAGTAACGTAAAAAGAAGTTATAATACTTCTCGCCGGATACGAAAGGGTTATAAGGCAAGGTTAAACCTCCTTATGTTATAACGGCCTCTAAGGTTCAAGACCAACGTTTTGTCCGATGAGTATGTACTCGAAAGTCCCCCTTATCTCAGATGAGGGGAGACCTTGAAAATAAGAGTAGGAACAGCTATATATTTTTGATTTTATTCTTTATTAATAAAGGAGCTTTTATTTTATATTATATATTTAATAACAGATCTATTTTATATTTAATTATTTATTTTTCTTTCTAGTTATTTTCTTTTTTTTAGTTCAAAAGATTAAGTAAGGGAAAGTGAGGAAAGTAAAGGTAAATAAAGGTATCTGCTACCTAATTAAATAAATAGTAATTTAAAAAAATGTGGACAATTAATGACAGGATTGATACCCAGACTAAATTTCTTTATAATTATTTAATATTCTTTATTATTTAATTGTTCTGTATATTGAGTTTAGTTGCTTTATTTTTTTTAAAGCTGGGTTCAGTTGAGTTGCTGCTTCCAATTACCGTACCCTAAACCGACACAGGTTCGTAAGTAGAGAATACTAAGGCGCAGAGATAATACTTGTAAAGGAACTCGGCAAAATATCCTCATAAGTTTGGCGACATGAGGAGCCATTTAAACTTGTATTTTATTATTAAGTACCAAGCTGTAATCAGTCAAATGGTTCAGTCAAAAGGTAAATAATAATATTATTTAGATAATAGATGGTGACACAGAATCGGGGGGCCCGACTGTTTACTTAAAACACAGATACCTGCGATGATTAATTTATTTGTATAGGTGTCGAATTTTGCCCAATGCCATTAACATAAAGAAGGCGAGTTTTTTTTGCCGACTGAAAGTCTGGTCAATGGCGGTCTTAACTATAAGGATCCTAAGGTAGCAAAATTTATTGTCCGCTAAATACGGTCCTGCATGAATAAAGTAACGATGCCCCCACTGTCTCTACAAGTATCTCAGTGAAATTGAATTAGCCGTGCAGATGCGGTTTGCCTCTGGGTAGACGGGAAGACCCTATGCAGCTTTACTGTAAGTTGTTATCACGTTTTCTTGGTCTAGATGTAGAAATATAAGGGAGTCGAGAAGACGTTAGTGAAATACCTTAACTAGTACTGATTGAATGTTAACCCTGAAACATAATAAATGAAACAATTTTAATTCTAAAGTAAGGGAAGATGTGACAACTTGGCAGTTTGTCTGGGGCGGACGTCTTTAATAGAGTATCAAAGATATCCTAGGTTTGCATTAATTATTTGGACTTTTTAATATTAATATCTAGTTTGCTTGTAGTGAGTATAATTAGATTATCTTTATTATAAATAAGTTTTAGTATTTTTGCTTCTAAAACTGGCAATTGTATTAAAATAGTTCCAATGAAGTAATTCATTATTTAAAGTTCACCACCAATTTTTTTAAGGTTTGCTAAAATCGGATGGAGACCGATTGATCATGTAAGGTCAAGAAGGCGTAATGGCTAAAGCAAGCTTAACTGAGTGACCTATAAGTCGATCAGATACGTAAGTAGGGCATAATGACCCGGCGGTATATTATGGAATAGCCGTCGATAAATAGATAAAAGTTACGCTAGGGATAACAGGCTGATCGCGGGCGAGAGTTCATATTGTCCCCGCGGCTTGGCACCTCGATGTCGACTCATCCTATCCTCCGGGTGTAGGGTCTCGGAAGGGTTCGGCTGTTCGCCGATTAAAAGGGTACGTGAGTTGGGTTTAGTACGACGTGAGTCAGTACGGTCCCTATCTTCCAGAGGAATAACTAGTAAAAGGGGTATGGCCTCTCAGTACGAAAGGATCAGATGGCTGTGTTTCAATAGTGTACCAATTGTCAGTTTCTTAATTTAATTTAAGTTTTTTAATTGGCATCGTTGGGTAGCCACAAACATAATGGATATGAGCTGAATGCATATCAAGCTCGAAACCGTCCCCTAGATACTAGAAAAACAGTTATAGTTAATATAACTGTGATTTTGATAAGAAATAGAACATTTCTTAATAGGATGCATGTGAATTTGCTGTGAGGCATTTAGCTTAGCATTACTAATTTATTAGATAATTTAACTTTCATATTAAAAACAAAAATACTTATTATTAGCAGCGATTAAAATTAACAAATACCCGGAGGATCCGGAGGATAATATTTGTTACTAATACCCGGAGGACACCCGGAGGACACCCGGAGGACACCCGGAGGACTCTTCTATTTTTAAACTTAGAACAATTCTGTTTTGATTGCAACTCCTATATATAAATTCCTTTTAATTAATGAGGTAACAAATGCTCAATTTTATAAAGTTTAAGGTGCACTTGCAACCTGATTAGACATCATTTTTATATACTAAGGAGTATATAAACTAAGATAGCACAGCCATAATGCAACAAAAATAGCTAGCGATACGAAAGATAAACTGCAACAACCAGAAAGAATTATTATTTATTTAAAGATTCTGTACTATTTAGGACGTAGATGAGAACTATTGTAGTAACTTCACCATAATTCAACGGTGAATGGCTTTAACCTAGTTAATTAATATCCCTACTTAAAATTTAACTTTTATTCTAAATAGGTCTAGAAACAACAACATTATAAATAGGTTAGAAATAATTCTTTAATATAATACATTGACTTAAATTTTATTGGTGCTGCTCTTTTTCTGTATACAGAAATATATATTCTATATATTTTTATTTTTACTTTGTAAAGAACCTAAATATGAGTTATGTTATATAAAATATAAAGGACCTGTTACCAGGTAACTCTAACCTTTTAGATTAAAATAAAATTATAACAGTAATTTTATTTATTGTAGCAAATTGGATAATATAAATTGATCTGTTACTATATATATTTTATATAATATAAAAGTATGTATGATAGTACATTGCATTATCAGATTGTCGTATTCTTTAAGTCCAATATGTTTAATACAGTTACATCTCAACTTTATATTAATTCACCATTAGAACAATTTGAAGTATTAAGTTTCATTAATCTAAGTGCCCCAGTTTTAGGTTACTTTAATATAGCTTTAACTAATTTAGGTTTATATTCCCTAATAGTTCTATTTTTAGCTTTAGGTTTACATTTAGCCGGTAATAATGAAGGTAAATTAGTACCATCACTATGGTCAGTTTCATTAGAAGCATCATATGCAAGTATCCATTCTATGGTAAGATCTCAAATAGGATCATCTAATGAAAGATACCTTCCTTTTATATACTCATTATTCTTCTTTATTATTTTTTCTAACCTAGTTGGTAATATTCCTTATAACTATACAGTTACAACTTCTATAATAGTATCATTAGGTCTTAGCTTTACTATATTCATAGGAGTTACAATATTAGGATTATATAAACACCAAGTTGGTTTCTTTGCTTTCTTTATACCTAGTGGTACTCCATTAGGATTAGTACCTTTACTAGTACTTATTGAATTTATTTCGTATATAGCTAGAGCATTCTCTCTAGGAGTTCGATTATTCGCTAATTTAGTGGCGGGGCACACTCTACTTAAAATACTATCTGGTTTATTAACTAAATTATTTACAAGTAGCATCTTAATGTTCTTTATAACATTAATACCATTTACTATTTTTGTAGCATTAGTAGGTCTAGAGCTGGCTGTGTCAGTAATTCAGGCTTACGTTTTCTGTATTCTAGTTTGTTCTTACTTAAAAGATGCTATAGATTTACACTAGTAAATTTTAACATAGAGGCTATAATTACCTCTTTATAGTTTGATTAGACTGATAACAGACAGATAATGACTGATAAAAGACTATTAACCCCAGGCACTATTTATTTTTACCCCCTTTTCCCCTTTTACTTATTAGAATAAATAATAAGAAAATAATAAAAAAAATAATAAAAAAAAAAAATAAGAAGAAGCAGAAGAAAAAGAATTAGAAAATAAAGCTGTGGACGGTAACTTCTTCAGTTAATTATTAATAAGCAAGAGATGCTTATAATTTTAAATAAAGTATATTTAATATATTTTTCTACAAATTCTCAGCTGTCATATACTTTATTTAAACAAGTAAAAGAGAAGTGCATAGTTTACTTTGAGGTATTATAGCATAACGGTCATGCGGGGTACTGTTACTACTCATTAAAGGGGTTCGACTCCTCTTAATACCTTATAAATTTTATCGACGGTGCTTAAATAAGTAAACTATAAGATTGAAGGAGATTACCTTTGTATTAATAGCCTTAACTAATCTATATTTTGCTGGTACAGCAAACAATTAATATATTCAATCCAAATATTGTTAATACACAAATAAGTAAAGTGCCCAGATTAAGTATTTAACTAAAGTTGCTTTAACTTAAATTAAGAGAGCCACAAATTAAAGCTATAAATAATAAATATAAAACTTTAAAGAGCGTAATATAACGGTAGTATATTGATCTTCAAAATCATAGGTAGGTGTTCGATTCGCCTCGCTCTTGGATACAATAATATCTAACTAATCTTTAAACCATTTTTTTTGTTTAACCTTTGCCTCAATTTGCTTTTTGTTTGTTGATTTTTGTTCTGTTCTAGGTGTTCAATGATATAAAATATAAGGATATAAAGAGCGTAGTATAACGGTAGTATATTGATTTCCAAAATCACGGGTAGGTGTTCGATTCGCCTCGCTCTTGGCTACAAATTATAATTTATATTTAAATAAATTTAAACTTTTATCTAATACTTAAATTAAAATAAACATATATAAGCAGTTTCTTTAAAAAAAGAACATAGTTTTTATTTCATTTTTGTTTTCTCCCTTTTTTTAAGCAGACAATAAGAAAAAAAAAAGAAAAAAGGACCCGGAGGAAAGATGAATAAAAAAACTAAAAAGGCCACTTACTCCTCATTCTAGATATTTTTATTTTAACTTTATATTTTAATATCCTTTAGTATAAAAGAAGGATACTTTATATACACTTTTTGTTTTATTAAATTAGTTTATTTATTTTTTAAAATACCTTTCCAACAGCTGCACTTATTAGGGCCCTTAGCTTAATTGGCAGAGTACTTGAGCGTCACTCAAGCTTATACCAGTTCGACTCTGGTAGGGCTCGTTTTTATATATTGTAAATGTGTAGTTGATTGGTAATTAGTTTAATACTTTTTAGTTTAAATAAAGTCTAAAATAGAATTGAAAAAGGTTAAATTCTACTTTAGAACAACGATGTTAGAGCGGTAGTTTATTTTTGTGCTTAGCATTAAATTATTTATTTTAACTCTACCCTTTTTCCAGTGTCCAACAAATAATCAAAAATATGAACTAATATAAATATATATATGGTAGAGCTGATGCCTGAATGGTAATAGGGGTTTTCTGTAAAAAAATTGACTGAAAAGTCGGGAGAGGTTCGATTCCTTTTCAGCTCAAATAATAATTTGGTTCCAGGATTTTGATTATATCTGTAATTCAATAGTACTAACTATAATTAGTATACCAATTTTCTCTGTACCCAGTGTATCTATAATTAATTATTTAGGTACAAAGGGTATATTAAGAAAGAATACTAGGTAAGCTCTGTCCCCCACGAACTCTTATTTTTACATAAATTAGAATAATAAGATTATTTAAAATACACAAAGATAGAAATAACCTAAAGTGAGTAAATTCGTATTAAGTAATAATAGATTACTATCTAAGAGTACATAATAAAATTGAAGAGCTAATTAAAAACTAAAAGTAGAAGAGTTAAGACATCTAAAACTGAAATTTACCTTAAATTCCTAATAAAAAAAAACACTGTGGTTAAATAGAATATTTATTTCGCTTTATTGTAATTATATTCAAAAAAAATATAAAAATAAAGCTGAGCTGTGTTAATAAATAAAAGATATTAGGTAAATTTAGTTAAGGTTTAAGGCCCATATAAGATATGCCCCTTTTATTTGCCTAAGTAGCTGAGTACTCAGAACTTAAATACTTATTTATTATAAGTACTCAGTAAATACTAGTATTTTACTTGTTTAATGTTAGGTAACTTAGGATTAACATAATTTGGACGAATAAATTCGTGGTAATATAACAGAAACTTTTAAACCGGTTAAATATGACTAAGTAATTAAACTAATTAATAAGTTAAACATTATTAATGGTTATAAATATTGTATTATAGCATATATTTATATGCTTAGTTAATTTTATACAGCTTTATTTTTTTTTATAAAGTTAAAAATAGTTAAGTGTTTTAATTATCTAACACTTTAGTTTGTTTAGTCTTAACTATTACTAGTTTTGAAATTGTACTCCCGTATCTAGCCCTTTGATTTTTAGACTAAATTCAGTTGGTTTCTTCAATTTTTATTTTGTTTTGTTTGTCCTCCGGGTCCTTTTTTATCTTATGGATAAAAAAGGAAGGTAAAATAAACAAAAATAAACCAAAATAAAAAAAGGACCCTCTTTGAGAGGGAGGAAAAAACAATACTTTACATAACTTATCTTGCAGACTTGTCTAACTCCAAAACAAAAACAACATAATAATATGGTTTAAAAGAAGAATAAGAATAAGAAGAAATAAGAAGAAATATTAAGAAATATTAAGAAATATTAAGAAATATTAACTTTATTTTTAAATACCCACCCCCTTACTAAAAAATTAGTTAGGGAAAAATAAGTGTATAAAAGAGTGAGAGATGGATTATTTTATTTTACCTTCCTTTTTTATCCATAAGATAAAAAAGGACCCGGAGGACAAACAAAAAAAATAAAAATTGACCCGGAGGAAAGAAGAATTTGCTACTTTTTAGGAAGTACAAAGAGTTCAATTATTTCAATAATAAATTAGATGCAACTTTAATTTAAAGGAGGCCTAAATTCAATACAATATTAATTAATACTTAATGGGGATATGTGATAATTGGTAATCGGTTGTGTTTGCATCACAAAGATTCCAGTTCGATTCTGGATGTCTCCATATGCTGGTTTACTTCAACTGTATTTTTCTTTAAAGAATTAAACGATATAAATAATCCAAATTGTAGTTTTATATCTGCTTTATACTACAATAAAGTATAAAGCTTATTATTCAAATGTAATAAGGCAGTGTCTACAATTAATTTATTGTTATTCTGACATAATAATGTAAAATTTTATCAGTTATATAATTAAATCAGTGTGTACCTTAATTATTACAAAGCCTAGATAGCTTAGGTGGTTAAAGCTCTATAGTGAAGTTATAGCGACGGCTGTTCGACTCAACCTCAAGGCATTGATAAAAAGGACACAGTAATTTAAATATTAAACAAAAAAAAAGACAATAAAGAAACCAGGAACAAAATATTGCTACAACTAGAAATAGAAAAGTATAGAAAGGACAGCTGTCCTTCTATTACCAAAGGTAACTACAAATCTATACTTTATATAAATAAAGGGGGTACAGGGTCCAACTACTATCCAGTTTCCCTAAAAATTAGTTTTAAACGGAATAGGATATAAAAATTATATTAAAAACAACTAATAACAAACAACTCTTTTTTCTCTTCCTTTTTTCTTCATAACTTCCTTTTTTATCCATAAGATAAAAAAGGAGGAGAAAGAGAAAAAATTTTTTTTTTTTTTTAAGGAAAGAAAAAAACAAAAAAAAAAAATATATAAAAAAAAAAAAAAGTAGAAAAATTCT
>Ga0233335_1000165_pt1 | contig 13297 bp, 12 predicted proteins | sample GEONDECOMP222_FD_180695 | JGI IMG/M metagenome (GOLD analysis project Ga0233335, IMG submission 180695) | Leaf litter microbial communities from Shasta-Trinity National Forest, California, United States - GEON-DECOMP-222 | ecosystem: Environmental > Terrestrial > Plant litter > Unclassified... | reverse complement strand
TCAGTTAGATGCAAAAGCTCTTCTCAAGAGCAACGATTTAACAGCATTAAAAGAGGTACTTCAAAACAACCCAAGCTTACGGCAGCATTGGAGAAACCCCAAAAGCAGGACTTTATTGCATATAGCAGCGATAGAAAATCAATTGGAGCTTGTCCGTGAATTGCTTGCATATTCACTAGATCTTGAGGCTGTGGATATATTTTCTCACACAGCATTACATTATGCCGTTATCGCAGGAGATTTGAGGATTGTAGAAGCTTTAATTCAACATGGAGCCAATATAGAGTGTCGAAATGATGCTTCAGAAACAGTCCTACATTTAGCTGCAAAAAATGGATGTCCATTAATTTTTGATGCTTTGTTAAAGCAGGGGATAAGCCCAGTCCTGCTCGATGCAAAGCAACAAACCCCTATACATACTGCTGTTATTGCAAACGATTTGCAAATTGTTGAAATCTTATTAAAAAGTTCTATCAACACTATAGAATTTCGGGATATTTATACCCGAACGCCCCTTCATTGGGCAGCTAAATATAACCATTTTCAAATTGCGAACCGATTAATTGAACAACATGCTGATATAGAAGCTATCACGGATCAAGGACATACGCCTTTACATCTAGCAGTTCAAAATGAAGCATTGGAAGTAATAGAATTACTATTGCAGTATCAAGCAAATCAACAAGCAATAGATGTTTGCAACTATAAACCATTACATTATGCTATCATACAAGGCTTTACTAATAGTATTGCTTGTTTAACGCAGCAACAAAACAATTTTGTTGCCGATTTGGAATTTGTTGCCGATTTTCAAACGGTTGAAGGGACATTACTACATTTGGCAATTAAATATGCACAACCAGACATGGTGGGATATTTACTGCATCAGTATCGTTTCTTATGGGATCAATCTAATACCAACAATGAATTGCCTTTAACTTTTGCGATAAAATGTTTGCAGGATAAAGCGTCACGCAACAAACATTTATGCTCTCAAGTCATTTTTATGCTCTGTTTTTACCAATACCGCTTTGGGAACGCTATCGAAAAACTGTGTATTTCAAAAAATTTACATCAAAAAATACAAAAAAAATTACGCGTCTGTTATACACATTATGCTGCAATACAACGGATGCAGCATGATTTTAATCTTGATCAGTATCATTTTGACTCAATAGGATTATGGTATTCTAAACCCTTTTTATTAGAATTATTCTGTCAATTTAAACCAGAGATATGGTTTAAGATCATTTTAATTCCAATGCATTTATACAAGCCTAGGACAAGCAATATACATCAAGGTATCTTTAAACTCCCTAAAGAAATAATTGATATTATTCAAACTCATTTGATTAAAGAGTACATGCAAGATTCTGCAAGTTATAAAGCAAAATCCCAAGTATTTTGTATGGATATTTCTCATCATGCTGTTTGCATGGTTAAAAAAAATGAAGTGTCTCGATGGATAGAGCAAGTTCCTTGTTTTCTAAAAACTTTAAAAAACACAGAACCTAAATCCCACCCTTTTGATGAGATAAAAAAATACTTAAGATATATTTGTCCTACCCTTTATCCTGCTCTAAAAGATAGTAGCAATACTGTCAGTAGGATGATGGAAGCTTCATTTGAAAGCAAGCGTAACACATTAAACGCTAAATAAAATCAGAATATATATTCAATAGAGCCTTCTTATGTAAAAAATTTTTAGTATTAATCGTACATCAGCGTATCTAAAGGTACTTGCGCAGAAGAAGGCGCTGAACGAATGAGTTCATAAAGTACATCTGTCATACAAAGATACCGCAATACATTAGGCGTTGCATCATCAAAAATGCTTTTAATACCTAATTTTGAATCTTCTGCTTCTGAAAAAGTCACGCCAATGCCATAACCTAAACATAAAGAACATAATTGATCAGCACGTTTTGCAAAAGCGGGTAACAAGCCCATTTCAGAAAAAACTTCATCGTAACTGATGGGGCGTCCATTTAAAGTAAAATTTGCTCCTAACTTTCTTGCAATACAGATTAAACCTTCTTTTAAATGCATCTTGTTTATTTCCACCAAACAATAGCAATTTTACGTGAACCCGCCAATACATTGCGCAAGTAACATAAAAATACATTCACTGAAAAACCCATTCGCTCTAGTATAGCGAGAAATACAATACCAATTAGCGTTAGAATAAAAGTCCACAAACGAATATGCAGCACAAAGAACAATAATAAAAATGCTGCTCGTCCATCAAGACCAAAAAAACGTGCTTGACGCGCTGAATCACGCCAATGGGCTTTAGAATTCATCATAAAAATCACCTTATTAGTATTATTATAATCTATTTTTTATTCGATCCATTGCACCCATTGACCTTGATCCAGTTTACCCTGCATTAACTGGTCTTTTTCAGACCACATATCATTGAGCCGTCGCTGTATAACAGTCCTAAACAATGGGTCATTTTCATAATCCCCTACTAGATAAGAAGGTACAGGCAATATTTCAACATAGACAAAGATTTTTGAAATGCGCCCGCAAACAAAATTCCATAGATTGATCTTATCCGGATAATAAATAATGGTCACATTGAGTAAATGATGACAATAATTTTCTAAAACGGATAACACGGTTGCGACTCCGCCGCTATGCGGGTGTAATAGGTATTGATATGGTGTGTTTTGTTTAAGGTGTATATGTTGAGAAAAACGCCCTCCTTCTACAAAATTTGTAATGGTTGTCGGATAGTGTTTGTAACGCTCACAGGCTACTCGAGCAACCTCACGATTGTGTTTTTTCAGTAAAGGGTTTTTCACAAGTTGTTTATGAGCATATCGACGTACGATAGGAAAACCTAATAACCAACACATCCATCCAATCAACGGCACAGTCCACAACAATACACTTTTCATAAAAAATTTAAGAGGGGGTATTTTGTTATTAAAAACGCGTTGTAACACTAAAATATCGACCCAGCTCTTATGATTACTGATTAATAAATACCATTTTTCTAAACTCAATGCATGCACATTAATCGGAGATTTAAAATACACCTTCCAATTGACATGTGGTATAGTCAATTTTTGAATCCAAGTATTGAGTGCAATCCAATACACAGGCAGTTGATCCATCAGTTTACGACAAAAAGAGCGCCATTTAGGTAATGGTATCCACTGCACAATACTCAAACTGAGGATAATTATAAATCCAAATACTATATTCATGATATATAAGCTAAGGGCTACAAGACCTCTAACAGATTGAACGATATAAAAAAAGCTGAGTATCAACTGATTATAAAGAAACTTCACTAGGACTCCATTGATCTTTCAATGTACGAATAAACGTAAATGTTGAGACGGGTGTTTGAGTTTGCACAGAAAAACGCTGCTGAATTGTTTTAATAAAATTAACGTCATCACATCTTAAGAATGGATTAATCATTTTTTCAATGCCTACGGAAGAAGGTAAAGTAGCCTTTGACGCTGCACGCTTATTTTCCGATTCTTTTAATACTTTTAATACTTTTACATTGTCGGGTTCTAACCACTTGGCAAACAGTAAGTTTTTGATGGTATATTCGTGTCCACAATAAATTTGCGTCTGATCAGGTAAATCTCTTAAACGCATCAAAGAATGATAAAGTTGATGAGGCGTGTCCTCAAAAAGTCGACCGCAACCCCCGCTAAACAGAGTATCTCCAGAAAATAAACTAAATTGATTTAGCAAAGTATCGCTATAATAAGCAATATGTCCCTTAGTATGGCCTGGCACTGCATAACTTTTGAGATGATACTGTTGATTGAGCAAAACACAGCTCCCTCCCTCCTCTAAGGCATGTGTTTTATGCTTAATAGATTCATGCATAGGGCCGAAAACAGCAGTAGAGGGAAATTGCTTGACTAATTGGATAATCCCATTCGTATGATCCCAATGATGATGTGTGATTAAAATGGCAGTTAATTTCAAATGATTTTGATGGATATAGTCTAAGATAGGCTCTGCAACCCCGGGATCTACCACAAAACATTCCTGCTCACCTTGAAAGTGCACCAGCCAAATATAGTTATCTTGTAAAGCAGGTATTGGAATGACTTGTAATGCTTTATTCATTTCGATCTACATCTTGGGCTCGATACTGCATTAACGCTTTAGCTTGTCGTTGGTGGTACTCACGTCTTAACCCTGCTTCTTCATATCGACGTTTTTCATCAGCACTTTCTGGAAGCACGCAAGGCACTGCAATAGGTGCTCTACAATCGTCTACCGCAACAAATATAAAATAACCAGAAGCAATATGACGCCTTAAATTTTTTTTATAATTTTTTGCAAAAACTCTGACGCCAACTTCCATAGAAGTTCTCCAGCTACGATTTAACGCTGCTTGAAAAAGTAAAATATCGCCTTGCTGAGCCGGTCCTAAAAAATTAAGGGTATTGACTGCGACCGTCACACAAGTTTGTTCACTGTGCCGCTCAGCGACGACTAAGGCTACACGATCTAACATAGCCATTATTTGACCACCAAACATTGTATTAGAAGCATTTAAATCTTCTGGAAAAATTTTGTAATACTGCTCTTGAATAGCCGAAACAGATACAGGCTTTTCCAAAAGTTTTGACATAAATTATTAAATGTAGATTGTTTGATTCAAGTTTCTCAAGAGGCGTTAATATTGTAAATCATACTCCTGATGAACTAGAAATTATTTTGATGAGAGATAAATGAAAAATAGAGTCCATACAAAAAACGTCCAGCTTTTTCTGCTTCGTTTGTGCAGCTATCACTGCATAATAATCCTTTGCTACTTCAATAGGATATAATAAGAACTGTAGATGCTTTAATGCAGGATTATGCATTTTTACTAAACGAGGTGAACCATGTTTGATATTAACTTCAATCTGATGAAATGGCATTTGCAATCCCAATCCATAGGCTTTTGTAATGGCTTCTTTTTGTGTCCAACCTTTAAAAAAAGCTTTCCGCTTTAATAAATCTGGGAAAGAAGCTAGTTGAATATTTTCTTGAGTAGAAAAATAACGAATGGCTAAGCGCTCTATCCCAAGCTTTCGACTCATGTCCTCAATATCAATACCAATTTGAGTATGCAAAGAAAATGCATACAATGCTTTATTACTCGTATGCGATATATTAAATGCTAAACCTTTAGTATTAACTATTTCAGGCTTTTGACCCATAGTATATATAAATTTCACTGCATGGGGCGCTTGACCCAATAAATAACCTATTGCAACCCTCAAAAGACCTCTGGTGACAATAAATTGATGAGTATTAATGGCTCGCAATCGCTTAGCAGCCCTATTTTTCTCTTCTAACGATAGTATACGCCAGAAATAAGCTTTGTAATCAATATATTCTTCCCACACTACCTGCCATACATATAAGCTATTTTTTTTTAATAATATTGGAGCTGAGGCGAGCATTTTAAAATACTTTTTAAAAAATTATACTAATCTAAACCATAACACTATGTTCTTGAGTGAATTTCGTGGTAGACTACGCTTTTATAGTATAAGTTATTTCTTTTAAGGTTAATGCATATTAACTTTTTTTTGTAAATAGCTTAGTTTCATTTGGAGATATTGCGTGAAGAATAGATTATATGTGGGTGGCTTACCCTGGGCAACTACTGACCAGGAGTTGAAAGCTTTATTTGAAGAAGCCAAAGGAGCGACCACAGTAGAAGAAGGTCTCGGACAAGAAAGTGTTAAAGAAGTAAATATCATACCTGATCGTGAGACTGGCAAAAGTAGAGGTTTTGCTTTTGTAACCTTCGCTTCAGAAGAACAAGCACAACAAGCTATTAAACTATTTCATGGTATACAGTATGGTGAAAGAACATTAATGGTTAGTGACGCAAAGGAGCAGCCTCAAAGGAGTTCTAGCTTTGGTGGTGGCGGTAATCGTGGTAGTAACGGACGTAGTAGCGGCGGCGGTTACAACTCAGGGAATCGTAATGGTAGCAGCACAGGTAGAGGCTACAATTCCGATAAGAAAGACTGGCGGTAGATTCATCGAATCATTATAGCAATATTTGATTCAAAAAATTGTGAGGCAGGTAGGTATTACACTGTACTACCTGCTCTTGCAAGACACCAAACATCTACCCTTTTGACCCCATTGCGAAACAAGGTTTTGCTACAAGACAATGCAGTAAAGCCACTTGTGACAAAATCATCAATTAAACAAATATGACCGTAATAAATTGGCTTTGTTATTTTAAAAGCATTTCTTACGTTTTCTAATTTTGCTTGTTCAGATAATCTTGCTTGAGGTGCTGTATCACGCACTCGAATACAACTAGCATAATCAAGGTTAATTTGTAGCATACGACTAATAGGCCGAGCTAATTCCACAGCCTGATTAAACCCTCGCCTTCTTAATTGAGAAGTATGTATCGGCATAGGAATCAATAATTTTGGGAGATCCTTTTCTGTATAAGTCTGTTTAATATAATACCCCATCAATTTCCCCAAAACATTTGAAACCGAAAAATCGTGTTTAAATTTCAATTTGGCAATTAAATGATTGACAGGCGGCTCATAAATAAACGGTGCAAATACTCGGTAATTGTCCAAAGGAGCGTTTAAACAAAGCCCGCAATATTGCTCGCTATACTTTTGAGGTAATGGTATCGCACATTGCAAGCAGCTATGACCTAGTTGAGGTAAATCTTCTAAACATGCTTGGCATAAATCAATCCCTTGCATCCCTACAGCGTGACATAAGATACAAGTATTATCCCATAAAGTATTCACATAACGCCTGAACGTTTGAAACATTGGATGATATATATCCTATTTAAAACCTATACCTAAACGTGCTTATTTCGCAAATCTATATCACTGACGCATAACTTATATATTACACTGTTTATTTAATCTATTGTATAGACTATATAGAGCATTTCATTATAAAATTACAGTGCTTCAATTATTTGGGATATCACATGAGTTTTTTAACGCACTATGCTTTATTTTTATTAAAAATACTGACATGTTTCGTCGGGATCGTTACGATCGTCACAATCATCTTAAAAAGAAAATCTGCTGCTAAAATGCTCAAAATTACGAAATTAAATAAACGTTACCAAGAATTAGCCAATCCTTTAAATCAAGCGATTTTATCCAAAAAAGAATATAAGCAATATAAAAAAAAGAAGAAGAAGTTATTGAAGTCTCCAGCAGAGAAGAAACGTGTTGTTGTACTTGATTTTGCAGGGGACATCAAAGCATCAGCCACCTCTCATTTAAGAGAAACCATTACTGCCATTTTACAAATGGATACGCCGATTGATGAAGTGGTTTTGCGTTTAGAAAGTGCTGGTGGGCTGGTGTCTCACTATGGCCTTGCCGCTTCACAATTAGCTCGACTGAGAGAGCATAATATTCGATTAGTTATCAGTATTGATACAATAGCGGCCAGCGGAGGATACTTAATGGCATGTGTGGCCGATGAAATCATTGCAGCTCCTTTTGCAATGATAGGCTCCATTGGAGTAGTGACTCAATTTCCTAATTTTAATCGCTTGCTTAAAAATAATGATATTGATTTTGAGTTACTCTATGCAGGTGATACAAAGCGTACTTTAACAATGTTTGGAGAAAACACCGAACAAGATAGAGAGAAAATGCAAAGTCAATTAGATGCTATACATACAGCATTTAAAAATTTTGTTCATCATTATCGTAACCAAGTCAATTTAAAAGCAGTTGCTAACGGTAATCATTGGTTAGCCAGTCAAGCAATAGAACTCAATTTAGTGGATCGTTTAATGAGTAGTGATGATTATTTATTGAAAATCTCAGCTCACTCCTCTATTTATCATTTAAGCTATCCCCTACCAAAGCCAAGTTTCAGAGAAAGAATCGGGATAGAATTGACTGCTTTTTTCAATAAATATTGGCATGAAAGCTGTGAAAATAAGACAATATTTAAATAATAGTTATGTTATTTTCACAAGTCACCAGGCAGACGAAGATAAGAATGCCTCATTATAGTTTTGGCCTGATATTTGGTTGTATTTTCCAGTAAGCAATTTAAACATTATTATAAAAATATACGCTTGCGCCGAGCTAGTGATGCTTGGGTGCTGAGCATGATCTGAGAGTGTTTATTCTTTTAATAGGATAGATACATCTTTTGAATAGATAAGATTAGGCTTGCTAAGGATACTAGGCAATCATTTTTGAAATGCTAGTTTATAATTTTACACCTCTTTCGCAAGTGTCCTTATTAGATAAGTTAAGAAATGACTCATCATTTCATTGGGTACATCTTTACTAAAAACTGTATTTTCATCCTAAGCGTTAGGACTGTACTAATCTAAAGGCAGTATGAGAATATTATAAAAAACTTCAGATTTTAATTATGCAAAAAGATTCATTAACCATCAATAAGCATTCCATGCAAATGTTGATGATAGCTTAATAGTTTTTAGCACATCTTTCTCTCAATGCTTTCTGCATTCTAGTATAGAGCTATACCGAACGAATTTAGTACGCTTTTTCATCGGCATATCTATGCTCAATTTCTGCTTGATATTCACAAAACAAAATTTCGCTATCACGTTAAGGTGTTACCAATACGAATTTATTCTGAATCTATCGTCTATTGATTGCGTTGAATACTTTGCTGCGCATTCTAAAGGTATTATATCTATATCTTCGAGAAACAACAAAGATGGATCATATCGTAATAGAGATCAAACACTATGAAATTGTGTATGAGCAATAGCGAGGTGCATAAGCGTAGTCATTTTTCAGCTTCTTCCATATAAATACTACCTCCATGCTCCATACATTAGCAGTAAATGAATCATTGAAACATAACTCTTGTGGATTTTACCCAATAAAGTGGTGTATGACCATCCAAACTCTTTGCTTCTATAAAATTAACGTTTATGATTTCCATAGATATTTTTTGGACTGCTATAGGCAACAAACTGTTATGCATGCCTTTCAATATTTCATCCAAATTAAGTTTTAATTGAAGTAAAGCTTATACCTATTCTACAGTTTTTTTATGAGTAGCATTAAATAATTGCTTTAAATGTCCTTTGCTTTTTTGTATCCATATATTGCTTTCTATAAAATTGCCCTGTTTCATAAATAATAATCATATCCACACAGTGTAAGCATAGACTCCTCAATCAATCTTATTAAATTTATTTACTAAACTCAAACTGATAAGATAAAAGCGTGTTTGCTAGGTTGTGCATGGAAGTTTTGAGATTATCTTGATGGATATTAAATTTTTTAGCGCGTAAATTTTTTATAAAAAATGGGATGCCCTCTAGCCAACGAGAGACATCCTTTGCTTTTATCATTTTTTGGCTTTGAGCAATAGAAATTTTTGGGTAAAGTGTTAACGCTCCCGTTTTATAATTCTCGGGTTCTGACATAAGACTTTTTACCAAATAGGTTAAAATATGACTCATTATTTCGTTGGGTATGTTTTTACTAAGAACCTTATTTTCATCTTTAGCACTAGAGTTGTACTGATGCGAAGGCAGTATCAAAATATTGTAAAAAACTTCAGACTTTAATCTTGCAAAAAGATCAATTAGTAATGGATAAGCAAATTTTGCTTTGGGTGTAGTAAAAAGTTCAAATTCTAGATTAAAGTGGGTTTTAATTTTATTAACAATAAAATTTCGAGCTTCCCATTGAATCATCCTATGGTGTATCTCTCCTTTAAATTGAGCTTCGATCAATAATTTCTGCTCTGCTGCTTTGTGTAGCACGTTTGCTCGGTAATAGGAGATTAATATAGCAATATTAAATAATCGCTCTTTAACATTTTGCCCAATTAACATGGAATTGTGACATAACATATGTATCAACAATAATTCTTTAATCCCACCGTAAGCGCAATCATGTATATCTAATAATCTTGGATATTGATTTAATAAACAGGCAAGCGTATCTAATTGAAAATGATTGAGTGCTACATGTAAGACGCTTTGTTGTACATTATTTGACTGCATGAACACATCACATCCTCGTTCCAGTAGGTAGCTTGTGATTTCTTGATTTCCTTTAGAAACTGCATAATAAAGCGGTGTTCGGTTTGTATGATCTCGGAAATCTTTATAGGATCCGTGTGAAAGTAGTGCGTGTGCTAATTTTGGGTTATTAAACATGGCTGCAAAATGCATGGGAATTCTACCAGCATTATCAGTTGCATTTATATTAGCACCTGCTTGTATTAAAGCGCCTATAACTGCTGGATTTTCTCTCATGCTAGCCCAATGTAGTGGCGTGCGGCCTTCACTATCGAGCGCCGTTACCGCTATTGAACTGGGATGTTGCGCAATTAAGAGCTGTATAATACTTAAATACCCTCTTTCTGCTGCAAAGTGCAGCGCAGTTCGATCATAGCCATCAGTGGCTATGAGATTTGCACCTACTTTGAGAAGGGCTGTAACGATCTCTGTTTGCCCTTTATCGGCAGCACATAGTAATGGAGGTCTAGTCCAATGGTTACGTTTTTCTATATCAACTCCTTTCTTAATTAAAGTTTTTGCTTTTTCTATTTGTCCCTGGTCGATTGCAAGATGGAGTTGTTGAGCACTTTCTAATTGACATACATATTCCATTGTTATCTATCCATATAAAGGAAAATCTTCTTTAAGATATAGCTACAAGCGGAATGAATGGAATCTAACCTATTCATTCACTGCTTGTATCAAAACATCATAAACTTTTAAAGTTAAACAGATAAAACTGATTGATAACTTAATTCAACACGCCTATTTTGAGCATGTGCATTCTCAGAGTCTCTAGTAGTCATAGGCTTTTCTTTCCCATAACTAACCTTCTCAATTTGGGAATATGGAACGCCTTGTTGATGCAAATATTTCGCTACACTATTATTACGATGCTCGCCTAATTTTATATTGTACTCATGAGTGCCTCGAAGATCAGTATGACCTGCCAGTAAAACTCTAGCATTTGCATGCTGCTTTAAATACTTTGCTTCTCTTTCAAGAGACTCTTTTGCCTTTCGATCTAGTTGGCTGCTATCAAATGCAAAATGATAGATTTTTTGCTCTTTAGGTAACATCACATGAGATTCATTATCACCTTCTTCGTAGCTGTCTACTTCAACTGCATTATTGAGTACTACGTCAGCTTTTTGACTCGATACGGTGTTAGATGACGTTTTGGATTTGTCGCCACAACCCGATAAACTTAAGCACATCAATATTAACAAACTACTTTTTGCAACCTTTTGGATTAACATGTTGATTACCTCACTTAATTAACTGGAAACTTAATGTCTCTTCTATCATGTTCGTATTAATCTAATACCATATATTAACACTATCGAACATGAGTATCATAAATTATATCGAAAGTGCACTATATCACCATCTAAAAGCAGCTCCTTAGCACCTCGTAAATGTAATTTACCCTTTTCTTTTGCAGCTTGTATACTCGTGCATTGAATAAAGTCTTCGTAACTGACAACTTCAGCTTTAATAAAACCTTTCTGCAAATCACTATGAATATAGCCTGCCGCCTCACTTGCAGTCGTACCTATTGGAATAGTCCATGCTCTTACTTCCTCAGGACCGACTGTAAAAAAAGTATGTAATCCAAGCAAATAATAGGCTTGTCGTATTAACTCGCCTAAGCCTTGGGTTCTATAAGAGAATGCAGTTAACAAATCATTTCTTTCTTCTAGAGAATTCCCAATTAATTCAGCTTCGAGCTTCACACAATTAACGAGTACTTTTGTGTTACTTAATGCTTTCGCTTTTGTATAGACAGCCTCTAATAAGAGATTATTTTTTGAAGCATTTTTTTTCAGTGTCTCTTCTGAAACATTGGCTAAATACAACATGGGCTTAATACTTAAGAATTGCCACTTTTTTAGTTGCTTAAAATCTTCTATTGCCCATTCCATCGTATTTAATAATGTGCCTTTTTCAAGTGAGGCTTTTACCTGAATCAATAATTTTACTGCATCCGATGCCTTTTTATCTCCTTTTTTAAGCAAATGCTGTTGCGTCTTGAGTAAATTCTCCAACATCGTAAGATCAGAAAGCATTAATTCCATTTCAATGATCTCTATATCTCGAATTGGATCAACACTATCCATGACGTGGATAATATCAGGATCTTCAAAACAACGTACAACATGCACTAATGCATCAACGCTTTTAACATGTGATAAAAATTCATTACCTAATCCTTCTCCTTTTGAAGCCCCTTTGACCAGTCCTGCAATATCTACAAATTCTACGGTAGCTGCAATAGTCTTTTTAGGTCGAACAAGTGCTCCCAATGTAGATAATCGAGGATCAGGAACGGGTACAGTCGCTTGTTCTGGTTGAATGGTAGAAAAAGGACGATTGTCTACTTTAGCCCGCATCACTTGGCTCAATGCATTAAAGCAGGTTGATTTACCAACATTGGGCAAACCTAAAATGCCACATTTTAAACTCATATTTTCAGGAATCAATATAAAATTTACTATTTTACAATAGACATGATCGCCAAGCTACTTTACAGTATTAAAAGATAGATACTCATTAGATAACCGTACTCTAAGAATCAAAATAATATGAAATGGCTTTCTTGGAAATCTCATGTGACTGAAAGCTTAGGGCTCGATATTACGAGCACTCACATTGGACTAGTGCACCTCAGAAAAACTAATACACAATGCCAAATCCAACAATCGATTCATATCCCTATTGAAAAAGATAAATTTTCTTCTTTTGAGGCCGCAACGATAGAAGCTCTTAAAAAAGGCGTAATTCAGTTAAAAACACATCACCGGAAAGTCAATATTGCAATGCCGGATGTTGCTACGCTTAGCCGAACATTTACATTAGATACGAATAACGCAGATTGGGAAAAAGCTGCTTTACTGAGGATGGCGCCTGATATCCCCACACCACTTGATCAAGTATATTTAGATTTTGAAGCAAAGAAAATTTCTGATCGCGCTCATCCTGCTCAAGTATTAGGTGTGGCTTGTACGCAAAGCGATTTAAATCGAAGATTACAAATGGTACAAAGTGCCGGTTTAAAGCCAGAAGTTGTTGAATTGGAATCTCATGCGATAGAAAGAGCCTTGGACTATTTTAATATTATTCAAGATAGTTCAAGACAAAGTGCTTGCATGTACCTTACAGTCGATACTGTAACCATTCTATTATGGGTGAAAAAAACAATAATCGCTATGAGTAGTGATTATTTAAAATCCGTCAATCAAAGCATTGCCATTGTTAGCCAGCTTCAACAACAGCTTGCGCAAATGCTCTTTA
>Ga0233335_1000164_pt1 | contig 13380 bp, 17 predicted proteins | sample GEONDECOMP222_FD_180695 | JGI IMG/M metagenome (GOLD analysis project Ga0233335, IMG submission 180695) | Leaf litter microbial communities from Shasta-Trinity National Forest, California, United States - GEON-DECOMP-222 | ecosystem: Environmental > Terrestrial > Plant litter > Unclassified... | reverse complement strand
CAACCTCCATCTCCATCAGGCGGGACGCGGCAAAGCCGATCATCTCGCGCAGAAAATCTCCGTCGCCGCTATTTTCTACCAGCGTCTGAAGGTGCATCATGTCGTCGGTCATCGGTGCTTCCTCGTCTGAATTGAGTGTTGCAACCCAACCTTAGCCGAAGATCTCCGATGACCACCCGCGAAGCTGACCGGCCGCTACAGCGCCATAGGAAAGCGCGCGTCCGGTCAGCTCCGCTACCGACGAACCTACACCACCTCCTGGGACACGACCGAGATCGGTCCGAAGATCTTTGCGGTTCCGGTGCGGATTAGGGCGTTCGGTTCGGATCGGCCTTCGCACATTTGCCCGGACATGGGGTTCGCTTTTGCCGGGCACACCGCCGCCGGTCAGGTCACCCATGCCATCGCAAGCGCGGGTATGATGAACTTGGCCGGGAAGGACGCCTCAGTTTGCCCTTCTGTGGCCGATACCGCCGCCTTTTACTCCCGATGCGCTGCTTATGTCGTTGGGGAGATGTTGCGGCACCACGAAAGCGTTCGATTCCTCTTCGAAGGCGTCGTCTTTGGGTGGGAGGGTGAGGCCGCTGTCGCATACAGTTTCGAAATTGAGATCGAGAATGCCCAGCCGGTCAGCGCAGTCGCGCTCATCGATTTCGCCAAGCACGGCCTCGATGCAATCGGCGAGGGACACGAGAAGGTGCAAGGCTTCATTGACGCTTCCTGGGCGAATGGGATCTAGGCGAGTCCGTTCGACGCGCTCCAGGCCGTCATCGACGATCCCGATGTGGAAAGCGTCGGCGGGAGTATGCAGGCCGCCATCGCCGGCCCTCTTGGCGTCGCGCTGAAACCCATCATCCGGGTCAGGGCGACTGGTCAGGGCCGTGGCGGTTTCATGGGCACCGAGATGAGTCAGCTCGGCATGGTCGGCGACTTCCTTCCGCTCAGCGTCGAGTCCATCATGCGTGTCGAAGAGGACATCCTTGTCCCGCCTGACAACATTTGAAACTCTTGCTTGGCGGCACGCTAGGATTGGCTCGTACTCTTAAAGGTTATAGGCATGGCGGAGCCGATCGATGACGGCCTCCTTTGTCATCGCCACCCCAAACTGCTTGGGTGTAAAATCGTCCTGCCCGGCAAGAGCGTTAATGAACGCCTGCATATCGGTCTTGATTGTCTCGGGCAGGTCGAAGGTCGCCTCCGCGCTCAGGAGCTGCAACAGACGCGCAACATCGTTGCGGTGCTTCTTGATTTCCTTCTCGTCGACCTTCTCGCCCTCGGCACGACGGCGGCTGAGATCGACCCAGGCACGCGCTTTGAAGGGAATGAGGCCGGCTTCGTCGAGAACCGGCACGCCGTCCAGCGACCGTCCCATCGCCTCGAGGAACGCATAGTAGCCGGCGTCGAGCAGGATGGCGGACAGGCTCGCAGTTTCCTCGGCAATCGGGATCGGCGTGAGCTGGCTACCGGGCGCCAGCTCAAATCCATGCGGCGCATTGGAGAACAGCTCCAACATCGCTGGGTCGCCCATTGTCGATGGTTTAGCGAACCGATAGAGAATCCGATCGCCCTCGCTCCGCTGCCGGATCTCGTATCCACCTGCCTCGACAAAGGCCATGAACGTCCCGGAGAACGCCGGGTCGTGCGCCTCGACGATGAGGACGATGTCGAGATTCTTAGTCGCGCGGAAATCGAAACCCGCTTCTTCCGTGATCAGCTCGCATGCCGCGCCGCCGATCAGAACATATTGGTGCTCATGGCCGGAAAAATGCGCGCGAAAGCAGTCGACGCCAGCTACCATCCAAAAGGCTCCAGAAGGTGATCGGCCGCCTGGGCGACTCGTTGGTCGGCGTCATGCCGTGCGCTCAGGTAGAGCGAAAGTCGGTGGGCAGCCTCATTGTCGCTGAGGACTTGAGGATCATAGGCCCATGTCTGGACCTCGATCCGGCGTTCGTCATAGGCCCAGGCAGTTTCCAATCCGTTATACCGCGCCATCCGCTTCCATGCGGCCGCCGGCGCCCCCCTGCATTCAATTCGCGGTTGTTGAGCTCGTATATCGGGCAAGGGCGCTTTCGCCCGCCAGCACCGTCTCGTTCAGGGGCAGATCGCCCGTGACATAACGAGTCTTGCGCACTGGCGATTGCAAGCGCCCCTCGACCGCGCGCCAACGGTCGCCGCCACCAAGCGAAGGCTGAGGCGACGTTGGCGGCCGACGCGGTGCGGCCGCGCCAGTTCGAGCGCTTCCAGTTCATCGAACGCCCGGCTCATGCTCATGATCGCGACCTGATAGCGCTCGGCGAGTTGGGTAAGGCTGGCATCGTTCACATCGTGCCCAAGCAGGGCCGCCAGAATTACGACCTGAGTGGTGGGAGACATCTGCTCGGACGACGGTCCCTGTTCGCTGGAATAGGTCTCGCGCAGGTCGACAAACGCTTCGGGTACATAGAATTACGTACCCGGAGAAATGAATGCGACGCGCTTCTCCACAAGGCGCCGACGCAACGCCGTCGGACGGCTTTAAGCAACAGCACGAAGAGGCGAGCGTCGATATGGCGCCGTATCTGGTCCCGGTGCTTCAGGAATTCGTCGACGCCACTTATGGCGCCGTTCTGCGGGACGATGAATATGGCAGGGCTGTCGAGTAGCTCCGCGCGCCATAGGCAATACCGGTCCTACAGAAAGTGCGGGAGCCCGAGTGGTTTGATGGGATCGAGATGGAGGTGCGCACCGAAGGCCTGGCGGCATAGGTTTCCGTTGCGCTCGCAAACGCAGGTCCGGAAACTTATCTAACATCGCGCGGGCCATCTAACAGCAGTGATGTTAAAATATCCACTTCAATGTTAGATAGCATGGCTCCCGCTTGTTCGGCAGCGATCCGCTGCTCTATTTCATGGGCTTCGGAGACGCCCAGGCTGACCAGTCGGCCGAGCACGGCCTCGATGCGCGCGCATTCGGGATGACCGCGCCGCAACAGGGTCACATTCTCCTCGGCAGCCTTTTCGAACCATTGGGTGACCTTTCGCCCGATACCAAGTGAATGCCACATCGACGGATCATCCTGGACGAAGTCGCCTGGACCAGCGCGGCGAGTTCGGCTGGGGCGACCGTCGCCAGCGCCCGGCTGAATGGCCGGATGTCTTCGACCTTATAGCGATCCGTCTCAGTCGCCGCCGCTACGAGATAGGCCTTGGCTTCGTCCGGCGCGTTCGTGGCCAGCACCAGCGTCATGGAGCGAAGCTCGTCGATCATCCCTTCGCGGCCCTGCCTCTCAAGCCTGGGAGCATCGGGCGGGGACGGGATCGTGATCGGGTTGTCCGAAGATCGAGCTGCAGCAACCATCCGAACAGCATCTTCGCCGCGGCCCGTCCGTAGTCCGTCCGCGATATCAGTAGGAAGATTTGGATCTCGACGAGCTTGACGACGGCTGCGATCGCCTGGACCGGGATTTCCGCGGCATGATCGAGGCACCACATCACTAGCCAGGGCGCGGATGGCGTAGATGAGGTCCGCAGCGTTCCGGGGGTCAGCGGTATTTCCACGCCCTTCGCCACGGCCTTCGCGATAAGCGCCGCCATCGAGACCGTTTCCACCGCACTGATGGCGGTGGATAGCTCGACCAGCAATGCGCCACCCCGGGCGAGTAAGGTCGCGCTGCACCGATTCAGAAGCTCCTCGGCCCGCTCGGACCGGACGATCGCCATCAGGGCCTGATGCCGCCACGCGTCGTGGGCACCCGGGCGGGATAGAGCATCCAGAAGGTTCTGCCAGCCCGCGCAATCCTGTCCCTTCTCCAGCGCGAACCGGGCCGCGAATTCGATCCCGCGCGCCAGTCGCGATGAGGGCGGCACCTTCAGGTCGATCTCTTTAAGAAGCGTGATGTCCTCGTGCAGCCGCGCCCCGATCGCCCGGACGCGCAGCACGTCATGATAATAGCCGAGCTGATCGCGCTTTGGTTCGCTCAGGGGCAGGCCGCGCAGGAGATGATCGCGCGCCTATGGATCTGTGGTCGCCTCGATCGTGTCGTGCCTGGCCAACGCGGCCTCGGCCAGCGCGGCGAGGAAGGCTCAGGCTGATTTCAGCATCTGTTCTTGTTATGTACCACAATGTCACGCTTGTGATAGCCTGTCCGGCCGAGTCGCAAAGTAGAGGTAGTGAATATGCGATATGAAGGTGTTCGGTCGGCGGCCGCATGCTGGCCCGAAGGTCTGACCGACCTCGAGGCGGTCCAGCGCATGCGTACTTTATGCCTAGGAGCATGCGACGGCATCCAAGATCTGGCCGACGATAACCGGTATAAGGCGCTGCGCCGAGCACTGCTGAACCGCACAGACTTGCGGCCGCTCGCGCCACCCTTCATTGCCGCGCAGTCGAACCTGTCGGCCTTCGTCCGCCATATTCGGGAGACGAAGGACCGCAGTGAACGCCGTGACATGGTGCGCGCGCAGTTTACACCGCTGCTGGATCGCGTTGACGAACCTCAGTCGATCCGACCGTCGGCGTGGACCGGCCGGCTGTCTTCCTGCGAACAGGCGCAGATTGTACAGGCATTAGCGCCAGCGGCGCTAACTGTCGTCGAACGGCTGATCGACAATGAGATGCGGCTGCGAGGTAACGGCGGTCCGGTCGATGATGACCGAGAGCAGGCATTGTCTCACCTGCGCGCCCTGCATCAGGCATTGGGCGAGTTGATCCGGCTGGCCAAGGCAGAGCATCCGTTAACCGAGGTGCTTGGAACGCTGCAGAGGATCCGCCACTCAGCAAAGGTCTCGGTCAGCAAGGCGATTGCCACAGTGCCGGTGACCGCATCGGCGCTGCTGGGCTTCGCCGGCGTTGCCGGGCTCACCGACCTACTCCTTGGCAACCTCGTCGTGTCGCTCGCCGCCGGTGCCCTTGCCGGCAATACGGTTAAGGACTCAATGCTTAAGCAGGATACGAAGACGGGAGGGTAGAGGGAATTTGCGATGAACGGGTGTCCGAAGCTGGGAAGCGGATCGCGATGACCGAATGTCGGGAAGTGGGTCTTGCCGCCCGCAAAGCTTATGGACAGGAAGTGCCCGGATCTGCGGCAAGACAGTCAGCCAGCTACCAAGTGGGCAAGCTCGACCGGGGCAAATCCGTTCGGATCCACGCCGACGTCGAACTGTCGCAGCATCGGTTTGAGCCGGCCGTGGCTATGGCCGTGCAGGTTGATCGCGCCGCGATGCTGGCCGTTCCACGACCGGAACGGATAATGGCACAGGACGAGCTTTCGCCCATCGACATCGATCTCGGCATAGTCTGCCGCGCTTGCCCAGCCAGCCGCGGCGAGCGTCGCGTCAGGATCGTTGTTGCCGCGGATCAAGTGCTTGCGCCCGTTGAGGCGTTCGAGCAGGCCCGGCACATCACCGGTGCGGCGCGCGACATCGCCCAGGTGCCAGACCTCGTCATCGCGATCGACCACCGCGTTCCATCTGGCGATCAGGGTCGCGTCCATCTCCGCCACGGTCGCAAACGGCCGGCGCTGTATGTTGATGGTGCGGTGGTCGCCGAAATGCGTGTCGGCGGTGAAGAAGACCGTCATGTCCAGTAGAGCACCCGTGCCCGCGGCAGGACCCGCGCGATTTCCGCGGTGAACCAGGCGCGAAGGCGTTTCATCGTCGCCGTATCATAGACCTGTTTCTCGGTGCCGAACTTGGTCCGCTTGGTCGTCCGCTGCGCCTCGGTCATGTCGAGCGCGGAGCCGGGATACCAGCTGTCGAGCACCGCCTTCGATCCGCTGGTGAAGCGGTGCGTGATGAGTTCGATCGTCAGGTCGGCCGTGTCCGCGAGCAGCGCCGCCGCCTCTGCGAGGAGTGCGTGGTAAGCGTCTTCCCAGCCGTCCGCGGCGATGATCGGTGCGATGGTGAGACCGACCGGATATCCCGCGTCGGCCATGCGTCGCAAGGCAGTGAGCCGTTGTGCGACTGGCGCGGTACCGCCTTCCAAGCGTGCATAGCTCCCGGGGTTGATCGAGGCCCGCATCCGCGTCTTGCCGCCGTGATCGAGCGCCAGCAGCGGCCCGACCTCGGCGAATTTGGAGGTGAAGCGCAGCTGCGTCGCCGCATCGGACCGGCCGAACCATTCGATCATCCGCGACAGCGAACCGGTGACGTGCTCGAGCGCGAGCGGATCGGTATAGCACGATGCCTCGAACGTGGTGCCTTCATGGGCGCGCGCCGCGGATCGCGAGGTGATCGTGCCTTCGTCCATATAGCGGGGCAGGACGCCGAGGATCTCGTCGAGGTTGGCGTAGGCGCGGGTGATCGGCGGTCCCTTCAGCGACCCTGCCAGATAGCAATAGCTGCAATGCGCCGGGCATCCCGCGGCGAGGTCGACGCGCCAGTCGGCGCTCGGCGCGATCGGCTCCAGCTTCAGCTTCGACGGCGGTGCGACGACGATGGCAAGCGTTGCCTTCGCATCGGCGTAGGCCGCCCGCGGTTCCGGCGGCTGCTCCCACACGACGCGATCGTTGGGAAGCTCGATCACCGGCACGCCAATGGTTGCGGCACGCTCGGCGATCCCGCGGCCATGCTCCCACGCGCGTGCCGAACGGGTGATCAGCAGCCTGCGCGGGAGCCAGCTCGCGCGAGGTCTGTCGGAGAGAAGCGGACGCGTCACGGTCGATCAACGCGTGGTCGCGGGTGTCCGTTCATACTGAAGCGCATGGGATTTCGACCCGGTCAGCCGATGCTCCGTGCCCGATTGCCGTTCCCCGGCGTTGTCCGCCTGCATGATCCTCTCCAATCCCTCCGCGCGCGCCACGGTGACTGTCTGGTTCGACGGCGGCTGCCCTTTGTGCCGGCGTGAGATTGCCGGCATGCGGCGGCTCAACCGCGCGGGGCGGATCGACTTCGTCGACGTCACGTCGGCCGCGCCGGCGTCGTGCCCGCGCGATCGCGTAGATCTGCTGGCGCAGTTCCATGCCCGCGAGGGCGACCAGATAGTGTCGGGTGCGGCGGCGTTCGCGGCGATGTGGCGCGCGATTCCGGTGCTGCGCCCGCTGGGCCTGCTCGCGCGCAACCGGCTGGTCCTGGCCGGGCTCGAACGCGCCTATCGCCAGTTCCTGCGACTGCGCCCGCGACTGCAGCGGCTCGCCTTGCGGCTGGAACGGGGATGAGGCCGCTGCCATCGCCCGTGGCGCCCGGGCAGGAGAGCGTCTGGTCCTTCCCCCGGCCGGCGATCGCCGAGCCGACCGGCGCTCACGTGGTGATCGAGCACCGCGACATGGTGCTCGCCGATACTCGCGCGAGCGTCCGCACGCTCGAGACGAGCCACCCGCCGAGCTATTACATTCCGCGCGCCGACATACGCGAAGGCGTCCTGCGCCGTGCCGCGGGCAGCTCGTTCTGCGAGTGGAAGGGCGTTGCCTCCTATTGGGACGTCGTTGTCGATGGCCTCGTGCTGCCGCGCGTAGGCTGGAGCTACGCGACGCCGAGCGCGCCGTTCGTGATGCTCGCGGATCATGTCGCTTTCTATGCCGCACCGTTCGATCGCTGCACCGTCGATGGCGAGACGGTCGTGCCGCAGCCCGGCGAATTCTACGGCGGCTGGATCACCAGCGCGCTGGCGGGGCCGTTCAAGGGCGTGCCCGGCAGCCGATATTGGTGAGTGTGCCATGAGCGATGATCGGGATTCCCGCGGCAGGGCGGTGCCGAGCGGGCGGCTGTCGCGGCTCGGCGTGTTCGGCCGCCTGGCCGGCGGCGTGGCGGGCGGCGTGATCGCCGAGGGCGCGCGACGGCTCGCCGACGGGCAGCGGCCGCATCTGCGCGACCTGCTGCTGACGCCGGGCAACGTCGGCCGAGTCGCCGATCAGTTGGCACACCTGCGCGGCGCGGCGATGAAGCTCGGGCAGATGATCTCGATGGATGCCGGCGATCTGCTGCCGGCCGAGCTGTCGCAGATCCTAGCGCGGCTGCGCGACCGCGCGCACCACATGCCGCCGGCGCAGCTGCAGCAGGTGCTTGCGCTGACGTGGGGCAAGGACTGGCGGCGCCGTTTCGCGCGGTTCGACGCCGGGCCGATGGCGGCTGCGTCGATCGGCCAGGTCCACCGCGCTCGCACCCACGACGGCCGCGACCTCGCGATCAAGGTGCAATATCCCGGCGTGCGCGAAAGCATCGGCGCCGATGTCGACAATGTCGCGACGCTGCTCCGCGTCTCGGGCGCGCTGCCTAAGACGCTCGATATCGCGCCGCTGCTCGTCGAGGCGAAGCGGCAGCTGCACGACGAGGCGGACTATGTTCGCGAGGGCGAGCAGCTCGCGCGCTTCGCAACGCTGCTCGCGGACGCCCCCGCGTACGTCGTGCCGGTGCTCGACCTCGAGTTCAGCGGGGAGAGCGTGCTGGCGATGGGTTTCCTCGAGGGCGTTCCGGTCGAGACGCTCGCCGCAGCCGACCAGGAGCAGCGCGACGCGGCGATGGTATCGCTGATCGCGCTGGTGTTGCGCGAACTGTTCGAGTTCGGCCTGATGCAGACCGACCCCAATTTCGCCAACTACCGCTACCAGCCGGAGACCGGAAGACTGGTGCTGCTCGACTTCGGCGCCACCCGGTCGGTCGCCGCGTCCACCGCCGACGGCTATCGGCAGCTGTTGCGCGCGGGACTGTCCGGAAGCCGGGACGCGGTGCGCGACGCCGCGATCGCCGTCGGCTTCCTCGGCGAGGCAGCGGTGGTACGCCACCGTGCGCTGATCGACCGGATGATCGACGTCATCCTGGCCGAGCTCAACCGCCCCGGCCCGTTCGACTTCGGCGATCGCGCCTTCGTCGGCGTGCTGCGCGAGCAGGGCATGGCGATGGCGGCCGATCGCGACACCTGGCACGTGCCGCCGGTCGACACGCTGTTCGTGCAGCGCAAGATCAGCGGCACCGCACTGCTCGCCGCGCGGCTGAAGGCGCGGGTCGACGTTCGGACCATGGTGGCGAGCGCGCTACGAGCAGAGGAAACGCAAAGCAGACCTGTTCCTGGCGACGGTGTCGAGGCGGTGCCGAGCGGCGCAATCTAGACCAGACCGTCGAACGCCGACTTTCGCCCCCACGCCGCCAGTCCACCGTCCACGACCTGTCGCCAACCGACCTTCGCCACCTAAAAACCTGCGATAAGAGCGAGGTGAACGAATGACCGGAGTTGGGAGCGGGTAAACTACCCGCCAACGTCTACAAATGTGAAGGATATCGTACATCTGTCGATGCCCGATATCCTTCACAGATGCGGTCATCCGCTCCGGTGAATGATGCCCGATTGCGGACGTCGGCTTGTTGTGTGCTACCTCTGTGCTATGCCGTTCACATGCTGAAACCTGCGGCCGGAGGCGGTTTGGCCTTACTAAGTCTGACGTTCGCGCTAGCCGTCACTGGCTGCGACAGAGATCCGAACGCACCGATCAGTGAAGCCGATCTAATTGCGTTCGATAAATCGTCGTTCAATAAGAGCCGCATGTCGGGGAAACACGAAGTGCTTGGTATTCTGCATGGCCGTCGAGTTCTGGTTGACTATCCGTGCAATGACCTCTGCCCAGACGAAACCGATCGGATTGTCCATTTCGATGTTGACGCCGGACCAAATTGCGTAGCGATCGGCGGCGTAAGTTGGAGCGGATTTCTTTCCTCTGGCGATTTCTCGCGTGCCTGCATCCCAAAGGTGATCTACCACCATTAAGCGGCAGCCTTGCTGGGTGCATCCGAGAGGCGACTGTCCGCTTCCCATATGTGGACGGCCCCCTCTTGCAAGAGGTTGGAGCGGATATTTGATCAGATCGCTTGCCATCATATGTCCGACCTGTTGATGCGGCGCGAACGGCCGCTGGCCAAGATGGTTTTCGCAAAGAGAGTTCCAAACACCACAGCGACCTCAGACGGCCAGTGGAAAGCACGGAGTGTCTCGCCTCGCGGATCGATCGATCAGTCCATCTACTCGTTCCTGCAAGTTCGCGCATCAGCTCAGTCACGGTAGCATTCTGTATCTGCTCACCATTACAGCCGATCTCTCAAGCTGCCTTTGCTAACACTGTTTCAGTCGTGCTCCGATATCTTTCACCGCTCACCATCAACTTCCAGGCAATGCGGGCAGTTCGGTTTGCCAGGGCGACCGCCACAAGTTTGGGTTTCTTGTGCTCCAGAAGCTTCTGGAGCCATGGCGATGCGTTCCTGCCGCGCCCCGCCCGAACCTGCTTGAGAACAGCGGTGGCGCCATTGACCAGCACGCTTGGCAAGTGTTCGTCTCCGGCGCGCGTTATGCCGCCAGGGCGGGCTCGGCCAGCCGTTGAATGATTCTTGGGCGTCAGGCCCATCCAGGCGGCAAAGTCTCGTCCTGACTTGAAGAGTTTGGGGTCGGGCGTTTTCATCATCAGCAGCGATGCGCCAATGGAGCCTACGCCTGGTATCTGGGAAAGGCGCTGGCTACATTAATCCTTGCGATGCCATTCCATAAGCTTGGCTTCGACTTTCTCGATCTCTACCTGCAACAGCTCATATTCACGTCGATGGATCGCAAACAGATCCCGGGCGAGCTCTGGCGGGGTATCATCCGAGGCAATATCGGTGAGAAGCACCTCAACCCTGCATATGCCCTTGGCTGCCGTAAGCCCGAACTCGGCAGCATAGCCCCGGATCGAGTTGGCGAGCTGGGTTCTGTTCCGGACCAGCCGGTCACGCATGCCAACCAACATCAGCGCGGCCTGCTGGTCTGCACTCTTGACCGGCACAAAGCGCATCGTCGGCCGGCTCATCGCTTCACAAAGGGCCTCGGCATCGGCCGCATCGTTCTTTCCACGCTTCACATAGGGTTTTGCCAACTGCGGGGCGATCAATTTTACCTCATGCCCGAACGAACTCAACTGTCTGGCCCAGTGGTGCGCACTGCCGCATGCTTGGATCGCGATGACGGTTGGGTCAAGTTCCTTAAAAAACGCGATCATCTTCGGACGGGTCAGCTTCTTCCGCAGAGCTGGCTTCTCCTCCGCATCCACACCGTGCAACTGAAAGACGTTCTTTGACGTATCGACGCCAATACGTGTAACCTTCTCCATGGACGGTCTCCCTCATTGAGTTCTTTGACAAACTCAGTCTGGCACATTGCGATGCCGTTGGGAGCCGTCCACCCCAACACCACCTATCGCCGTTCAACCGGCCCCGGTGCGATGATCGTGCCCGAAACCCGGCCGGCAGCTATCGGGCGGGAAAGCCGCCGGGCCGGAAACGCCTACTAGCAGTCGTAGAGCAGGCAGCTTAGGCTGAGCTATGATCGACCTTGATGATCCGTGCTGGCAGAAGCTCTCACATGCCTGCGGGAGCGCGGCCGACATCCCGGAACTGCTTCGTCAACTCGCCCGTGAGACTGGTCGAAAGCCCGCGTATGACAGCGAGCCGTGGTTCACGCTTTGGTCGAGCCTTTGCCATCAAGGCGACGTGTATGATGCGTCTTATGCCGCTCTTCCGCATATCGTCGAGATCGCCTGTAATGCGAAGGAACCGATAGATTTCAGCTTCTTCCAGTTACCCGCCGCGATCGAGATCGCTCGAAGCAGCGGAAAAGGGCCGATTGTCCCGGCCGGTTTAACTCAAGCATATGGCGATGCCGTTTCGCGCTTGGCGGAGTGCGTTACGCTGCACCAGCACGAAGATTGGGACGAACCAACGCTCCTATCCGCGATCTCCGCCTTGGCGGTCGCGAAGAGGCACCCTCGGGTTGCCGAGGCCGTGATGAACCTCGATGACGATCTTATAACGAAGCTGATCGATCTCGACTTCGGCGATAGCTGACCGTCTCTTTACCACCCAATTTTCCCCGTTTCCGCGCCATTGATCGATACGACGCGCCTGAAAGCCAACCGGCAGTAGCCGCGCACTTGCGGTCGTTCGCACATCGGTTAGGCTGTTCATATGGACACCAGCCACCCGGTACAATCTTTCCCTCAGGACGGCTCGACCTGTACCTAACCGAGATTGGCGAACCTCTCGATAACCAGCTTCGGGTAATCGTTCGTCAGGCTTCGCTTGGTCAAAGCACCACCATCGACGATCCTATCTTTACGATCGAGAACGTTCGCCCAATTGAGTTGACGGGTCAAAGCGCCGCATGGGAACTTTATTGGCCTAACTATGTCGCGTATGTCGTAAGAGACGAAATTTACTGGAGCCGTGAAGAGGGCGAGCCAGATTTTACACAACACCTCTCTCGCCGGTTTAATTCTGCGTTCTTCCAGTATGTATCTTCGACCACTTTCGCGGATGACGATTATCCTGGACCGTTGCAGCACTGGGCTTTAAAAACACTTAATCACTGTTTGGATGTTATCAGCACTGATCCTCCTGAAATTCGATCGCTTAACCCAGCAGAAGCTAGCCGGGGTCCAACCTCTCCGAATTTCGCAAAGGGCTAACGGCAGGTTTCCACCAACCCGGTCGTTTGTGATGCAAAAATCAAAAGTTTTGCATCAGGTTCAGGCCAATCAGACCATCAGGATATCCGGTTGCGGACCTTGGCATAGGCAGGCACAGTTGGATTCATGACGAACTATCGCTCTCCAACGCTTCTGTTTTTGATAGGTGGAGTCGCCCTAGCTCTAGCCCGATCTATTCACCGGCAGCGTTTTTCCGGCGATAGACGAATGCGGGCGTGTGACCGCCGGCGCCAAGACGCGCGGGTCCAAGCGCCTATTTCGTCGCTGTTTCTGCGGATGATTTTGTGAGTTGATGGGCGGGGTTTCGTTTGGCGGTCACTGCCGCGTCGTTCATGGCTCGGCGGTACGCAGTTCGAGCGCGACGGATCGGAAGAGCGCGGCATCTGGGCAGGCGCTGGCGAAGGCGATGCGGACCCGGCTGGCAGTTTCGATGACGCGCGCGGCGACCTTGAGCAGTCGCAGGCGGATAGTGGCGAACTCGGCGGTGCGAAGCGGGGCGGTTGCCGGCATGGCGTGCCGCACGGCCCACATTAGCCAGTAGGCGGCGGTGTGGAGGATGAGCCGCATCTGATTGGCGTTGGCCGATCGGCACGAGGTCCGGTCGCTCTTCAGCTGCGTTTTATGCAGCTTGATCAGATTTTCGGCCTGGCCGCGGGCGCAATAGAGCGTGTCATAGATCCGTTCGGCGCTGCCATCGGCAAGCGAGGTGACGACGAGGCGGATGTCGAGGCCAAGGCTGCTCGCCTCGATGCGGGCGACTACCCGACGGTCGGTCGCGCCCCAGGTTTTCGCGGCGTAACGTGTCTCGGCATAGCGCGTGCGTTCCGCTCGCTTCTCTGTGCTCGCCTATCTGTCGCGCTACACGCATCGGGTCGCGATCTCGAGCGGTCGGATCCTCAGCTTCGACGAAGCCGGCGTTACCTTCCGCTACAAGGATTATCGTCGCGACGGGGCTGCACGCCAAC
>Ga0233335_1000163_pt1 | contig 13485 bp, 11 predicted proteins | sample GEONDECOMP222_FD_180695 | JGI IMG/M metagenome (GOLD analysis project Ga0233335, IMG submission 180695) | Leaf litter microbial communities from Shasta-Trinity National Forest, California, United States - GEON-DECOMP-222 | ecosystem: Environmental > Terrestrial > Plant litter > Unclassified... | reverse complement strand
CGCTCTGGTGATCGAGGCCGTTCGTGAATTGGTTGGCCAACCTTTCCGGCAACCCCTGCTGATCCTGGCGACCTGTGACGAAGAGAGCTCCATGTCGGGCGCCAAGGCGCTTGCTGCGGCGGGACGACCGTTGGGGCGTGCAGCGGTGATTGGCGAGCCGACCCAGCTCAGGCCGGTTCGTTTGCACAAGGGCGTGATGATGGAGCGCATCGACATTCTCGGGCGTAGTGGTCATTCATCCGATCCGGCCCTTGGGCACAGCGCGCTCGAGGCAATGCACAGTGCAATCGGCGAGCTGATGGCGCTGCGCAGCCAATGGCAGCGCGAATACAGCAATCCGCAGTTCAGTGTGCCGCAGCCTACCTTGAATTTTGGTTGCATCCACGGTGGCGACAATCCCAATCGAATCTGCGGGCAATGCTCGATGGAGTTTGATCTGCGGCCCCTCCCGGGTATGGACGCCGAGGCGCTGCGCGCGGCGATCCGGATCAAGTTGCAGCCACTTGCCGAACTGCATCAGGTGCAGATTGACTACGGTCCACTATTCAGCGAAGTGCCGCCTTTTGAACAAGCCGCCGATGCTGAACTGGTGCGGGTGGCGGAGCGGTTGACAGGGCATTCGGCACAAGCAGTGGCATTTGGTACCGAAGCGCCGTATTTTCAGCGGCTGGGTTGTGAAACCCTGGTGTTGGGGCCCGGCAATATCGCCTGCGCTCACCAGCCAGACGAGTATCTGGAAATGTCACGTTTACAACCTACAGTGCGTCTATTGCGACAACTGATCGAACACTATTGCCTGACGCCGGTCAGTGTCTGACGTTCAAGACCCGTTACCCGTTATTCAAGGAGGCGCGCGTGTTACCAAGCCTGTTACGACGATAACCCGCAGCCTGCGGTGCGTTTGTATATTTCTCGTCCATTTTTTACAGGCTTTTCAGTGATGCCCGAATATGTGAATTGGCTTCGTCACGCGTCTCCCTATATCAATGCCCATCGCGATTGCACCTTCGTCGTCATGCTGCCAGGCGACGGCGTGGCGCATCCCAACTTTGGCAATATTGTCCACGACCTGGTGTTGTTGCACAGTCTGGGCGTGCGCCTGGTCCTGGTGCATGGTTCGCGCCCGCAAATTGAAAGCCGCTTGGCCGCGCGCGATCTCGAGCCCCGTTATCATCGTGGCCTGCGCATCACCGATGCACCCACGCTGGAGTGTGTGATCGATGCCGTGGGTCACCTGCGGATCGCTATCGAAGCCAGACTCTCCATGGACATGGCCTCGTCACCAATGCAGGGCTCGCGGCTGCGGGTCGCCAGCGGCAACCTGGTAACGGCACGACCAATCGGTGTGCTTGAAGGGGTTGACTACCACCACACCGGCGAAGTGCGGCGGGTTGATCGCAAGGGTATCAACCGTTTGTTGGACGAGCGCTCGATCGTCCTGTTGTCGCCGCTGGGTTACTCGCCTACCGGTGAGATATTCAACATTGCCTGCGAAGACGTAGCTACTCGAGCGGCGATCGATCTGGGGGCCGACAAGCTGCTGTTGTTCGGTGCCGAGCCTGGCTTGCTGGATGAGGCCGGGCGGTTGGTGCGCGAACTGCGTCCCCAGCAAGTCCCTGCGCATCTGGAGCGGTTGGGCGCCGACTATCAAGGCGAGTTGCTGGATGCGGCGGCGCAAGCCTGCCGGGGCGGTGTCAGTCGCAGCCATATCGTCAGCTACGCCGAAGATGGCGCTCTTTTAACCGAGTTGTTTACCCGACACGGTGGCGGAACATTGGTGGCCCAGGAGCAGTTCGAGCAGGTTCGGGAGGCCAACATTGATGATGTCGGTGGACTCCTGGACCTGATCAGCCCGCTGGAAGAGCAAGGTATTCTGGTGCGCCGGTCGCGCGAGGTGCTGGAGCGGGAAATTACCCAGTTCAGTGTGGTTGAACGTGAAGGGATGATCATTGCCTGCGCTGCGCTGTACCCGATCGCCGACTCGCAGGCCGGTGAGCTGGCATGCCTGGCCGTCAATCCCGAGTACCGCCATGGCGGGCGTGGTGACGAGCTGCTTGAACGCATCGAAGAGCGCGCCCGGGCGCAAGGCATCAGCACATTGTTTGTACTGACGACCCGCACGGCGCACTGGTTTCGTGAGCGGGGCTTTATTCCCAGCGGTGTCGAACAGCTCCCGGCGGCACGCGCGTCGCTTTACAACTATCAGCGCAACTCGAAGATCTTCGAAAAAGCAATTTGAGGGGCTGAATCCGGTAACCCGCAGCGCGAGCTGCGGAGCCCGAATGTCCAGCTATCAGTTGCTGATTGCCAGAATGCTGGCCTGATACGACCCGACAAACACATCGAAGTCACCCACTTCGTTCTGCTCCAGCTCGGCCTGGGCGGCCAGGGACGCGCGCGCCTGCTCTTCGAAGCGCGACTGATCTTCCGGGCTCAATGGCTGGCTGCGGAAGAACTCCGCATGGGCCTCGCTTTGGCGCATGGAAAACTCCAGGAAGCTTTCCTGGTGTTGCGCCATGCTCGCTAGAACCTGGGCGGACGGCGTTAGCGAGACATCCGCGACTTTAGCCAGCTGCACCGCTAGCGCGTCAGTGTGTTGCTGCGTGTTCAGGCTGCGATCCAGCAAGCTGGCGATGGGCGCAATTCGCTCCAACAGTTCTGCGGCCCACTGTTTGAGTTCGACCGGCTCGCCGTTGCGTGACAGCTCCAGGCCAGGACGTCGGCCCTCTTTTACCACGCGCAGAAAGTTGCTGGCGCTGTTGCTGCACTCGCCATCATGAATCATCGGACTTTCTTCCAAGGCGCAAAACAGCAGGAACGCATCGATAAAACGGGCTTCGGTCAAATCGATGCCGGTAGGCAGGAATGGATTGATATCCAGACAACGCACCTCGACATATTGCACGCCGCGGGCCATGAGTGCCTGGATGGGGCGCTCGCCGGAATAAGTGACGCGCTTGGGCCGGATGTTCGAGTAGTACTCGTTTTCGATTTGCAGGATGTTGGTGTTCAATTGGACCCACTCGCCATCCTTGTGCGTGCCGACGGCCACATAGGGCGCGTACGGCGTTGCGACGGCCTTGCGCAAGCTGTCGGTATAGCTCGCCAGATCGTCATAGCAAGGCGTCAGGCCGGCTTGGGCGTTGCTTTGGTAGCCGAGGTCGCTCATCCGCAGGCTGGTGGCGTAGGGCAGGTACAGGGTTTGTGGATCAAGCTGTTCAAGCTGATGTGCCTGGCCCCGCAGAAAGCCAGCGTCGAGCGCCGGCGATGCACCGAACAAGTACATCAACAGCCAGCTGTAACGCCGGAAATTGCGGATCAGCGCGATGTACGCCGCTGACTGGTAGTCCCGGTCGCTGCCAATGAAGCCTTCGGCTTCCTTGAGCAATGGCCACAGGGCCTCGGGGAGCGAGAAGTTGTAGTGAATGCCGGCGATACATTGCATCGTGCGGCCATAACGCAGTGCCAGTCCCTGGCGATAAACATACTTGAGCTGACCAATGTTGGACGTCCCATAGTAAGCGATCGGAATTTCTTCCTCGGCCGGCAAAGGACACGGCATCGAGGGACTCCAGATAAATTCGCTGCCCAGCTTGCTGTAGGCGAACCGATGGATCTGCTCAAGGCTGCGCAGTGTCTGTGCCGGGTCGGCCAAGGCCGGCGTAATGAACTCCAACAGCGACTCGGAGTAGTCGGTAGTGATCTGCTCGTTCGTCAGTGCGGAACCCAGCGCCTCGGGATGAGGTGTTTGTGCCAGCCGGCCATCAGCCGTGACACGCAGGCACTCGCGTTCGATGCCGTGCAGGCACCGTTCCAGCAAGGAGAGGTTGGCAGGCTCGCCAAGCATGGACAGGCGGCGGTTGAGAAGTTCGCTCAAGTTGGATTCCTTCACACGTCAGTCGCCCCGATATGGGGGTCGCGATGACGGTCTGCAAGGGTGAAGACAAAAGGAACCGGCGTGGTCGCCTGGTTACTGTCAATGTGGTCGTTCCATTTAAAGCTTGGGCCACATTCCAGGCTGTTGATTCCGGCACCGCATACACAATGCCGAAATTAACTCAGAAAGCGGGCGCGGTCACGTTCGAGCGTTGTTTGGCTCGCCGAAGGCTCGCCAACGGTTAAAGAACCGCAAATGTACCTTGCGCCTTGGCCATCAGCTTGTCGTCCTGGAGAACCTCAGCCTCGACCACCAGGGTTCGGCGGCCGGCATGCAGAACCGTGGCGATGCACAGCACCTCGCCATCGCTGATCGCCCTTACGTAGTTGATCTTGCATTCCACCGTCACGCTTTGCTGATCAAAGCCATGGGCCGCCGAGCAGGCCAGGCCCATTGCCATGTCCACCAGGCTGAAGACTGCCCCGCCGTGCATCTTGCCCAGCCGGTTGCGCAGGTGAGGCTCGAGCGCGAGGGTCACTTCGGCAATGCCGGCCTCATCCAGGCGCCGGACCTTGCACCCCACCGTTCGGCTGAAGGCACTCAGGGTCAACTCTTCAGATATGTCCATTAGCGCTTCTTCAGTTGCTTGGCATTGGCGAACAGCGAGGCCATGGCATTGTTGACCGGCGCTGCGGATTCCCGGGCTTTGACTGGCGCGGTTTGCTGGCGGTTCGATGAGCCCGGTCGAGCACCACGGGCGCCATCGATTTTCTCCCCCGGAGTGTCGCCCATGCGCATCGACAGGCCAACCCGTTTGCGCGGGATATCCACCTCCATCACCTTGACCTTGACAACGTCTCCCGCCTTGACGGCTTCGCGGGGGTCCTTGATGAACTTCTCCGAGAGTGCCGAAATATGAACCAGGCCGTCCTGATGGACGCCGATATCGACGAACGCACCGAAATTGGTGACGTTAGTGACAACTCCTTCCAGGATCATGCCCAACTGCAAATCCTTGAGATCCTCGACGCCGTCCTGGAATTCAGCCGTCTTGAACTCTGGGCGGGGATCGCGGCCGGGCTTGTCGAGTTCCTGAAGAATATCGGTAACGGTAGGCAGGCCAAAGGTTTCATCGGTGTAGTTCTTTGGGTCCAGGCGTCTCAGGAAGCCACTGTCGCCAATCAATGAGCGTATGTCTCGATCGGTCTGGGCAGCAATGCGCTGTACCAGGGGGTAGGCTTCCGGGTGTACGGCCGAAGCGTCGAGCGGATTGTCGCCGTTCATGACGCGCAGAAAGCCGGCCGCCTGTTCGAAGGTCTTCTCGCCAAGGCGAGCGACTTTTTTCAGGGCTGCGCGAGTTTTGAAAGCGCCGTGTTCGTCGCGGTGAGAAACAATGTTCTGGGCCAGAGTGCTGTTGAGACCGGAAATCCGCGCCAACAGCGCGACCGAAGCAGTATTGACGTCGACGCCTACCGCGTTCACGCAGTCCTCTACCACGGCATCCAGGCCCCGGGCCAATTTGAGTTGCGAGACATCGTGCTGGTATTGGCCGACACCGATGGACTTGGGATCGATCTTCACCAGTTCCGCCAGTGGATCTTGCAGGCGACGAGCGATGGAGACTGCACCGCGGATGGTTACATCGAGGTCCGGGAACTCCTTGGCCGCCAGCTCCGAGGCCGAATAAACCGACGCTCCGGCCTCGGAAACCATGACCTTGGTCATTTTCAAGCCTGGGTATTTTCTGATCAGTTCGGCAGCAAGCTTGTCCGTTTCGCGGCTCGCCGTGCCATTGCCAATGGCGATCAGATCCACTGAGTGCTTGGCGCAGAGCGCTGCCAGAACAGCGATGGTCTGATCCCACTGATTCTTCGGCGCATGTGGATAGACCGTCGCGTAATCAAGCATTTTGCCGGTGCTGTCGACCACGGCGACCTTGCAGCCGGTCCGCAGGCCAGGGTCCAAGCCCAGGGTGGCGCGCGGACCGGCGGGGGCCGCCAGCAGAAGGTCGTGCAAATTGTGGGCGAAGACGTTGATTGCCTCGGTCTCGGCGCCATCGCGCAACTCGCCTAACAGGTCTGTCTCAAGCGAGGTATATAGCTTGACTTTCCAAGTCCAGCGGACGACCTCGCCGAGCCATTTGTCAGCCGCACGGTTCTGGTTTTTGACGCCGAAATGCTCGCCGATCATCATCTCGCACGGGTGCAGGGTGCCAGGCAGTTCTTCACCGACCTTCAGTGCCGAGCTGAGGATGCCTTCATTGCGCCCGCGGAAAATTGCCAGGGCCCGGTGCGACGGCATGCTCTTGAGTGGCTCGTCATGCTCGAAGTAATCGCGAAACTTGGCCCCTTCCTCTTCCTTGCCCGCAATGACGCGAGCACTGAGAACACTTTCCTGATGCAGGAAGCCGCGCAACTTGGCCAACAGGCCGGCGTCTTCGGCAAAACGCTCCATAAGGATGTACTTGGCACCCTCCAGGGCCGACTTGATATCGGCAACGCCTCGGCTGTCGTCGACAAAGCGTGCAGCCTCGGTCTCCGGGCTCAGCTGCGGGTCGGTGAACAGGCCGTCGGCGAGTTCGCCCAGGCCTGCTTCCAGAGCAATCTGGCCCTTCGTACGACGCTTTTGCTTGTAGGGCAGGTATAGATCTTCGAGACGGGTCTTGGTATCGGCCAGGTTGATCTCGCGAGTCAACTCGGGTGTCAGCTTGCCTTGCTCCTCAATGCTGGCAAGGATGCTGGCGCGCCGGTCATCGAGTTCGCGCAGGTAGCGCAAACGCTCTTCCAGGTGGCGCAGCTGGGTGTCATCGAGGCTGCCGGTGACTTCTTTGCGGTAGCGCGAGATGAACGGTACAGTCGAACCTTCATCCAGGAGCGCGACGGCCGCCTCGACCTGCTGGGGACGGACGCCAAGTTCCTCGGCGATGCGGCTGTTGATGCTGTCCATAAGACCACCTGACCTATCGAATGCGCAGGCTCCGAAAGAGTTGCCTGACAAAAAGGGGGGATTATACCCAGTGATTCGAGGTTCGGGGCACGGCCGTTTCGGGGATGAAAATTTGCTTTCAACCTTGTGTAGGAAAAATCTGCTAACAATGCACTCGGTACGGCGGTGCAAGGCTGGGCCATAATGCCGGCCGAGATTAGAGGAGGCAATCATGAGCAGCACAGCACAAATAGCCGAAGGTGAAAAAATTCTCATCGTTGATGACGATCCGGGGCTTCTCAAGCTTCTTGACCGTTTTCTGAGAGAGAAAGGCTTTCGCGTGACCACCGTGCCCAACGTAGAGCAGATGGATCGTCTGCTGGCTCGCGAGGTGTTCAATCTAGTCGTGCTTGACGTCATGTTGCCGGGTGAGCAGGGCGACGCGGCCTGCCGCAGACTACGCGCTTCTAAAAACCAGATCCCTATCATCATGCTCACGGCCAAGGGCGGCGACGAATTGGCGCGCATTGCCGGTCTGGATGCCGGCGCCGATGACTACCTGGCCAAGCCCTACAACCCCAACGAGCTGCTGGCCCGAATCCGTGCGGTGCTTCGCCGTCAGGTTATTCCTGTTCCAGGTGCCCCGGGCGCGTCCGACGAAACTGTGACGTTTGGCGACTACGAATTGATGCTGGCTACTCGTGAGCTCAAGCGGGGCGACGAGGTGCATATGCTGACCACCGGAGAGTTCGCCGTGCTCAAGGCGCTGGTCATGCATGCTCGTGAACCATTGACCCGCGACAAGCTGATGAATCTGGCCCGTGGGCGCGAGTGGGACGCCCTGGAGCGCTCCATCGACGTGCAGATTTCCCGTTTGCGACGCATGATCGAGCCTGATCCGTCCAAGCCGCGCTACATCCAAACGGTCTGGGGTGTAGGCTACGTGTTCGTTCCGGATGGTAATACCGCCAAGTGACGGATACCTTGCAGGAGTGCTCTTTCCATTATCTTCCGGCGTATTGGCGGATATCAGGGGGAGCGCCCGCAATGAGGTTGAGAGCATCTCGCTCCTGCAAATGATCTGACAGTCTTCTATGAAAACCCCGTTGTGGTTCCCTCAGAGCTTTTTTTCCCGCACCCTCTGGCTGGTGCTCATCGTCGTGCTTTTTTCAAAAGCGCTGACTTTGGTGTATCTGTTGATGAACGAGGATGTACTGGTTGATCGGCAGTACAGCCATGGCGTTGCCCTGACGCTGCGTGCCTATTGGGCCGCCGATGAGGAGAATCGCGATAAAATTGCCGACGCTGCCGGTCTTATCCGAGTCGTCGGTGCTGGTGTCCCGGAGGGGGAGCAGCATTGGCCGTATAGCGAAATCTATCAGCGGCAGATGCAGGCCGAATTGGGAGCCGACACCGAGGTGCGGCTCCGCGTGCATGCGCCGCCCGCTTTATGGGTGCGGGCTCCAAGCCTTGGCGCGGGTTGGCTGAAAGTACCTCTTTATCCGCATCCTTTGCGTGGGCAAAAAATCTGGAGCGTGTTGGGCTGGTTTCTGGCCATTGGACTGCTTTCCACGGCCTCGGCGTGGATCTTCGTGCGCCAGCTCAATCAGCCGCTCAAACGACTGGTCTTCGCCGCGCGCCAATTGGGTCAGGGCAGGAGTGTGCGGCTGCCCATCAGCGAAACGCCCAATGAAATGACCGAGGTCTACAGCGCTTTCAACCAAATGGCCGAGGACGTCGAGCAGGCGGGGCGCGAGCGCGAGCTGATGCTCGCGGGCGTCTCCCACGATCTGCGTACGCCCCTGACTCGCCTGCGGCTTGCGCTGGAATTCATGCCCAGCGACGGCGACCTCAAGGACGACATGGTTCGTGACATCGAAGACATGGACGCCATTCTCGATCAGTTTCTGGCATTCATTCGCGACGGCCGTGACGAGACCATCGAGGACGTTGATCTTGGCGAACTGGTTCGCGAGGTAGTTGCCCCGTTCAATCAGCCTGAAGAGCGAGTGCGGTTGTGCATCAAGCCGATCCCGATTTTTGCGCTCCGCCGTATCTCTCTCAAGCGTTTGCTGAACAACCTCATCGGTAACGCCTTGCATCATGCTGGTAACAGCGTGGAAGTTGCTGCCTATGTGTCGGGCGACGCCAATGCGCCTTATGTGGTGTTGAGCGTACTGGACCGAGGCGCTGGCATCGATCCCTCGGAGCTGGCCGGGATTTTTGATCCATTCATCCGTGGAGATCGAGCGCGCGGTGGCAAGGGCACCGGGTTGGGTCTCGCCATCGTCAAGCGTATTGCCGCCATGCACGGCGGCAATGTAGACCTGCGTAATCGCTCCGGCGGAGGCCTGGAGGCGAGGGTCAGATTGCCTTTGGGGCTGTTGTTGCCCCGCGACGCGGTTTAGCCCTTGCCCTTGGTACGAGCGAGGTTGGGACCACCATTTTTTTCCAGATATTCGATAATCATCCCGGCGACGTTTTTCCCTGTCGTCACCTCGATGCCTTCCAGGCCAGGCGAAGAGTTCACTTCCATGACCAGCGGTCCATGATTGGAGCGCAGGATGTCCACGCCGGCAACGCTCAGCCCCATCACCTTGGCGGCCCGAATGGCTGTCATGCGCTCCTCCGGCGTGATCTTGATCAGGCTGGCGGTACCGCCCCGGTGTAGGTTGGATCGGAATTCGCCGGGCTTGGCCTGCCGCTTCATGGAGGCGATAACCTTGTCACCGACCACAAAACAACGAATGTCGGCTCCGCCAGCTTCCTGAATGTACTCCTGAACCATGATGTTCTGCTTGAGCCCCATGAAGGCTTCGATCACCGACTCCGCAGCCTTGGTGGTTTCGCACAACACCACTCCGATACCCTGCGTGCCTTCGAGCACCTTGATGACCAGCGGCGCGCCGTTGACCATCTGGATGAGATCGGGAATATCGTCCGGTGAGTGGGCAAAACCGGTGACAGGCAGCCCGATGCCTCTGCGTGACAGTAGCTGCAGTGAGCGCAATTTGTCCCGCGAGCGGGCGATCGCGACTGACTCGTTGAGTGGGAACACCCCCATCATTTCAAACTGGCGCAGCACGGCACAGCCATAGAAGGTCACCGAGGCACCAATGCGCGGGATCACCGCATCGAACCCTTCGAGTGGCCTTCCACGGTAGTGGATCTGGGGCTTGTGGCTGGCAATGTTCATGTAGGCGCGCAGAGTGTCGATAACGACAATTTCATGCCCACGCTCGGTGCCAGCCTCGACCAGCCGGCGAGTGGAATACAGACGCGGATTTCGCGACAGCACAGCGATCTTCATGCAACACCTGTGGAGGAAAGTAGTGAGGCCGGGAACGCCGGCTTATCCTGAACGTACGTGACTCCGGGATTGACGACCAACTGGCCGTCGATCAGAGCCTTGGAGCCCAGCAACAGGCGATAGCGCATGGCCTTGCGTGAGGCCAGGGTAAATTGGACCTTCCAGACATGGTCTCCCAGCGCCAGCATGGTGCTGATGACATACCGCGACTCCGAATGACCGTTCGAACTTCTGATGGTCTTCAGCGCCACCAGCGGCGCCTCGCAGCGGCGATGGCGCAACTGAACAACCGTACCCAAGTGTGCAGTGAAGCGAACCCATTCCTGGCCATCGCGCTGGAACGGTTCGATTTCGGTAGCATGCAGGCTTGAGGTGCTGGCCCCTGTATCGATTTTGGCGCGAAGGCCTGCCACTCCCAGTTCCGGTAGCGCCACCCACTCGCGCAGGCCAATGACGGTCAAGTGATCGAAAGTCTTCAAATGGATCAACCAGCGGTAAAGTGGGAGCACGTCGGTGCTTTGACTGAGGGGCGAAAAATTCACCCCGGTATTTTGGCACTGTAGCTGGATTGGGTGAGGGTTTATATTTCTGACGGGTACGGTAGTACAGTTTCATTAAATGTTTGAGCGAGGAAATCAGATGGCGCAAAAAAACCTAGAGGACGACAAGGTTCGCCTGGACAAGTGGCTGTGGGCGGCCCGCTTCTACAAGACTCGCGCGCTGGCCAAGGCTGCGATCGAAAGTGGCAAGGTGCATTGCCGCGGTGAGCGCTGTAAACCTGGGAAAGAGCCGCGAATCGGTGACGAATTTCAGATTCGCGCCGGCTTCGAAGAGCGCACTGTGGTAGTCAAGGCGTTGTCGATTGTACGTCGCGGCGCTCCCGAGGCGCAGACGCTCTACGCAGAAACGGACGACAGCTTGGCGCGTCGCGAACAGGCCGCTGAGCAAAGGAAAGCCGGCGCCTTGGGCGTTACCACCGACGGCAAGCCCACCAAAAAGCAGCGCCGGCAGTTATTTCAATTTCATGGCGCCGGCGATTAAGCGCTGACCAGGCTCATGCGGTTGATGACGGGAATATGCTGGGCAATGCGGAACAACGGATTGGTCAGTTTCACCAGCCATTCGCTGGCCTTGGCTGCAAACGGGGTGAAAAAGCCCCAGCCCATGGCCAGCAAGGACATCATTGTGGCGCCAATGTAGTCATCCTGAGCCCAGTGTGCTCCAGCAACCACGCGCGGCAGCATGAACAGAAAGGCGACGCCCCAAACTGTCAGCCATTGGCATGCACCGCGTGCAAACAGGCTCATGAACAATGCCCAGATCATCAGCACCGAAGCATGGTCACCCGGGAAGCTTTGATTCGAGGAGTCCTTGAGCTGCAGCTTTTTGTCCAGGTGCGGGTACCAGTCGCTCAGGTGCACGGCCTTGTCTCCCAATACCATTGAGATACTGTCGTGCTGCCAGCCATGGGCATCGCATATTTTTTCGAACACCGTACGAATCACCACCATCAGCAGCAGTACCGCGATGAAACCCAGCAGCCCCTGGCGAACATGTTCAGCCTTGAGTACCCAATTGCCGCGAAGGATCAGCGTCAGTAGTACCAGGCCGACGAATAGGTCGAACGGCCGGACGCTGCCCACTGTCCAGATGTAGCGCCAGGTCGTATTGGTGGCCAAGGGTTGGTTCAGCAGGTGAAACAACCATTCGTCGAATGAGGTCAGCAGCGCGTTACCGACGGGCCATAACCAGAAACAAAAAAGCGCGATCGGTATTAAATTACAGATCACCAAGCCTTGAATGTTCCACCTGGCTTGGAACAGTGCAGGTTTGTTCATAAGATACCCCTAAGCGCCCTTGGCAGCCGCACCAGACGGTGCGCATCGATCGCGCTTTATATTCTTTTGAAACAGTTTTGTCATCCCAATCTCAGATGCCCACACCTATGCACGATTTGCCAAACACCGATTTCAGCCAGCGCTTCATTTTCGACAACAGCGACGTTCGCGGCGAGTTGGTCTCGCTTGAGGCCAGTTACGCCGAAGTTCTGGCCAAGCATCCCTACCCGGAGCCCGTGGCGCAGCTGTTGGGTGAATTCATGGCTGCCGCAGCATTGCTGGTGGGCACGCTGAAGTTTGACGGGCTGCTGATTTTGCAGGCGCGTTCGGACGGCCCTGTGCCGCTGTTGATGATCGAGTGCTCGAGCGAGCGTGAAATACGCGGCCTGGCGCGTTATGACGCGGCGGATATCAAGCCCACTGATACTTTGCCTGACCTTATGCCGCAGGGAACGCTGGCGATGACCATCGACCCCACCAACGGCCAACGTTACCAGGGCATCGTAGGGCTCGACGGTGCCGACCTGTCGGAATGCTTCTCCAATTACTTTGCGTTGTCCGAGCAATTGGGCACCCGCTTCTGGCTGCGCGCCGATGGCAAGCGGGTGCGTGGGTTGCTGCTGCAGCAATTACCCCGCGAGTTGCAGAAAGACGACGATGATCGTGATGCCAGCTGGCAGCACATCACCGCGCTGGCTTCTACGCTGAAGACCGAAGAGCTGCTCAGCCTGGATAATGAAACGGTCCTGCACCGCCTCTATCATGAAGACCCGGTGCGCCTGTTCGATGTGCAGCCGCTGCAGTTCCGCTGCAGTTGCTCAAGGGAGCGCTCGGCGAGGGCCCTGATCAGCCTCGGCCATGAAGATGCAGAGTTGTTGTTGAGTGAGCATGGAGGCACGGTGGAGATCGATTGTCAGTTTTGTAACCAGCGATATTTGTTCGATAGCACGGATGTTGCACAACTATTTGCGGGTGCCGGGGTCGACTCACCGTCAGATACCCGTCACTGAAATGTTTAAGCACGGGTTACCGAAAAAATGCGCGCCGTATTAATGCCGTTTCGATAGGAGGGCTCTACTCTTTTCGAATGATCCTAGGCATAATCCGGGCACTTTTTTCCGCTGTAGTAGTTTTTTGATGCTTACTACAAAACGTTTGGAGCACTCGGCCACTGGCCTACGGGGAATCTCATGACGCAAGCCAATAACGCCGTGTACACCGACATCAGCACCGCTCAACTGGTGGAAGAAGCCCTCCGTCGTGGTGAGGGCGAGCTCGCCGCCAATGGCTCGCTGGTCGTGAAAACAGGTCACCGCACCGGTCGTTCACCGGTCGATCGCTTTATTGTGGAAGACGCCACCACTCAGGACACCGTGTCCTGGGGGCCTATCAATCGCAAGTTCCCAGCGGACCGGTTCGACGCCCTGTGGACTCGCGTTGAAGCCTACCTGGGCGAGCGTGAGCGCTTCGTTTCGCACGTGCATGTTGGCTCTGATCCGGCGCACTACCTGCCAGTGAAGATGACTACCGAAACC
>Ga0233335_1000162_pt1 | contig 13550 bp, 13 predicted proteins | sample GEONDECOMP222_FD_180695 | JGI IMG/M metagenome (GOLD analysis project Ga0233335, IMG submission 180695) | Leaf litter microbial communities from Shasta-Trinity National Forest, California, United States - GEON-DECOMP-222 | ecosystem: Environmental > Terrestrial > Plant litter > Unclassified... | reverse complement strand
CATGTTGGTAGGAATAGTACATTCTTGTTGATTGATTGTTTCTATAAAAATCGGCTCCAATGCTTGATTGGCATCAATCAATGCAAGCTTGACTTGCTCTGTAAAATATTGAGTAAGCTTTTTGTATAGATCATCATCAAAAGCAACATTATAGTCATTTTCTATATCTGCAGACTTAAGAATAGTTTTTATATTTTCTAAGCATGTTATTACAATTGTATTGCTTGAAAGATGAGAAGTAATGAAAATGGAAGTTTCCAATATCGAATTCAAGCCGCTGAATAGACCTTGTATAGCCTTTTCATTATAATAAAGTGGCACACCTTCGACAGTTGCTTCAATAAAATAATCATCAAAACATGTATCAAATTTTTGAGTTAATACCTGCCAATTTAGCTGTTGACATGTTTTGATGATTTGTTGTAAATACTCATTAATTGCAGGTAGTAGTGGAGTGCCTGGCATTGTCAATTCAAATGTTGCAATCTCGGCTTCAGGATAGAAATCCGCAAAATGATCAACGTGTAGCAGTCGGAGTGTCTCTGGGATGTCCCGAAGGCTTTCCGAAGCTGCAGGTCTCAGTAAAGAATCAACAATATTGGCTTTACTTAGAAGATAGGCTGCTCTTTCATGATCCTTGCTCGCAAGGTCAGCAAGATAGGCTTTTTCAGATGGCTGTTCTAAAAAAGAGGAATCAAAATTTTCATTTTCTACAATTATTGGCATAAGGCAAGGAAATCTTTCCATAATTATTTTGATCCATTTTAATTCAGAGGACTCAAAAAGTATTTTTATTAATTGTTGATCTTCAATGATTTTTCTGGTTACGCTTAAGTATTGCATCATATGTAATAGTAATCGATTGATATTTTCTATTGTTAACAGTTCTTTGCTTGTGCGTTCTTGTTGTGATTCTAACTTTTGAAGTAATGTGAGTTGCTTTTGAAGGGATACAAGGAACTTATGATTATGAATGTAATCATTGTACAATTTTTCGGTGGGTTTTGCAGAAAGTAAGTTTTTGCGAAATTTAGATAGATCATGCCCTGCATTTATTATAAAGCAGCGATGTATCGTTTCTTCCACGATACTTTTATAACTTTCCCGCGAAGTGAGCGCATATTGTTCTAAATCTGAAAAATTTAAATAACTCAAAATTATGTTTTTTACGTCCAGTGGTAATTGAGTATAAGACATCGTAACTCCAGTATATAAAAAGATTAATAAAAATTTTGGGACATCCTTTTAGCGACGCTTATTGAATGCCTAAAGTATTAACGCCTTTTTACGATATTGTTACATGCGTAATAATTGAGGGTATTAAAGCAGCACAAAGGTTGTATTAGAAACTTCTAGTTGTTTTAAGCCTGTTTCAGGAATTTAGACTATCAAAAGGCTCTATGCTAGTATTAAAAATGGTATAGTTTGATGCAGTGATATACTGTTAAATTTTTTCTCGAAAACTCATTATTAAAAGCCCTTAACTACAATATATGAGCAATAAACTTTCACCTTTTCACAAATAAAATAAATTTTTCATTTGAGAGCAGCCTATTTACTGCTATATTTATAAAGCAATATAGACGATTCATGCGCATACTATATTCATACGATCTCCTCCGTGAGTTATATTTAAATTTTTTAACAACGAATTATTGATGGACAATCACAATTTTATATTTTCTATTTTCTGGGTATTTACTGGCGCCGCTGTACTGGGTACAGTCGCTTTATATACAAGGCAATCTTTACTTGTCGCTTATATCTTATTAGGTATGTTACTAGGGCCCAGCGGTTTACAAATTGTACCCAATTTGGAATTGACTCAGAGTATTGGTGATGTAGGAATTATCTTTTTGCTTTTCTTGCTAGGCTTAGACTTAACGCCTAGAGAATTATTGACGACATTACGCAAGACTACTTTAGTGACTCTAGTGTTTAGTATCTTGTTTATTTCTTCAGGGTGTATTGTAGGCTATTGTTTCAATTTCACCTTTATTGAAAGCCTTGTCATTGGTGCATCTCTCATCTTTTCTAGTACCATTATCGGTTTAAAATTGTTGCCTAGTTTGGCACTACATCACAAGCCTATTGGAGAGACAATGATCAGTATATTACTTTTGCAAGATTTGCTTGCCATTGTCATGCTCTTGTTAGTGCAGGGCGCTAAATTAACAGGTTCCAGATTTATCGATATGGGCTTAGCCATTATTATTGTTCCGGCTTTATTAGGTATTGCTTCGTGGTTACAACATCATATTATTGCTCGTTTATTTGCCCGTTTTGAACGGGTGACTGAATATGTCTTTTTGTTAGCGCTAGCGTGGTGTTTAGGGTTGGCCGAATTAGCACATCAATTAGGATTGTCTGCTGAAGTTGGCGCCTTTATTGCCGGCGTCTCAATTGCAGAAGGGCCTATTGCATTATTTATTGCGAATAATTTAAGACCTTTACGAGACTTTTGTTTAACCTTATTCTTTTTCGCAACAGGCGCCAGCTTTAATTTAGCCTATTTGCCTAAAGTCATTATGCCTTCTTTGATATTAGCAGGCCTTGTATTATTATTAAAACCTTGGTTATTTAAGGTGCTATTAACTTGGTCAGGAGAAAGAAAACAAATTGCAACAGAAGTCGGTTTGCGCTTAGGTCAAGCCAGTGAATTTTCACTTTTGATTGCTTATTTAGCCTCCAAAAGTACCCCTCCCATTATTAGCATGGAAGTTAATTACTTGATTCAAGCTGTTACAATCTTTACATTTATTGTTTCTTCTTACTGGGTCGTATTACGGTATCCTACCCCTTTAGCTTTAAAAAAGACGATGTTAGTCGACTAATTTTTATAGAGAGTCCTACATGCAATTTTTAGTACCCTTGTTCTGTATTGGTTTAGAGCGTTTTTTCTCACTTGAAAAATTTCTCAAGCGGGAGTGTGCTTTCAATTATTATTTTACTAAGGTTGCACAATTTGCCCCCGAAGAGTGGCAACAAGGTAGTTATGGGTTATTTGTATTTTTATTACCCATTGAATTTCTCTTATTTATACTTTATGTCATCGGCATCCATTATTTTTCTAGTTTATTATTATTCTTATTAGAAGTCGTTGTCTTATTATATTGCTTAGGTCCTTATAGCGTTTATCATTTCGATAAACCTATTCCGCAAGATTTTTTTTATAAAGTCTATATTAGTTTATTTGGTACATTATTTTGGTTTTCTTTGTTAGGGCCATTAGGCGTTTTGCTATACCGATTACTAGAACGCATCGCAATGACTCCGTTAAATCAAGATGAATCAATTGCGATCAAAAGTCATATTATTTATATTACGCAACCATTATTTGGTTATTTAAATTGGTTGCCGGTACGCTTGTTTGCCGGTGCTCAAGCTTTAATCAGTCAAGTGCCTAATACTGCCAATATTTGGTTGGATCATTTACTCAGCAATTGGGAATACCACGAAAAACTAACGGCTATTTTAGGACGCGTTACTTTAAAGTTGACGCCTGATGCAGTCATCGAATCTAAACAATATACTGAAGGATTGGCATTTATTGATCGTTTATTACTATGGTCTTTAGGATTGATTCTGATTAAAACTTTAATTAGCTGGTTTTTGTAACTCAATTTTTTTATGAGATTGCAAGCCATCAATGGCAGGTATCGTTAGCAGCATGAGATGCCTTGTTTTATTTGAAAGGTTTCGATGCTGCTTTTTGTATTTTGATTGACTCAATAGAATCTAACACTCGAGGTGATTAAGCTATTTAATATCTTCAATATCCCATTCCTGCCAATCAAGAACCTGAGTATTCAGATAATATTGAGCTTGAACTACGCATTACTGCAGCCATTTAATGGAATACTATAATGGTGGTCTTGCGTGAGTGTATATGAAGTCACTTTTTAACATTTTTTCCCGACACATCACCAGTATAAATGAGGCGATCTTCTTCTATTTCAGGGACATATTACGTCAGGCATATATTCAGGAGCTGCTTTAGAAAATTGCTTGTTTCTTGAACAGGGCGATCATTTTAGACAACAAGTGCTAAGGCTGTATCGTCTCATCTTCATTGAATGTCAAATCTTTGGTATTGAGCACAGTAACCGATTACATCCAATCAAAAACCGAAAATCAATCGGTTATGTCATACCAATGTTTGCAATCTATTGAAGGATCTGTGGCTGCGACAGATGATACATAACTCATTGCCGAACAAGTGCGTGCTTATTATATTATTATTGCAGCGGTAAAAGTGGTTGCTGATAAAGAAAAAAATTTCTAAAGCCAGCTCTATTTTGTATTTTTACTTATTGAAAATTAATTTCACCAGTAAAATTTACGATAAAAATGAGTATAATAAAGGTTTATAGTAAAGTTGTATAAACATTCAGCTAATTAAATATTATAAAAAATAACATAAAGGACTTTTAAAAGGGAATCAACATGACTCATAATCCACACCATTTTTTTCAGCCACCTGTCCCTTCTCATGAGCTGTTATTTAAGAACGATAATTCCCTTGATTTAGAGGGTAAGTTTAAAATGGAAGAGGTCATGCAGTTGTTAAAAGAATTATTAGAGCAAGAACCTCCTCAAGGTAGTGAACGCACTTGAAATTGATTATACTCATATGAGTGAGGTATTGAGCGCCTTAGTTCAGCTTTAGCATTGGAGGAGGAAGACTCAGAATCATTCTCCAGGGTCAGGATTTTAGGCTTGCCAACAGTGCATATATTCTTGCTTGATTGCTTAGATTGAAACCAGAAATTACTTTATCTGTAGGAATAATGAGACGCCGATTTCTTATTTGCCAAATGAACTGAAATTTAATCGGATTATATCTAGCATTTCTCGCAAAACTCGAGTCATTCTCTCTACAAGTATCAATATTAACTCAAGAAGAGATTTTTCCTAAGAATGTACTTATTAATAGTCAAGATCTTCATGTGTTGTATAGAGCTTTAAAGAAGTATATAGCTCAAAACACCAAGAAACTAATGCAAATGCAACAACACGATTTCTCTTAAGTAGGCTATTTTTTGGAGTAATCGACCAAGAGTACAGCATAAAAAAAGTAAAGATACTGCGAAATAAATGTGTCGTTTTCGTTATCTTGATATATCATATTGTAGTCTCTTCTTCATCGAGATTATATCGACCTTCTGCAATCGCCTTTAATGCCCATACAGCAGGCTTGTGGTCAGAATCTATTGGACAATTTTTCGCTAATTTGACTGCTTCATGAACTAATATAAAACGATCTGCATTTTTTATATTTTGTAAGCTATCTTCAATTGTAATACGAGCCATAATACCTCTTCATGAATTAATGCATATTGAACCAAGCTATTGTAGTCTCTAACATGCGATTTGAAAAGCCCCATTCATTATCGTACCATGCCAAACTTTGCCCAACCTTTAGTAAGTCCTACGCTATTTCTGAGTGCTCTTATTTTTTTTCAAAAAGAAAATTTCTCGAATGCTCTTTTAATTCTCTAGTGATACTTGGAGAAGACAATATAATACGCCGCAAACATTCAATACCATCCGGGTGATTGATAAATCCAGAGGTTAATTTGCTGTTACTCAAAAATTGTTGAGTCGCTTCTGGAGAAGATAATATGATGGATTGTAAATATTGAATTGCGTTACAGGATTCCAAACATTTCAATACCAGTTGTTCATTTGATAGAAAAATTCGAGTGTTTTCTGGGAAAAGCAATATTATCTGTTTTAGATATATGATACCTAAATCGTCATTAATACCTTTTGATATATGGTTGTTAGGTATAAAGTGCGTAATTGCATATGAGGATTTAAGAAATCCTGTTACTAAGGGGGTATTCATTAAGAACATTTGGGCAGTTTGGGAAGATATTCTTACAATATCTTTGATCAATAAAAAGCCATCATGAAAACTTAATGTTTTTCGTGCTAATGTTTCGTCTTGCAATAACTTTAATACAATTTTGCCCATTTCTGGATAATATTCCATGACTTGTCTGACCCATATCATCGTCTCACGATATTGGAGTAATACTTGCATTAATGATTTGTTTTCAAGAATGAAAACATTATTTTCGGGAAATAATTTCAAAACAATTTTTATTTTTTGAATGCCAAAAAGCGAATTGGAAATCAGCTGCCAAAATTTTGGGTAAGACAAAATCAAGCGAGTATACATATAATTTACAGTAGCTTTATCGCAGAGTTGTTCCACTTTTCGTTCTAAAGAAGTTTCTTGATGATAAATTTCGAGTAATATTTTAGCTATAGGATGCAGTATTAAATTTCTTTCTCGAATATTAGATAAATTATTGAGAAAAGCTTCTTTAGGGTGAGAGGTATTTTGACATTCTATTTTTAAGTACCTTCTCCACAAACTGTTATGCATACTTTCCGTAGCAATGAAACGTGAAATTTTTTTTAAATTTAGTAAATCAATGGGTTCTAAGTACTCATAGATTTGTAAACGCATTTCAAAGGGTAAATTTAGAAGAAATAGGCTGTCCATGTATTTTTTCGTCCTTATAGAAATACTAAAAATTTATGTATAAATTTTTCTACCCTCATAATAGTAATTCTATAACAGATTGACTAGAATATATAGAAAGGGTACTTTTACTCTTTAATTTCAATTGTTGATTACTAGTACTCACAATACAATCATAATTGAAGTTGTGCTATCTGTACAATAACATCTTCAATAATCTGAAATTTTTCAAAAAGGGACATGGCATATTGGCAATTATTAAAATTGCGAAAAGACAGACCCTTGCATAATGATTGATTAAACCTAAATTTTATGTACTGCTTGTAAAGTTAAAAAATTTTTGGTTTTGCAGATACGAGATACCGCTTTTTGAAGCTGATGGTAAAAAGTTTGCTTGATTATGATCAACTGAATCTAAAGTACATAATATAATTGCTTGAATGAAGAAGACAAAGGCCCGCTTTGATTGTCTTAATGAGTTTTCGTCAAAACGATTCTAGTTAGTCTAAACTAATCATATTCTGTACGCCCAAAGGACCCAAAGATAGCATGAAAATATGCTAGACTGAGTACTGTTATACGTATTATATGCAAATGGTATTTTGATTCGTTTCGTACAACATAATATTTAAATTTAAAATGCAATTTTGCATGCGATACCCTCATATAAACGCTAAGTTTGTTTTGTATCTATTATCTAAAATAATTGAGGTGCATTTTTGATTTAACTTGCATTAATGTTTCTTGAGCAACTTGATTGGCCTTGGCAGTACCTTCTTTTATCATGCTCCAGACAGCTTTTGGATGGTTAGCATATTGTGCACGCTGCTCTCGCATGGGCTCCGTAAAAGTCACTAAAACATCGATGAGCTTCTTTTTACATTCTACGTCACTAATCTGACCTGTTTGATAAAGCGCTTTGGCTTTTGCTACCCATTGACTATCAGGATTAAATGCATCATGTAAATCCCACAATGGATTGTTTTTAATAGCACCACAATCGGTCACGCGAATACGGTTAGGATCTGTATACATACCCATGACTTTCTTTTTTATGATCTCTGGCGTATCACTTAAAAAGATTGCATTATTTAAAGATTTACTCATTTTAGGTAAAGTGCCACTGGCATTAGGCGGACCAATCCCAACAAGCCTTTGCGCGATAGAGGGCTCTTGTGGCAGAATTGAAAACAATCCTCCTAGTTCGATGGATTTTTCATCCGGTGCATGCGGATCTACCCCACAGTACATTTGATTAAAGCGCCTAGCCACTTCTTTTGTCATTTCAAGATGAGGAATTTGGTCAGCCCCCACCGGAACACGCTCAGGACGGAAGGCTAAAATATCAGCTACTTGGCCGACTGGATAGAGTAAAAATCCAAAAGAATAATGATCACCTAAGTTTTTAAATTGTATTTCTTCTTTCAGTGTAGGATTTCTTAGAACCCGAGAATAGGGTAATAACATGCTCAATAAATAAGTCAGTTCTGCAATAGCTGGAATTTCAGATTGAATAAAAATAGCAGTTTTTTGAGGGTCAATACCCGCTGCTAAATAATCCAGCACCATTTCAAAAATCTTATCTTTCAGACAATGGGCATTTTCAGGATAAGTTGTTAGTGCATGAAGATCAGCAATCAGTATATAAGAACTATGTGTATCTTGTAGTGCAATCCGAGATTGCAGCGTGCCAATCCAATGTCCCAGATGTAATCGCCCTGTGGGGGTATCACCTGTTAATAAGCGTGGTTTATGTAAAGCTACCATAGGTATAAATTTTTCCATTGATTAATGCTCAGTTTCCTCAAATTCTTCATCAAATTTTTGGATACCGGCTAAGATAATTTTTTTAGCACTGTCAGTATCACCCCATTCTTTTTCTAGTTTCACCCATTTGCCTTCGTCTAAGTCTTTATAATGTTCAAAGAAATGATAAATTTTAGGCAATAAATTAGGCTGTATCTTCTGCAAGTCTTCTAAGGATTGTATGTTTTGATACTCTGGCGCTACTTTAGTAATAGGTACTGCGACAATTTTAGCGTCTTCTCCGCTTTCATCTTGCATAAATAAAGTACCTATAGGACGGCAAGCAATATAAGTACCGATTTGGATAGGGCTTGGTGTGATAATCAAAATATCGATTGCATCGCCATCACCGCCTATTGTTCCCGGAATATGTCCATAATTACAAGGGTATTGCATGCTCACCTCTAAAAAACGATCAACCTTCATACAACCTGTCATTTCATCAATTTCATATTTGACCGGAGGACCAAATGCTGAAATTTCAATTAGGGCTTCTACTGATTCATAATTCCATGCTGGTACGTTCTGGTTATCATCAGCCATAGTTGTTGTATTGTTCATAGCTTTCTTTCTTAAATTAGTTATAATTAAAATTCTTGACCAAGTTAAATGGTATAGACACAATAAATATATGATCTCTCATTGTCTTTTTTGTCAATTAATTCAAAAGAACCAAGGTATTCTTTTCCAAGATGAGTATCTGATCGTTCTCAGTGACATTCAGCCCGTAGCGCCTATTCATGAATTAATTATTCCACGTCAACATATTGCTACTTTAAATGATTTAACAGAAAAAGAAAATTGGTTAATAGGTCATTCGTTTAATATCGCCAAGCAGCGCGCAGCTGCGCATAATATTCAACATAAAGGTTTTCGTACGCTATTTAATTGTAATGCAGAAGGCGGGCAAGCTCTTTATCATATCCATTTGCATTTAGTAGGAGGTCGACAATTACAATGGCCTCCCGGTTAAATATCAAAATGGTTTCAAAATGAACAGCGCTACTTTTTATCTTGTTGAGGGCAATACAAATGAAATCGCTTATCGTAGTGCATGCCATTTGATATATCAATTATGGGCACAACAATGTAATGCTTATCTGTATTGTGAAAATATAGAAATTGCAAAGAGTATTGATGATTTACTATGGACTTTTAAAGATACTAGTTTTATCCCACATCAATTACTAGCTACGGTAGAGAACACCAATAACACGCCTATCTATATTGGGTCTAAGGAGCTCGGCAGTCATCCTACTCAAGATGAGAATGCTATCTTAATGAACCTAACAGAAGAAGTACCTTATTTCTATAAACGGTATTCACGCATCGTAGAAATAGTACTCGATGATCCGCTAAAGAAGAAAATAGCGCGTAACAAGTATAAAATTTATCGCGATTCACACTATCAGCTGCATACTTCTAAAGAAGCTCTGTCATTTTAATGCTTAATAGCAACAAGCTTAGTAAATAAAATTAATTAAAGCGCCTAACTTCATTAATTTCTCTTCAAAGTACTCATAACCACGATCTATATAACTGACAGATTCTATCGTCGTTTGTCCTTCTGCCATTAAGCCTGCCAAGATTAAACTGGCAGCGGCTCTTAGATCACTCGCGCGAGTGCGAGTTCCTATTAATTTTGCGACCCCCGTGCAAATGGCGGTTCTATTGTCTAATACAATATTAGCGCCCATACGACGAAGCTCTGCAACATGTAAAAAACGATTTTCAAAAATACTTTCAGTAATTTTACTCACACCCTTTGCAGTCGTATTTAATACCATGATGGGTGCTTGTAAATCAGTTGGAAAACCAGGATAGGGGGTTGTATGAATATCAATAGCGTGTATATCGGTATTAGTTGCTTTTAAATGAATCGTTTGCTGGCCAGTTTGTATTTCAAGACCTGTTTCTTTGAGTTTGTGTAAAACATGTGTCATATACTGGGGAGTAATTTTGTTGAGTGTAATTTCCCCTCTTGTACAGGCAGCAGCAATCAATAAAGTAGCCGCTTCTAAGCGATCGGGTAAAATTGAATAACAACCACCACGTAATTGTTCTACCCCCTCGATCGTCAAGATCTCTGTACCTATCCCAGTAATGCGAGCACCTATATAATTTAAAAAATGCGCTAAATCAATGACTTCGGGCTCCCGCGCTGCATTTTCAATAGTGGTGATGCCTTGTGCCAGTACAGCAGCCATCATTAAATTTTCAGTAGCAGTCACACTAACGGTATGCAAATGAATGTGAGCGCCCGTTAATCTTTGGGGGCAGTGTGCATAAATATAGCTGTCTTTTATAGTGATATAAGCACCCATTGCTTCCAATCCGCTGACATGCAGGTCAATTGGCCTGCGCCCTATAGCACATCCACCTGGTAATGACACAGCTGTTTTGCGAAATCGAGTCAGTAAGGGCCCCAATACTAAAATGGAGGCACGTATTTTTTGAGTCAGTTCATGATGGGCATACGGTTTAATGGGTGCTTCTAAAGATATCTTAAGATCTCCCTGATGGGTCATATTAAACCTGAGGCCAATTTCACCTAGTAATTCCAACATAGATGTTACATCACGCAAATGAGGAACATTAGATAAGGTAACAGGTTCAGAAGTGAGTAAGCAGGCTGCTAAAATAGGCAAAGTAGCATTTTTAGAACCTGAAATAGAGATGCTACCTTTTAAAGGAATACCACCTGTGATCGATAATTTATGCAAGCTGATTATTCTCCTTTTTCACTGTATTAATTAAATAAATCATCACTTTAAAAAAACGGTTAAAATCATTATTTGTCATCACGAGATTAGTCATATAACGTCCTCCAATAATCACGGTAGGGACTGTTTGGATTTTATAATTTTTTTGCAAACTTCTACCCCGTCTAATGTAGGCATTAATACCTGCTGGAAAGTTTTGAGCCGCCTCATAAGCACTTGATGCAACGCCTTGCTGAATAAAACTATTTTTAACTACTGCACCATCAGATAGGTCTTTTTGATCAATATACAACCATTTAAAGATGAGCGCGGCTGTCGCATAAGTCATCTTGGGCTGATCGAGTAATTGAGCTAAATAGTGTACTTTTTCCAAATAGTATCCTTGAGGCGTGCCATCATTAATAGGTATTTCCTCAAATTCTATATTAGACGGTAAACTTGAAAGCCACCTTTCAAGTTTAGTGCTCATGGTTCGAGAATTGACACAGTCATAAGCAAAAAAGTAAATAACTGTCACAGGTGATGAATGAGCGCTTTTGGAAACAATACTAGCATGGGTAACGCTTTCGTACTCCTGACCCATTTGCGGGATAGCATTTTTTTGTTTAAAGGTATCAGCTTTATCAAAATAAAAATAGACGACTAATACAGTACTCAACAAACCTAGAACAAGCAATGCGCCGATAAAAAAAGTTTTGCGATTTATGTGTATCATCTTAATTTAACTCAAGCTGCAAGAGTGTATCTATTTTTACCATATCAAAAATATTTCTCCCTTTTTAATCATGCCCAGTTTGCGTCTTGCATAATCTTCTGTTAATGAATCATTGCGTGAGTGTAGTGTTTGTGTCGTATCGACCCATTTGAGTGATTGAATCTCATGTTCTAGTTGTTGGTTATGCGAAATGAGTTGTGTATTTTTTTGGTTTTGAAAATCAATTGATTTTTGAAGAGCATATAGATTCATTATGCCATCTTTGCCGATCCATAATTTCATTTGTAAAAAAATAAATAATATTATTAAAAACCAAGAAGATTTCATGCTTGCCATATCATATATTGTATCTTTTCATTAGGATAGGATGCTCAGAGTGATTGATGTCTATTAAATAAATGCCGTAATATTGTACAATAAATTTCTTTAATCAAGTATTGCTCCATTTTAGTCAATTGAGATGTCCATCGTTTCTCTTAAAGCTTGTGCACAATGTCTGAAGCTACCCTATACAGGGTCTGATATTTATTTTTCTTCTATCAGTATAGATACCCGCACGTTAAAACCGGGTGCATTATTTATTGCAGTGCAAGGCACCGATTTTGATGGACATGATTTTATTGAATTAGCTTGCCAGAAAAAAGCAGCAGCTGTAATAACGCAATTTCCGCTTGCAACTAAGATCCCTTACTTGCAAGTAAAGGATACTAGAAAAGCATTGGGTATGCTTGCACGATATCATCGTCAGCAATTTAATTTGCCTATTATTGCATTAACTGGCAGTTGCGGCAAAACTACCACTAAAGAATATCTGTCCAATATCTTAAAGGAATATGGCTCTACGTTGACTGCTCAGAAAAGTTTTAATAACGATATTGGTGTCCCTCTAACTTTATTAAAACTTAATTCAACTCATCAATTTGCTGTTTTGGAAATGGGCGCGAACGCACTAGGTGAAATCGCTTGGTTAACTCATCTGGCACAACCGACTATAGCAATGATTTTAAATATTGGATCAGCTCATTTAGAGGGATTTGGTTCGTTGCAAGGAGTAGCACAAGCTAAAACAGAAATTTTACAAGGTTTATCACCAACGGATATTGGGATTATTCATACCAATGTCATGAAAACATGGGGCCATTTTATTCCAAAAGCAAAAAAAATAATTTTGTACGGTTCGCATGAAAAAAGCCGAGTATCTGCTCATTCAATAAGTTTAGATAGTGAAGGAAAAGCTAAATTTATACTGATTGCTAATGCTGAAAACATTCCCATTCAATTATCATTGTTGGGCTTACACCAAGTGGATAATGCGCTTGCTGCTGCTACAGCCGCTGTTGCACTTAACATTCCTTCAGAAATGATAAAAATAGGTTTGGAATCGACTCAGCCAATTTCAGGAAGATTAAATAGTTGCATAAGTTATCACGGAGCTAACATTTTAGATGATACTTATAATGCTAATCCTGATTCAGTCAAAGCGAGTTTAGACCTATTAAAACATTATAAGAACAAGCGCATATTAGTGTTGGGTGATCTTGCAGAATTGGGTGAAAACAGTCAAGCATTACTAGCCTCGATTGGCCATTACGCGCGTGAATTGGGTATTGATCAACTCTTAAGTGTTGGTAGCTCTTCTGCAGAAGCGGGTAGAGCCTTTGGAAAACATGCATTTCATTTCACCGAACAAAAAGCCCTCATTCATGCATTAGATCAACAATTAGACGCGTATTGTACTGTCTTAATTAAAGGCTCTAGAAATAGTGATATGGAAAAAGTGGTACAAGCTCTTACAAAATAATGAATGACT
>Ga0233335_1000161_pt1 | contig 13761 bp, 11 predicted proteins | sample GEONDECOMP222_FD_180695 | JGI IMG/M metagenome (GOLD analysis project Ga0233335, IMG submission 180695) | Leaf litter microbial communities from Shasta-Trinity National Forest, California, United States - GEON-DECOMP-222 | ecosystem: Environmental > Terrestrial > Plant litter > Unclassified... | reverse complement strand
TCTCGATTCTTATTACTGGCGCCCGTTTTGCAGAAAAAAAAGGGCGAGCATTATCAGCTGTTAGAACACTTAAAAAGGCAAGGCTATTTACGTATACGGCTTAATGGCATTTTAACTGAATTAGCTGATGTACCGCCTCTGGATCGCACCAAACATCACACGATTGAAGTGATTGTAGATCGACTAGTTTATAATGAAAGCCTGCGTGCTCGATTAGTAGATTCCTTAGCAACAACCGTACAGTTGGGGAATGGATTAGTCCGTGTGGTCGTGTTACAAGAGGAAGGCAGTACAATACAAAAAGAATTTGTTTTCTCTTCCCGATTTGCCTGCCCGGAATGCGATTACAGTATCGCGCATCTGGAACCCCGTTTATTTTCATTTAATAATACAATGGGGGCCTGTCCTGAATGTAATGGCTTAGGCGTTGAATTATCAGTCGCTTTTCAAGATGCCCAGCATCGTGTTTATGATAGAAATCGCAGACAGGACTTTTTGTTTTCGCAACCTGCTATAGAACCGCAACACGGTGAAACTGCTATTTGTAAAAGCTGTCAAGGTGAGCGTCTTTGTAAAGGAGCGCGCCATGTATTATTAACAGATCGATCCTTACCACAGTTATCCGATTTAGCACTCAATGAATTATTTCATTTTTTTAAAAACTTAACGTTAAAAGGGCAACGCGCAGAAATTGCCAAAGTTTTATTAAAAGAAATTACTAATCGGTTAGAATTTTTATTAAACGTTGGGTTGGATTATTTAAGTTTAAATCGTGCTGCCGGTACTTTATCCGGTGGGGAAGCCCAACGTATTCGTTTAGCAAGCCAAATTGGTTCTGGTTTAGTTGGTATTATGTATATTTTGGATGAGCCTTCCATTGGTTTACATGCTCGTGATAATACCCGCTTATTAAATACGCTATATCATTTAAGAGATTTGGGCAATACCGTTATTGTTGTCGAGCATGATGAAGAAGCCATTCGTCAAGCAGATCATGTTGTCGATATCGGACCTCAAGCAGGGATCCATGGTGGGCGCATTGTCGCTCAAGGCACCCCTCAAGAGATTATGAAAGTGTCAAATTCTTTGACAGGCCAATATTTATCAGGGACTAAAAAAATTAAAGTGCCTTCTGTGAGAAAATCAATGAATCCTATGCAGATATTAAGTCTTACGAATATTACAAATCATAATCTTCAATCAGTAACAGCAGAATTTCCTCTGGGCCTTATGACTTGCGTGACAGGTGTATCAGGCTCGGGTAAGTCTACTCTCATTGAGGTTTTATACAACAAGCTGAGTCGTTATATGAACCGGCAGCGTTTAGATCAAATCGATTCCATAAAAGGCGTTGAATCACTTAATAAAATTATTGAAATCAATCAACAACCCATTGGTCGTACACCGCGTTCGAATCCAGCGACTTATACTGGTATTTTAGACCCTGTTCGCGCACTCTTTGCAGCTACTACAGAAGCTCGATCTAGGGGTTATACGCCCGGGAGATTTAGTTTTAATGTCAAAGGTGGGCGTTGTGAAGCTTGTGAAGGCGGTGGTCAAGTGAAAGTGGAAATGCATTTTCTAGCTGATTTGCATGTACTATGTGACCTTTGTCAAGGTAAACGATATAACCAAGAAACTTTAGAAATCAAATATAAGTCCAAAAATATTTATGAAATTCTAAGTATGACTGTAGAAGAAGCTTCTGAATTTTTTAAAGCTATTCCTGTGATAACGCATAAGCTGAGAACGCTTGTTGATGTAGGATTAAGCTATATTACATTAGGTCAAAGTGCAACGACCTTATCGGGCGGTGAAGCGCAACGTATTAAACTAGCCAAAGAATTATCTAGAAAAATGACGGGTAGTACTTTATATATTTTGGATGAACCGACAACCGGTTTGCATTTCTATGATATTGGACAATTATTAAAAATCTTACATCGCTTGCGTGATCATGGTAATACAGTGATCGTCATTGAACATAATTTAGATGTTATTAAAACAGCCGATTGGATTATGGACTTGGGTCCAGAAGGGGGCTCCAGAGGTGGTAAAATCATCGCTTGTGGCACCCCTGAAATGCTTGCCCAGTGCAAAAATTCCTATACAGGGCAATATTTAAAGCCTTTATTAGAAAATACCCTTGCATCCCGATAGAGTAAGCGAGGCAATTAGAACCAATACGTTTTAAGACCAGCGTGAACATGGAAATCTGAAGGGCTATTTAAGGAGTCTGGATGAACAGTATTGTGTACAGTATTGCGTACAGTCAGTGAGAAATAAACTCCATTATACAGATGTTGATTATAGCCGATTTCAAAAAGGTATATCATATATTTTTTGGCTTCTAAGCCTCCTGCACCAATACCCGCAGCACAAAAATAATCACTATTCTCATCAATAGGAAAATTACCTTTGAATAAAAGCGCTACACTACGATGACTTGTGGAATATCCTCCAGTATTATCTGCTTTATGAATATGTGTATTATATAAACCCTCGACGGAAATGAGCCAATCGTCCGTGTAAATAGGATTTATGAAACCACCTATTTTGACAGAGGCACTTGTATCTGACCACCTCAAAAAATTACCCCATTCTTCAAATGCTGTATCGACAGTAATACCTTTGCCAATTTGTGTCATGCTGTAAGGGTCGATAAGATAGTGAGCCGTATAAACTGCACTGTTTATGCCGAACATCACAATGATCATTGCTTGCTGCAATAGTTTTTTATACTTGAACATGGTCTTTTTTATTAAAGCAGTAAAAGACTGCTAGGGAAGATTGAAAATAAATAAACAATCTTATTGTAATGATTATTTGTTTTATAATGCAATATGTATGTAGTTTAGCAATAAAAAAAGCCCGAAAGAAATTCGGGCTTTTTAATGAAGAATCTATCAATTAAAAGTGATAATGGCCACCTATATTGAAGCTCATATGATTGAGTGAATCAGAGCTCTGTGAAAAAGGATTGCCGTAATATTGTATACCGAAAGGTATGTATCCGTGATCAGAAATATGATATTTTGCACCTACGTGAACTGCGAAAGCCCCAGCAGCATTTGTCTTTTGCGTAGACAATATACCGCCTCCTAGTCCAAGGACTACATCAAGTGATTCGCCTATTGCAAAATTAGCTTTTCCTTGCGCGCCTTTGAAGGTAGAGTCCAACCAAGTTACCTCTGATACAGCTTCAGCAAGCTGCTCTCCAGTATCTCTTAGTGAATCCTCTCTTTTTGGATTTATTGTCGTAGTAGAAGCATTTATCTCAGATTTTGCGAAATTTTGTCCTATAACTTCTACTGCAATAGGTATACCCCAAGTTAGTCTTGGATTAAGTGCAGCGCCGAATGCAGCTGTAAAGTTTGAAAAATCAGCTTTTTTAGAAGGTAAAAAATCCTTCCATGCTGCATTTGTAGTCGAAGTAGTTTGTCTATTATCATCAGGAACCGCTAACTGTAAAGCCCATTGGCCTCCAACATAGGGAGCGAAATCATTCCTACTAACAGCTTGTGTTGCAACGCTTGAAAGGGCAAGAGCCCCTATGGCCGCTTTTGCAATAGTTTTTTTAAACATGTTATAACCTCATATATTAAACAAATGGGGCTTTATAGCCAAGTGGCCTAGCTAACCCAAATATAAACAAAAAGAGTATATTATTTACTTTTGTGTTAAAAGTAAAAGATAAGTTGTCTTTTTAGTCAAGCACTTTCATAATATATAGCCTTCCTGGATATAATTAAAGTATTTTACGAGAGAAAAATTTATGGCTGTACAGAAATCACGAAAATCCCATTCGAAAAAACGTATGAAGTGGACGCAAAGCGCCCTTCAAAAGCCTGTTTTATCAGTAGATGTTACCAGTGGTGAAAAGCATCTACGTCATCATGTAACAGCACAAGGTTATTTACGTGGTAAAAAAGTTTTACATTTCAAATCTGATGCTTCTAAAGGAGATTAAAATTTTTGGTTAATCATTATACGATTGCTGTAGATGTCATGGGCGGTGATTATGGGCCTGAAGCCTCTATTCCGGCTTCATTAATGGCATTAAAACAATATGATAACCTTGAGCTGATTTTAGTCGGCGATGAAACTGTTATTAGTAATCACTTAGAAGCTTTTTCAATGGAATCATCATCTCGTTATCGTATTCATCATGCCTCGCAGCGGGTGGAGATGGATGAATCCCCTGTTATCGCGTTGCGACATAAAACTGATTCCTCTATGCGTATCAGTTTGAATTTAGTACATGAAGGTGTAGCAGATGCATGCGTGAGTGCTGGGAATACAGGTGCCTTAATGGCAATTGCACGTTTTGTATTAAAAACCTTGCCCGGTATCGATCGGCCTGCCATTAGTGCCCTGATTCCTACTGTAAAAGCTAACAAAATGGTACGCGTATTAGATTTGGGCGCTAATGTTGATATACAGGTTGATCATTTATTACAATTTGCATTGATGGGTCTAGTATTATCGACCACGGTAGATAAGATACCTCATCCAAAACTAGGTTTGTTAAATATTGAACTTGAACAAGGAGAAGGTAATCGATTGCTTCAAGAAGCAGGAGAACTTTTTAAAAAATATGCTGAGGTGCTAAATTATGTAGGCTATTTAGAAGGGGATGCCTTATTTGAGGGCGAGGTTGATGTTGTAGTATGCGATGGCTTTACCGGTAATGTAGCACTTAAAGTCATGGAAGGTGTCTTAAAACTTGTGCATGTTTGTCAGAATCAAGTCTTTAAACAACATTGGATTTCTCGTCTTGCAGGATTGATTGCAAAACCTTTTTTGCAAGAAGCGGAATATCGTTTAGATCCCAATCGTTATAATGGTGCTAGCCTAGTTGGCTTACAAGGTATTGTTGTAAAAAGTCATGGCAAGGCTGATGCGCAAGCATTTAACTATGCTTTACAAAGTGCAATGCAAGAAATTGAAAAAGCTGTGCCACAGCGCATTCAAGAGCAATTAAGTTCTCTTTTATAAAACTATGCGTTATGCGAAAATAATAGGTACTGGTAGTTATCTTCCTACTCATATTGTAAAAAATACTGATCTAGAACAAACACTCGATATCACAAGTGATTGGATTATCAAACGTACTGGTATTTGCCAACGTCATATTGCTAATGCGCAGGAAACTTCTGCATTTATGGCAACTCACGCTGCACAAAAAGCACTCAAGATGGCGAATGAGGTAAGTGTAGATATGATTATTGTAGCAACGACTACTCCTGATGCTTTTATCCCCAGTACTGCCTGTATTGTTCAAGCGGCACTTCAGTTAAAAGCATGTCCCGCTTTTGATATAACAGCAGCTTGTGCAGGTTTTAATTATGCACTGAGCATTGCTGAACAATTTATTAAAAGTGGTACTTATCAAAAGATTTTAGTTATTGGTAGTGAAGCGATGTCCCAAGTCTTAAATTGGGAAGATCGTAGTACGTGTGTGTTGTTTGGGGATGGGGCTGGAGCCGTTGTTTTAGGGGCCAGTGATGCACCTGGTATTTTAGGCACTCATATTCATGCTGAGGGAGAGCATCAAGATTTAATACGTATCAACCATTTGCGTAGCCCTGATGCTGGTATTTTGACCATGGATGGACCTGCTGTTTTTAAACAAGCGGTCACAAAAATGACAAAAAGTATGATGGCAATTTTAAAAGCGCATCATCTCAGTATTAAAGACTTAGATTGGTTAGTACCTCATCAAGCGAACCTGCGTATTATTCGTACATTAGCAAAACAATTAGATTTACCTGAAAAACAGATCATTATTACAATCGATCGGCATGCTAATACTTCTTCTGCCTCTGTACCCTTAGCCTTAGATCAAGCAATACGTGATAATCGGATTCAGCCCGGGCAGTTATTATTGCTAGAAAGCTTTGGTGGCGGTATTACTTGGGGGAATACTTTAGTGCGATATTAAGTCCATACAGCGTGAAAGCATCATTTTTGATAAAAATGATTTTCTTATTTGCAGTAAAATAAAATCACGCTATAATGCTTGCTTTTATATTTTTTATTGATTAATTTAGGGTAATTCAAAACTACTCTTATACTTAGGATGGAAAGGTGAAGTAACTGCACTCGTTATGTTATCAGCCTCTGCTTATTTTTTTGGAATTCTCTTTCTATATGGTTTCTACATTTCATAGTTTTTTTGATAGACATGTTGCGACCGTTCGACAATTATTATATCTATCATTCCCCATTTTAGCCGCCCACATAGCAGCTGCATTTGTCCCATTCATCAATGGGATATTAGCAGGTCAACATAGTGCTTTAGCAGTTGCAGCAACTGGATTGGCCAATACAACTTTTACAGCAATTATGGGGTTTGGATGGGGCATTATTGCCTCGGTTGGTATTTTGACGGCTGGTCAATTAGGACGCGTGAATGACGTTACAAAAACAGGTCGTATTTTAAAGTCCAGTCTCTTAACCACTTTAATTTTGACTATACCTATTATGGGGATCTTAAAGTTTATGGAACCCGTATGGCTATTTTTTGGTCAATCACCCGAAATAGCACGTATGGGGCAAAATTATCTTGATGGATTATTTTGGCTTGTATTCGTAGATCTTGCAAAATTTGGTATTTTTCAATTTGCGATTGCGCATAATCGAGTGCAGGCTCCTTTTGTAGCGACGGTTGTGAGTATTCCTCTCATTTGGATGTTGAATAGAAACTGGATTGCGCGCTGGGGCGTTTATGGTTTGGGTGCCGGTACTGCTGTCATTTATTGGATTGTTTTTGTATTACTATGGATTTATCTTTATAAAGACCGACTATTTCATCAATGTATGTCATATAAAATGAGCATCAATGATTATATTGAAGCATGCTGTGCTCAATTTAAACTTGGTATTCCCATGGGGGCTATGTCTTCGATTGAACTTTTGTTTTTCGTTATCATTGGTTTATGGGTAGGACGTATTAGTACTAATCATTTGGTTGCGCATCAAATTGCAATGCAATGGCTCCACTTGATTATTATGGCTGCAGTGAGCTTTGCAGAAGCGGTGACTATTTTAGTGGCCAAAGCTCATGCGCAAAATAGCGTGCGTAATACCTTACGCTTCTTATGGTGGGGGACCTTTTTAACGGCTATCTTCATGACACTCATTGCATTTGTATATTGGTTGAATCCTCATTTAATCATCGGATGGAATTTAGCCGACCATGCCAAAAACCCTCAATTGATAGAATTGACTATTTTGACTTTAGCATTATGTGGTGTTTTTCAAATATTTGACGGGATTCGTATTGTATTATCAGGTGTTTTGCGCGGGTTAGCCGATACGCAATATCCTATGTGGATTACTTTGATCGCATTTTGGATCATTGGTCTGCCCATTTCTTATATAACGACTTTTGTTTTACATTGGAACATCACAGGCTTATGGCTGGGTATGATTATTGCTGTCATTGTGATGATTATCCTTCAGTATCATCGCATGCAAAAGCGTCTAACGGAATTACATTAATAAGATTCAGTACTAGCTTATGTCGCGCCTATTGCCTTTTACTACACAATTACTCAACCGACAACACATCTCTATTGAAGCCTGGTTTCAGGCACAATGGAAGGACGTGAAACCTCCTTTTTATGCTTCAGTAGATTTGCGCGATAGTCAGTTTAAATTGACTGCGATAGATACTAATTTATTTCCAGCAGGTTTTAATAACTTATCCCTTGAGGATCAAGGGTATGCCCCTGAGCTCGCAAAAAAAGCAATACAGCAATGGGATTCTGATTGTAAAAGGATTTTAATTATCACCGAAAACCATACACGTAATACTTACTATCTCGAAAATGTTGCGCATTTAAAAAGCATTTTAGAAAGTGCTGGCTTTTTTGTAGGCTTGAGTAATTTTAACTCAGAACCTTACAGCTTTAGAACGCAAGCAGGCCATTTGCTTGAGTGGAAAGTATTAGAGCGTACTGATCATTATATACATGTAGGTAATTTTGTTCCCGATTGTATTTTATTGAATAATGATCTCACTGAAGGTGTGCCTGATTGCTTGCAGGGTGTATCACAAACTATTTTGCCCCCTGCAGAACTGGGGTGGTATCAACGCTCGAAGTCTAATTATTTCCAGCATTATCACACAGTGTGTCAGCGATTTGCGCAATCAATTGATATAGATGTCAATCGTTTAAGCCCTTTATTTATTCACTATAGTCCTGTAAACTTCAAAAATGAAAATGGTAGAGCAGCCTTAACGCTACAAGTTGAGCAACTCTTCGCTTCGATCTTGCAACAATACCAACTGCATCAATATGAACAAAAGCCTTACGTTGTGATTAAAGCTGATTCAGGTAGTTATGGGATGGGAGTGATGTCTATCAATGATCCAAAGGATGTATTGCATTTGTCTCGTGGTAAAAGAAGTCACATGCTCAAAACTAAAGGCAATCGTTCTATTGAATCTGTTATCTTACAAGAAGGCATTCCTACCGTGACGCGGTGGGATGATCGTGTAGCTGAACCGGTGCTCTACTTGATGGGATCAGAAGTAGTAGGTGCCTTTTATCGGACTCATCAAGCTAGGACTGTACAAGATAATCTAAATACACCCGGAATGGAATTAATCCCCATCGAGTGGCAAAAATCCTCACTGCAGTTTGAGCATGGTGAAAGTAATTTATATGCTTATAGCGTTGTCGCTCGTCTTGCAGTGTTAGCTGCTGCTTATGAAATTGCAGGCACTAGTTAAACAATTGATTGAATAAAACTGCTCATGTTCTAAAGGAGATAGGTGTGTAAAATCTGCCTGTGCAAAGCAAGGGCTTAGCTATTCTAGCTCTATAAGAGATCGTCATAATAATGAGAATAGGACGATCTGATAAATCATGCTTGGCTGCATAAGCGAAAATCTTTAACAGTACTGTTTTTCTCCCCGACAAACTCAAATCCAAGGTAATAGAGTGACAGCGATCTGTTTTCCTTAAAGTCACTAGGTTGCCTCTATTTTTTTCTCTACAGTAGTCTGTCGTAGTTAAGTTTTTTTAAATAATACTGAGACACCATTTGAGTGGTTTTATCATCTTCAACTAACAAAATATCCATATGCTATTGGTAGTGACATTAGACGTATCGACTTTTATGTAGCCAACATTTCATCGATATATTTTAAGATATAGTATGTATTTCTAAGAGCAATCGATTAATGCTTTATTTTTATAGAAAATAACGCTACTCTTTTCGGTATTGTATTATCTAGCCCTGTTTTGGAGAATAGCTATTATGTTCAATACCTTAGTATTTGCTAATGCCACAGCGCACCAAACGTTAGCAAATACCTCTATCAGTAATATGCCACAAATCTTTTTGTTAATTGGCCTTGGGCTGATTATTTACGCTTTAATGTGGCGCCCTCAAGCTAAGCGTGAGCAAGAGCGTCAGACATTACTGTCTCTATTAGCAAAAGGCGATGTTATTTATACGACCGGAGGTGTAGTTGGTAGAATTACGCAATTATATGACAGCTTTATACGTATTGAGATAGATAAGGGCGTTCAAATATACATTCAAAAAGGTGCTGTAGTGGATACTGTACCCAAGGGAAGCTTAAAAAATATCTTAGATTTTGCATAAAGGCTTTTTATATGTCAATGCTCAGTTGTGTGCTTGGACAAGAAAAGTGTTTTTAAAATAAAATGCCGTCTTATGCAGGCAGAATAATAAGGCCTTGCAATCTGTTTTAAAGCATACGTAACGTTTATATGGATCCTATATCAATGCACGCAGTAGTATTATATTTGTTCTAATACTTGTGCCACAGAAGAAACGGGTACTACAGAAATACCTGATATCATTTGTTTGGGGGTGTTCGCTTGAGGGATGATGGCGCGTTTAAAGCCATGTTTTGCTGCTAAGTGTAAGCGTTCTTGCCCTCCTGTCACCGGTCTAATCTCTCCAGAGAGTCCAATTTCCCCAAAAGCAATTAAGTCTTGAGGCAAAGGACGGTTATATAAACTAGAAAGAATAGCAAGTAATATGGGCAGGTCAGACCCACTGGTTTCTGATAAGCGAATACCACCAACAACGTTAATAAAAATATCTTGATCGTATGCTTTGATACCACCATGACGATGTAGTACCGCTAGTAACATAGATAAACGATGGGGATCTAAGCCAATAGCCACGCGTTTGGGATGGGGTAGGGGCGTCGTGTCTGCGAGCGCTTGCAATTCTACTAATAAGGGACGGTTACCTTCCCAACTGGCGGTGACGACGCTACCTGAGGCTATTTTTAGCGGACGTGATAACAATATAGCAGAAGGATTGGTAACTTCTCGCAAGCCTTTTTCTGTCATCGAAAAAACGCCCAATTCGTTAACGGGCCCAAAACGATTTTTGACGGCTCGAATTAAACGTAATTTTTGATCCGAACTGCCTTCGAAATACAATACAGTATCAACCATATGTTCGAGGATACGGGGTCCTGCCAACGCACCTTCTTTGTTCACATGACCGGTTAAGAAAATGGTGGTGCCTGTTGTTTTAGCATACCTTGTTAGGTGTGCTGTACATTCTTTAAGTTGCGCTATGGACCCCGGAGCGCTCGTAATGGTATCGGTATAAATCGTTTGAATAGAATCAATGATTAATATTTTCAGTTTTTCTTCACTGATTTTGAGAAAAATAGATTCTAAATGCGTTTCAGTCAGTATTTTTAACTGAGTATTTTTTCCCAGCCCTAATCGCTGTGCGCGTATCGCAATTTGTTGAAGCGATTCCTCACCTGTGACATAAAGACTCTTAATAGGTAGCTGGAAAGTACTCAACATTTGCAATAACAAAGTAGATTTTCCAATGCCAGGATCACCGCCGAGCAATACGATAGCGCCATCGACAATACCAGATCCCAGGACGCGATTAAATTCTTCAAATCCTGTGGATAAATATTGAGGCCTTTCTATTAAAATGCTGTTAAGTTCAATCACAGAAGACTGTGTTGTGCTACTTGCGTACCCCCTTCTATAAGCGCTTTTTGAAGAGGCTTTTTTTGAAAGCGCTTGTGAGACTTGAGTGATTTCAACAAAACTATTCCATGATTGGCAGGTGCTGCATTGGCCGGCCCATTGCAGCGTTTCATTTTCGCAAATTTCACATCGATACGCGTGTTTAACTTTTGTCATACTATGATCCAATATTGGAATGCACTGTAATGATATTGGGTATTTGCTTTAGTTTGTTTACAAAATGATCGAGCTGCGCTTTATTAGGGTAACTAAGGCGTATTATCAAATAGATATTTTCTTTAGATGCTGAGAAAGTAGTGGAAAATGTTAAAAGCTCTAAATCCTGAGCTTGGATCATCGATAAAATATGTTCATAAAAGTGATTAACTCTTTTTGCATATATGTAAATGTCTATCGTTTCGACAGGACTGACTTGATAAGTAGCTGTATTTTCTCGCAATTGATATTGCGCACCAGGCGGGTCAAAGTGTTGATCACAATCTCTTCGGTGTAAAAGGATACCTGATTGATCATGATGTTCTTTAATCATATCTCCTGGTATAGGATTACAACAGGTAGCGATTTTGAAAGTATTTTCAATTTTATCTAAAGCCGTCCAAGTCGTTTGTTTTTTATAGCGGTGTAAACTATGTAAGACTTGGACAATTCGTAATTCACCACTTCCTAAAGCGACTAATAATTCTTGTTTAGATTTAAAATTTAGTTCACTGGCTAATTTGTTTTGATCTACAAATGTAAGGTTAAGTTGCCGGTAACATTTCTCGAGTAACAACTGACCGGTTATCATATGTTGATGGTTTTCTTTTTTGCGTAACTGATTGAGGACTTCAGCTCTGGCTTTAGCAGTATTTAAATAGCCCAATGCTGGATTTAACCAATTCCAATTCAATTGCAGTTTGCGACTCGTTAAGGTTTCTATTTGCTCTCCTGTATTCAAAACGTAGTTAAAAGGTTTTTGGCTACCATCAACTTTGATGCTGTGACAGTAATGACCGGTTTCTGGACTAATATGATAGGCAAAATCGAGTGCTGTTGCACCTTTAGATAAATCTATAATTTTCCCATTTAATGTAAAGACATAAACTCGATCATTAAGTGTTGCCATAAATTCTGGCATGAAATGCACGCCATTTTTCACTAATTCTTTCTGCCAAGTCATCACTTGTCTTAACCAAGCGATTTTTGTATGGTAATCCAATTTTGCGGGTACCACTTCTTTATACTGCCAGTGTGCCGCCATACCGTGTTCGGATTCGTTATGCATTTCAAAAGTCCGAATTTGAATTTCGACAATCTTATTGTCAACCCCATAAATCGCTAGATGAATAGAGCGATAATTATTTTCTTTGGGATGTTTAATATAATCATTTAATTCATTGGGGACTAAAGTCCACAAGGTACTGAGCATTTTCAGTACTGCGTAGCATTCTTCTATCGTATTGACCATAATACGAATGGCATTTAAATCATAAATTTTATCGATTGGTAAATTTTTATTGCGCATTTTACGGTAAATACCATAAAAGTTTTTCACACGGCTACTGATTTTAAAATCTTGAATATTGATTTTGGGTAAAGTGATTTCTATCGCTAAGGCAAGTTCTTGAACATATTTTTCTCGATCCATTAAGCTTTCTTGTACGCGATGGGCAATTTTCTGATAATCTTGCGGCACTAATTGTTGCATGGCCAGATCTTCTAATTCATATCTCAAAGAAGTCACACCCAAACGATTGGCCAGTGGTGTATAAATTAATAAAGTTTCACGAGCATATTGCCGAGAATCTGCAGTGTGTACTTTGTTATATTGATAAGTTCGCATCCAGATAACACGTTCTGCTAATTTAAGCAAGACTACACGCATATCTTCTGCAATCGCTAATATCATTTTACGAAAATTTTCTAGCTGATCTTGTTTAATATTTTGGTTTGCACTATTGACGATATGATTCATCCTGAGTGCACCTTTGAGTAATTTTGCAATTTGTGGATTTAACTGTTCTTTGATAGTTTGCAAACCTAATTCTGCATAACAGATGCTGTTATAGAGCAATGCTGCACAAATAGCATTCTCGTCTAACATCAAATCAACTAATAAATCAGCGGTTGCAAGACTATTGTGTAGGTAATGTATTTGATCGGGCGTTTTCTTTAAAATAGCGGTTAGTTGACAAAGTTCTAACGCATGCCGAATCAAACGTAATTTGCTTTCAGATCTTTGGGTTTTTAGATGATTTAGCCAAGCTTCAGGATTAATTTGGCCTGCTGAATTTAAGTAAAAAATTTTTTTACGTGTTACCATACTCGGTCCATTGATCAATCAGGCTTATTGACTATCGCTCTTATTGAGCAATAGTCATGTAATAATAACTAACTTAATACTTTGAAAATGCATTCTATGCAAGTCATATTAAGAATACTCATCCGTGTCATTGCTTATACTTCTTGTTTTTGCTGGGAAAAATAATTCCGTTTTTTTACTTGAGCTTCTCCTCCATATCGATGCACGATTGTTTTTTTTGTAGGCGTCTTATTTAATGATTGATGATTGGCTGAACTGATATTGGTATCTTTTAAAGTGTTGAGTTGCGTGTTTAACACTTTTTGTTTTTTGTCATTTATTTCAGCAGTCTCCTGAGAGTCTTTCTGTAAGTTCGCCTGCTGATTCACTTTCATTGGCTTGAGTTCCTCTGCAGCCGTCACGATTTTCTTAAGTGTCACAGAGGCATCAGTATTAATAATCTCG
>Ga0233335_1000160_pt1 | contig 13784 bp, 15 predicted proteins | sample GEONDECOMP222_FD_180695 | JGI IMG/M metagenome (GOLD analysis project Ga0233335, IMG submission 180695) | Leaf litter microbial communities from Shasta-Trinity National Forest, California, United States - GEON-DECOMP-222 | ecosystem: Environmental > Terrestrial > Plant litter > Unclassified... | reverse complement strand
CTGCGGATTGGGCGGCAGCAGGCCGTCGGCGTGCCATTGGTTATTGACCAGGCGTTGACGTGCCTGCGGGATACCGAGGAAGTCCAGCAGCGACCAGCGCAGGGCGTTGTCTTCGCGCTGGATCACCAGCATCCAGTCCTGGCGTTGCTCGCCTTGTATGCGCTGCACGTGCAATTGCCGCGGCAGTTGCAGGTCGGGCGGGGTAGCGGGCAGCGGTGCGTTGCTGGCGCAGGCGCCAAGCAGCATCAGGCAACCGATCAGCAGGGTGCGCATCGGGACCTGCAGGATCACTGCACAGCCTCCAACGGCTTGCGGGCAACCACATTGACCAGCGTTTCTTCGCGTTCACCGAACGGTTTGGCGCGGCGCAGGCCCAGGCGCTCGAGCAGCCCGAAGTCGGTCGCTCGGCTCCACCACAAATAGGGGTAGGAGACATTCCGCTCGCTGAACGCGAAGCCCTGCTCGCGCAGCATCTGCAGATACCCTGCAGCACTCTTTTGCACATGCATCGGATGGCGGAACAGCCAGCGGATCACCCAGGTGTCGATATAGGCTTCGGTGGATTCGGCGAACAATAGATAACCGCCCGGCTTGAGCACCCGGTAGAACTCGGCCAGGGCTTTTTCCTGCTCGACCAAGTGATGGAAAGTCTGGTGGCAGAAGACCATATCCACGCTGGCGTCAGCCACCGGCAACTCGGCGCAATCGCTACCCAGCATCTTGACCTGCAGACCCAGGCGTTGCGCTTCTTCAGCACTGAGGGTGAGGCTGTGCGGGTCTGCATCGGCGCCCAGCCATTGGGCCGGAGCGAAGGTATCGCGCAAGTAGCGAAACGATTTGCCCTGCCCGCAACCAGCATCCAGCAGCACGGCGTTAGGGGGCGGTTGTTCGCTGAACAGGCCACGCAGGTCGTTGATCGCCACGCGCAGCACGTGGTGCTGCCAGGTGTGACTGCGCAGGAACCAGAAGCCGAATCGGGTTTCTTCGACATAGGTGTTACTGAAGAACGAGGCGGGCTTGTTCATGGGCGCTGATCTGCACAGACTTCAGCGATCATGCGCAGGCGCCGCGCCGGATCGGCGACGAAGGGGTTGCGGCTGTCCCAGGCATAGCCGGCGAGGATCGAGCTGATCATGCGGCGAATCTCCGGCGCGCTGCCGGGATAAAAGATCACGTCCTGGAAGCTGCCGTCGTACCAACCCTCGACATAGGCGCGAAAGGTATCGACGCCACGCTTGAGCGGCTCGGCGAACTGGCTTTGCCAATCCACCGGGGCACCGCTGAGCTGCGCATCGAGCAGACCCGCGGCCATGCTCGCCGAGCGCATGGCGATGGTCACCCCGGAGGAAAACACCGGGTCGAGGAACTCGGCGGCGTTGCCGAGCAAGGCGAACCCCTGGCCATGCAGGCGGGTGACGTTGGCGGCATAACCGCCAATGGTCCGTGCCGGCGTATCCCAGACGGCGTTCTCCAGCACCTTTTGCAGGCTTGGCGTCTGGCCGACGAAGTCCTTCAGACAGGCGTCCAGGTCGCTCTCGTGGCCAGCAAAGTATTCCTTGGCGGCAACCACGCCCACCGAGCAGCGGCCATCGCTGAACGGGATGCTCCAGAACCACACATCGCGGTGTTCGGGATGCACGGTGACGAGGATCTTGTCGCGATCGAAGCCTGGGTGATCGATGCGGTCTTCGACATGGGTGAAGATCGCCTGACGCAGCGGGAAGTCCGAGGGTTTTTCCAACCCCAGCAAGCGTGGCAGCACGCGGCCGTAGCCGCTGGCGTCGAGCACGAAGCGCGCTTCCAGCGAGTATTCACTGGCGTCTTCGCGCCGCACGCGCAAGCGCGGCGTGACGCTGAAATCGGCGGCGATGATTTCTTCCTGATAGCGGATTTCCACACCCTGCAGGCTGGCCTGATCGGCGAGCAACTTGTCGAAGCCAGCCCGTTGGACCTGAAAGGTGGTGGGTTTGCCGGCGCTGAACGTGTCGCCAAAATCAAAGGCACTGTACTGCTCGCCACAGGCGAACGCGGCGCCGTTCTTCATCTGGAAGCCTGCGGCCTGTACTGCGTCGAGCATGCCGGCCTCCTCGACGAAATCAAGGCAATGGGAGAGCAGGCTTTCGCCGATGGAAAACCGCGGGAACTGCTGGCGCTCGACGATCAGCACGTCGTGGCCCTTGCGTTTGAGCAGGGCAGCGGCAATGGCACCCGCAGGGCCGGCGCCGATAACGACGACCGTACGTTGTTCGGATTCAAGGATTGGCATAAGGCCTCCTGGCAAGGTCTTGCAAAGGTGTGGGCGTGCGCTGCAGCCCGGCTATGGCCGGCCGTAGCGTCAGGCCGAATAATTGACTGACGATCGGGATCAGGCGCAGGTGGTTGCCGATAGGGGGGGTGGCCGGGCTGAACAGCGCCAGCACCAGCAAGCAGAACAGGGTGATGATCATAGCGGTGTCGCCTCACCGCTGGGGGCTTTGGCTGCCCACGGCGCGAGTACGAAGCTGAAGGCCAGGCCGAGGCTGACCGACAGGCCGAAGTTGCTCACCGCAGGCGTCGCCGACAGCGCCAGCAGCCCGAATGACAGCCAGGTGGTCGCCGCCGCCAGCAGCGTGCCGAGCAGGCTCACGGCCGCACCGCCGATCTGCTCGCGCATGAGGATGGCGTAGTCGATGCTGATGGCCGTGACCAGCAACAGGCCGAACAGGCTGAACAGGGTCAGCGGCTGGCCCATCCAGCCCAGGCTGGCGAGGCTGCACAGTGCCGCCAGCAGTGGCAGGCAGATCATCCGCAGTGCGCCGCCGAGCCCGAATGGCAGCACCAGCAGCGCCGCGATCAATACGCAGGACGCCAGCTTGAGCTGCGCCGCGCTGACTTGTGTGGCGGCGAACAAGTGATTCAATTCGCCCAGGCGATCGACCCACTGCACTCCGGGCAGGCCGGTGGCCGCCTGTTGCAGCAGCGCCGCGTCACCCAGCCCCTGCAGGCTGACTGTGGCACTCACGCCCAGACGTGTCGGGCCCAGCCACAAGGTACGCCACGGCTCACCCAGCGGGCCGGCCAGTACGTGGTCGATGTCTTCGTCGGGTTGCGCTTGCAACTGTTCCAACTCGTGCTGCAACCCCGATTGCGACAGGCCGGCGTCGATCAGCGGCTGCCAATGGGCGGGCAATTGGGCAAGCGCCTTACGGGTCTGCTGTTGCTCGCTAAGCGGCGCGACCAGTTGGCTCAGCGCCAGGTAGCCCTGCAGATGGCCATCACTGACCAGTTTTTCCAGGCGCAGGCTCAAGGTTCGCTGGCGCTCGAGCAATTGCTGCTGATCCTTGCCGCTGACCAGGAAGAACTGGCTGGTGGGCTGGTAGCCGGTGATGCGTGCAATGGCCTGGGCCTCCTGCATCAGCGCAGGCGGCACGCCAACCCACTGGCGGATATCGTTCTTGACCGTGAGGTGCCACAGGCCGGTGCCGCAGAATGCCAGCAGCAACGCTAGCAACACAGGGCTGGGAATGCGCAGCAGCAGTGCCGCGCGCAGGTCTACCAAGCACTGGCTCAGCTGTAGCGGCCATTGCGGGGGTTGCAGTTGCAGGCCATTGAGCAATGTTGGCAACAGGCACACCGCGCACAGATACGCACCCACCAGGCCGGTCGCGGAAAACACGGCGATCTGGGTCAGCGCCGGGAAAGGCGTAAACGCTAGCGCCAGGTAGCCGATGACGCTCGTGGCCAGGCTCAGGCTCAGGCCGGCCAGGGTCACTCGCATGGCTGGCCAGGCTTGCCAGGGGCGCATACTCCAGCTTTTGGTCAGATAGTGCAGGGGGTAATCCACTGCTACACCGATCAGGCTGGAGCCCAGCACCAGGGTCATCACATGCATCTTGCCGAACACTGCCACACAGGCCACTGCACCGAACAGCATGCCTGCCAGCACCGGCATGAAGGCCAGCAGTACCCGCCAGCGGCGCAGGGTCAGCAGCAACAGCACAATGATGCCCAAGGTGGCACCACCGCCGACCCAGGTCATCTCCCGCGTCGCCTCGCGCTGGCCGTTGGCGGCATACAGCAGGCCGCTGGCGGCTAGCAAGCGGGCATCCGCCTGAGCCGCTTGCTGGCGAGCGGCGTCCACCAGACCGACCACCTTGAGCGGCAGTTGCATATCGAACGCATCGCCTTGGGTGCGAGCGCGCAGCAGCACCCAGTTCAGGCCATCGGCCTCGCTGACCAGCGCACCGCTGGCAATGTCCAGCTGCACCAGGCCGTGCTTGGGCTGGGCGTTCTGGATACGCGCGGTCAGGCCCAGCCAGTCGTCCTGTGCGGGCACCAGGCTGAAACCGGCGAACGGATCGAACAGGCTGTGCAGGCGTTGCTGGATAAAGCCAATGGGATCGTTTTCGAGTAGGTGCCGATCAGCCGCAGGCAGCATCGCCAAGCGGCCTTGCAGCAATTGGTGGCGCAAGGCTGGCAGGTCGGACTGGAGAGTCCACTGGACCTTTTCGAACAGGCCGCTGGCTTGCCATTGTTCGCCCAGCTGTTGGGCGAGGGCCACCGCCTTGGCGCGGTCAGCTTGGCCGACCAGCACCAGCAGCTCACGGTTGAGCGGTGCCTGCATGCGGTCCTCGGCTTGCTGGCGCACGGCGCTGTCTTGGGCAGAGGCACTTTGGGCTCTCGGCACCAATTCCATCAGGTTGGCTGACACCGGCGGGCCATGGCGCCACTGCCAGCCGCCCAGCAAGGCGACTGCCACCAGCACGGCCACGAAGGCGCAGGTCAAGAGCCGTTCACTGGGCAAAATCAGCACGCTCCGCTTCGCTCAGGGCGGTGCTGCTGGTGCTGTCGGTCATGCGCAACACCGTGCTGTCGCCCTGCGTCTCGGCTAGCTGGATGCGCTCAACGTACTCGCCGCCGCTGATGTCGATGCGGGTGAAGATCTGCTTGAGCAGCAACGAGCGCGGCGTCAGTTGCAGCGTCCAGTGCTGGGCGTCACCTTGCAGGGCCAGCTCGAAGTCCTTCTGTAACTGACGGCTGTCGCCTTGCAGCACGGCGAAGAACAACTGGTTCTGTTCGGCACCCCCACCGCGACTTGGCAGCACTTGCCAGCCTCCAGTGTCACGACGGGCGATGCCGCGGGCGTCGATGCGGTAATCCTGTTGCACCGGGCTGCTCAGCAGCCACAACAGGCCATGGTCCTTGGCGAGGACGAAGTTGCCCTTGCTGGTCAGTGGTACCGGCAGCGCGCGCAGGTGTTTTTCCTGGATGAACGGGCCGCGTACTACGGCGGGCTTGCCCAACTGCTGGCTGAGCTCTTCGATGCTGAACGCCTGGGCCAGGCCGGTCACTGTGAGCAGGGTAATGAAGATCAACAGGCGGATCATGGCAGGGCGCGCTCCACGGCATCGATGAACACTTGCGGCGATGCCAGCTGCATTTCGCGGCTGTCGATGGCTACCGCGACCTGCACGGTAGTGGCGCGAGTCATGCGTTCAGCGGTCACGGCATCGCTGATCAGATAATTGATTTTCAGGCGGTTCTCCCACTCGACCAGATCAGCACGCACGGTCAGGCGCTGGCCGAACACTGCGCCGCGCACATAACGCAGCTGCATATCGATGACCGGCCAGGCATAGCCCGAGGCGCGCATCTGCAGGTAGTTGTGGCCCAGGTGGTCGAGCAGCGCGCAACGCGCCACTTCCAGATACTTGACGTAATGGCCGTGCCAGACGACGTCCATGCTGTCGACGTCAAAGAATGGCACGAGGATCTCGCTATCGACTTGCAGCACACCGCGGCTACGCATCGAACAGGCTCCAGTGCTGAGCGGCGATGCGCTGCAGGCACAGGCGCAGCTCGCTTTCCAAAGCGCGGTCGTCGATCACGGGAGGGAAGTCTTCGGCCAGTTGCCTGTGCATCTGCGCCAGTGCGGGCGGCAATGGGCGTGCCTCTGGAATGCGCCCCCGTAGCCATACGCCTTGCTGGGCCGCCAGCAGTGCTGCTGCGGCGACCTGCTCGGTCAGCTCGAGGCTGCGCAGGGCATCACGGGCAGCGATGGTGCCCATACTGACTTTGTCCTGATTGTGGCACTCGGTGGAGCGTGAAAACACGCTGGCCGGCATGGTGTTTTTCAGGGCCTCTGCAGTCCAGGCGCTGGCGCCGATCTGCACGGCCTTGAAACCGTGGTTGAGCATTGCGCGCTCGGCTGGCGCGCCGGACAGGTTGCTCGGCAGGCCGTGGTTGTAGCGCACGTCTACCAAGAGGGCCAGTTGGCGATCGAGCAGGTCGGCGACGTTGCCGACCAGATTCTTCAGGCTGTCCATGGCGAAGGCAATATGGCCGCCATAGAAGTGCCCGCCATGCAGCACTCGCTCGGCTTCGGCGTCGATGATCGGGTTGTCGTTGGCGCTGTTGAGCTCGGTCTCGATGAAACCGCGCAGCCAGCCCAGGCTGTCAGCCAGCACGCCAAGAACATGGGGCGCGCAACGTAGCGAGTAGCGATCCTGGAGGCGATGCAGGGGCGGTGTCGGCGCGTCGATGGCCAGGTCCTGGCGCAACCAGCGCGCCACCTGCATCTGCCCGGGATGAGGCTTGGCGGCGAACAGGCGTTCGTCGAAGTGCTCGGGGTTGCCTTGCAGGGCGACCACGTTGAGGGCGGTGATGCGCGTCGCCAGCTTGAGCAGATAGTCGGCGCGGGCAAACGCCAGGCAGGCGAGGCCGGTCATCACGGCGGTACCGTTCATGATTGCCAGCGCTTCCTTCGGGCGCAGCACCAGCGGCTGCCAGTCGAGTTCGCGATGCACGTCGGCGGCGCTACGGCGCTCACCGCGATACAGCACGTCGCGTTCGCCGGACAAGGTCGCGGCCACGTAGGACAGCGGCGTCAGATCGCCGCTGGCACCTACCGAGCCTTCCTCAGGAATGATCGGCAGCACGTCGTGTTCGAGGAAAGCGTGCAGGCGCTCGAGCAGCTCGATACGCACCCCCGATACACCGTGGCACAGCGACTGCAAGCGTGCTGCAAGCACTGCGCGGGTGGCGCTGGCGTCCAGCACCTTGCCCAGCCCACAGCCATGGAAGGTATACAGATGGCGCGGCAGTGCCTCGACATGCTCCAGGGGTACCGCCACCACGCACGAGTCACCGTAGCCGGTGGTGACGCCGTAGATCACGCCCTCCTTGTCCAGCAACGAGTCAAGGAAACGCGCGCCCTTGGAAATACGTTCACGGTACCGCGTATCACTTTGCAGAGCGCTGGGGGCCTGGTGCTGGGCCACGGCCAGGATGGCTTCGATAGCCAAAGGGGCCTGGCCGAACAGGATCGGCTCACGCTTGGGAGTGGTCATCGGCTTTCCAGAAAGGGTAGAAGTTGAACCATTGCTGCGGTGCCTGCTGGCAATAGTGCTCGAGGCGTTCGGCGTAGCGGCCGACCCACTCGGTAATCACTTGATCGCGGTCACTGCGTTTCCACTGCACCTGGTCGGCGAAGGGTTCGAGGATGACGCGATAGCGGCCCTGCTGCTTGAGGCAGAAAATCAGATTGAGTGGGCATTTGAGTAGTCCGGCCAGCAACCACGGACCTTGCGGGAAAGCTGCTTGGGCACCGAGGAAATCGACGTGAACATGTCGGCCGCCGTGCAAGGGCACTCGATCACCGGCGATAGCCAGCCACTCGCCACGTTCGAGGCGCTCGCTGAGTTGCAGCATCACCGCCGGGTTCAACTCGCTGACCTGGATCAGGCGCAGGTTGGTGGCCCCGGCTTCGCCCAGCAAGCGGTTGAACCGCTCGGCGTGGCGGGTATGCACCAGCACGTTCATGGTGACTTTTTCGCCCAACTCGGCGAGTGCTCGACACACTTCCAGATTGCCCAGGTGTGCGCCCACCAGCAGTTGCCCACGGGGGCCGCGCAGGGCTTGGCGCAGGCCGGCCGGATCGACGATGTCGATCTGATCGAGGGGCAAGCGGCCATTCCACAGGTCGAGTTTGTCGAGCAGCGCATCGGCGAAGGCCATGAACTGCCCGAACACCGTGCGCAGGCTTGGCTGCAAACTTGCCAGGCCGCTGCTCGCGGCCAGCCGGCGCTGATATTCCCAGACGCTGTGACGGGCGCGTTTGCCGAATACGAAAAAGTACAGAACGATGCCGTACAGAATCGGGCTTAGCAGCCGTCTTCCCAGCAGCTTGACCGCCAGGGCGGTGAGTTTCATCAGCCAGAAACTCCCGCGCTCCTGATGGTCGGCCCAGTGCTTTTGCTCGCTCATGCCCGCACCCGCCGCCAGAGGATGACCGGCAAGCGCACGAGCATGCCGAAGAACAGCTTGGCGTGCATCTTGGAGATCAGTGCGTTGTCGTGGAACAGGCGGAAGTGCGACAGGCCGTCGGTGGGGTAATGCACCTTGGTCGGCAGCCACTGCATCGGCTGGTTGCGCCAAGCCAGGCGCACGAGGATTTCGGGGTCGAAGTCCATGCGCTTGCCTAGCCGGGTAGTGCTGATCAGCGGAATCACCACCGCCAGCGGGTATACGCGAAAACCGCACATCGAATCGACAATGCGCAGCGACAGGCTGTTGATCCATACCCATACGTGGGTGAGGTAGCGCGCGTACAGACGGCCCTTGGGCACGCTGGCGTCATACTGTGGATAACCGCACACCAGCGCATGCGGATGCTGGCGCGAGGTGTCGAGAAAACGCTGGATATCCTGCAGGTCGTGCTGGCCGTCGGCGTCCACCTGCAGCGCGTGGGTGAAGCCCAGGCGTTGGGCTTCGTGCAGACCGGCCATGACCGCGCCGCCCTTGCCTTGATTGAGCGCCAGGTTCACCAGCCAGGTGTCGGGTTGCTGGGCCAGCGTTTGCAGAACCTTGGCGCAGTGTGGGCTGCTGGCGTCGTCTACCAGCACGCAAGGCAGGCCGGCCTCCAGCAGTTCAGCGATCACGGCGCCGACCGCGTCTTCATGGTTATAGACCGGGATCACTGCGCAGGGCTTATGCATGCTGGGCCTCCAGCAGGATGCGACCACTGGAACAGGCGGCGCCGCCCCTGCGAAAGGTGAAGTAAAGCTTGCCGCGCTCGGCATCGAATTCCAGGCTCAGATCGAGCAGGTCGCCGGGGCGCACCAATTGCTGAAATTTGAGCACTTCCATGCCGGCGAAGCGTGGCGGGATCGGCAGCGCCTGAGCAGCCAGGGCCTGCGCCCACTGCACTTGCACTACCCCGGGCAGGACAGGCGTGCGGGGGAAGTGACCGCTGAAATACGCCAGGTCCACCGGCACGCGAAGTTGCAAAAGCAGTTGCTTGCCTTCTTGAACCTGGCTCAGTACCAGCGGCATCTTCGCCCTGTGCTGGCTCAATAGTTCGTTGATCATCGCTTGGGGCAGCTTGCCTTGGCTGGTAAGGGGCAGTTGTTCGAGAAGGCGCCAGCGTCGTGGCAGCGCCAAGGCTTCGCAATGATCTGCCAGATGCTCGCGCAAGGCCAGCGTCACTGCACGACGACCCTGGTTGCGCAGGGTAGTGAGACCTCGCGCGCTCAGTACCAGCAAAGCGCCCAGTGCCGCGCGGTTTTCCTGGATCACACCCAACCGCGCATCCTCGACCCAGGGATGCTTGATCAGTGCCTGCTCGACCATGGGGAGGGAGATACGTTTTTCTTCCAGCTTGACGATGCGATCCAGGCGCCCGAGCAATTGGAAGCGGCCGTCGGCATGGAATTCGACGGCGTCGGCGCTGTGTTCCACGTGGCCAACTGGCAGGTACGGCGAGACGATGCACAGGGCACCGTCGGCATCCTGGCTCAATTCGATGTCGGCGAAGGCCTGCCACAGGGCGTCACGCTGGCGCCAGGCGATGCCGCCGGTTTCCGAGCTACCGAGGATTTCTGCTGGGCGCTGGCCTAGACGTTGTTCCAGCAGGTCCGCAGTGTTTGCAGCCAAGGCGCCACCCGAGGAAAACACCCGCTTGACGGCGCTCAGGGCCGGCCAGTCGAGGTTGTCGCCCATGCGTTTGAGCAAGGCCGGGCTGGTCACCCAGGCGAACTCGCGGTGCTCGCGGCTGGCGCGTTGCAGGTCTTCCGGGAAGGGCAACTGGGCGCGCAAGAAGGGGCGACCGCCACACAGCGGCCACAACACCCTGAACAGCAGTCCATAGATGTGCTGGGTAGCGACGCTGCCGATCAGACAGGCCTGGCCCAGGCTGGGTGCCCAGAGCTGTTCGAGGGCCTGCACTTCGTTGGCCAGCTGGCGCAACGATTTGTCGATACGCTTGGGCTCACCGCTGGAGCCCGAAGTGCACAGGCTCAACAGGCATTGGTCAAGGTCGAGCGGGGCTGGCGCGAGTGCCTCATCGGCGTGCACGGCAAGCGCAGGGTCGCTGTCGGTCAACCACAGGTCGACCGCGCTCGCCCAGCGCTGGCGGGTCTGCGGTTGCAAGTCGGCGGGTAGCAGCACGCTGACCCCGGCACGCCAGGCACCGAACAGGGTCACGGCCAGCTCGCCAGCATCGGCCAGGTGTACGGCCACGCGCTTGACGCCCAGACGTTGCAACGCCGCCGCGAGGCCCAAGGCCCTGTGCTGCAGCGTTGGCTGATCCAGTGCCGGGTCGAAGGTGACGGTTCGCCCGGGTATCGCCTCGAGCAACAGGTGCTCGAGTTTTATCCATGTCATGCGCGGCCTCTTACGCGTTGTCGGACCCACCATTCGCCAGCGAACAGCAAGCCCATCAGTCCATAGGCGATCAGGCCGTTGTAGAGCGTCCACCAGCTCAGTGGCGCCCAGAGAGTCAGGCCCGCGGCGATGGTGCCGTTGACCAGGAAAAACCCGCTCCACACCTGCGTCACAACGCGGGTATAGGCGATTGCCACGCCAGGCAGTTCCGGCTCGCGCAGGCGCGCCATGCGTTCAGCCACCGGTGGACCGTAGATCAGGCTCGAGCCGAACAGCCCGAGCATGAAGGTACTGATCACCACCGGGTACCAGCGCAACAGCTGGGCGTTGCCGACCACGATCACCAGCACACAGAAGGCGATGGCCACACCAGCCATCCAGCGATTGCCGGCGCGTGCCGGGCTGGTCAGCACCCTTGCCAGCCATAGCGCGCCCAACAGCAAGCCCAGCTGCCAAGGCTTGAAGTGTTGCAGCCCGAAATACACCACGAAGGGGTACAGCACACCGGCCAGCAGCAAGGTGAGGCCGATCAGTCGACTCATGCGGCGGCGCTGACCAGACGATGCACGGCATCGACGACGTCGCCCACGGTGCGCACGGTCTTGAAGTCCTCGGCGGCGATTTTCTTGCCGGTCTGACGCTTGATATGGTCGATCAGGTCGACGGCATCGATGCTGTCGATCTCCAGATCCTCATAGAGGTTGGCGTCCATCGTCACCTGGGATGGCTCCAGTTCGAAGAGCTCCACCAGGGCATCGCGCAGGGTGTCGAAGATGTCATCACGGGTTTGCATGGTACGGTCTCAGGCTGCCTGTTTGGCCGTGACGAAAGCCGCAAGGCTGGCCACATTGTTGAAGTGATTACGAGTGTCCTTGGCGTCGGCATCGATCTTGATGCCGTAACGTTTCTGGATCGCCAAGCCCAGCTCCAGGGCGTCTACCGAATCCAGGCCCAGGCCTTCGCCGAAGAGTGTCTGTTCGTCGCCGATGTCCTGCGCGCTGATGTCTTCGAGGCCCAAGGCGTCGATGATCAACAGCTTGATCTGCAGGGCGAGGTCCGTGTTCAAATCGCTCATTTGGCGGCGAGTTCCTTGGTGAAATAGTGGTGCAAGTAATCGTTTAGCTTGCGGGACGCCTGGGGCGCCGAGCCTGCGGCGGTGAAGGTCACAGGGTCTATATCGGCACCTACGTGAAAACTGAAGTGCGGGCGCTTGGCTGGAATGCGATACCAGGGTTCGGCCTTGGTCAGGGTGGTGGGGCTGACCTTGACGGTGACCGGCGTGATCACGCTGGCGCCGCGCAGTGCGATGGCCGCGCCGCCGCGGTGAAACACCGGCGTTTGGCCGGGCGTGGTGCGGGTGCCTTCCGGGAAAACAATCAGTGTCTGGCCACTGCGCAGGGCCTGAGCGGCTTCTTCGAGCATGTCCATGCTGCCGTCGTTGCTGATGTATTGCGCCGAGCCCACCGGGCCGCGGGTAAAGGGGTTGCGCCATAAGCTCTGCTTGACCACGCAGTTGGCATTGCGCACCAGGCCAATCAGGAACACCACGTCGATCAACGACGGGTGGTTGGCGATGATCATCTGTCCAGGGCGGCCGAGCCGTTCTGCGCCATGGACCTCATAGGTGAGTACGCCGCAGCGCTGCATCCCCTGAATGAACATCCAGAACAGCCAACTGATGGTTTGCCGGGCGCGGCGGCGCAGCGTGCCGGGCTCGCGAGAAAGGCGGCCGAGCAATGGGAATATCAACACGCGCAGGCACAGGCCGCCCAGGCCGAACAGCAGAAAGCAGGCGGCAGTGGCCAGCAGGCGCCAGTAGTAAGCATTGCCTCGTCGTGGTTTGGTTACAGCGTGCGTTGCCAATTCCATGTGCGGTTTTCCCAGTGGTGTTGGCAGGCAGCGTGTTTACCGAGCAGTACCCCAAGCAGGTTCAAGGCATGCGGGCGTGGAGTGTGTTGTTGTGGTTGTTGGCTGGGCTCAAGGGTCAGGGACCATTGCTTGCCCGGCGTCAGCAGCAGGGCGACGGCATAGGCGAAGGGCACGTCGTCGATCCATTGCACATACTCTTCAGGGGGCTGTTCTTCGCTGAGAATCAACAGCACGGCCGGTGCGCCCTCGTTCAACAGTGCTACGGCCTCCAGCACACCGTGTTCCAAGCCGTCGCCGGCAGCCGCCAACGCTGTCATCTCGCTGGTCTCGCCGCGCAGGATCGACCACAGGCCGATGACCGCGTTATGCACTGACAGGCTGAACTGGGTGGGTGACAGCGGTTGCTCGGCCGCCAGTTCCTTGAGGATTTCCAGGGTGCGCGGGGTTTCGCCGTGACGGGACACAAACACCAGTGGCAGGTCCTGTAGCCCTTCGGCCAGCGGCCAGCCGACCGCGAACGCCATCCGCGCCATATGGCTCAGCCGGCGGCGTTGCATGGCGGGCAGAAAGGACACGTCGGGGGCGTGATCTGTCGATGGTATGAATGCGCTGGGGTCCTGGCTCCATTGGCGCCAATCATCAAGCGAGGTAAGGCCGGGAGCCCAGGCTCTCCATTGCGCGATATTGAATGTGCTCACGAGCTTCTGTTCCCGCCCTTGTTCAGGGCTTGCAATCCATGGCGCCGAGAAGACAACAGTCGACCAGGCTCGGTGCCGCGTCGCGGTGGCGGCATTATCCAGATGGCGGTGGGAACGTGCAAATATTGGTTACATTTGCGTCCTTGCAATGATTGCGTTCAACCCCTGTGAGGTACGCGCGTTACGAGGTGAAGGGCCGGCTACCGTTCGTCCGAGCGGGATTTTTTCACGGTAAGCCGCGTCCGCGCGCCGATATTAAAGATTGTTCAGACGGTTACACCTTGGCTCTTTAGCCAAGTCTGCAATTGTATCAAGGGCAACGCGCCACTCTGGCGCGCCACTTCCCGGCCGTCCTTGAACAGGATCAGGCTGGGGATCGAACGAATACCCAGTTGCGCCGACAGTTGCGGGTTGGCCTCGCTGTCTAGCTTGGCCAGTCGGCACTTGCCCGCCAGCTGCCCCGCCGCCTGCTCGAACACCGGCGCGAACGACTTGCACGGCCCGCACCACTCGGCCCACACATCCACCAGCAACGGCAGATCGCCCTTGATCTGGCTGCTGTAGTCGCCTTGGGTC